>Ga0136846_1221210_pt1 | contig 152639 bp, 118 predicted proteins | sample HopSoiMetagenom2_FD_96841 | JGI IMG/M metagenome (GOLD analysis project Ga0136846, IMG submission 96841) | Grasslands soil microbial communities from Hopland, California, USA - 2 Assembly 2016 (version 4) | ecosystem: Environmental > Terrestrial > Soil > Grasslands | place: USA: Hopland... | reverse complement strand
TTGAGGAACGGCGCCTTGGCGAGGCGGGCCAGGCGGCGGGCGATCTCGGTCTTGCCGACGCCCGTGGGGCCGATCATCAGGATGTTCTTCGGCGCGATCTCCTCGCCGAGCTCCGGCGGGAGCTGCTGGCGGCGCCAGCGGTTGCGCAGGGCGATGGCCACGGCACGCTTCGCCTGCTTCTGCCCGACCACGTACTTGTCGAGCTCGGCGACGATCTGCCGCGGCGTCATGTTCTCGATGGCGAGACCGGTCTGGGCCTCGATGGCGGCGGGAGTGGACATGCTCCTCAGAGCTCCTCTAGCGTCAGGCGGTCGTTGGTGAAGATGCAGATCTCGGCCGCGATCCTCATCGCCTCGCGCACGATCTCCGTGGCGGAGAGGGGGGTGTGGCGCATCAGGGCCCGCGCGGCCGCGAGGGCGTAGTTGGCCCCCGAGCCGATGGCGAACATGCCGTCCTCGTCGTCGGGCTGCAGCAGCTCGCCCACGCCGGAGACGAAGAAGCTCTTCTCCTTGTCGCTGACGATCATCACAGCCTGGAGCTGGCGCAGGGCGCGGTCGGTCCGCCAGTCCTTGGCCAGCTCGACGACGGCGCGTTCCAGATTGCCGTTGAACTCCTCGAGCTTCGATTCCAGGCGGGCGTAGAGCGCCAGCGCGTCGGCGCCACCGCCGGCGAAGCCGACCAGGACCTTGCCCTTGCCGGCGCGGCGGATCTTCTTGGCGCCGCCCTTGACGATGGTGGTGTTGTTCATCGTGACCTGCCCGTCGCTGGCCATGCAGACCTGGCCATTGCGGCGGACGAGCAGCACGGTGGTGGAGGCGAAGGTATCCATGGGGAGGGGATTGTATATCAGGGGGAGGAGAGGGCTTCGAGGAACCCCTCGGGATCGTCCGGCGTGAGGATCAGCCGCGTCTCGCCGAGGTCGACCAGCACCGCGTGGGCGAGGTCGCTGGCGTAGAGGTCGAACTCCCCCAGCCGGTGGGACTCGAAGCCGCCCGTCCCGGCCGCCACCCCGCCGCTGGTGGCCAGGGTCTCCAGATGGGCGATCTCGCCCGCCGTCAGGCGCCGGCCCTGAGCGCCGGTAAAGCCTGCGATATTGAAGCGCTCCCGGCGCCGCCGCATCTGGACGCCGAGCCAGCCGTCCCCCGTCTCCAGCCAGAACGGGTCGAGGTCGCCGCTCATCCGCCAGGCCGTCCAGGGCACGAGAGCCACCGCGAGGGCGACGAGGGCAGGGCCGATCCGCCGCGCCACGCCGGCGGCCAGCGCCACCGCCAGCATCAGCACGGCGAGCCCCACCAGCAGCATCCGCAGCCGCCGCCGGCCGCGCAGGATGCTGCCGCCGGGCGTGCAGGGGAACCGCCGCAGCATCACTCCCCCCGCTCCCGCTGCCCTCGACGGGCCCGCGGATGGGCGCCGCGGTAGACGGCGAGCAGCCGCTCGACCTCAAGATGGGTGTACTTCTGCGTCGTGGACAGCGAGCTGTGCCCCAGCAGCTCCTGGATGGCCCGCAGGTCGGCCCCGTTCTCCAGCAGGTGGGTGGCGAAGGTGTGGCGCAGGGTGTGGGGGTGGACCCCCCGAGCCACGGCCGCGGCGTCCACCCAGCGGTCGATCACCCGCCGCACCGAGCGGACGCCGAGGCGGCCGCCGGTGGTGTCGAGGAAGACCGGCTCGCCGTCGTCCGCGTTCTCCGGGGCCTGGGGCGGGGCCTTGCGCGCGCTCTCCCAGACCTCCAGCCAGCGCCGCAGCGCCGCCGCCGCCGGCCGGCCGAAGGGGACCATGCGCTCCTTGCGCCCCTTGCCGATTACCCGCAGCACCCGCGCCGAGAGGTCGACATCCGTCCAGTCGAGCCCCACCAGCTCGGAGACCCGCAGGCCGGCGGCGTAGAGCAGCTCCAGGATCGCGCGGTCGCGCCGCACCAGCGGCTCGTCGCCGGCCGGCGCCTCGATCAGATCCTCGACCTCGCCCGGCCGCAGGTGGCGGGGGAGGGTCCTGGGCACCTTGGGCGTGCGCACCCCCTGGGCGGGGTTGGCGGCCAGCACCCCCTCGCGGCAGGCGAAGCGGAAGAGGCTCCGCACGGCCGAGAGGGTGCGCCCCTGGCTGGTCTTAGCCAGCCCCTTGCGCGTCATCGCCGCCAGGAAGGAGCGCACGGCGAGAGCGTCCACGTCCCCGGGCCGGATTTCCGCCGGGTCCCGGCCCAGGAAGTCGCGGGCCAGGAAATCGAGGAAGGACGTCAGATCGTGCTCGTAGGCGCGCAGCGTCTCCGGGGAGACCTGCCTCTCCCCGTGGAGGTGCTCCAGATAGCGGTGGATCAGGCGGCGCATGTCACCATCGCGGGCACGCCGTTGCGCTCCGCCCAGGCGGCCAGGTCAGCCTGGGCGCGCTCGACGTAGGCGGCCCGGCGGTCGCCTTTGCGCACCCGCCCTTCGAGCTCCGTGAAGAGGCCGTAGTTGACGTTGGCCGGCTGGAAGTGCTTCGGGTCCGATTCCGTCAGGTGGCGGGCCAAGGCTCCCAGGGCGGTGGTGGCCGGGAATGGCTCCGGCGCGCGCCCCCGCCGCTCTTCGGCGATGTAGAGGCCGATCGCGAGGCCCGTCGCCGCGGATTCGAGGTACCCCTCGACACCCGTGATCTGGCCCGCCAGCCGCACCCGGGGCGACGTCTTCACCCGGTAGTGCTTATCGAGGTGGGTGGGGGCGTTGACGAAGGTGTTGCGGTGAATCTGGCCGAAGCGGACGAAGCGGGCGTTCTCCAGGCCCGGGATCATCCGCAGCACCCGCTCCTGCTCGCCCCACTTCATGCGCGACTGGAAGCCCACGAGGTTGAAGTGGCTCTTCGCCAGGTTCTCCTGCCGGAGCTGGACCACGGCCCAGGGGCGCCGCCCGTCCGGGGCCCGGAGCCCTACCGGCTTCATGGGGCCGTAGCGCAGGGTGTCCACCCCCCGCCGGGCCAGCTCCTCGATGGGCAGGCACCCCTCGAAGAAGACCGCCTTCTCGAACTCATGGGGAACTACCACCTCGGCAGCGGTCACGGCCTGGTGGAAGGCCAGATACTGCTCGCCGTCCATGGGGGCGTTCAGGTAGTCCTCGCCCTCCCCCTTGCCGTAGCGCGACTGCCAGAACAGCTTGGAGAGGTCCAGGCTCTCCGCCTCCACGATGGGCGCGATGGCGTCGTAGAAGTAGAGGTACTCGCTCCCCAGCAGCTCCTGCAGCCGGGCCGACATGGCCTCGGAGGTGAGAGGGCCGGTGGCGAGCACGACCTCGGTCTCTTCCCCGCCTGGAATCTCCGTCACCTCGTCCCGCCGCAGCTCGATGCGAGGGTGCTCCTGGATCGCCGTCGTCACCAGGGCCGCGAAGCGGTCGCGGTCGAGGGCGAGCGCGCTCCCCGCGGGCACGGACGCCTCCCGCGCCTTGCCGATGATCAGCGAGCCGAAGGCCTCCATCTCCCGCTTGAGGAGACCGGCGGCGTGGAGGGGGTCGTCGCTCCTCAGCGAGTTGCTGCACACCAGCTCGGCGAGGTCGCCGGTCTTGTGGGCCGGGGTGCCGCGCACGGGGCGCATCTCATGAAGGACCACGTCCACTCCGCGCTCGGCGAGCTGCCAAGCGCATTCCGATCCGGCGAGGCCGCCGCCGACGATGTGGACGGAGAAGCTCATCCAGGGGATTATAGGTCCCGAACCGCGAAGCCTCCGGGCGGCGTCTCGAGTTTCCTATGAAAATTCGCGAGGCCCCTATGCGGCTTCGCGAGGCCGCTACGAGAATTCGCGAGGCCCGGCGCGGCCTCGCCATGCCCCATATAGGCTTCGCGAAGCCTCATATGGGCTTCGCCAGCCCCCATATGAGCTTCGCGAATTTTCATAGGAAACTCGGGACGCCGGGAGCAGGCTCGCGCGTGCCCCACGCAGGGATGAGGCTAAGAATGAGGAGGCGCGGCGCCGTGGCTCACGATCGCGGCGACGACAAGCTGGTACGTGGCGCCGTGATACCAGGCGACCCATCGATTGTGCGAGTGCAGAATGATGGCCGCAGCTCCTCCGAAGAGGAGCACGGCCAGGAAGATCAGCATGGACCCCGCCCCGATCCTGGGAAGCTCCACGTCCAGCTTGAAGCCGACGACCTGAGCGCCTCGAAGCACCCAGGGGGTTGCCGCCCCGAGGCAGCCCCACAGAAATTGTCCACGCAGGCCGAGCGGCCCGTCGGGGTCGGGGGAGTGCTCGCGAGCCAAACGGTTAGGGTAGCAGGAGGCGGGTGACCTGCCTCAGGAGAGCACCCATCGTAGGGATGACGGCGGCCGAGGCGAAGAAAATCCCCATTGCCGCGATCAGAGCGAGGCGGATCTGTGCTGGAGAGAGCCAGTGGCTGCCACTCGAAGCCATGTCGGTATTCACTTCTTCACCCTCCGAACGCTCCGGGGCGTTGACCACGGACGCGTTTCTCTGCAATGGAGTCGTCTCAATGCCTACCGCCAGTTCCATGTTCTCTCCTCGGGACCTTTTTACCTCCCCAGAAGCCTACCAGGGTGGAGAACATGGTGTCAAGGGGTGTCCCCTGACTCTTCTATGTACGTCGGTCCTGCAAGACAGGTTCCACAAGTCGACCTGGGCTCCGCGGTAGCATCGGTCCCGCCATGCTCCTCATCGACACCGACAACGCGGCCGGCTCCCCTTCGGGGGACGTGGACGATGCCTTCGCCTTGGCGGCGCTGCTGCGCAGCGGTCTGCCGGTGGCGGCCCTCGCCAGCGTGGCCGGCAACACAAGCGAGGCTCAGGCGGACCGCAATAACCGGGTCCTTGGGAGTCTCTGCGGTTATCGCGGGCCCTATCTCCGGGGCGTCCAGGCCGGGGAGGTGCCGGACCGGATCGATCGCGCCGGCGAGCTGTGGAGGGGCGGACCGCACCGTTTCATCGCCCTCGGGCCGCTGACGAACCTCGCCGCCGTCCTTGCCGCGAGGCCGGCCATTTCCGAGATCGTCCTCGTCGGCGGCAACCTGACGTCGCGGGGCCGGTTCCCGCCATGGTGGCCCCACGAATTCAACTTGACGAAGGACCCGGCGGCCACGCGGGCCGTCTTCGCCTCGGACCTCCCCCTGACCGTGGTACCCCTGGACGTGGCCCGCCGGTTGCGGATCGGTCCCCGGGAGATGAGCGGGCTCCCGGGAGAGCTGGGGGATTTCCTGCGCCGTCACGCCGCCCGCTGGGCGCGCCGGTCTCTCCTGGTCCGGGGATCGCGCCGGTTTCCGGTCTTCGACCTGGCGGCGGCGGCCTGTGCCATCGATCCCGCCCTGGTCACCGTCGAGGAGACCCGGGCGCGCCTGCATCGCAATCTCTGGGTCGAATTCGGTCGGGGCGAGCGGCGGCTGCGGATGGTCCGGGATCTCGCCCCGGCGGCGGTGTGGAGGTTGTTCGCCGATCTCGTCAGTGGACGACGGGCAGGAGACGCCGCTCTTCCGCAGCCTCTTCCGTGATCTCCCCATAGAAGCGCTCGCGCACGCCGTCGGCGTTCATCTGGCACATGGGGACCATCTCCCCGTTGTAGGGGAGACGGAAGACGCAGGCGGCGAGCCGGGCCTGGCCGACCTCGGTGCGCAGCTCCGCGGGGCTCATGAAGTGGTGGCTCGTGAGGGTGAAGCCGCCCAGGCGCACCCGGCCACGTAGGGCGTCCAGGAGGAGTTGGCCGAGGGAGGTCCCCGCCTCGGTCCGGAAACGCCCCACCGCCCAGCGGCGCACCCGGCCGAGGAGCCAGGCGGGGTCGGTGCGGGCGAACCCCAGGCCGCGGGCCGCCAGCTCCAGCGGCCGGTCGTCGCGGAAGGCCATGCCACCCAGGCCGCGGGCGAAGAACTCGGACATCACGGCCACGTCCTCGGGATCGTCGCGGATGAGCTGATAGGCCCGGACGTCGCCTCCCGGCCGCTCCAGGGTGAGGAGAGGCACGAAGCGGGTGCACTCCGTATGGCCGAAATGCATGGGGCCGGCCCCCTTGAGCTCCAGCCCGAAATCGGCCGTGCCCCTGGCGACCTCCCCCCACAGCTCGTCGGCCGTCACTCCCTGCTGGCTCTTGCGCGTCCGGCCCACCTGGGCCAGGGGCTGGAAGCTCACCAGGCTGAAGGCGTCGCGGTTGTGGATCAGCCAGCGCACCACGTCGGGGATCTGCGGCAGGTTGTCGCGGGAGACGGTCAGCGTCATGGCGGCCCGCAGCGTGCGGCCGGTACGCCGCCGCGCCTGCCGTACCATCTCGGCGAATTCCTCGCGCAGGGGCATCAGCTCCAGCTCGGACTTCGGGGCCTTGTGGCCATCGCGCCCCCGCTGGGTGACATCGACGTGGATGGAGACCTCGGTAAGGCCTCCCTCCTCCATAAGCTGCTCCAACAGGCCCGGCTGCCGGCGGAAGTTGTCGCCGTGGGTCATCACCATGGGGATGACGCCGATCGACCGCGCGTAGCGCAGGATCTCCACCAGCTCGGCAGCCGGGCGCAATGTCACCTCGCCGTCGGTGATCTGGACGTTGCTCTTGGGGCCCAGCCACCGCCGCATCGCGTCGAGCTGCCGCAGCACCGCTGCTGTGGGCAGGGCTGGGACGTGGTTGGCCTCGTGGCCGAGGTAGCAGCCGGTGCAGGCGAAGTCGCAGCGGGGCTGGATGCCGATCGTCGCCCCGCAGCCGGTGGCCTTCTGCCCCAGACCCTGGCCGGGAAGGCGAAGGGCGGGGTCGAGCCCCGCCCAGCGATCCGCCAGGATCCGGCGCTTCTCGGCCGTGGCCGGATCCCGCAGCAGGTCCAGCGCGTTGCGGAGCGGTCCCGGTCCACCCGTCATGCCGTCATCCTCGCGCTTGCCTCATTTTCCCGATGCGCCCGATGCGTCGTTCAGCTTCCAGTCGTAGTCGTCGAAATCGAGTTTCACCTGGTTGCCGGCGGTCTCGATCTGCTTGCGCTTGTCGGAGGAGACGTAGCGGATGATGAACGGGATCTGACCGCCTCCCCACTTCTTGAAGTCATCGCCGAACCAATCCATGATCTTCGTGGCGTGGACCCCCAGCTCGCCGCCATTCTTCGCAAGGCGTATGCCATGGGGACCGTTGAGGAACTTCCGCACCTGATCGTCGAGCTGGTCGTTGATCTTCGCGCCCTCGTAGGGCTCGGTACGGATCGGCGGACAGCTCTGGGCGGCGCAGTTGATGGCGAAGTGGATGCGCGGGTCCTTGAACCCCTCGCGGATCTTCGTGTTCTCGACGTCGTTGAGGGAGATGGCTCCCTTCTTCGTCTGCACCGAGTCCTTCTTGAAAACGTTGAGCTTGATGAACGGGTCGGTCGAGAGGTCCTTGATCGAGGCCACGGGGTAGTGGTCGACCACGAGGCCCACGACGTTGACGTTGTAGAGGTTGATCCAGTAGGCGAGCTGGTCGGGCCGCGACAGCGACTGGACGTCCACCGTGGCCAACTGGCGGCGCAGGTCGTCCAGGGTCTTCTTGTCGTTCGCCTTCAGGGCCTGGTAGTTCATTCCCTTGGCGGGATCGTAGTATTTGGTGAGCAGCTCGCCCCAGGGTTTGTAGTCCGGGGGCGGGGCCGCGCCGGCCGGCGCCACCAGGACGGCCAGCAGGGCAAGGCAGACGAGCAGGACGTCGGCAGTCGTTTTCATGTCTTTACCTACGCGGCCGGGAGGCCGGCTGGATGAGCGCGACACCGGGATCGGCGCCGGCTGGCGGGAGGCCGCCGCCGGAGGGCGGCAACACCCGCAGGTTCCTCAGGTACGCACCATAGGTCCAGAGCGGGACGAGGCGCAAGCAGGCGAGCAGCTCGCGGCTCATGGCGAGGTGGGCGGGGAGCCCACGCCGCCAGCCCACCTTCTCCAGCTTGCTGCGGTGCCGCAGGCCGGAGAGCACCCGAATGGCGCTGGGAAGCCGCCGGCGGGCGATCACCTCGTTGATCATGATCTCGATCTGGAAGCCGTTGCGCCGGGCTTCCGGCACGGCGGTGAAGACCTCTCGCCGCAGGGCCCGCAGGCCGGTGATGGGCGGCAGCCGCAGGAAAAACGGATCGCGCAGCCGGCCGTAGGGGACGATGCCGCAGGAGAGCCAGGCCTCACCGGCGAGGACCGGGGAGGCCAGGGCCTCGAAGTGCGCGGGCTCGGCGTTCAGGATGTCAGAGTCGAAGAAGACGAGGACCCCGGCCGCGGTGGCTTCGACTCCCAGGGCGAGAGCCCGCGCCTTGCTGCCGCCGGCCGAGCCCGTGGACACCACGACCGCTCCGGCACCGGCTGCCGCCGCGGCCGTGCCATCGCCCGACCCGTCGTCCACGACCACGACCCGCCCCGCTCCCCGGGCGACACGGGCGGCCCGGACCACGCCCGCGACGGTGGCCTCCTCGTTGCGGGCGGGGATGACGACGTCGAAGAGGGGCACGGAGGTCTATGGTACATCGGGAGCTCCCCCCTCCTCCCAGCGAAACTCCCCCTCCTCCCCGGGCCGCACCTTCCAGGAGACGCGGTAAAGAGGCGCCGGGGTGAGGTGGTCCTCGATCTTGTTGCGGACCTCCCGGGCGGACGGCGCCTCCTCGGCCCGTCGCGAACGCCGAAGGAAGGCTTCCAGGTCCAGGGTCTGATCGCCGCGCCCCCGTCGCTCCACGTAGAGCATCACCGGGTCCGGGGAGATCCAGCGACCCTCCAGGGAGCGCAGGGCATCCCAGAGCCCGAGCCCGGGGACGCTCAGCTTGCCGTCCGGTGTCTTTGCAAAGCCCTCGACGGCCAGCGGAGGACCTGGCAGGGCGACGGTGAGCCGGGCCGGGAAGGGATCGTAGACCAGGTGGGAGATCTCGTCCGGAGAGTATTCCTCGCCGGTGGGGACGAGCAGCACGTCCCAGACCTTCTCCATGGCGTTGCCCAGATCCTCGAGGAGGCGTTTTTCGTCGTCGTTCGGCTTGCCGAGCCCTTTCCGCTCGCTTGCCGGGAGCAGCTCGTTGAAGAGAGAGCCGAAGCAGACCCGGGCGCGGTCCGGATGCTCTCCGGTGTACGCATAGAGCTTCTGGGCCGCTGCCAGGTACCCGGCCACCTCGCCGCTCCAGCGCTCGAGGAGCCTCTGCATCTCCTGCCGCTGTTGGCGGGTGGCCCGCGTCGAGAGTCCTGGCGCGATGGAGAATTCCGCCGTCTCCTCCTCCTTCCGCACCTCATAGAAGACGCGCAGCGAGGAGTCGGCAAAGAAGGGCGCCAGACCTTCCGGCTTTTCCACCAGGGCGGAGCGGGAGACGGTCTTCAGCTCGCCGCCCAGCTTCTCCCAGGAGAATCGCTCGGCGGCCGGGGCCAGAGCCGCAAAACGGGGGCCCCAGGCGTCCGTTCCATCCAGGAGGTCGCGCCGGGCCGCGGCGAGCCGCCGTGCCAGAGCCGCATTGCCGGAGCCTGCATAGGCGTCGATCGCGACGGAGCTGGTGACGACGACGGAGCCGCCGGCCAAGAATCGCAGCCGCAGCGACTCCTGGATGGGGGAGTCGAAGCAGGATGACAGGCAGGCGCAGGCGAGGAGGAAAAGACTGCGGCGGCCGCGGAACACTGCTCGGCGCGGGATCATCGTCAGATTCTCCCGGCACCGAAACCCGTCAGGCCGGGACCTCGACCTCCTGGGCGTCTTCTACGTAGCTGCACCCCTCGGTGTTGCAGACGTGCTGGAGGCCATTCTTCTTGGTGACCTTCTCTAAGAGGAAGCCGGCGCCGCAGTCCGGGCACTCCTTGAGGACCGGCTTCTTCCATAGCGAGAACTTGCAGTCCGGGTAGCGGTTGCAGGACCAGAAGGTCTTGCCGCGGTGGGAGCGCTTCTCGACGATCTCCCCCTGGCCGCACTCCGGGCAGGCGACCCCCGTGGGCTTGGGCGGCGCAGCCTTGGGACCGATCTTGCGCAGGTTCTTGCACTCCGGATAGCCCGTGCAGCCGTAGAAGGTGCCGAAGCGGCTGCGCTTGAGCGCCATGGGCTTGCCGCAGACCTCGCAGGGCGGAATCTCCTCCTCAGGGCCGGCCGACGACGACGAGTCCTGGGCCGCGGGCTCCTCGAGGTTGCGCGTGTACTTGCACTCCGGATAGTTGCTGCAGGCGATGAACGGCCCGAAGCGCCCGAAGCGCATCAGCAGGCGCGCGCCGTCCTCGGGGCAATTCTCGTCGAGCGGTATGCCCTCCTTCTTGACGTTGGGCATCTGCTCGCCGGCCGTCTCCAGGTCGCGGGTGAACTTCTGGTCGAAGTCGGCCACCGCCTGTTTCCATTCGAGCTTGCCGTCCTCGATGCGGTCGAGCTGCTCTTCCAGGGCGGCCGTGTACCCCTCGTTGAGGATGTCGTGGAACCCCTTCTGGAGCATGCCGTTGACCAGCCGGCCGAGGGCCGTGGGGCGGAAGCGGCCCTCGACGCGCTCGACGTAGTCGCGGTCGGTCAGCACCGAGAGGATGGTGGCGTAGGTGGAGGGGCGGCCGATGCCGTTCTCCTCCAGCGCCTTGACCAGCGTCGCCTCGCTGTATTGCGCCGGCGGCTGGGTGAACTTCTGCTCGGAGAGGAGCTTGAGCAGCTCCAGCCTCTCCCCTTCTGTGAGGGCCGGCAGCAGGCCCTCGGCCTCGTCGGTGGAGGCGGCGGCGTCCTCGTCCGGCGTCTCGCGGTAGACGGCGAGAAAGCCGGCGCGCTTCAGGACCTTGCCGGAGGCGCGCAGGGTATAGGGGCCGTTCTCGACGTCCACCTGGGTGACGTCGAAGACGGCGGGCTGCATCTGGGAGGCGACGAAGCGGTCCCAGATCAGCTTGTAGAGCTTCCAGTCGTCCTCCTTGAGAAAGTCGCGCACGGCGTCCGGCGGCAGGTCGAAGCTGGTGGGGCGGATGGCCTCGTGGGCGTCCTGTGCTCCCGCCTTCGACGGATAGACGTTGGGCTTCTCGGGCAGGGAGTCCGGGCCGTAGGTGGCGGCGATGAGCTCGCGCCCGGCGGTCAGGGCCTCGTCGGCCACGCGGGTCGAGTCGGTGCGCATGTAGGTGATGAGGCCCACCGAGCCGCGGTCGCCGACCTCCTTGCCTTCGTAGAGCCCCTGGGCCAAGGCCATGGTGCGCTTGACGGAGAAGCCGTACCGCCGCGCCGCCTCCTGCTGCAGGCGGCTGGTGATGAATGGCGGCGACGGCCGCTGCCGCGACTCCTTGCGCTCCACCTTGGCGACGACGAACGCTCCCGTCTCCAGACCGCGGACGATCTTCGCCGCCTGCTCGCCGTCGTGCACCTCGGCCTTCCTGCCCTCGATGCGGTGGAGGCGGGCGTTGAACGGCGGCGGCTGGGCGGCCTTGAGGTCCGCGCCGAGGTTCCAGTACTCCTCGGGCACGAAGACGTCGATCTCGTCCTGCCGCTCGCAGACCATCTTCAGGGCGACGGACTGGACGCGGCCGGCGGAGAGCCCCTGCTTGACCTTCTCCCAGAGCAGGGGCGAGAGGCGGAAGCCCATCATGCGGTCGAGGACGCGCCGCGCCTGCTGGGCGTCCACCTTCTGGAGGTCGATGACACCCGGGTGCTCCAGGGCCTTGAGGACGGCGCCCTTGGTGATCTCGTTGAAGGTCACCCGGTGCACGTCCTTGGCGTCCTTGTTCAAGACCTCGGCGATGTGCCAGGCGATGGCCTCCCCCTCGCGGTCGGGGTCGGGGGCCAGGTAGACCGTCTCGGCCTCCTTGGCCGCCTGGCGCAGCTTCTTCACCACGTCCTTCTTGGCGGCGAGGACCTCGTAGCGGGGCTCGTAGTCGGGACCGATCCCCATGTCCTTCTTGATCAGGTCGCGGATGTGCCCGACCGAGGCCTCGACGGCGTACTGGCGGCCGAGGAACTTCTTCAGGGTCCGGGTCTTGGCGGGGCTTTCGACGATCAGCAAATTCTTGGCCATAGCGGGACTCTCAAACGCCGGGAGGCGCCGACATTATTTCTGGACTGGGCTTGGGCGCGCTCCGCGGCAGGGCGGGGACAGTACCACCGGCGCCCGTCCCGCCGCAAGGCTCGGGGAGGAGGGAGAGAGGCGCCGGAAGCCCTATATATAAGGAAGGGGGCCCGGGAGCTATCCGAGCCTCATCTCCTTGAGCGAGCGGGCGGTCAAGACCTTTTCCAACAAGCGTGTCAGCCGGTCCTCGGAGCGTATCTTCTCGACGCGTTGGCGGACGTCGTCCGGAATCGGACCGAAGCGCTGCTCGAGCAGTTGCAGCAGTGCTTTTCGGAAACCCTGCTTTTCGCTCTCTACGATGAGCCGGTCCGTCCAGGTGAACAGAGAAGTCGACACGATCTGGGTCCTCCGATCCTCGGGAACGCCGAAGGCTGCGAGCTCCTCGGCTTCCCCAGGCGATAATTGTACATAAGTTTCGATGCACGTGGCCAGCTCCAGGCGCCCTTCGTCGTCCAGAGGCGCCTCCGCCACTTTGAGCAGACAGTCAAACTTCAGCCGGGCTCGACCGTGGACAGATTTCATGAGAGCCGCCAGAGCCCAGGCGAGGGGCTCAGGCCTGGAGAGATAGTCGGCCGCGAAACATCTCTCCAGGCCGAAGGAGAGGTAGCGGAAGCCCGGCAGGCCGGGCCCCGCCAAGTCCTCCTTCGCGACCTCCTCCCGGACGCCGCCCCGTCCTCCCCGGAGGTAGACCACGATCGACAGGATCTGCCCGGAGTGGCGGCTCTGGATCCAGCGGTGGTACTCGCGCAGCCGCTCCCCCATCCCCCGGCGGGCCCGAGCCTCGATCTCGACATGGACCAGGAGGGACTTTCCTCCGTCCATCAGGAGAGGGATTCGCACCAGGAGATCCACGACACGGCTCCCCGGGAGGTTGGGGAGCGAGAACTCCTTGTCCAGGAACACGGGCGCGGCGAGGTCGAGCCGCTTCGCCACGTCCGGCGCGACGATGCGCAGGAAGTCGACGAAGAATCTCTGGAGCAATCGCTTGAACAACGGGTCGTGGGGAGCCATTCCTTTCTCCTCACCGGCCGTAGATCGAACCCGGCAGCCGTTTGACCCAGCCTTCCAGCTCCAGCACCAGCAGGGCGGCGAGGACGCGGTCGACCGGGACGTCGAGGCGGATGGCGATCTCCTCCGCGACCCGGGTGGCGCCCGGGGGGATCTCGGCGAGGACCTGGCCGGCGAAGCCGGGCGGCGGCTCCGGGCCAGGATCGGAGGTGCCGGCCATGGGCAGGGGGAGAGCGAGCTGCTCCTTGGAGCGGGGAAGGCGAGGGAGGATCACCTCCAGCAGGTCGGCGGGGTGCTGGGCCAGGCTCGCCCCGTCCCGAATGAGGCCATTGGCGCCGAGCGAGCTCTCGTCGAAGATCCTCCCGGGCACGGCCCAGACGTCGCGGCCCAGGTCGAGGGCGTGGCGGGCGGTGATCAGGGAGCCGGAGCGGTGGGCGGCCTGGATCACCAGAGTGCCGGCGGCGAGGGCGGCGATCGACCGGTTGCGCAGGGGAAAGTGCCAGGCCCGGGGGATGAGGCGGCAGGGGAACTCCGAGACCACGGCCCCGCGCCCGGCGATCTCGGCGGCCAGCGGGCCGTGGCCCTTGGGGTAGTCCACCGCCAGGCCGCAGCCGAGGACGGCGACCGTCCGGCCTCCGGGAGTCGCCAGGGCGCTGCGATGCGCGGCGGCGTCGATGCCGCGGGCGAAGCCGGAGACGATGGTGACCCCGGCCGTGGCCAGGGAGCGGGCGAAGAGCTCGGCCGCCTCCCGCCCGTAGGCGTCCGCCCGGCGGGAACCGACGATGGCCACGGCCGGGCCGTCGGGCAGCTCGCCCCGCACGGTGATCACCGGCGGCGGGGGGGAGAGATGGAGCAGGCCGGGCGGGTAGCCGGGGTCGTCCAGGGTCAGGATGCGGCCGTTCAGCTTCTCCGCCTCCGCGGTCTCGCGCGCGGCGAGCTCGCGGGCCCGCTCGCGCAGGGCCAGGGCCTTGGCACACTGGGCCCTGGGCACGCCGAGCTCGGCGGCCAGGAGCTCGGGCGGACCTTCGGCGTTGAACCAGCGGTCCAGCTCCCGGGACAAACGGTACACGGCCGGGCGAGAGATCTCGGCAGCGGTGTTGAGGGCGATCAACAGCTCACGTCGGGATGGGGTGGTCATGGGTCTCGGAATCCTCCTTTTCGTCTCCATCCCTATAGAAACGGAAAAACTGCCTCCCATCGCTCAACTTTTTTCGTCTTCGTGGCATTTTCCCTCTTTTCCCCTCGGTGAGGGGGCGAGAGAGAGGAGGGGTGAAGGTTGGGCGGATGGAGGAAGAGGGCGGCGCCCCCGAGACCCCGGGCACGCGTTGTGTATACTAGCCCCTCGGAAAACACGGGCGATGACGTTCCCCCAACCACCTACCCGGTCCGCAAGGCACCGGAGCCCATGCTGAGGTCCCTCTCCATGCGTTCGCGCTCCGCCATCCTCTGCTTCGTCGCCGCGCTCCTGCTCCTGGTCGCCGCCTGCAGCGGCTACGGCAAGCCGGACCAGGCCTCCTCCCAGCTCGCCTTCGGCGTCGACATGGCCAAGCGCGGGCTGTGGAAGGAGGCCCTCTTCCGCTTCCAGGAAGCCGAGAAGATCGATCCGCAGAACCCCCGTGTCCAGAGCAACCTGGGGGTGGCCGCCGAGGCGGCGGGCCAGTTCGACAAGGCCCTGGGCTACTACCAGAAGGCCCTGCGCCTGGCGCCGAACGACAAGGGGATCCGCACGAATTACACGCGCTTCGTGGAGTTCTACCAGGGGTTCAAGGGCCAGAAGGACACCAAGAAGGGGAGCTTGACGGTGCCCGCGCCGAGCAAGCCGGCCGCTCCCGCCACGCCGGGCGCCGCCGCTCCCCAGCCGACGCCGCCGCCCGCGAAACCGGCCACTCCCCCGCCGGCCGCGCCCCCGAAGCCGTCCACGCCGGAGGACACGCCGCCCCCGCCCGCGGACAACCGGCCGCCCCGTTAAGAGGAGAAATCATGAACCGCCAGCGCACGCTCGTCCTCGCGACCCTCCTCTCGCTCGCCGCCCTGCCGGCCCTGGCCGGCTCGATCGAGGTCAAGCTGACGCTGCCGCAGCGCGCGCGGCTCGACCTCCAGGGGCGCAAGACCCTGGCCGTGTCCCCTTTCGTGGTGGTCAAGCAGGAGGGCGCCCAGAAGATCAAGGGGCGGGACATCGACGTGCAGAAGGAGTTCGATCGCTATCTGCTCAAGGTCCTGCGGCGGGAGACGCAGCTCAAGGTCATCGAGCCCGGACCGGTGGACTTCCCGACCTACGACTTGGAGCAGCTCGCCAAGCAGACCGACTTCTGGCGCGCCCTGGGCGAGCGGACGGGGGCCGACCTCATCCTCGCCGGCGGCCTCGACTTCGACATCCAGGACCGCACCGGCTACCGTACGGAGGAGTACGTCTCCCCCTTCAACGGCCGCACCTACCTGCGCCAGGTGCTGGTCGAGCAGACCGGCTTCCAGTACGACATCCTGATGCAGGTCTACGACGGCAAGACCGGCGCCCTGCTCTACACCGACAACTTCAAGGACTTCCAGAGCTTCCAGGGCGAGAACACGGATCCGTTGGCCGGCATGTTCGAGAACTTGAGGTCGCTCGAGGACCGCATCGTCAACGTGTTCACCCAGAAAGAGGTCGAAGCCAGCCGCATCCTGTTCACCCAATAGGGGAGAAAAGGAGATCTCGTTGACGCGCTCATCGCATCGTCTGTGCCTTTCGGGGCTGTTCGCCGCCGGACTGCTGCTCGCCTTCGCGCCCCTCCACGCCCAGGACTATGGGGGCGGCGCACTGATCGCGGGCACGGGGTTCAGCAAGAACAAGATCCAGTACCGTGACTTCAAGTGGGAGATCTACCACTCGCCGCACTTCAACCTCTATTACTACAAAGAGGAGCAACCGCAGCTCCAGAAGGTGGTCTCGTTCGCGGAGAGCGCCTATGACAAGCTGTCGCGCGAATTCAACTTCCAGATCAAGGACCCGGTGCCGCTGATCTACTATGCCACCCACTCGGCGTTCGAGCAGAACAACGTCATTCTCAACTTCATCCCCGAGGGGGTGGGCGCCTTCGCCAGCCCGGCGCGGTTCCGCATGGTGCTCCCCATCGACCTGCCGGACCCGGAGCTGATGCAGCTCATCCAGCACGAGCTGACCCACATCTTCCAGTACCACATGCTCTACCAGGGGAGCCTCGCCAAGGCGGTGGCCACCGGGCCCCCCACCTGGTTCATCGAGGGCATGGCGAGCTACATGGCCAAGGACGAGTCGCAGCGCGACCGGATGTACCTGCGCGACGCGGTGGTCAACGATCGCATCCCGCCCGTCGCCCGCGGCAACGTCGAGGGTTTCTTCGCCTACCGCTTCGGCCACGCCGTCTTCGACTTCATCGAGGAGCGCTGGGGCCGCGAAGGCTTCCTCGACTTCATCTACGAGGTGCGCAACACCATCGGCTCGCGGGTCGACCGGGCCATCAAGCGGTCCTTCAAGCTGGAGCCGGAGGACTTCGACCTCGAGTTCCGGCGCTGGCTGCGCAAGAAGTACCTGCCGCAGCTCGTGCAGACGGGCGAGCCGTCGGACTTCGGCAAGATCTTCCGCATCGAGCAGGACCGCACAGGTGACAGCGAGGCGATCTCGCCGGTGGCCTCGCCGTCCGGCGACCTGGTGGCCGCCCTCTCGGGCTATCGGGGGAAGGTGGACGTCGTGCTGTTCGACGCCAAGAACCGGCGTCTCCTGCGCAACCTGACCAAGGGCTTCTCCGGCGAGTATCAGTACCTGATCTCCCAGGAGCTGTCGACCGGACGCCGGCTGGGCCGCGACCTCGGCTTCTCGCCGGACGGCAACACCATCGCCGTCTTCGCCAAGCGAGAGAAGGGCCGCAGTCTGCTGCTGATCGACGTGCTCACGGGGCGCCTGCGCACCCTCATCGACATGCCCGACGTCGAGCAGCAGGGCTCGCCGGCCTTCTCGCCCGACGGCCGCACCGTCGCCTTCTACGGCTGGCGGGGCGGTCAGTTCGACATCTTCATCCTGGACCTGGAGTCGCGGACGATCACCAACGTCACCCACGACGAGGTCTTCGACGGCGCTCCCGTCTTCACTCCCGACGGCAAGTCCCTGGTCTTCGTCTCCACCGTGGGCGCCGGCTACAACAAGATCTTCCGCGTCGACCTCGCCAGTCCGGCGACGCGCTACGAGATCACCACCGGCCAGTCCAACGAGAACGACCCCACTTTCTCGCCGGACGGCAAGCGGCTCTACTTCACCTCCGACCGCAGCGGTCCGGAGAACATCTTCAGCCTCGAGCTGGCCACCGGCAAGCTGCGCCAGCACACCGACGTGGTCACCGGCGCCTTCATGCCCACCGTGCTGCGGGAGACGGAAGGCCCGGAGCGGATGGTCTACGGCGGCTACTGGCGCCAGAGCTTCGACCTTTACGTGGCGAATACCGATGAGCCGGTCAAGGAAGCCCAGACGGTCGAAATCCCGGCCGGTCCCGCTCAGGCCAAGGACCTGCCGCACTTCGAGCCCGACATCCAGGTGAGCCTGGACGACGCCAACAAGGAGCGCTACCGCGGGCGCAAGTTCTTCCTCGAGGACGCCCAGACCCTGATCGGCGTCAACAGCGACCAGAGCTATCTCGGGCAGATCCTGCTCAGCTTCTCCGACTACCTGGGGGACCACCGGATCTTCGCCAACCTGAGCTCCATCGACAGCTTCTCGAACTTCGACATCACCTACGCCGACCTCTCCCACCGGTGGACGTGGCAGCTCGAGGCCCTCGACTACCGGACCTTCTTCCAAGCGGGCGATCAGTTTCTGAACCGCTCTCAGGGCCGCACCGACTTCAGCGTGACCGGCGCCATCGCTTCCGTGGCCTATCCCTTCTCCTTCTACCAGCGGGCGGAGCTGGGGGTCGGCTATCTCTGGCGCAAAGAGTCCATCCCCTTCTTGAACGACGACGGCACCGTCGGCTTCACCCCCACCGTCCGCGACAACTTCCCCGTGATCCAGGGCGCCTGGGTGGGCGACTCCGCCATCTTCGACAACTACGGCGCCATCTCCGGCCGCCGCTGGCGGCTGAATCTCTCCTATGCGCTGGACGCCCAGAACAGCGGCACGAAGTACACCGCCGCCGATCTCGAGGTCCGGCAGTACGTCCACGTCAGCCAGCGCAGCAACTTCGCCTTCCGCGCCTTCGCCGGCACGTCGAACGGCAACCAGCCGACGCCCTACTACTTCGGCGGCCTCGACACGGTGCGGGGCGTCAGCTTCCGCTCCCTGGTAGGCGACCGGGCGTTCTTCACCAACTTCGAGTACCGCTTTCCGCTGATCGACCTCCTGGCGACGCCGGTGCTGGCGTTCCAGGGCATCCGCGGCGTCGTCTTCCTCGACGTCGGCGGCGCCTGGTACCATCAGTTCCAGAGCTTCCGGTTCTACAACTCGGACACCAAGACGCTCCAGAACGCCATAGCCTCTTATGGCTGGGGCCTCACCGCTCGCATCCTGGGTCTGGACTTCAACTGGGACTTCGCGCGGCCTTACGACCTCAAGCACTCCGGAAAGTTCGCGACAGAGTTCTGGATCGGGTACCGGTTCTGAGCCCTTGCGGTCCGCAGGGGCGGCCCGCTCGGGCCGCCCTTGCTTGTCCCCCGGGAGGCCGGAGGGATACAATCCTTTTTCTATATATGCTGATCCAGGTCCTAGGGGGCTACGGAGGCGAGAGTCTGGAGTGCCGCATGACGTGCCTCCTGATCAACGGCACGATCGCGCTGGACGCCGGCTCGCTCTCCCAGGCCCTCTCCATCGAGCGGCAGGTGGCGGTGCACACCATCCTCCTCAGCCACTCGCACATGGACCACACCAACTCGCTGCCGTTCTTCATCGAGAACGTCTACGGCAAGAGCGACGGGGCGATCGACATCTACGCCTCGTCGGCCACCGTCTACGCCCTGCGCAAGTACCTGTTCAACAACGCCACCTGGCCGGACTTCACCCGGTTGCCCAACCACCTGGTGCCGGCGGTGCGCTTCCTGGAGTTCGAGAGCGAGGTGCCGGTGGTGGTCGACGGCGTGAAGTTCACGCCGATCCCGGTGGACCACCTGGTGCCCACCCACGGCTTCCTCATCGAGTCCAACGGCGCCGCGGTGCTGTGGTCGAGCGACACCGGCCCCACCCAGCGCTTCTGGGAGGTCGCCAACCGCACCCCGAACCTGAAGGCCCTCTGCATCGACACCAGCTTCGACAACTCGCTGCAGCAGGTGGCGGATGTCTCCCTCCATCTCACCCCTCGCACCCTGGAGTCGGAGCTGCGCAAGCTGCAGAAGCGGGTCCCCATCCTCGTCCATCACCTGAAACCGCCCTGCGTCGAGAAGATCAAGCAGGAGATCGGGCAGCTCAGAAACCCCGATATCGAGTTCCTGGAGCAGGGGCGGGAGTACAAGTTCTAGCTTAGTCCCCGGACCGAGCCACAAAATGTGGTATTTTCCTGGGGGTGGCATCCCCTCTGGAAAGGATCATCCGCCGGCGGCGGCAGTTGGAGGCGGCAGGGCAGCAGAGCTTCTTCGCGCCCGCTCCTCTCGAGTTCCCCGCGCCTGAGCCCGCTCCCCCGCCGCTGCGCGTACCGGCCCCGGTCCAGGCGGGACCGCCCCTGCGCGTCGGCATCCTGGGCTCGGGCAGCGGCGGCAATGCCGTGGTCGTCGAGTCCGGCGACCGGCGGATCCTGATCGACGCGGGCTTCTCCTGCCGCGAGCTGGCGCGGCGGATGGCGCTGCTCGACGTCGATCCGAAGAGCATCGCCGCCGTGGTCCTCACCCACGAGCACCAGGACCACTGCCGTGGGGTGGACGGCTTTGCCAAGCGGTACAAGGTCCCGGTGCTCGCCACCGCCGGCACCCGGGAAGGGGCGGGGCTGCGGGAAGACCGCTTCCGGTCCACGGTGTTGATCCGTTCGGGAGAGCCGCGGGAGGTGGCGGGGTTCGTGATCGAGCCGTTCCTGATCCCTCACGACGCCGCCGAGCCCGTGGGCTTCGTGGTGGAGGACCCCTGCGGCCGGCGCCTGGGGCTGGTGGCCGACGTCGGCTGCCGCACCAGCCTCGCCTGGGGGCGGTTGCGGGACCTGGACGTCCTGGTGCTGGAGACCAACCACGACCTCGACATGCTGCGCAACGGTCCCTATCCCTGGAGCCTGAAGCAGCGGGTGGCCGGCCGGCACGGCCATCTGTCGAACCGGGAGGCCGCCGAGGGTCTCCCCGAGCTGATGGGAGGGCGCCTGAGCTGGGTCGTCCTCTACCATCTCTCCCGCACCAACAACCTGCCCGCCCTGGCCGCCGCCGCGATCGGCGAGGCGCTGGACCGGGAGGGCTGCCCCGCGCGGCTGGCGGTGACCGAGCAGGATCACCCGACGCCCTGGCTGGAGGTCTAGGAGGTCTGGAGAACGTGAAGGCAAGAGTGACGGTCTATCCCCGCCGCGAGATCCTGGACCCGCAGGGCAAGGCGATCCGCGACGCCCTCACCCGCGTCGGCTTCCCGGGCGTCGACGACGTCCGCGCCGGCAAGAGCTTCGAAATCTCGCTGGGCACCGAGGACCTGCAGGCGGCGGACCGCCAGCTCCGCGAGATGTGCGAGAAGCTGCTGGCCAACACCGTGGTCGAGGACTACTCCCTGGAGATCCTCGGCGGCGCCGGAGCCCAGCCATGAAGTGCGGCGTCGTCGTCTTCCCCGGCAGCAACTGCGACCACGACGTCTACCACGTCTTGAAGCACGTGCTGGAGCAGGAGGTCACCTTCCTCTGGCACCAGGACGACTCGCTCCAGGGATGCGAGCTGATCGTCCTGCCTGGCGGCTTCGCCTACGGCGACTACCTGCGCGCCGGGGCGCTCGCCGCCCTGTCGCCGGTGATGGGCGCCGTCAAGCGCCACGCCGAGGCCGGCGGCCTGGTGCTGGGCATCTGCAACGGTTTCCAGGTGCTGCTGGAGGCCGGCCTCCTTCCGGGCGCCATGCGGCGCAACGAGAACCTGCGCTTCCAATGCCTCGACGTCCACCTGCGGACGGAGCGCGCCGACCTGCCGTTCACCCGCCGGCTCAAGCCCGGGCAGGTGTTGCGCCTCCCCATCGCCCACGCCGAGGGGAATTACGAGGATTCGCCGGCGCGCCTCGACGCCCTGGAGGCGAACGGCCAGGTGGTCTTCCGCTACTGCGAGCCCGATGGCCGGATCACCTCCGAGAGCAATCCCAACGGCGCGGCGCGCAACATCGCCGGGATCTGCAACGTCGCCGGCAACGTCCTCGGCCTGATGCCCCATCCGGAGCGCTGCTCCGAGGCGGTGCTGGGCAACACGGACGGTTTGGCCCTCTTCGCCAGCGCCGTCGAGGTGGGAAGCAGGCATCTCCAGGCAGCGGGGGCCGGGCGATGACGGTGCTTCAGAAAACAGCGGAGCCCGCAGTCAACGCCGAGACCGCGCGCTCGATCGGCCTGACCGAAGAGGAATTCGAGCGCCTGAAGAAGATCCTCGGCCGCGATCCCAACTGGACCGAGCTTGGCATCACCTCCGCCCTGTGGAGCGAGCACTGCTCCTACAAGTCGTCCAAGGTCTATCTGAAGGAGTTTCCCACCGCAGGGCCGCACGTCCTCCAGGGGCCGGGCGAGAACGCCGGCGTGGTGGACGTCGGCCACGGCTGGGTGGCGGTGTTCAAGATGGAGTCGCACAACCACCCGAGCTTCATCGAGCCCTACCAGGGGTCGATGACCGGGGTGGGCGGCATCCTGCGTGATGTCTTCACCATGGGGGCCCGCCCCATCGCCTGCATGGACGCCCTGCGCTTCGGCGAGATCGACGCGCCCCGCATGCGCTTCCTGATCGACGGCGTGGTCAGGGGAATTGGCGGCTACGGCAACTGCATGGGTATCCCCACCGTGGGGGGCGAGACCGGCTTCCACCGCTGCTACGACGGCAACATCCTGGTCAACGCCTTCGCCCTGGGGATCGCCCGGCACGACCGCATCTTCCACGCCCGCGCCAGCGGCGCCGGCAACCCCGTCCTCTACGTCGGGAGCCGCACCGGCCGCGACGGCATCCACGGCGCCACCATGGCCTCCGAGTCGTTCGACAAGGAGAGCGAGCAGAAGCGGCCGACCGTACAGGTGGGCGACCCCTTCACCGAGAAGGTCCTGCTCGAAGCCTGTCTGGAGGCCATGCGCACGGGCGCCATCGTCGCCATCCAGGACATGGGCGCCGCCGGCCTCACCAGCTCGACCTTCGAGATGGCGGGCCGCGGCGGCACCGGCCTCCATCTCGACCTCGACCAGGTGCCGCTGCGCCAGCCGGGCCTGACGCCCTACGAGATGATGCTCTCCGAGTCCCAGGAGCGCATGGTGCTGGTGGCGAAGAAGGGGCGCGAGGAGGAGGTCGAGAAGGTCTTCCGCCGCTGGGGCCTGGAGGTGGCGGACATCGGCGAGATCACCACCACCGGCCGCGCCGTCCTCACCTGGCACGGCGAGATGGCGGCGGACGTCCCCATCCAGCCGTTGACCGAGGAGGCACCCGTCTATCGCCGGCCGGTGGCCGAGCCCACGGACCTGGCCGCGCGCTGGCGCGCCCCGGAGGTGCCGCAGCCGGATGATCCCAGGCAGGCCCTGGAGGAGCTCCTCGCCACCCCCGAGTTTGCCAGCAAGCGCTGGATCTGGCAGCAGTACGATCACACCGTGCGCACCAACACGGTGCAGGGCCCGGGTGGCGACGCCGCGGTGCTGCTGCTCAAGGGGACGCCCTCGGGCCTCGCCATGACCTGCGACGTCAATCCCGTCTACTGCTACTTCGACCCGCGGCGGGGCGGTGCCCAGGCGGTGGCCGAGGCGGTGCGCAACCTGGCGTGCGTCGGCGCCGAGCCGGTGGGCCTCACCGACTGCCTCAACTTCGGCAACCCGGAGCGCCCCGAGATCTCCTGGCAATTCCGCGAGGCGGTCCGCGGCATCTCCGACGCCTGCCGCGCGCTCGCCGTGCCCGTCATCTCCGGCAACGTCTCCTTCTACAACGAGACCGAGGGACAGTCGATCTACCCCACACCGGCGGTGGCCATGGTGGGGGTGATCCCGAATCTGTCGAACCTGCCGAACCCGTGGTTCCAGCGCGAGGGGGACCGCATCGTCCTGCTGGGCGAGGACCGCTCCGAGTTCGGCGGCGCGGCCTACCTGCGGCTCCTCTACGATCTGGAACAGGGTCGGCCGCCGGAGGTGGATCTGGACGCCGAGCTGCGCCTCGCCCGCCTGCTGCGCGGCCTCGTCGCCAGAGGGCTGATCCACACCGCGCACGACCTCTCCGAGGGCGGCTTCCTGATCTCCCTCGCCGAGGCGTGCTTCGGCCGCCGGACCCTGGGCGCCCGGGTGGAGGTGCCGCTGGCGGGAGCGGACCTGTTCTCGGAGACCCAGGGCCGCGCCCTCGTGGCCTGTGCGCCCGCGGCTCTCGACCGGGTGCTCCAGGCCGCCGAGGAGGCCGGCGTGCCGGCCCGCGAGATCGGCGAGACGGGCGGCGGCGAGCTGGTGGTGAAGAGCGGCGGCGAGGTCCTGAGCGCGCCGGTCGACCGGCTGCACGAGATCTGGTCGACGGCGCTGCCCAAAGCGTTGGGGCTGTAGGAGAATTTCGGAGCGGTCTCTTTCGTTGCTTGAGGAGCCATGTGCGGAATCTTCGGCATCGACGGCTGTGACGACGCGTCGAACCTGACCTATCTCGGTCTCTACGCCCTCCAGCACCGGGGGCAGGAGAGCGCCGGCATCGTCTCGTGGGACGGCAAGCAGCTCCACCTGGAGCGGGGCATGGGGCACGTCTCGGACATCTTCAAAGAGAAAGTCATCGCCCGCCTGCCCGGCCGCCGGGCCCTCGGCCACACCCGCTACTCGACGGCCGGGTCGAGCGTGGTGGCCAACGCGCAGCCGATCGTCGTCAAGACCTCCATGGGTCCCATCGGCATCGTCCACAACGGCAACCTGGTCAATCCCAACGAGATCCGCGAGCGCTTGGAGCTGGAGGGCTCGATCTTCCAGACCACGAGTGACACCGAGGTCATCCTCCACCTGATGGCGCGCAACCCGCGGCAGGACCTGGTGGAGTCCTTCATGCTGGCGCTGGGAGAGGTGCGCGGCGCCTACTCGCTGCTGCTGATCACCGATCGCTGCCTGATCGCGGCGCGGGACCCCAACGGCTTTCGGCCGTTGTTGTTGGGCGATCTCGGCGGCTGCCCCTGCTTCGCCTCCGAGAGCTGCGCCTTCGACCTGCTGGGAGCGCGGCTGGTGCGCGAGCTGGAGCCCGGCGAGGTGGCGGTCGCGCGTGACAGGCGAGTCGAGAGCTACCGCCTGCCGCAGCCCGTCGAGCCCACACGCTGCATCTTCGAGCACGTCTACTTCGCCCGGCCGGACAGCCGACTCTTCGGCGACTCCGTGGCCCAGACGCGGCTGCGCATGGGCGCGCGGCTCGCCCGCGAGGCGCCGGCGGCGGCGGACATCGTGGTGCCGGTGCCCGACAGCGGCCTCTACGCCGCCATGGGCTACAGCCGCGAGTCGGGTCTGCCGCTGGAGTTCGGGCTCACCCGCAACCACTACGTGGGCCGCACCTTCATCGAGCCCCGGCAGTCGATCCGGAACTTCGGGGTGAAGATCAAGCTCAACCCGGTCCGCGAGCTGCTGACTGGCCGGCGGGTCGTGCTGGTCGATGACTCCATCGTCCGCGGCACCACCTCGCGCAAGATCGTGGGCATGATCCGCGATGGCGGCGCGGCCGAGGTCCACCTCCGCATCTCGGCGCCGCCGACCGAGTGGCCCTGTCATTACGGCATCGACACCCCCTGCCGCGACGAGCTCATCGCGGCCCAGAAGTCGATCGAGGAGATCCGCGCCTTCATCGAGGCCGACAGCCTGGCCTACCTCTCCCTCGACGGCATGCTCGGCGCCGTCACCGGCCCCCGCGACAGCTACTGCACCGCCTGCTGGACGGGCGACTACCGCGTGGCCGTCAGCCCCAGCCACGGGCGGCAGGCCGAGCTGTTCCCGATCCGGGCGGAGGGGGAGTAGGAGGGACTTGTCCCTGCTCGCCATATCGTATACTGGCGAAATGTACGTCACTCTCGCCACACTCCGTGACTGTTTACAAGCGGTTGTCTATGCGACCGCCATCCTCGCAGCGATCGGCTCACTGTGGCAATACAGACGAAACTCCCGGCGCGAGAGGACTCGCTGGTTATTCGATCTCTACCAGCGTTTCTGGGAACAGAAGACCCTCAGAGGCATGCGCATCCGTGTCGACGTTGGCGATACCGGTTTCGTGAAAGAAGATAAGGATCTGGATCTCTTGGGCGAGCTTGACGATTACCTGAATTTTTTCGAGTTCATCGCCTTCCTGTGGAAGAGAAGGGAGCTCAAGCTCGAGGAGGTGCGGGCGCTCTTCGAGTACCCACTGCAGACGATCGCTCGGGACGAAGCGGTGCTTGGCTATGTCAGACGTTACAGCTATGATGAGCTTGCAGGGCTGTTGACGGAGCTGAGGTATGATCTCCAACCCGATAAGCTTTTCGTCTATGGGACGTTGCGGAGAGGTTTCGATCCGCATGAGTACCTCCGGTCCTTCGCTCGCTTCGTCGGGCGAGGCAGGATCGCTGGGCGTCTTTACGATCTTGGAGAGTATCCGGGTGCCATTCCTTCGGAACTGCCAGGCGAAGAGGTCGAAGGGGAGCTCTACGAGTTGGGAGACCTCGGCCGGCAGTTGAAGACCCTCGATGACTACGAGGAGTTCGATCCCAAGCATCCGGAGAAAAGTCTGTTCATCCGGCAGCAGGTCGACGTCAGTCTCGAGGGCGGGGAGCGTTTAAAGGCTTGGGCCTACCTCCTTCCGCGCAAGCCTTTGGATGCTCGCCGGATTACCAGCGGAGACTATCTAGAGCTTCGAGATCCGCACCGCGCGCACCGTCAGCCGGTGGAGGGGGAGTAGGGGCTTCCCTTCGGGCTCGTCTGTGTCGTATACTCGCGACAATGAGCGAGAGACCGACATGAGTTCGTCCGCGAAGCCTCACTTCAGCCGAGAAGAAGAACGCCTCAAGGTTGAGGGACAGATGCGTTCTCTGCTCGCGGAAGGACGAATCTTGGAAGCAGTCCGTCTCCTGGAAGAAGCAGGAGATCTCGTTCCCCCGGATTCCAAGATCAGGAAGGTCCTTTCCCCACCGACCATCAAGCTGAGTGACCGGAGAGATGTCGACCGTACCCCGGAGTTCCGCTGGCTCGATACACATGAGGTTGAGTATCAAGGAAAATGGGTCGCCCTTGTGGAGGACGAGCTGGTCGCATCCTCCGACACCCTCAAGGAGCTGCTCGTTCAAATTGACCAGCTCCAGTTCGCGAGAAGGCCGCTGATTCATCATCTCATTTAGAGACAAGGCTCATCCCGGAGGGAATTGTCTTTGGCCATCACACCCCCGCACCCCCGTTACAGCAAAGAAGAGTTCGCCCGACGCGGCGAGGAGATCTACGAACAAGACATCCTCCCACAGATGCGCCCCGAGGACGATTGGAAAGTTGTGGCCATTGAGATCGAGACGGGCGATTACGAGATCGGCAAGGATGAGATCGCCGCCGCCCATTGCTTGCGTGCTCGCCATCCCGAGGCTCCGTTCTGGTTCCGGAGAGTCGGTTCCCCATATCTCCATCGCTTCGGCCACAGCCCAATTACTGCGGCGTAGAACGAGTGCACAGCGGCAGAGTCAACACAAAGCGCGAGGCTGTCGTCCGGCTCTGGATCAGGGGACCGTCGGGTCAGGCTCTTAAGGCCGAGGCGATCGTCGACACAGGATTTTCAGGTTCCCTCACCCTTCCGCAGTCCTACGTAGCGCGGTTGGGATTGATCTATCAAGGTCATGGGAGTGGTCTGCTTGCAGATGGAACCAGAGGTTCCTTCGAAGTTTACGAAGCGATCGCTCTCTGGCATGGACAGCCCCAGGTCATACCGGTCCATGCCGTTGAATCGGATCCTCTCCTTGGGATGGAGATGCTTTACGGCAGCGAATTTGCCATGCAGGTCATCGAAGGCGGCGAGATCGTCATCCACAAGTTACCCATTTCGTAGCTTCTGATCCGCCATCCCCAGCGTCAACACCGACGGCACCCGTTCCGGGTCCGCCAGGCGCAGCAAACCGTAGCCGATTCCCGCGAGGCCGTTCATCAGGCCGGGGGACTCGATTTCCAGGGGCGTGCCGCTGAGCCAGCCGTGGCGGTCCATGCTGGCGAGGACGCTCCAGGTGCGGCGGGCGATCTCCCGGTCGAGCTCAGGGCGGGCGAGCGCCTGGCTCGCCTGGAGCAGGACGTCCAGGTTCCCCAGGTCCCCGTGGCACAGGCAGTGGTTGTAGCCGAAGCCGCCGTCCAGAGTGGCCTTCAAGGCGTGCTCCAGGTCGGACCTCAATCCCGGATCGCCCGCTGCGAGCACAGCCAGGCGGGAGAGGCCCACGCCGGGTGCGCCGTAGCACCAGGCCATGGCGGTGATGATCTCTCCCCCTTTCAGGATCCGGCCCCTTTCGGCGTCCCCGGCGTCCAGCCAGTTGTTCCGTGCCGCGTCGTAGCGGCCGTGCTCGTAGAGCAGGGCGCCGAGAGCGGCGTCGCGGAACCGCGCGTCGCCGGTGGCGCCTCCGAGCTCCCAGAGCGCCCAGCCGATCCCCGCCGCGCCGTGCGAGAAGCCGGTCTGCGGGAGCTCGGTCTCGATCCGCGACCGCCAGCCGAGGCCGCCGCCCACCGGCTCGGCGCGGGCCAGGAGGTGCTCGCCGCAGAGCGCCGCGACTTCCAGAGCCCGCCGCGATCCGCTGGTCCGCCAGAGGGCGAGAAGGCCGCCGATGGCGCCCGCCGCACCCGCGATGAGGTCGAGGTCCTGGTCCGTCGGGAGGAGGGGCGGTACGCGTTCGACCATCGCCTCCGCCGCGGCCAGGAGGTCCCGGTCGTCCCACAGGGCCGCGAGCCGGGTGAAGAGGTAGACGAGGCCGCCCCAGCCCTGGAAGGCGCCGGGATAGGCGAGGGCCGGCGCCGTGGATGCCAGCCGGCCCCGCAGCGTACGCAGGGCGTCCCGGGCCAGGAGAGTGAACCGGTCTTCGCCCAGGGCCTCGCCCAGGTGAGCCAGAAGAGAGCGAGGCCCGGCGTGCCCATGTAGAGGTCCTCGCCAAGCGGCACGAGGGACCAGCGCTGATGGTGGAACTCGACCCCCATCCAGGTGGCGCCGGCGTCGCCCCGCAATGCCAGGCCGGCGAGGCGCTCGCCCACGGCCCGGCCTTGAGCGAGCAGCCGGGGCCGCAACTCGGCGAGGGAGACCTCCCCGGGTGGCTCCTCGGGGGTGTAGCGGGGCCAGGGTACGACCTCCCGCCGCAGCACGAGCGTCGCGAGCGAGGAGCGCACGAGCCAGGTCTGGCGCCGCAGGTCGTCCTCTCCGAGCCCCGCGAGCTTGCGGCGGACCGCCGCCAACGCCGGCTCCTCGAAGTAGTCCGGCACCCGCTCGCCGCTCGCGGACCCCAGGTCGGCCGAGCCCGGCCGGCTGCCGAAGGCGGGGATGTCGCCGGCTTCGAGGTCCCGCCGTTCGAAGGGGAGGGGCGGGATCAGGTGCGGGTGCTCGTCGACGCCCAGCCACAGGCGATCGAGGAAGAGGTCGCGGTCGAGGGCGTCGCGCAGCATGTCCGGATGGAAGCTCTCGAACCAGAGCAGGTGGTAGCCCCGCGTCGCCCGCAGCACCGCCCGCACGGGATCGTCCGCGAAGCGGCCGAGCCGCGCCGACAGCTCCTCCCGGTGCCGGACCAGGGTCCGGTACATCGCCGTGAACCCCTCGGCGAAGCTCGCGGCGTAGTCCAGGGTGTCCACCTCGCGGTCTATGAGCCGGGGGCGGTTGCTGCCGCCGGGCAGGGGGAGCCGGCGGCGGACGGCGACCATCTCATCCGTGCCCGGCTTCTCCCACTGGAGGATGGGATTGGGGGTCATCTCCCCCTCGACCGCCGCGAGGCCGCTGATGTCGATGCTGTGGGCATCCTCGCCCGCCTCGATGCGGAAGGGCAGGAGCCCGACGCGCACCACCGAGCGGCTGAGGAAGGCGCTGACGAGCGCCATGTCCGGCTGCTCGATCGCGGCACCGCGCGTTCGCGGATGGAACAGGCACTCGAGGTCGACCGCCACCGGCTGCTCGCCCGCGGCGATCAAGTTCTCGAAGTGGAAGTCGGTGGCTTCCAAGGCGTAGAAGACGGCGAGGAGGCCCCCGAGGCGGAGGTGGAAGCGGCGCACCTCCTCCTCGGAGGCGCAGGGGCCGGCCACCACGAACTCCACCCAGCCGTGGTCGCCCCGGTCGAGGACGCGCAGGGTGCGGAAGGGGGGCTGGCCGCTGCGCTCGTTGAGCCAGGCGAGCAGCTCTTGGAAGTGAACGTCCGCGGCGAGCGGCCGGGGCTTGTACACCACCTTCAATCCCGAGGCGAAGGTGGCGATCAGCACGGCGCGGCCGCCGCGGCGGGCGTCGCCGCTCCCTGCGAGGGCGACGAGCCGGCCGGGATCGCGCTCCGGCGAGAGGGCCTCGCGCAGGGCCGGCCCGTCGGCGGCGAGGTGGGACAGGAATTCGCGGCCGGTCGCCACCCAGCGGTCGAGGGCGGCGGCGATCTGGCGGGCGAGGACCGGGTACTCCCACCACAGGCCGAGGATGAAGCCGGGGTCCCGCAGCGCGCGGGCGAAGCTCTGGAAACGCTCCTCCGGGGTCGCTCCCTCCAGCCGCCCCTCGGCGCGGGCCACGTGCAGCTCGAGCACCAGGGTGCGGGCCAGCATCGTCAGCAGCCGCCCCTCGACGGCCGGCCACAGGAGACTCACGGCCTCGGCCGGATCGAACGGCACACTCCCGCTGCCCGCAATCTCCCGGGCGGCCTCCTCCAGCCGCCGGCGGGCGCGCTCGGCGAGCGGCCGGACCGCTTCGAGGAAGGCGGCGGAGGCCGCAGCGTCCGGCATCTGCGGCGAGCAGCCGGGCAAGGTCCCCCTCATCGAGCCCCTCGGCGGCGAGCCGGCGGGCGAGCCAGCCGTCGAGATCGAAAGGGCTCTGCCGTTTCCAGCGTGCCAGCCGGCGCCGTCCGAGCTCGCCGGGAGCCGCGGACGGGTCCAGCGGGCGCCCGGCCCGGGCGCGCTCCTCGAGCGTCAGGGCGCGGTACCAGTCGGGGGCGGTGGAGGACGTCGGTCGCCGCGTGGTGTCCATGCCGGCGCTGGAGCCCCACGCCGGCCAGCAGAGCGATCTCGACTATGTCCTGCGGGCCCACGTGGCCCCGGGCTACCTCACGCCGGCGGACCTGCCCACCCGCCACGACTTTGATGCCGACTTCGCCAGCGATGCCTGTATTTACGGGCAGGGTGTCGATCCGGAGACGGGCGGGAGACATCTGGAGGAGATCGCTTCGAGATCGTCTCGGAGCAGCGCGAGCGGAACGCGACAGAGAAGGCCGTGTACATGCACCGGCGAGGAGTGCGGCGGATCTTCGCGATCCTAGATCCTGGAATGTCGCGACCTTGCCCGACTGGATCGCTGGCTGGCGCGGGCGGTCCTGGCTTCCTCCATCGAGGAGATCGAGATCACGGCAGAGCCGGGCTGATGACGACCACCCCCGCCGCGCGCTATCATTCAGCTCCATGGCAGGCATGGCAGGCGACGGTACCCGGCTCCCGCTCGTCCCTCTCCCCAACGTCGTGCACTTCCCGCGCACGGAGTTGAAGCTGCACGTCGTCGATCCGACGTTCCTGCCGCTCGTCCACGACTTGGAGGAGCAGGACGAGGACTCCCGCTGGCTCGGCGTGGTCCTGCTCAAGCCCGGACCGCGGTTCGATCCCCAGGGCCGGCCCGAGATCTTCCCCGGCGGCACGGCGGCCCGGGTGCTGGACCTGGAGACGCAACCCGACGGCAATACGGACATCCTCCTCTATGGCGAGCTCCGCTTTGAGCTGGAGCGCGAGATCGCCGACGCCCCCTATCGCCAGGCCGTGGTCCGCCTCCTGGAGGAGCCCTGGCTCAACGAGCGGGACGCCGGCATCCTCGCCGTGCGCCACGACCTCCTGGAGCTGCTCCGGGCCCTCGAGGAGGAGCTGGGCCCGCAGTTCCCCTGGGACCTGGAGGACCTCGCATCGCTCTCCGGCGGCGCCGCTTTCGAGGAGCTGGTCAACCGCGTCGCCGCGCGGGTGGACGTGCCGCCGCTGCGCAAGCTCCAGCTCCTCACCGAGTCGCTGCCGGAGCGCGGCCTGTCGGTGCTGTCGATCCTGCGCGCCCGCCGCCAGGTGTTCGACCTGCTGCGCCCGTTCCGCCGGCTGGCCGGCAGCGCGGAGCACAACTGAGCTCCGCGTCCCCGCCCATCGTGCTCTCGATCCGCGACCCGGTCCACGGCTTCATCCGCGCCGATCCGCTGGAGACCGCGCTGATCGACAGCCGGCCGGTCCAGCGCCTGCGCTTCATCCATCAGCTCGGCTTCACCTTCCTGGTCTTCCCCGGGGCGGAGCACACCCGCTTCGGCCACGTGGTGGGGGCCATGCACCTGGCCGGCCGGGTCTACGACGCATTGTGCTCGAAAAGCGGTTCAAAGGGCGAGGGGCTGCTGCCCGCCGGCTCTCACAGCCCCGAGCGGCGCCTGGCCCGCGCCGCCGCCCTGCTCCACGATCTTGGCCACGCCCCCTTCAGCCACTCGGCGGAGGACCTCTTCGAGGGCGGCATCGATCACGAGGAGATGACCCGGCGCCTGCTGGGCACGGCGGAGATCGAGGAGATCTTCCACGCCCATGGCGAGGGGATCACCACGGCCGACGTGGCCCGCCTGCTCGCCGGCGGCGGCTCGCCCACGGAGCGGCTGCTGTCGAAGATCGTCTCCGGCGAGCTGGACGTGGACAAGATGGATTACCTGCTGCGCGACAGCCTGTTCTGCGGCGTGCGCTACGGCACCTACGACCTGGAGCGGCTGCTCGACACCATCCTCCCCATCGCCGACCCCGAGACCGGCGAGTGGGGAATCGGCGTCGAGGAGGGGGGCGTCCACGCCCTCGAAGCGCTGGTGATGGCCCGCTACTACATGTTCACGCAGGTCTACTTCAACGTCACCGGCAAGGCCATGGAGCTCCACCTCAACGAGTGGCTGGCAGAGCAGGGGTGCCACTGGGCGGCGGCGCCGGAGGCGTTCCTCGGCCAGGACGACGTCTCGGTGTGGACGGCCCTGCGCACCTCGGCCAGCCCGCACGCCCGGGCGCTTATCGAAAGGCGCCACTTCCCCGTCGCCTTCGAGACGCGGGAGCACCTGGCGCCAGCGGACAAGGAGCGCTTCGAAGAGCTCCTCCCCGGCCTGCGCCAGCGCTTCGGGGCCGGCAGCATCCTGGTCTCCAACTCCGCCAAGGACCCTCACCGCCTGGGCAGCAGTCGCGTCCTGGTGCGGCGCTTCGACGGCTCGCTCGAACCGATGGAGCAGGCGAGCCAGTTCATCCGCCACCTATCCCGCATCGACCGCTACCGCGTCTACACCCCGCCCGCCCTGCGCGACGAGGTGGCCGCGGCCTTGCGAGGGCTCTGGACGGAAACCGCCTCCTGATCCATCTTTTTGGTTTGACCCGATCCAGGCAATTGAATCGCAGGCGCTTCATCAGCCGGGGTTGAGGCTTTTTCTCCTCGGGGCGGGAACACCATTGACACGGCGGTGTCTCGGCATGAGAATTGCCTCTCGGTTGTTTTGCTGAAAATCAATTTCGGGTCAACGGGAGCCTCTCCCTTCCAGGGACTGCGTTCCCGGAAAGGAGACAGTGCATGAGGATGAGAGCCTGGGTTCTTGGCTTGACGTTCGCACTCCTCTGGAGCTGGGGCCTGCCGGCCTTCGGCCAGGGGAACCCCACCAGCAAACTTTCAGGACGGGTGACGAGCGGCAATGAAGGCCTCCCCGGAGTGAAGGTGACGGTGACCTCGCCCAACCTGCAGGGGACCAAGTCGACGACGACGACGAACAACGGCGACTATCTGTTCCCCTCGCTCCCCGCCGGCGAGTACTCGGTGCTGTTCGAACGCGAGGGGCTGCAGCCGGTGAAGCAGGAGCTGCGGCTCGCCGCGGCGCAGGACAGCTCCCTGGACGCGGAGATGGCGGCCGCCGCGGTGACGGAGGAGATCGTGGTCACCGGCAGCCTCGAGAACATCTCGCAGAGCGTGCAGGCGGCGACCACCTTCACCAAGAAACTGGTCGACGAGCTGCCGGCGGGGCGCACGGTCAACCAGATCGTGGCCCTGTCGCCGGGCGTGCAGCCCAACGGCCCGAGCAAGGACAGCGGGACGGGCCTGAGCAACATCACGATCTCCGGCGCACCCAGCTACGAGAACCTCTTCCTGCTCAACGGCGTGGTGCTCAACGAGAACGTCCGCGGCCAGGCCTTCGACCTGTTCATCGAGGACGCCATCCAGGAGACCACCACGGCGACGGCCGGCGTCTCGGCCGAGTACGGCCGCTTCTCGGGCGGCGTGGTCAACGTCCTCACCAAGTCCGGCGGCAACGACTTCTCCGGCTCCTTCCGCACCACCTTGAACAACCAGGACTGGCAGCAGAAAACCCCGCTGACCACCACCCTGACCGACAAGATCGTGCCGACCTACGAGGCGACTCTCGGCGGCCCGGTGCTGCGCGACCGCCTCTGGTTCTTCCTCGCCGCCCGCGACGTCAAGAACGAGCTGACGAACAACACCTCGACCATCCGGGATCCGGCGAGCTCCGCCATCATCTTCCCCGGCGCTGCGTTCACCGACATTCGGAAACAGCAGCGCTACGAGGGCAAGCTCACCGCGTCGCTCACGCCCCAGCACACCCTGCTCGGCTCCTACAGCAAAGTCAAGGACCAGGAGAATGGGAACTCCTTCGGCACCATTCTCGACACCCTCAGCCTCGTCAACCGCGAGACCCCCCAGGAGCTGTGGTCGGTCAACTACACCGGCACCTTCTCGGACAGCTTCCTGCTGAGCGGCCAGTACTCCCAGCGGAAGTTCTCCTTCATCGGCTCGGGCGCCCCCTCGACGGACCTCATCGTCGGCACTCTGCTCCAGGACCGCTCCCGTGGCAGCGCCCGGTACCACAGCCCGACCTTCTGTGGCGTCTGCACGCCTGAGGACCGCAACAACAAGAACGCCCTCTTGAAGGCCTCCTACTTCGTCTCCACCGCGGGCATGGGCTCGCATGACATCGTGGGCGGCTACGACACCTTCAACGACATCCGCAGGTCTGACAACCACCAGTCGGGGAGCGACTTCCGGATCATCGGCACCGGGGCCAACGTCACCTCCAACGGTCAGATCTTCCCCATCTTCAAGAACGACGGCTCGACGGTCATCGAGTTCGATCCGGTTCTCCAGTCGAGCCGGGGGACCGCCTTCAAGACGAACTCGCTCTACCTCAACGACACCTGGCGCTTCAGCGAGCGGCTGACCCTGGGCCTCGGCGCGCGGTACGACGCGAACGACGGCACGAACGCCGCCGGCGCGAAGGTCGCCAACGATTCCGCGGTGAGCCCTCGCCTGTCGGTGACGTACGACACCGCGGGGAACGGCAACCTGGTCCTCCACGGGAGCTATAGCAAGTACGTAACGGCGCTGGCCAACACCATCGGCGACAGCAGCTCCCCGGCCGGCGTGCCCGCCGCCTTCCAGTGGACCTACCTGGGGCCGTCGATCAACGGCAACCTCAGCCAGGACGAGGCCATCCGCCAGGTCTTCAACTGGTTCGCCACTGCCAATGGCGGCCTGCCCACGGTGGCGAGCCCGGTCGGCGGCGGCCTGCAGCCGGTGATCGCCGCCGCCATCCGCGGCCTCAACACGCAGATCCGCGGCTCGCTCTCCTCGCCCAACGTCACTGAATACGCTCTCGGCGTGACCACGCACATCGGCAGCCGCGGCATCTTCCGCACCGACGCCGTGTATCGCAAGTGGGGCAACTTCTACTCCCAGCGCACCGACACCACGACCGGCAAAGTCACGGGGCAGATCGGCAGCGTCAAACAGACCTTCGACCTCACGCTGGTCCAGAACAACGACTCGCTCTACGACCGGACCTACAAAGGCCTGCACACCCAGTTCCGCTTCCGCGCCAGCGACCGGCTCGACTTCGGCGGCAACTGGACGATGTCGAAGACCGAGGGCAACTACAACGCCGAGAACCAGGGCAGCGGCCCCGTGCCCGGCGGCCTGGGGAACTACCCGGAGTACTTTGACGTGCGCTGGAACTCCCCCGATGGTCCCCTCTCCATCGACCAGCGGCACCGGGTGAACCTCTACGGTGTATTCAACATCTTCGGCAACGACCACAACGGCCTGACCGCCACCGTGCTCGAGAGCTTCGCCAGCGGGCATCCGTACGAGGAGGTCGGGACCATCCGGACGCAGCCCTTCGTCGCCAACCCCGGCTACGCTGCACCGCCCACCCGGGTCGGCTACTACTTCAGCGCGCGCGGCGCGTTCACGACCCCCAACGTGCTCCGGACGGACATTGGCCTCAACTACGACTTCCGTATCGGCAAGCTCGACCTCTTCCTGAAGCCGGAAATCATCAACGTGTTCAACGCGCAAAAGGTGGACACCACGGACATCCGGTACTTCAGCACCACCGTCCTGACCGCCGACAACGGCGCTGCCTGCCCGCAGTCGCCCACGGGCAAGTGCCTGCCCTTCAACCCGTTCACCGACAAGCCCGTCGAGGGCGTGAACTTCGTCAAGGCGTCGGACTTCGGCAAGCCCACCAACGCCTTCGGCTTCCAGCAGCCTCGGACGTATCGGTTCGCCGTCGGCCTGCGGTTCTAGTCAGAACCCCTCTGCACCCCCGAGCCCTCCTCTCCCTAGGGAGAGGAGGGCTTTTCCATCGCTGCCGCCAGGCGCGCCAGGGCGGTGCGCCAGCGAATCCGGTAGCTCTCCCAGATGGTGAGGCCGAGCGACAGCGGCAGGCGCTGAAAGCCGTGCTGCAGGACGTCGAGCTCGCTGCCGCCCGGGATGGCGTGGAGCCGCAGGGTGAGCCGGGTGGCGGCGGTCCAGCCGGCGTCCAGCCGTTCGAAGGAGAGAACCCACAGCTCCGGCGGCGCGATCTCCACCGTCCGGCCCCGCTCCCGCCAGGGCGCCGGCGGTGGATCGACGCGGGGAGAGGAGCCGCGCAGCAGGAGCGAGCCGGCCGGACCGGCCTCCACCTCGGCTTCGTCCGCCAACCAGCGAGTCAGCTTGTGGGGCTCGGCGAGCCACGTCCAGGCCTCCTCCCGCGGCACGGCGAGCCGCTGCCGGCGGCGGAGCTGGACGCCGGGGATGTCGCCCTCGCGGATGGCCTCGGGCATCTGCCCCTCCTCAGTCGAACAGGTTGCGGAGCGCTCCCAGGGCCTCCGGATAGCGGAACGTGTAGCCCAGCTCGAGCAATCGCTGCGGCACGGCGCGCTGGCCGTTGAGCAGCATGCCGGCCATTTCGCCGAGGACGAGGCGCAGGGCGAACCCCGGCGCCGGCGCCAGGCTCGGCCGGTGGAGGGCCCGGCCCAGGGCGCGGCTGAAGTCGCGGTTGGTCAGCGGCTCGGGCGCCGTGAGGTTGAAGGGGCCGCGAGCGTCCTCCCGCTCAAGGAGGAAGCAGATGGCTCCCACTTCGTCGGCGAGGTGGATCCAGGGGAGCCACTGGCGACCGCCGCCCAGCGGGCCGCCCACCCCGACGCGAAAAGGCAGGGCCATCTTGGGGAGGGCGCCGCCGTCGCCGCTCAGCACGACGCCGGTGCGCAGAATGGCCCGCCGTACCCCCAGCGCTTCGGCCTCGGCCGTAGAGGCCTCCCAATCGACGCAGACGCTGGCCAGGAAGTCGCGGCCCGGGGAGTGGGTCTCGGTGACCACCTCGTCGCGACAGGGCCCGTAGAATCCCACGGCCGAGCCCTGGAGGAGCACCCTGGGCCGCTCCTTCGCCTGGCGGATGGCGGCCAGCACGGCCGCGCCCGGCTCCACGCGGCTCGTCCGGATGCGCCGCTTGCGGCTCTCCGTCCAGCGGCCGTCGGCGATGCTCTCGCCCGCCAGGTGGACGATGCCGGTGTCGCCGTCGAGCAGCGGCGCCCACCCGTCACCGGTCCTGCCGTCCCACTGCATCGCTCGGGTATTGGGGGGGAGCACTTTCACCTTGGACAGGTCGCGCGTCAGGACGACGATCTCGTGCCCCGCTCCTCCCATCTCCCGGGCCACCGCGCTGCCGATGAGCCCCGATCCGCCGGTGATCACGATCCGCATGCCCTCTACCTCCCGGGCGATGCTACACCGGATGAGGACCTTACACCGCCGCCAGTTCCTCCTCCAGGAGCTGGCGTTGGTGCAGGTCGGCGTAGAGGCCGCCGGCGGCGATGAGCTGGCCGTGGGTGCCCCGCTCGGCGATGCGGCCGTGGTCGAGGACGAGGATGAGGTCCGCGTCCTTGACGGTCGAGATGCGGTGGGAGACCAGGAACACCGTCCGGCCTTCGAAGACCTGCCGCAGATTGGAGAGGATCAGCTCCTCGGTCTGGGTGTCCACGGCCGAGAGGCAGTCGTCGAGGAGCAGGATGCGCGGCTCGCGCAGCAGCGCCCGGGCGAGGGCCACGCGCTGCTTCTGGCCGCCGGAGAGGGTGAGGCCCCGCTCGCCCACCACGGTGTCGAGCCCGTGGGGGAAGGCCGCCAGGTCCTGCTCCAGGCCGGCCAGGCGCGCCGCTCGCGCCACCTCCTCCAGGCTGGCATCCGGCCGGCCTAGGGCGATGTTCTCGCGGATGGTGGCCGAGAAGAGGAAGGTCTCCTGGGGTACCATGCCGATGGCGGAGCGCAGGCGGGCGAGCGGCATCCGCCGGACGTCCAGGCCGTCCACCGTCAAGGTGCCCGGCGGCGGATCGATCAGCCGCGGGATGAGGGCGAGCAGCGTGGTCTTGCCCGCGCCGGTGCGGCCGACGACGGCCACCGTCTGCCCGGCCGCCACCTGGAGGTCGACGTCGGAGAGCACGGGAGCGTCCCCCTCGTGGTAGGCGAAGGTCAGGCTCCGGAAACGCACAGAGCCATGGATCTGGTCGGGGGTTGCCGGCTCTGGATCGGCCGCGTCGCGGATCGCCGGCTCGGCGTCGAGGATTTTCTGGATGCGGACGAGGGACGCGGTGCCCCGCTGCGCCAGGTTGACCACCCAGCCGAGGGCGATCATCGGCCATGCCAGCTTGCCGAGGAAGAGCTGGAAGGTGACGAACTGGCCGATCGAGATCCGGCCGCGGATGACCAGCAGGCCGCCGTACCAGAGCACCGCCGCGAAGCCCAGTCCGATGAGCGCCTGGAGGATAGGGTGGAAGGCGACCGACCAGGCGATGAGACGGCGGTTGCCCTCCAGGTATTCCTCGTTCACCCGCCCGAAGTCCTCCTCCTCCCGTGCCTCCCGGGCATAGGCCCGCACCACCCGCACGCCGGCCAGGTTCTCCTGCACCCGGGCCGAGACGTTGGCGAACTTCTCCTGGACGCTGGTGAACAGGAGGTGGATCCGGCGCCCGAAGAGGGACGTGGCGCCGGCCACCAGCGGCGCGGTCACCAGGGCGATGAGCGTCAGCCGGGCGTTGATGCGCGCCATCAGGAGGAGCGCGCCCAGCCCGGTGATCACGGTGGTGATGCTGTACATGATGGCCGGGCCGCAGAGCATGCGCACGGCCTGGATGTCGTTGGTGGCCCGGGCCATCAGGTCGCCTGTGGGATATTGGTGGAAGAACGCCGGCGACTGCTTCTCCAGGGCGGCGAAGTAGACGTTACGGAGGTCGAATTCGACGTCGCGGCTCATGGCCACCAAGACCATCCGCTGCAGGTAGGTGAAGATGCCCTGGACGAGGGAGAACCCGAGGATCATGCCGGCGTAGCCCGCCAGCTCGGCGGCGGAGACGTGCCGGCGCACCGCGTCGATGGCTCGCCCCACCAGCAGCGGGCTCACCAGCCCCAGCAGGACTCCGGCGACGATCGCCAGGATGCCGAGGGTCAGCTTACGGCGGTGGGGTCGAAGGTAGGGCCAGAGGTAGGTTAGTCGGTTGAGCAAGGTCGCGGGCTCCCGGCGGAAGGATATCACCGCCGGGAGCCTGGTTCCGGAAGGTCAGCTAGTGGCGCCGGTGGTCGTGGTCCCCGCGGCCCCGGTTCCCCCTGTCGTGGCCCCGGTCCCGCCCGTCATGATCGCGCCGGACGCCGCGATCCTGGCCGCGGAAATTGTCGTGGCCGCGGAAGCTGCGGAAATCATCGTGGCCGCGGAAACCGCGGAAATCGTCGCGGTCGCGGAAGCCGCGGGAGCGGAAGCCGCGATCAAAGCCACGGCTCCAGTAACCGCCGTAGAAGTAGTTCCCCGAGTAGCGGGGCGCCACCCAGTAGGAGTCGTAGTAGGACGGGAGCACCCACCGGCCGCTGATCCAGACGTAATCCTGGTACGCCGGGTCCCAGTCCCAATAACCGTCGACCCAGGTGTAGCCGGGGCCGGGGCGGGCGTAGGCCACCTCGCGGCGCAGCGGAGGCGGACCGTAGTAGACGGGGAATCCGAGGCCGATCCCGATGCTCACCCGCGTACGAGCCGAGGCGGCGGGAGTGAAGCCCAGGACGGCGATCAGGCTGCACAGGGCAATGGCTAAGGCTAGGGACCGCTTGGCGTTCATGGTTACTGATACCTCCTTACTGTCTACAACACCCTGGGGGGCTCAAAACTTCCAGTGGCCGCGAGCGAAGAAGTGGCGGTGGTGGCGAAACTCATAGCGCGGCTCGATCCAGACGGCGTGCGAACGGGGCGGGTGCATCCAGGCGCCGGGGATCCAGACGTATCCCCGGGGTCCCCCCACCCAGTCCCAGTGACCGCGGACCCAGACGAAACCCGGTCCCGGGCGCACCACCACCACCTCTCGGTGCAGGGGCGGCGGCGGCGCGTTGACGCGGAGACTGATCCCCACCCGGGCGGCCGAGGCGGCAGACGAGAAAGCGAGAGCGGAGACGAGGACGGTCAGGGCTATGGTCAAAGCGAAGCTCTTCTTGACGTTCATGGTCGTGTTTCCTCCTGACCGTGGAACACGGCAAGCGGCGGCTTCCTGCGGCCTCTACCGCCGCGTCATCCCCATCAGCCAATGGGCGAGGCCGGCGCAGAGGGCGATGAGGAGGATGATCCCCACCACGACCCAGATCCGCCGCCCCTCCACCCCCGTCATCCAGAGGACGTAGGCGGGGCCGATCAGCAGGGTGACGAGGAACCAGAAGCGGGCTCCCCAACTCCAGCGGGCGGGCGGCTCGGGGCCGGGCGGCGCTGCCGGCGATTTCGGCGATCCTGGCTCCGTCATCCTCAGTCCTCCTCGTCGCGCTCGTCCGCACCGACGGCCGCCAGCACCGCCCGTGCCCCCTGGGGGTGGAGGGGCGCCTCGCCGCCGTCCATCTCCAACTCGCCTTCGAGCCGCAGGATGGGGCGCCCCTCGGTCTCGTACTTGGCCTCGTAGTTGGTGCGCGGCCCTTCGTCCCACGGCCGCTCCCGGCGCTCGCACCGCAGGCCGGGATAGCCGGCGAGGATCTCCACCACCCGTTCGCCGTAGTCCAGGAAATCCGTGGCGAAGGAGAGGCGGCCGCCCCGGCGCAGAAGGCGCAGCACCAGGTCCACCGTCTCCGGATCGAAGAGGCGGCGCTTGTGGTGGCGGCTCTTCGGCCACGGGTCGGGGAAGTAGACGTGGAGGGCCGCGGCGAAGCCGGCGGGGAGGACGGCCGAGAGGAGGTAGAGGGCCTCCCCGCGCAGGGCCAGCCAGTTGCCGAGCCCCAGCCGGCGGACCCGGGAGACGAAGAGGCCGTGATACTCCCCGGCCACCTCGATGCCGAGGAAGCGGCGGCCCGGCTCCTCCTGGCAGCGGCGGCGGAGGTAGCGACCCTTGCCGAAGCCGATCTCCACCTCCCACTCCCCGGCCTCGGCGGCACCCGCTCCGGTCGTGGCACCCGCGGCTGGCACCAGCTCGTCCAGGGGGAGGGGAGCGGGCAGGCCGGCCAGGCCGCGGTCGCCCGCGGCCGTGGAGACCACGACGGGATGGATCACAGGAGGTCCCCGCGCCCCCGCGCGGCGAGCTCGGCGATGATCTTACGCACCTCCTGCGAGCGGGCCTTGGGGCACACCAGCACGGCGTCGCCGGTGCGTACCACCACCAGCCCCTCGACCCCCAGCACGGCGAGGGTGCCGGAGTCGGAGACCAGGAGGTTGTCGCGGGCGTCCACCGCCACGACCTCCCCGCGGCCGGTGTTCCCCTGGGCGTCGGGGGGAAGCACCTCGGCGAGCGCCTCCCAGGAGCCGAGATCGCTCCAGCCGCAGTCGAGCGGGAGAGTGGAGATGGCGTCGAGCCTCTCCATCACCGCGTAGTCGATGGAGTCGGAGGGGAGCCGGGCGTAGAGCTCGCGCCGCCGGCCGGGCGCCGCAGCGATCTCCTCCAGGCCGGCCGCCAGCTCCGGCTGGAGGCGCGCCAGGACCTCCAGGAACGTGGCACCGCGGAAGAGGAAGATACCGGCGTTCCACAGGTAGTCGCCCGAGGCCACGAAGCGGGCCGCGTTCTCCGGCGTCGGCTTCTCGACGAAGCGCCGCACCCGGCGCACCCCCTCGGGGCCGGCTCCGGGCGCGAGCTCCAGGTAGCCGTACCCCGTTTCGGCCCAGCGCGGCGTCACGCCCAGAGTCATCACCCGGTCCTCCCGCTCCACGATCCGGCCGGCCCGCTCCAGGGTGTCGCGGAAGGCCGCGGCATCTCCAACCCGATGATCCGCCGGCAGCACGGCCACTACACCCCGCCGCGCCGCCTCAGGCATCGAGCGCACCGACCAGCCGATGGCCGGAGCCGTGTTGCGCCCCTCGGGCTCGAGGAGGATCTGCTCGGGCGGCACCTCCGGCAGCTCGGCGCGCACCCGCTCCCCCAGCGCCTCGGTGGTGCACACCCAGACCGACTCCGGGCCGACGAGCGGCCGCAGACGCTCCAGGGTGTCGCGCAGCAGGCTCCGCTCCCCCTCCAGGGCCAGGAGCTGCTTGGGGCTCCGTTTGCGCGACAGGGGCCAGAAGCGCGTGCCACTGCCGCCGGCCAGGATCAGCGCCTGCACGCCCGTGCTCCTCGTTCGATGATTCCGGTCTGCGAAATCAGGCTCTTCATGGGGCAGGGAGTATACCCGCCGCTCGATCGCAGGTGATCGCAGTCGGATTGCAGACGAGTGCCCCGCTTCGCCCTCCTCGCGGCACTATGGCAAGGACCGATCCCGTTCTCTGTTGATGGACTATTTTGCGGAGGAGAAAAAGAAAATGCTCAAAAAGAAACTTGGGATTATCTCAACTCTACTAGCAACCTTCCTGCTCCTTGCCCCCGCTGCCTCTCGGGCCATGCCCGCCTGGTCCACGCTTTCGCGAGCGGACGTGGCGTCGAGCTCTCTCGGACACTGGTGGGACCTCCTGACGGGCAGCGTCCGGGGTCATGCTCCGGCCCAGCGCACGATCAAGCCGAAGAACGGCTGCGGCATCGATCCTCAAGGTCAGCCGGTCTGCATACAGAACCCTGGCGGCCCCACTCAGGGAACCACTCCGCCGCCGCCCGGTGACGGCTCCGGAAGCTGAAGCAGTATCGACGAGGGCGAAGGACGGAAAGGGGGGATGAGCCCGGCGGGCCGGTCCCCCTACTCCTCGCCCAGCTCCATGCCCATGATGTGAAAGCCGGAATCGACGTAGACCGTCTCGCCGGTGATGCCGCCGGCCAGGGACGAGAGGAGGAAGAGGCCGAGGTTGCCCACCTCTTCGTGGGTGACGTTGCGGCCGAGGGGGGCGATGCTCCCCACCTTGTTGTACATCTTCATGAAGCCGGGGATGGAGCGGGCGGCCACCGTCCGCACCGGGCCGGCGGAGACGGCGTTGACCCGCACGCCCTTCTTGCCCAGCTCGTAGGCGAGGTAGCGGACGCTGGCCTCGAGAGCGCTCTTGGCGATGCCCATGACGTTGTACTTGGGCACCACCTTCTCCGCGGCGTAGTAGGTGAGGGTGACGAGGGCGCCGCCCGCGTTGAGGAGGGGCTCGGCCTCGCGGGCCACGGAGACCAGCGAGTAGGCGGAGATCTCCAGCGCCGTGCGCCAGTCGTCGCGGGTGGTCTCGATGTAGCGCCCGTCCATGGCCGCCCGGGGGGCGAAGCCGATGGAGTGGACGACGAAGTCGAGGCTCCCCCAGGCCTCCCTGAGGCTGGCGAAGGTGCCTTTCAGCTCCTCCTCGTTGGTGACGTCGCACTGGAACAGCCGCGTCCCCGCCAGGTCGCGGGTGAGCTTCTCCAGATCGTCCTTCAGCCGCTCCCCCTGGTAGCTGAAAGCCAGCTCGGCGCCCGCCGCTGCCAGCCTTTCGGCGATGGCCCAGCCGAGGCTGCGCGCGTTGGCGACTCCCATCACGAGGCCACGCTTGCCCTTGAGGTCGATGGCGATCATGGGGCGGTATGTTATCCCGATTATCCTGAAGTGGAGAGCCGGCGAGCCGATGGCTCTATGAGAGACTTACCCCGTCCATCCCAGGGAGACGCCATGAGCAAGACCGCCGTACTCGAACCGCCCTTCGTCGCGATGATCGCCTCGGAGGTGGGCTGCCGGCCGCAGCAGGTGCAGGCCGCCTCCGAGCTGTTTGCCGAGGGGGCCACCGTCCCCTTCGTGGCCCGCTATCGCAAGGAGGCCACGGGCGGCCTCGAGGACCTGCAGCTCGAGACCCTGTTCAAACGCCGGGAGTATTTCCTGGAGCTCGCCGAGCGCCGGGACGCCATCCTGGAGAGCATCCGCGAGCAGGGCAAGCTCACCGATGAATTGGAGGCGGCGATCCGCGCCGCCGTCACCAAGCAGGAGCTGGAGGACCTCTACCTCCCCTACAAACCCAAGCGCCGCACCCGCGCCCAGATCGCTCGCGAGAAGGGGCTGGAGCCGCTGGCGGACAGTCTGCTCGCTCACGCCGCCTCGCGCACCCTGCCGGAGGAGCTGGCTCGCGAGTTCGTCAACGCCGAGAAGGGCGTCGAGGACGCGGAGACGGCCCTGGCCGGCGCGCGGGACGTCCTGGCCGAGCGGCTCTCCGAGAACGCCGGCGAGCGCGCCGAGCTGCGGCGGGTGCTCGCCACCGAGGGGACGCTGCGCGTGCGCGTCCTCCCCGAGAAGGAGAAGGACGCCGAGGCCGCCACCTACCGCGACTACTTCGCGCACGACGAGCCGGGCCGGGACATCCCCTCCCACCGCCTGCTGGCCATCCTGCGCGGGGAGCGCGAGGGCTTCCTGATTTCAGACCTGCGGATCGACGACGAGCGCGAGGCCGAGCGCCTGGGCCGCTCCTGGCGCCTGCCGCTCGACACCCCCTGCGGCCGGCAGCTCGCCGAGGCTTCGGCGGACGGCTACAAGCGGCTGCTGCGGCCGTCGATCGCCAACGAGGTCCGCTCCGAGATGCGCGAGCGGGCGGAGGCCCAGGCCATCGCCGTCTTCCGCGCCAACCTGGAGGCGCTGCTCCTCCAGGCGCCGCTGGGCCAGACGGCCGTCATGGGGCTCGATCCCGGCTTCCGCACCGGCTGCAAGCTGGCGGTGGTGGACGGCACCGGGCGCGTCGTGGCGACCGACGTCATCCACGCCGTCCCGCCCCACGCCGACGAAGCCGGCGCGGCGAAGACGGTCGTCTCCTTGATCCGCAAGCACGGCGTCCAAGCCGTGGCCGTGGGCAACGGCACGGCCAGCCGCGAGACCGAGGCCTTCGCCCGCAAAGCCGTGCAGGAGGCCGGGCTCGACAAGGTGGTGGTGGCCATCGTCCCGGAGACGGGCGCCTCGGTCTACTCGGCCTCGGCCGTGGCGCGCGAGGAGCTGCCCACGCTCGACGTCTCGCTACGCGGCGCGGTTTCGATCGCCCGCCGCCTCCAGGACCCGCTGGCCGAGCTGGTGAAGATCGAGCCCCGCTCCCTGGGCGTGGGCCAGTACCAGCACGACGTGGACCAGAAGGCGCTGGACCGCGAGCTGGACACGGCCGTCGAGGGCGCGGTGAACCGCGTCGGCGTCGAGCTCAACACGGCCTCGGCCTCGCTGCTGCGGCGGATCTCCGGCCTCTCCGAGCGTCTGGCCCACGCCATCGTGCACCATCGCGACGGCAACGGCCCCTTCCCCTCGCGCAAGTCGCTGCTCAAGGTCTCCGGCTTCGGACCCAAGACCTTCGAGCTCTCCGCCGGCTTCCTGCGCATCCGCGAGGGCGAGAACCCGCTCGACCGCACGGCCGTCCACCCCGAGCGCTACGAGGTGGTGCAGAAGATGGCTGCGGCGCTCGCCGTGCCGGTGGGCAGCCTGGTGGGCGATCCGGACCTGGTGGGCAGGCTCGACTTCAGCCGCTTCGCGGACGCGGCGCACCAAGTGGGAAAATACACCTTGGAGGACATCCGCAATGAGCTTCTCCGACCGGGCCGCGATCCGCGCCCGGAGTTCAAGACTCCGGAGTGGCGGCCGGACGTCACCTCGGTCAAAGACCTGCAGCCCGGCATGGTGCTCGAAGGGCGGGTCTCGAACGTCGCCAACTTCGGCGCCTTCGTGGACGTCGGCGTCCATCGCGACGGCCTGGTGCACGTCTCCGAGCTGACCCACCGCTGGGTGGCGGACCCGCGGGAGGCGGTGAAGGTGGGGGAGATCGTCAAGGTGAAGGTCCTCGAAGTGGACTACCAGCGCGAGCGCATCAGCCTCTCCATCAAGGCCCTCCAGCAGCCCCCGGTCGAAGGCCGCCACGCCGCCGGCAGCGCCGGCCGGGGCGGGCGTCCGGACCGGCCCGGGGGGCCCGGCGGAGGCGGCGGAGGAAAGGGGGGACGGCCACAGGCGAAGCCGGCGCCGAAACCGCCTGAGAAACCGGCGGCGAGCCTTGAGGATTTGATGCGGAAGTTCAATCGGGGGGCGTGAGTTGGGGCCGCCGAGAAATCATTATGCTTTACGATCCTGATCCCAATCTATGGATCGATTTCAGAATGAGGAGGAAATAGCCGTGGCCTCTGGAACTCGGGAATGGCAGCCTGCGCGGCAGAAAAGCCGATCAAGGACAGCAGGGACTACAAGGACAGCAGGGACAATAAATGCCGGACTTGGCATCATTCCTTCGTGTCTTTGAGGTCCTTGTTGTCCCTGATGTCCTTTACGTCCTTGCTCTTTGTTTCTGCCGCGCAGGCTCCCAGGCGAGCCTGCTCTCTGGAAAGGACGCTGCTCATGTACCGTAGCCTGATGTTTTCCGGATCCATCGGGGGGGAACCCACCCTTCGGTTCAGGTCCCGGGTTCCTTCATCCACGCGTCTTCAACCCGGCACCGCCATTGCAGCATCCCCCTTACGGCATCGGCAGGATCGCCTGAGGCCGGGAACTACAACGAGGGGGAACACAGCATGGCAATCAAGGCTCTTCAGAGATCGGCAATCGGACCCGCGCGGGTCTTCGAGGTGGCACCGGACGTCGCGTGCCTCGAGCTTCCTATCGTCAACGTCTGCTTCATCGGCGAGCGCCTGGCGCGAGACCGGGGCTGGGTGCTGGTCGACGCCGGCATGCCGACCTCCGGGCACTCCATCGTGCGCGAGGCGGAGCGGCGCTTCGGCCCGGGGGCGCGGCCCTCGGCCATCGTCCTGACCCATGGCCACTTCGATCACGCCGGCTCGGTCCGGAGTCTGGCGGAGCGCTGGGATGTCCCCGTCTACGCCCATCGGCTGGAGGCGCCGTACCTCACGGGCCGCTCCGACTATCCGCCGGCCGATCCCACCGTGGGCGGTGGCGCCATGGCGCGAGTGGCCTCGCGCTTCTTTCCCCGCAGCCCCATCGACCTCGGGCCTCGTCTCCGTCTGCTGAACGAGGACGGCAGCCTCCCGGGGATGGCGGGGTGGCGGTGGATTCACACCCCGGGTCACACGCCCGGCCACGTCTCCCTTTTCCGCGACGCGGACCGCGTGCTGATCGCCGGCGACGCCTTCGTGACCATGCGCCAGGAATCGCTGATCTCCGTGCTGACGCGGCGGCAGGAGGTGTCGCGCCCGCCGGCCTACTTCACGCCAGATTGGGAGTCGTCCCGCGACTCCCTCCAGGAGCTGGCGCGACTCGATCCGGCGATTGCGGCGACCGGCCATGGGATTCCCATGTTCGGCATTCAGCTCCACAGCGAGCTGGAGGCTCTGGCCCGGTACTTCGACGACGAGATCCCCCGCCACGGCCGGTACGTGGACCAGCCGGCGCTGGCGGACGAGCGTGGCATCGTGCGGGTGCCGCCGCCCGTCTTCGATCCGCTGCCGCCGCTGGTGCTGAGCCTGGGAGTCCTCGCGATTCTAGGGACGAAGCTGCTGCGCGGCTCGCCGGTCCGGCGGCCGGCCCTGCTTCGCGGCTGATCGGGACCGCTCCCGGGCTGCCTGGGAAACTGCGTTCCCTAAATCCGTTCCGGATTTCTCCGTCCCGCCTCTGAGGCCCAAAGGGCCGTCATTCCTCAGCCCAGGGCAACGCCCTGGGTTGTGAGGGCCTAGGTTCGATGCGGCCTGAAGGGCCGCGCTAGGCGGGCGGATGGTCCTGAAGGCGGTGTCGCAGGCTGACCCAGCCCGTTGGGCTGGGCTGAAGGAACCCGGACCTTCGGCCCGGAACGGCCGGTTCATTTCCATCCCCGGCCGACTTTACCGAGCACAAATCCGGAACGAACTCGGGGACGCATTACTAGGGGCAAGCATGCCGCCTGCCTTCTGCCGTCTCTTCTTCTCCTTGTTCTTTGGTGCCATAATAGACGCGAGGTCCAGAGGAGATCAAGGGATGGCTAAGTCCTTCTATGGCATTATGCGACAGGCTGCGCGCTCTGCCGAAAGATCTTATAAGCGTTCGCTGCGAGAGCACGAACGCGCTGTGAGGCAGGCTGAAAGCCAACGAAAGGCGCAAGAGCGCGAGTATCTGCGACGGACTAAAGTTGCTGATAAAGAAGCTCGGCTGGCCTACCTACGAAGTCGAGAGGCACAAGTCTCTGAAATGAACGAGGATCTAAGTCGGCGGGTCAAGGAGTTAAGATCTCTCCTGTCCCTATCTCCCAAAAGCGCTCGACCATTTGACTTCGTCTCTCTCAAGAAGAAGTATGTTCCACAGACTCTAGATGTTTCTTCGGTCATTGGCAGGAAACCTGAAGAGCTTCGGCGTGAGAGTTTTGTCACGCCGGTGCTGCGCCCGAACCTAGTGGCGAGACTCTTGGGCGGGAAGGCGAAGTACGAGGCTGCCGTCAGAGAGGCGGAGGAGAACGACACGAGAAGGTATGAGGCCTCAGTCGCAGAATACCGCGATAATCTTGCAGATTGGTGTCTTCGAGAAGAACGTGAGCGACTGCGCTTCGAGGAGGCTGAATCGGCCCGCAAAAAAGAGGTGGAGGAGCAGAATTCGGCTGTCGACGAATTCGAACAAGGCTATAAAGGTGGGTTGGCTCAATCCGTGATCGAGTATTTTTCTCTAATCCTGGACAGATCTGAGTTGCCTCTCGATTTTCCGGAAGGCTTCCGGCTGGCATATGTACCGGAGTCCAGGCAGGTCGTCGTAGAACATCTTTTGCCAACCCTCGACATCGTTCCTTCGGTTGCCGAGTATTCATATGTTAAAGCTAAGGACGAGATTCGAGAGAAGCCGAGAAAGAAGGCCGAAATCAAGGATCTCTACGAGACGGTTATCGCAAGTACATCCCTGCGGATAATCAATGAAATATTCTCTTCCGATGCCGAGTTAGTGGTTGCAAGCCTTGTTTTGAATGGCATTGTTGATACCGTTAACCCGGCAACCGGCGAGAGTATACGGCCGTGCATAGTGTCGGTAAGGGCTTCCAAGGATGAGTTCTCAAAAATTGTTCTAAGTCGTATTGATCCCGTGGCTTGCCTGAGAAATCTGGGATCAGTCTCAAAGAAGCCGGACGAGCTTGCGCCCGTTCGGCCAATCATCGAATTCGACATGGCCGATCCGAGATTCGTCAAAGAGCTGGATATTCTGTCAGGACTGGAAAGCCGACCCAACATCATGGAACTGACGCCTTTCGAGTTCGAGGGTCTCGTTACCAATCTTTTTTCTTCCATGGGACTTGACACTAAGCAGACTCGATCGTCACGCGACGGGGGCGTGGATGCGGTCGCTTTTGATCAGCGGCCTGTACTTGGGGGAAAGGTGGTAATTCAAGCCAAGCGCTATAAGAATACCGTAGGAGTGGCGGCGGTTCGAGATCTCTATGGTACCATGATGAATGAGGGGGCTAATAAAGGAATCCTTGTAACGACTGCGGGGTTTGGCCCGGATGCCTTTGAATTCGCGAGGGACAAGCCGATTGAGCTGATTGACGGATCAGGGCTGCTTTACCTGCTTGAGCAACAGAACGTCGAGGCCAGAATCATAATGCCGCCTTAAGGCAGCTCGAACGGAGGTCGAGGGCGAGGTCGTGGACATCGGGACGGACAAGGTCCTCCTCTGTTTCCACCAGGAGCGCCGGTCCGGCGTGGGAGCCTTGGGCGGTGACTATGAAAAGCTGATGGAGCGGAATCTGCGGACGATCGGAAATGACCTCGCCGCCGTCCTGAAGCACTTCTGAGCTGCTGCGGCGACTGGCTGGGGAGTTTGGTATTCTCCGTGGTAGGCTGACGCTATGGAGCCCAAGGTCGAGAAACCGGTACGGAATCTTCCTCGTCCTCGAGAGCCCAGGCGTTTTGAGACCAAGGTTCTTGACCTGGGACTCTGCCTGCTGGAGGATCTGGACGACGTTACCAAGGCACTGGCAGTCGCTGAAGGGGAAGCCTTCAAGTGATCGTTGTCGACGCCAACCTTCTGATCTACTCTTCCGTCGCTGGTCTCCCCAACACCCCGCCGCGCACCAGTGGCTCGACCGGCAACTCAATGAGTCGGGTGCTGATCCTGGGGGTCCTCGCTCTGCTCGGGACGAAGCTGCTGCGCGAATCGCAGGCCCGGCGGCCGCCCCTGCTGCTCCGCTGAGCCGGCCGCACCGACCTCAACGTCACCGGCGCCAGCCTCGACATCGCTCGCGCCGATCGCAACGCGGTTCGCACCAAGCTCCGAGGGGTCTGCACCGAGGTCCGGGCCCCTCGCACCAAGCTCCGAGGGGCTCGCACCTGGCTCCAAGGGGTCTGCCTCGAGGTGCGGACCTCCGCGACCTCGGTCCAAGCCCCTTCGATCTCGGTCTGAGGTATCTGCAGCGAGCTCCAGGTCCCTTGGAGCGAGGTCTCGACCGCGTGGACCTCGGTCCCAGCCCCTTGGAGCGAGGTCCCGACCGCGTCGAGACTGGTGCAGGTCGCGTGGAGCCCGGCGCGAACCGCTTGGCGCAGGATGCGAATCGCTTCGAAACTGATCCAGAGGATCTTCATCTTTAGCCGAAGACGTTCCAGCCGGAATAAGATCATGATAAGGCCGAATCGTCAAGTCTGCGCAAAAAATGCTTGACAAGCCTGGACCCCTGGACTATATTGCTGCTCTGGGCCACGTTCCCCGCGAGGGAGAGTGGCGCCTCTGATCTTTGACAATCGATTCGATCAACCTTCGGGGGCGGAAGCCGGCCGCTCCCCGGGGTCCCACCGTTCCCTTGGCGAGACCTTTATAATGCGGGCATGGCCAGAGTCTTTTTTGCCAAAGGGGTTCAGGGCGAGATCGTCCGGCGCATGCAACTGCGGCTGACCGAGCTCGGATTCGACACCCAGGGCATCGACAGCGTCTTTGGACAGGACACCGTGAAGGCCGTCGAGGCGTTCCAGGCGGACCGCAAGCTCGGCGTGACCGGGGAGGTCGACGGTGACACCTATCAGAAGCTCATGGGCCAGCCGGTGCCGCCGGTCCGGGATCGCGCGCTGGGATTGACGGCCCACTTCGAAGGACACGGCTTCACTCTCGCGCAGGGGAACTTCGACGGAGCGGGGATCACCTGGGGAATCATCGGTTTCACCCTCTCCGGCGGCGAGCTCAAAGGAATCATCCAGGAGATCCTGGAGAGCAAGCCCGAGCTGGTGCGTCAGGCTTTCGGAGCCAGGACCGACCAACTCCTGGGCGTGCTGAAGCTGCCGATGAAGCAACAGATCGCCTTTGCGGATTCCATCAGCCTCGGCGCGAGCAAGGCGCGGCTGGCCGAGCCCTGGCGCTCCGCCTTCCGCACGCTCGGCGAGTTTCCGGAGGTTCAGGAGATCCAGCTCCAGCACGTGGACGAGGACTACTTCCAGCCGGCGCTCCAGACCGCGAAGGATTTCGGCCTGAAGACGGAGCTGGGGACGGCGCTGGCCTTCGACATCCACGTGCAGAACGGCGGGATCAAGGCCGCGGCCCGGGAGCAGATCCGCAAAGAGCTGGCGGCGCATCCCGTGGCGGCCGAGCGCGATCTGCGGATCATCATCGCGCACGCGGTCGCGGACAAGGCGAATCCACAATTCCGGGACGACGTCCGCGAGCGCAAGCTCACTCTAGCGGCCGGCTCCGGCCGGGTGCACGGCGAGATGTTCGTGCTGCGCAACTGGGGCCTCGACGACCTCTGAACCAGCTCCCATGCGCCTTTCCGACCTCGTCACCACCTCCCGCCGCGTCGCCGAGACCCGTTCGCGCTTAGAGAAGGCCGCGGCGCTCGCGGACCTGCTGCGGCGCCTGGCCCCTGAAGAGATCGACGTCGCCGTGGCCTGGCTCTCGGGAAACCTGCGGCAGGGGAGGATCGGCCTTGGGTCCGCGGCGGTGCGAGATTCTCGCCCGGGTACGGCCGCCGGCGAGCCAACTCTCACCCTGGGCGAGGTGGACACGACGTTCGAGCGCATCGCCGCGACCACGGGCGCAGGCTCGACGGCGGCGCGGGTGGGGATGCTCGGGGAGCTCCTCGCCCGGGCGACGCGGGAGGAGCAGGAGTTCCTCATCCGCCTGATCTTCGGCGAGTTGCGGCAGGGGGCCCGGCGCTCATGCTCGCCGGCGAGCTGCCGGCCGTCGCCCGGGCCGTGCTCGGCGAGGGGCGGGGCGGGCTCGACCGCTTCCGCCTCGAGCTGCTGCGTCCCCTTCAGCCCATGCTCGCCTCCACCGCGGAGGACGTCTCCGAGGCCCTGGAGCGGCTCGGCGAGGCCGCCTTCGAGCTGAAGCTGGACGGCGCGCGCGTGCAGGTCCACAAGGCGGGGGAGGAGATCCGCGTCTTCTCCCGCCGGGGGAACGACGTCAGCCAGGCCGTGCCCGAGCTGGTCGAGACCGTCCAGGCGCTGCCCGCGCGCCAGGCGATCCTCGACGGCGAGGTCATCGCGCTGCGACCGGACGGCGCGCCGCTGCCGTTCCAGGTCACCATGCGCCGCTTCGGCCGCAAGCTCGATGTCGCCCGCCTGCGCGGCGAGCTCCCCCTGACCCCCTTCTTCTTCGACGTCCTCCATCTCGACGGCGAGGACCTCCTCGACCGCCCGGCGGGCGAGCGCTTCGCGGCCCTGGGCGCGGCCGTGCCGGGGCTCACCGTGCCGCGCCTCGTCACCGCGGACGCCGAGGAGGCGGACGACTTCTTCGCGGACGCCCTGCAGCGGGGCCACGAGGGGATGATGGCCAAGGCCCTCGACGCGCCCTACGAGGCCGGCCGGCGCGGCTTCTCCTGGCTCAAGATCAAGCCCGCCCACACGCTGGACCTGGTGATCCTCGCCGCCGAATGGGGGCACGGCCGGCGCCAGGGCTGGCTCTCGAACCTCCACCTCGGTGCCCGCGATCCCGACAACGGCGGCTTCGTGATGTTGGGCAAGACCTTCAAGGGACTGACCGACGAGAGGCTCGCCTGGCAGACGAAGAAGCTCCAGGAGCTCGCCCTCGGCACCGACGGCTGGACCGTGCACGTCCGCCCCGAGCTGGTGGTCGAGGTGGCCTTCAGCGACGTCCAGGAGAGCCCGCAATACCCCGCCGGCATGGCCCTCCGCTTCGCCCGCGTCAAGGGCTATCGGGAGGATAAGACGGCGGCGGAGGCAGATACGATCGGGACGGTGAGGGGGATCTTCGAATCCGGGCGCTGAGAGAAACTCCTTGAGATGGGCTGTGACGGGCCATCCGCTGAAGAAGTCACGGAAACCGCGGATTGTTCCGCACCTGCCGCGCCTGCCAGAGGTGCCGGCGTTCATGGGCGTCCATGACCAGGAAACCGGTGCCGACGCCGAAGCGGACCAGGGGGAACAAGGGGTTCCTGAAACGCGCGGCGTTGAGGTCGAAGGGCGCGGCCTCGCGCAGGAGATCCGCGAGCTCGGCCTGCACTCGCGACCACTCCCCGGCCACCTCGTCCCGGGTCTTGCGCTGGGCGGGAACGATCTTGCGAGGCGCCGGGAACTTGCGGCGCGGCGGTGGCTCCAATGTGCGGACGAACCAGCGCTCCAGGGCCCCGGGATGGATGGGCCCCCGCCGGATCTCTCCCCGGCTCCGGGCCGCCTCCAGGGCCTGACGCATAGGGTCGAGGTAGACGCGATTGGCCACGTTCAGATGGTCGAGGCACTGGGCCACGCTCCAGGAGCTCTCGTCCGGCCGCCAGTTGAGACGCTCGTCGTCCAGCTCCGCCAGGAGGATCCGGGCCTCCCGGTCGCTCTCTTCGAGCCCTTGCCGGAGCTTGGCCAGATCCTCCGGCAACCCTTCCGTCATGCGAATTCCTCCATTCACCACTCCATCTTGTCGATGGAGTACGGGAGCATTTTCCGCCACCAGGGCCAGTCGTGAGCGACATCGTGCCCCCAGAGGTCCAGCAAATGGGGAATCCCCTTGCGGTGAAGGATCTCCGAAAGCTCACGGGAGGCCTGCGGCGCCTCGTACGCCCCCTGGCCGGTGAGGACGTGGATCTTCGCCGCCGTCTGCAGCAGGTGGAGGGGGTGCCCCTCCAGGTTCGGCAGGTACCAGGCCGGATTGTTGAAGTAGGCGTTGTCGTCGCTGTAGCCGTGGAGGTAGTCCGGCCCGAGGTCGTAGAAGCCGCTCATGGCGATGACGCCGTCGAAGAGGTCCGGCCGCCGGAACAGGGTGTTGGCGGCGTGGAAGGCGCCGAAGCTGGCCCCGGCCGTGACGACGCGGATGTCGGGTGTCTGGCAGACCTGGCGGATGAAGGGGACGACCTCCTCCTCCACGTAGCGGGAGTAGAGGGCTTGGCGCCGGGCCTGCTCGGGCACCGGCAGGCCGCGGTCCATCCAGGCCTGGTTGTTGATGCTGTTGATGGAGAAGACGCGCACCCGGCCGGCGTCCAGGGCCGGCGCGACCGCGCCGATCAGCCAGAAGCGCTCGTTCTCCAGGAAGTCCGCCGCCGCCGTGGGGAAGAGCAGCAGGGGATGGCCCCAGTGCCCGTAGGAGACGATGGGCATTTCCTGCCCCAGGCTCGGGCTGCGCCAGCTCGTGATCTCCCGCTCGTTTCCCATCCGGTCCTCGCTTCCGGGCCGTCCCGCCCGGAGGTCGTCAATGCCCGGGAGAATATCCCATTCGGCCGGGAGCCGTGCTCCTCTTGCGCCGGGCGGACCGCTGGTGTCACAGTCTCCGCGCTGGCGCTGGAAGCCGCCATGGAACGGATCCCCATCATCGCCGACGGACGGGAGGTCTCGCACCTCGCCGTCCGCTTCGATCCGCCGCCCCACGCGGGCGCTCCTGGACGCCCCTGCATCCTCTACCTTCACGGCTTCGGCTCCGAGCAGTCGGGCGAAAAGGCGGAGTTCTTCCGCCGGCGGGTCCTGGACGCCGGGCTCGGCTTCTGCTCCTTCGACTTCCAGGGCCACGGCCAGTCCGGCGGCGACCTCACCGGAATCACCCTGACGCGCAACCTGGGGGACATCGCCCGTGTCCACGACCTCCTGCGGTCCCGGGGGCACGAACGGCTGATCCTCCTGGGCTCGTCCATGGGCGGCGGCTCGGCTCTCTGGTACTCGGCGCTCCATCCGGAGGAGATCGCCGCCGGCCTCCACATCGCGCCGGCCCTGGAGATGGACCAGGGCTTCCTCGCCTGGGCCGGCGAGGAAGGGGTGCGCCGCTGGCAGGAGACGGGGACGATCCACTTCGAGAATGACCTCGTCTCCTGCGAGCTGGGCTGGGGACTGATCGAAGACCTCCGCGCCCATCCCCTGGACCGGCTCCTCGCCGAGTACCGCACGCCCTGTCTCCTCCTCCAGGGGAAACGGGATACCTCGGTCGGCTGGCGCAGCGTCGCCGACTTCGCCACGCGTTGCGCTTTCCCGGGTATCGAGCTCCATTTCTTCGCGGATGGCGACCATAGGATGACCGACCGGAAGGAGAGATTGTGGGAGCTGATGGGGGAGTTTTTAAGGGGGAGGGGGGTGGTTGGGGGACCGGCAATTCGCGAGAGTTGACAAAGAAGACGCTTCAGGCGAACCTGTTTCAGGGAAAAATACACCCTTCTGAAGGCGCTCCGGACGGCTATGGTGGCTGCCCGCGGACCGCTCAATGGGAGAGGATTATGAGATCTCAGATGACACGCCTCACCGTCCCCGCAGTCCTCGTCTGCTTTGCGCTGGTCTCCAGCTCTGGTGCCTGGGCCCGGCCGGTCCATGAGCCGGCGCCGGTCCTCCAGGGGGAGGTCTCTCTGGCGGAAAACCTCGTGGCTTGGACCCTGTCCCTGTTGTTCGAGAAGCAGGGTACGCCGCACACGAAGCCCGCTTCCAAGCCACCCCACATCCACACGAAGGAGGGGCCTCAGGCGGATCCCAACGGCACCAGCCCCCACTGAGTCGCACCGCGGGAGGAGGAGGCATCGGGGGGCTGGGATCAGGCCAGCCGATGCCTTCTTTGTCCCGCTTTTCGTGGCTCAGGCATCTTTATAGATAGGATGGTATTCTCAAGAGAATTCTTTGGTCCGCCTCGGAGTCTTCCCTCCGAAGCGGCATGGAACCGGCCGGGCCGGGGGCTTGCCCCCCCTGCACGATATCGGTTCAGGGAGGGCCCAACCCGTGAAGATTCACCCCCATGACCTCCTGATCCAGGAGCTTTTCGCTTCTGCGGGCGACGAGCCCCAAGCCGTTCTGGATCACGTCCTCCGATGCAGGGCCTGCCAGCGGCGGACGCGGGAGCTGCTCCACGCACCGCCGGCTTCCTTCATAGAGCGGGTCGTCCGGCTGGACTGGCTGGCCACGGCGCCCGCCGACTATGGCACAGCGCTGGACCGCGGATCGGCGGTCGCCCTGAGGCTGCAGGCGTCGTGCGATTGGGAGCGGTCCGAGGCTGTGCGCCTGCTGGCCGAGTTGCTGGAGCACCCTGGAGGCCGGCGGCAGTGGATCGTGCGCAATCACCCCCGCTTCCAGACCTGGGGGTTGTTCGAGCTGCTCCTCGAGCGCAGCCACGAGGAGAACTTCGACGATCCGGCGGCCGGCGAGGGCTTGGCGCTCCTCGCCCTGGAGATCGCGGACCGGCTCGAGGGGTTCGGCGAAGAGCGGCTGGAAGACTTCCGAGCTCGGTCCTGGGCCTGGGTGGCCAACGCCCGGCGGGTGCGGTCCGACCTGCGCGGCGCCGAGGAGGCCTTCGCCATCGCCTTCTCGCATCTGGCCCGGGGAAATGGCGAGCCGATGGAACGGGCGGTCCTCCTGGACCTCAAGGCCTCGCTGCTTCGCGCCCAAAGGCGCTTCGCCGGCGCCCTGCGGCTGCTGGGCCGCGCCATTCGCATCTTCCGCCAGCTCGGAGAGAGGCACCGGGCAGGACGGTCCCTAATCAACATGTCCATCGTCCACCGCTACGCCGGCGAGCCCGAGAAGGCCATCCCGCTGCTCTATGAAGCCCTCGACCTGATCGATGCGTCCCGCGAGCCCAGGCTCCTGTTCGCGGTGTGGAACAACCTCATCGACGACCTGGCGGACAACGAGCAGTACATGGAAGCGCACAAGCTCCTGGTGCGAGCCCGTCCCATCCTTCGGCAGTTCCCCCTGCCTTGGCATCAGAACCGTCACCGTTGGGTCGAGGGACGGATCGCCCACGGCCTTGGCCAGGACCAGAAGGCGGAGGTCCTCTTCCTCAAGGCGCGGGACGGCTTCCTCGCCGAGGACGCCGCCTACGACACGGCGCTCGTCTCGCTCGACCTCGCCGCGCTCTATGCCGGACAGGGCCGCAGCACCGAGGTCAAGCGGATCGCCGAAGAGATGATGCCCATCTTCTCCTCCCGCCAGATCCACCGCGAGGCCCTGGCCGCCCTCGCCTTCTGGAAGCAGGCGGTGGACGCCGAGCGGGCCGGTGCCAAACTCGTCAGCGGCGTGGCGGCGTTCCTCAAGCGCGCCCGCCACGATCCAGAGCTGCGCTTCGAGGAACCCAAGGACTAGCCGGCCCTCACCACCCCGGCCCTCCTCTCCCGCCCCTCCCTTCCCCCCTCCCCGGGAGAGGAGGGGGGAAGAGGGCGGGGGTGAGGGTATTACTTGCCCTTGAAGTCGAAGTTCGCGGTGACCGTCTGGCTCGGGCCGACCGTGATCTCCTGATCCTGCGTGCCCAGCTTCTCGTGCCACGCCTCGAGGGTGTACTTGCCCGGAGGCAGGTTCTTGATCGAGAAGGTGCCATCGTCGCCGGTGGTGGCGAAGAAGGGGTGCGGCAGCACGCCCACGTAGGCGGTCATCCACGGATGAACGTCGCACTTGACGTGGACCATCAGCTCCTGCTTGTCGAAGGTCTTGTCGAACGGCGGCAGACCCTGGGGCTGGGCCTGGTTGAACTCGGCGTTCGTCTTCGCCAGGGCGTGGACGTTGTGCAGCGTCGCATCCGTGTTCTTGATGGTCAGCGGCTGACCGACCTGGATGCCCTGGACGCGCGGTGTGTAGAGGCAGCCCTGCTGGTCGAGCTCCTTCTTGTCCGCCGGCGCCGGGAAGGTCTTCCCCTCGAGACCGGTCTTGACGTAGACGAAGACGTTGCCCAGCTTGCCGTCCTTGGCCGCGATCTCGTTGGTATCCGCCGGTGTCTTGTGGAGACTGGCGCAGACCGGATCGGCGCTGAAGGCGATGGGCGTGTCGGTGTCCGTCCCCGCGAAGGTGACGGTGCCGCTGACGCCGCCGGCATTGGCGGCCGGCGCTGCCGGAGCCGCCGCCGGGGCGGGCGCCGAGGCGGTCTCGTCCTTTTTATCCCCGCCGCCGCAGCCCACCAGCGCCAGGACCGCGCAGAGCGCCACGAGCCACAATAGTTTCCTGCTCATACGAAAAACCTCCTTGTTGGATTGGTGTTGGAAGCATCGATCGATCGGGAGCCGTGCCCGCCGTCGCGAGAGCCTCTGGCGGCGGGCACGGACGGGGAATTGTATACGAAGTCACCTCATCGGCCGCCCGCCGCCCCGGCGGGTACCGCCGCCGGTGCTGCGCCCCGCGCCCCCGCTGCCGGCGCCCGCCCGCCTCCCGAGATCGACCAGATGTGGTCGCGCAGCGCCGTGGTCACGGTCTTGACGTCCGAGAGATAGGCGTTCATCTCCGCCTCGGAGGAGAAGTAGCGCAGGATCTGCTGCTTCTGCGCGGCGAAAGCCGGATTGCCCAGCATCGGCGGCACCGGCGACATGAACTCGCCGGGCTTCGTCTCCGGAAAGAAGTTGGGCATCCGGGTCCCCGGGATCCAGTGCTGCGGGTTCTGGATCCACGACGGCACCCAATCGTAGCGGAGACGGTCGTGCGCCATCAGCAGGGAGGGCGCGAGGTCCCCCTTGGAGCCGCCCACCGCTGCCGAAGCCTCCGCCCCCGCCGGATGGCAGCGGGCGCATTGCAGCATGGAGAACACCGCGCCGCCCACGGCCAGGCTCTTCGCGTCCGGCGCGTCCGGCTCGGAGAGGAACGGCCGCTGCTCCTCGCGGGCCGCGAAGTAGCCGACGACCGTGTTCGCCTTGTCGTCGGTGAAGCCGAAGGTGGGCATGCGCGCCGTCAGCCAGGGGCGCATGCGCACCCGGCCGGGGTCGTGCAGGTAGTTGAACAGCCAGGCGGACTGCACGCGGGCGCCCTCGGCGGCGAGGTTCGGCGGCAGCAGGCCCGAGACGTCGGGATCGGCCTGCCCCTGCTCCTTGAGCACCTGCGTGAACAGGGTCTTGATGGCGTGGCCCTGACCCTCGATCAGATGGCAGCCCTGGCAGTTGTAGCGGGTGATGAGCTTGCGCCCCTCGGCCAACGCCGCCGTGCGCGGATCGGTGCCGGCCTTGCGGGTGGCGATGGCCGACTCCTTGGTGAAGCCCATGACGTTGGACAGCACGGACTGGGCCTCGCGCTGCGACATGCCGAAGTTGGGCATCTTCAACAGCTCGTTGTAGTCCTTGACCGCCTCCTTGCCCTCGTCCCACATACGCGGCCGCAGCAGCTTGTTGTAGACCCAGTCCTGGCGCGTGTGCGGCACCTCGTGCACGTGGCCGAAGTCGAGCTGGTGCAGCGGCTTCGAGCCTTCCGCCGTGAGCTCGGTGCCGATCGGCTTCAGGTTCTCGAACCCCTTGATGTCGTGGCAGCCGTAGCAGCCGTACTTGGCGACCGTCTTCTCGCCAAGGAAGACGTTGCGGTCCTGCTCGGGCATGGCCGCGAGCATCGCCCGGCTGCGGTCGATCGTATAGAGCTCTTTGAGATAGGCCATCGCGAGCTCGTCGCGCAGGCGCGGATCGACGGCCGGCAACTGCAGGTTTTCATATTGTGGATCGTGGTTCGGCGTGTCGGTCAGGTACGCCGTGAGGTCCGCCGCCTCCTGGTCGGTGAGGCGGAGGTTCGGCATGTTGGTGTCCGGGTAATACTGCTTGGGGTTCTTGACCCAGGCGTAGACCCAGCCGCGTGAGACCTTGCTCCCCGTTCGCACCAGGTTGGGACCGTGCAGACGGTTGATCACCGGGTAATAGTCGTCGCGCTTCGCCTTGGCGTCCAGGAGATGGCAGCCGCCGCAGCCCACGGTCTCGAACAGGGCCTTGCCGCGAGTTGCATCACCCGCCGGCACGCCGGCGTCGGTGTAGACCGGCCGCTCCGACTTCGCCCACAGGTAGGAGACGAGGGCCACGATCTCCACCTGCTGGCGCTTCTTGTTGACCTCGAGGGTGTTGTTCTCCTGATTGAAGAAGTGCGGCATCCAGGTCGTGGGGTGGAAGTTGCGCGGCGCCTCGATCCACTTGTACGCCCAGCCGGGGTTGGTCTTGCCGGCGATGCGCAGCAGCGACGGACCGGCCTTGCGCAGCCCGGTGAAACCCGGCAGGTTGATGGTGTGGCAGCCGTAGCAGCCCATGTGGGCGATCAGCTCGCGGCCCGTCTCCTGGGTGTCGGACTTCGCCGTCCACACGCCGCTGGCGTGGCAGTTGACGCAGCCCGACTCGGCCACGCTGCCGGGCAGGATGGGATAGTCCAGGAACTGCGGCTGCTTCCAGTCCCACTTGCGCTCCCACTCCTTCTTGGTCTCCTCCCACTGCTTCCGCGACTGCGGATCGTTCGACGCCAGCAGTGGCAGGTTGTGGCCGGCGCGCGCGAAGTCGGTGGCGCGGTCGAGGCCGCCGTGGCAGATGGTGCAGCCGAAGCGGGTGTAGGGGTGGGGCGAGGAGTCGCCCACGAACAGGTCGATCCGCGGGTGGGAGCGGAAGGGCTCCTTCCAGTCCGTGCCGTCGAACCCCGGGCGGTTGGCCGCCACGTGGCAGGTCATGCAGCGGTCGACGCGGTCGATGTTGGTGAAGTTGATGTTCTGGTAGAGCCCCGGCAGGATCACCTGCTCGATCTTGAGGCTCGGCTGGATGAAGTCCATCATCGGCGCGTTGAGGACGAAGTAGTCGACGCCCTTGTTCAGGTGGGCGATGCGCGTCTCGATGCCGTCGACGCCGCTCTGCAGGGCCTTGAGCTTCTTCTCCGCATCGGACAGCACCGCCTCCTTGGCGGCCAGCCGGGCTTGGGCGTCGTCGCGGCCGGTCTCGGCCTTCTCGCGCGCATGCAAGGCGTCCGCGAGGTCTCGGCGGGCCCTTTCGAGCTCGGCGCTGCGTTTGGCGATCACGTCCTTGTCGCCTGCCTGCAGGGCGTTGTCGTACTGGAACTTGGCGGCGTCCGCCGTCGCCTTCCTGCCCTTCCAGGCCGAGTCGGTGGAGTAGACCTTGCTCTTCCAGTCCGTGACCTCGGACTCCAGCCTGGCGATGTCCCGGTGGTGCTGGTCGAGGTCCTTCTGCGCCTGGGCCACCTGCTGCTTGAGCTGCACCAGGTCGTTCTGGTTGAGCCGCTGCTTCTCCGCCTCCTCCTCTTTGACCAGCTTCTGCCGCTCCAGACTGCGGAACTCGGACTGGATCCGCTTCCACGGCTGGGCGTAGTCCGCAAAAGCCATCCACAGCGTCACCGCCAGGAGCCCCAGCGAGCTCAGGGCGAACACCATGTTCATACGACCGAAGTTGTAGTGACGGTCAGGACGCTTTTCGGGCAACTTCGCTGGACTCAACTTGGCGCTCCTCTCCCTCGCACGAGGGATACGACACCGGGCCTAGATATTGAAAAAGTACTCCTGGACATGGACGAAGTATTTCAGGTTGAACAACCAGCGGCAGTACATCTTGATGGGCAGCAGCATCATGAACAGGAACAGGGTGGCGCCCACGTAGTAGCGGGCCGGCCCCATCTTGTCGTAATACTTCTTGAACCATCGCGTCCGTTTCAAGAGCACCGGCAGGACGAAGAAGTAGAAGGCGATGAGCAGGATCCCGGGCAGCTCGCGCAGGAACCAGTTGCCCGGCAATCCGATGTGCAGCAGCTTGATCCAGAAGTATTCGGAGAGGTCGACGTTGACCAGCGCCTCGACCTTGTTCTGGTCCCAGAACTCGTAGGGGCCGAAGAAGTTCCAGTTGGGGCCGCGCAGGAAGGTGCCGATGACGATCATCTGGCTCCACAGCACCAGCCAGCCGAAGAGGAAGAGCCCGATCTCCACCCTGCGTTCGCGGAAGCTGAAGTAGCCGTTGCCCTTGGGGTTGGTGTCGATGTAGGGGATGGCCATCAGCCCGACGATGATGAGCCCGGGCAGCAGCACGCCGGCGAGCCACGGGTCGAAGTAGACCAGCATTTCCTGGAGGCCGAGGAAGTACCACGGCGCCTTCGACGGGTTGGGCGCGAGGGCGGGGTTGGCCGGCTCCTCCAGGGGGGCGCGCAGGGCGATGGACCACACCACCATCACCACCGTCAGAACCACCATGCAGATGAACTCGGAGAAGACGAGGTCCGGCCAGGTGAAGATGCGATCCTCCACCTCGGTCTTCTCGAACAGCGGCTCGCCGCGAGAGACCCGGACGTCGTTCTCGATCGCCTTGTGCATCGCGAACCAGACGAAGAAGCCGACCAGAAAGACCATCATCACGATCGGCACGTTGTCCGCCTTGGCGACGATCAGGTAGAAGTTCGGGTCGAGCAGCGACACCAGGAAGAAGAGAGTGCCGGCGGCGAGCAGGATGAGCCCGCCGCGCTTCGACCACAGACCCTTCGACCACAGCATGAACCCGAAGGCGATCAGCACCAGCGTGAACGACCAGTAGGGATAGGCCAGGACGTTGATGGCGTGCTTGACGAAATCCATGGCTCCCTCCCCCTACATCGGTCCCGAGATGCCGCCGTCCTTGCGGACGCGCCAGAAGTGCACGGCGATGAGGAAGGCCGCCACCAGCGGGATGCCCACGCAGTGGAGGACGTAGAAGCGGATGAGCGTCGCGCCGCCGATCGTGCGGCCGCCGATGAGGGCGAAGCGGGCGTCGCTGCCGGCGTGGATCAAACGTTGCCCTCCCAGTTTCAGGAAGGCGGCACCCGGTCCCTCGTTGCCTAACAGGGGCGTTGCCCGGGCCATGTTCGAGCCGACGGTGATGGCCCAGATGGCGAGCTGGTCCCATGGCAGCAGGTAGCCGGTGAAGGAGAGCAGCAGCGTCAGCACCAGCAGGATGACGCCGACGTTCCAGTTGAACTCGCGGGGCGGCTTGTACGAGCCGGTCATGAACACCCGGAACATGTGCAGCCAGACGGCGATCACCATGGCGTGAGCGCCCCAGCGGTGCAGCTCGCGCATGATGCCGAAGGCCGCGGCCTCGCGCAGGTCGACGATGTCGACGAAGGCGTACTCCACCGTCGGCCGGTAGTAGAACATCAGCAGCAGGCCGGTGATCGTCTCCACCAGGAAGAGGAAGAACGCCGTGCCCCCCATGCACCAGGTGTAGCTCATCCGGATGCCGGACTTCTTCACCTTGATCGGATGCAGGTGGAGCACCACGTTGCCCAGCATGGCCAGGGCGCGCTTGCGGTTATCCGTCGGGATGCCCACCCGGAAGATGGACTTCCAGATCTGGGACTTGGTGATGCTCTTCGACAAGTTCTCGATCATGAGTCCTCTTCGTGGTCAGGCAGCCGGGATGAAAGCGTTGGGGTCTTCCCACTGGCCCAGCTCGTACTGGAACTTCTGGGACTTGTCGACGACGATCTGGCCGTCGTCGGGGCTGATGAAGATGTGGGCGCGCTCGAGCGGCCGGGGCGTCGGCCCCTCGAAGTTGACGCCGCTCTTGTAGTAGCCGCTGCCGTGGCAGGGGCACTTGAACTTGTTCTGCGTGTCCAGCCACGCCGGCGGACAGCCGAGGTGGGTGCAGATGGCGATCAGGGCGTAGATCCGGCCGCCGTCGTGGACGATCCAGACGCCGTACTTGTCGACGAAGCGGGTGTCCACCACGCCGGCCTGGAAGTCCTCGGGCCTGCCGACCTTGAAGCTGGTGGGCGGCTCGAAGAGCACGTTGGGGAACATGAACCGCCCCATGGCCGTGACGCAGCCGCCGATGGCCACCGTGAAGCCCACCCAGGCCACGGCGGCCCAGGAGAAGAAGCCGCGGCGGGTGACGCCGTCCGCGGCGGCGGCCGCAGCGGCGGCGGCAGGCCGGGCCGCCGGCGCGGGCTTGGCGGCGGGGGGCGGAGCCTTCTCCGTGCCGCTGGCGGCAGCGGTGCCGGTCGCCGCGGCGGCAGCCGCAACGGCAGCGGGGGCCGGCTTCGGCGCGGCTTTTTCCGCGGCAGCCGCGGCGGGGAGGGCGGCCTTCGCGGGGGCCGCGTCGCCGGGCGGCTGGGTCACGCGCGGCGCGTTGGTACCTCCGGCGACCGCCGGCGCCTCGGCCACGGGCTGCGGAGACGGCGGTGCCTTGAACGTCTCGGAGGTCGCGGCCGGAGCTCCCGGCGCGGAATCCGCCGGGCCGTCAGGTTCGGACGCGCGACCGTCCTGGTTGGGTTCGTCAGCCATTGGGACCCTTTCGTAGCATTGCTTGGCCTACATCTGCTTACATTCTTGGGCTACATCCATACCTGGTACCTAGAGGGGGTTTTTCTAAGCGAAACCCAAGGAGGGTGTCAAGCCCTGGTGCGTCAACGCCTCTCCACCTCCCGCCGCGCCTCGATCGCCGCCTGGCGGACCTTGAGGCTCGGATCCGCCGCGGCCAGCCGGTCGAAAGTGGACCGGTACTTCGCCCCGCCCACGGCGGCCAGGGCCTGAATGCTGCTGATCATAGCGTCGTCCTGCTGCTCGCGCGTGATGTCCGGCACCTGGGCGAGGAGACGGCGGTCCACCATGGTCTCCAGCACCGGCGCGCCGGCGTCGCTCTTCATGCGAGCGAGGGCGAGGGCGGCGTTCCAGCGCACGTCGGCCACGGCGTCGTCGAGGGCGGCGGTGAGACGCGGCACGGCGGCGCGGTCGCCGAGCTCGCCGAGGGCGAAGGCGGCGGTCTTGCGCAGCCCCGGGTCGGGGTCCGCGAGCGCGCCCTCGAGCGCGCTCCGGGCGCCGGGGTCGCCCAGCGTGCCCAGGGCCCAGAGGACGTAGATGCGCGTCTTGTCGTCCGCGTCCTTCAGCGCCTCGACGAGGAGGGGCACGGCCTCGCGGTCGTGCGTCCGGCCGAGGACCAGCGCCAGGTACTGGCGCATCTCCGGCTCCTTGGCCTCCTGGAACAGCCGGCGCACCTCTTTCCTGGCCCCCGGCTCCTCGTCCAGCGCCTTGGGATCGGCGACCAGAATCTTGGACAGCTCATACGCCGCCTGCACCCGCCGCGGCTTCCACCACGACTGGAGGTCGTTCAAGTAATCCGTGGTGGACTGCTTGTCATAGGCGATCCAGCCGAACCCGATGAACACGGCCACACAGAGGATGACCACCAGGAGAGGGACCACGAACAGCCCCAGGAACGACCGGAGCGCGGAGCTCCCGGTCTCTTCGGGCTCTGCGGACACTTGCTGGCGTGGGGGTGCTTCGGGTTCAGACATCGAGAACCCAGCATATCGGAAGGGAGGGGGCGGGGGGAAGGGCGGGGGCGGGCGGCGGTCTGGCACCTAATCGCCGACGATCTCGTTCAAGCCCTCAATCACTAACTGGAGCTCTTCGGGAGACAAACGCCCGAGGAGATTCCCGAGTCGCTCGGTGGAGAGCGTACGAATCTGGCTGATCTTGACCCAGGACCGCTTCGGCAGGGGGACGGACCGGACCTCCAGAGCCAGAGGATAGCCGACGGTCGGTTCTTGACTGGTGAGCGCGACCGCAATGACGGTGCCCGAGCGCTCGTTGAAGACGTCCTGGCTCAGCACCAGGACCGGTCTCCGGCCGGCCTGCTCGCGGCCACGGACAGGATCGAGGTCAGCCCAGAGAATGTCGCCTCTCAGTATTCGGGCCATTCGGCCTCGCTCCGGAACCATTCTTCAGCCGCGGCCCGTTCAGCAAGGGGCCTGAGCTTGGCACATTCCTGAGCGAGGCGAATCCGCCCCAGTCGCTGCAATTTCTCGGCGACCGCATCCTGGATAAGCTTGCTGCGGCTGGGAAAGAGCCCCCCTTCGACGAGTTGGTCGACTTGCTTGAGAGCCTGTGGGTCCAGAGAGATGGCGATCTTGGCGCTGCTCATGAGGTTATGGTATCACTGCTGGTCGTACCCGGCAACCTTCGGAGTTGGGTGGATCGGAGGCTGAAGATTGTCACCCCTTACGTGAACCGCTAAAATGGCCGCAAGGAGGCCGGGATGGTCAAGACGTATTCGATCGCGGAAGCCAGGGACAATCTCAGAGTCGACCTCGAGGAACTCAACTTCGATCCCGACGAGATTTTCCGCGATGTTCGGGATCAATCTCCCGGCAGGGATTTCAACTGGTGAGCCTGCGGCTCCTTTTCGCAAACGCCTGCAGCCCAGGGTGAAAACAGTTGAGAAACCCCGATTTTACTGATGGCCAGATCGTCGTGGTCTATTAAGTCAACAATCTAATTCCAGGGACTCCAACCGGCCCTACTTCACGACTTTCCCAGATCTGTCCATAATTGCCGAGATAGATATTGATCCTTGAGAGGGCTGTAAGAGGTCAACCTCCGGCGAGGCCACGTAGGCACTGTCGTAGAAGTCCTCAATGGAAGCAGGGCCTTCGAAGTGGAGTTTTGCGATCGGGCTGGGCGCACTCTGGGCGCACCTACGCCTCCCTCAGCCTTCTCCTGCTCAGCGACAATTAGTCCTGTGCACTGACGACAACTATTCCTGTGCAACCTGAGTACCCTCTGGCGGCGGTTTCGGCCGCCGCCAGAGGGGCCACAATCCGGGCTCTTCAACGTGAGGAGCCAGGAGATTGGTCAAGGACGCACAAGTGAGGAAGCTGATGAGCGAGATGAGCAAGCACGGTCAAGTGGGTCTGGCAGCGCTGCGGGCCGGGATGCACCGGAATACAGGTCGGCGGTATCTGGGGGCAGATCGTCTGCCCTCGGAGCTGAAGTCGCCGCGGGCGTGGCGGACGCGGCCCGACCCGTTCGCTGAGGATTGGGAGAAGATCGCGGCGCGTCTGGAGGAGGCGCCGGAGTTGGAGGCCAAGGCGCTGTTCGAGGATCTGATGCAGCGCCGGCCGGGGCGCTACGACGAGGGGCATCTACGCAGCTTCCAGCGGCGGGTCAAGCAGTGGCGCGCTCAGCACGGCCCGGCGCGTGAGATCTTCCTACCCCAAAACCATCGCCCTGGGGAGGCGATGCAGACCGACTTCACCTGCGGTGCGGGTCTTGGGATTCGAATCGCGGGGGAGGCCTTCGAGCACCTGCTGTGCCAGTCGGTGCTGCCGTACAGCAATTGGCAGTCGGTGGTGGTTTGCCGTTCGGAGTCGATGCTGGCGCTTCGCGACGGGATCCAGACTGCTGTGTTTCGTCTGGGCCGGGTACCGCAGTGGCACCAGACCGACAACTCGACTGCGGCGACGCATGACCTGCGCACCGGCAAGCGGGGGTTCAACGTCGAGTATGGGGATTTGATGGCACACCTGGGAATGAAGCCGCGCACGATCGCCATCGGCGCGAGCAACCAGAACGGCGATGTGGAGGCCTTCAACGGAGTGCTGAAGCGGCGTCTGGAGCAGCATCTACTGCTGCGGGGCAGCCGGGAATTCGCGACGCTCAACGAATACGATTCATTCATCAGCACCACCGTCGACCGGGCCAACGACTCACGCTCGGCGTGGCTGGCCGAGGAGTTGGCGGTCATGCGGCCTCTGACGGCCGCGCAGCTACCGCGCTATCGCGAGCTGCACGTGCGGGTCAGCTCGAACGGCACGATTCAAGTCATGAAAAACACCTACTCGGTGCCGCCGCGCCTGCGGGGTGAGCGGCTGGTGGTGCGGGTGTTCGACCTGGATTTGGAGGTGTACTATGCCGGTCAGAAACAGCTCGTGATCGAGCGCCTGCGGGGCGAGGGCAAACATCGGATCGACTACCGCCACGTCATCTGGTCGCTGGTGAAAAAGCCCTGGGCTTTGGCCCGCTATCGCTACCGCGACGCGCTGTTTCCGACCCCGCTGTGGGAGAAGGCCCTTGAGGCGTTGACGGCAAAACTGCCCGAGAGGCGGGCCGAGCTGGAGTATCTGAGGGTCCTCCATCTGGCGGCGGCGACCTTGCAGCACGAGGTCGAGGCGGCCGTTGAGCGGTTGCTCGAACAAGGCCAGCTACCCCTCTTCACCGAGGTGAAAGCCCTGGTGTCGGATCGAAAGCCGGAAGTGCCGCAGCTCACTCCTCTGGCTGTCGATCTTACGGGCTATGACGAGCTATTGACCGCCGAGGTGCAGCGATGAGCGCCTCGGCGCCAAGCGCCGCCGTGCTGCTGCGCTCGCTCAAGCTGCCCGGCTTCGTACGCGCCTATGCGCCGGTTGCCGAGCAAGCTGAGCGCGAAGGGTGGGGCTTCGAGCGCTACCTCCACCACCTCGCCGAGATCGAGATCGAGGATCGAAGGGGCCGCCGTATTGAGCGCCTGCTGCGGCAGAGCGGCCTGCCGCAGGACAAGAGGCTCTCCACCCTCGATCTGCCCCGCCTTCCAGCGTCAATACGCCGTAGCGTACCTACTCTCTGTGAGGGCGGCTTCGTCGACCGGGCCGAGAATCTCCTCGCCTTCGGCCTGCCGGGACGCGGCAAGACCCACCTGGTCTGCGCCATCGGCCACGAGCTCATCCAGCGCGGCTACACGGTGCTCTTCGTGCCCACCTTCAAGCTCGTACAGCGCCTGCTGACCGCCAAACAAAACCTCGATCTGGAGGCCACCTTGCGACGGCTCGACCACTTCGACGCCGTCATCCTCGACGACCTCGGCTACGTCCAGCAGGGTCGCGCCGAGATGGAGGTGCTCTTCACCTTCCTGGCCGAGCGCTACGAGCGCCGCAGCGTGCTGATCACCTCCAACCTGGTCTTTTCAGAGTGGGACAAGATCTTCCAGGACCCGATGACGACGGCCTGCGCCATCGACCGGATCGTCCATCACGCCGTCATCCTCGAGTTGGCGGGGCCGAGCTACCGCGCCGAAGCGGCCAAAAGCCGCTCGGGCAAGCCGGAGGCGCCATGAACCGCGAATTTTCCGCAGGTCTCCTGTGGAAAACGCCCCCTCTTCCCCCGGCACCCCCATCACCCCGGCCGGCGGTCTGCCGGGGTATGGAAGGCTGCCGCCCCCACCCGCCCCCCGGCACCCTCCCACACCCCTTGGAAAACGCTACGCGTTTCCCACAGCCCACCGGCCCCCGCGACGGCGAGGGGAGGAGAGAGGAAGACTGCACAGTTCTAATTGTCGCCGCCGCACAGGAATAGTTGACGCCGGCCATTTTTTCCCCTACCAGGTAATGCTTCTTCGCTATGCTCCCGAGGCAGCGAGCTCAGGGACGAGGGAGTAACGAGACCGCGCCCTGCCGGCTCTTACTCTAGGGAAAGACAGAGCCAAGAACGAGCTCCAGACATGCCCACGCTCCAAGAGTGGAGACGGTCCAAGCGAGCGCCAAGCGCAGTCTGCGCCCCCTTGCTCCGTAGAGACCTACACCAAGAGCAATCAAGGCGGCAAAGGCGCCAAGGGTCAATACGATCAACGGTGTCCCAATGTCCTCCAGATGTCGAGTCGCCGCAAGCACTCGCCAGTAGACGAGGGCGGCGAGCCACGGTATCGCCAGAACGACATAGTCGCGGCGCTCGATGAATTTCTCGTCCTCTTCATATTCTTGGTTCAACTCAATCGCCTCCGTTTAGCCACAGCCATAATGGCCGCGTCGCCTTCGGAGTGTCCAGGCAGCGGCAAGGCCCAGAAGGGTGGCCAGGACCCCCAGGCCGAGCGACGAGACCGCTGGAACTTCTGCCACGGACTGCGGGCAGGAGGCCAGGAAGAGCTCGCTATTCCCATCGCTGTTGTTGCCCGAGAAGTTGGCAGAGGAGGAGAAGGCGATCCGGTTGCCGGCGGCGGCGATCACGGGGAAGAAGCTGTCCGCGTTGCTGTTGGTGACCTGAGTCAGGCCGCCGGAGGCGTCCCAGAGAAAGATTTCGACGCCGTTACTGCCGTTGCCCAGAAGGTCGCCATTGGACTGGAAGGTGATCCGGTTGCCAGCGGCATCGATCGAAACCGTCGAGCTGTTCGCGCTCACGGTGTTGGTGATCTGGGTGAAGCCTGTCGCGGAGTCCCAGAGAAAGACCTCATTGTTCCCCTCGCTGTTGGTGCCGACGAGGTCGGCAATGGATTGAAAAGCGATCCGGTTGCCGGCGGCGTTGATCGCGGGAAAGAAGCTGCCTCCGCTGGTCGTGTTGGTGATCTGAGTGAGGCCGTTGGAGGCATCCCAAAGAAAGATCTCGAAGTTGCCATCACCGTTGCCGCCCAAAGGGTCGGCGTCGGACTCGAAAGCAATCCGATCACCGCTGGCATTGATCGCGGGTGCAAAGCTGCTTTTCCCGTCGACGGAGTCGGTTATTTGAGTGAAGCCTGTCGAGGAGTCCCAGAGAAAGACCTCAAGGCTCCCGTCGCTGTTGTTGCCTGTGAGGTCGGCGGTCGATTGGAAGGCGATCCGGTTTCCGGCGGCGTTGATCTTAGGAGTGGCGCTATTCCCCTTGGTGGTATTGGTGATCTGGATCAAGCCGGTGGAGGCGTCCCAGAGGAAGATCTCAAAATTCCCATCGCCATTGGTGCCCAAGGGGTTGGTATTGGATTGGAAAGCAACGCGGGAGCCGGCAGCGTTGATCGAGGGAGTAACGCTCAAAGCGCTGTTGACGTTGGTGATCTGAGTAAAGCCGATTGAGGCATCCCACAGGAAGGCTTCGACGCCACCATCACCATTGCTGCCCACGAGGTCGGCACTAGAGTTGAAGACGATCCGGTTGCCGGCGGCATTGAACGCAGGGAAGAAATTGAAGAAGCTACTGCCTGTCGTGTTGGTGAGCTGGGTCAAGCTGCACGCACTTTGAGCCCTGCCGGGCACGACGGCCACCAGAAGTAGAACACCCGCTATGAGCGGCCAGCCAAGTCTCCCCATGACGGAACCCTCCTTCCTGGTGTGGTGGTGCGATCCCAGATTCCGTTTCAGATGACCCTCTCGAACTCTCACCGCCCCGCCGAAGGCGGCGTCCCGAAGGCCTCCTTCCACACCCGCCGGAGCTGGCGGGCGCTTTCAGTACCCGGGCACGGGGGAAGCGGCGCTGGAGGTCGTCCACCCGCGTCCGGCGCCAGGGCGAAGATCACGCGATGCACGGCACGGCGGCCCTCGCCAGCTCCGCGGTCAGGGCGTCCACCGTGGCAATGCGGGCGAAGCGCCGGCGGAGGACGAACTCGGTGCGACGCAGGATCTCGTCCGTCGACAGCTCCTCTCCGGTGTCGGGATCGGCGATGGGAAAGGTCAGCGTGGCCTCGGTCACGAAGTCCACGTCGTAGCCGAGATCGGCGGCCAGGCGGGTGGTGGTCTCGCAGCACTGCTCGGTCTGGATGCCGGTGATCACCAGCCGCTCGACTCCCTTCTCTCGCAGCAGCTCCTGGAGGTTGGTGCTGGTGAAGGCGTTGCGGGTGTTCTTCACCAGCAGGGGCTCGTCGTCCCGGCGGACGAGGAAGTCCATGAGCTTGAAGTGGGGGCTGTCGATCGCGAACTCCGCGTCGGGATCGGTGTGGAGGACGAAGATCACCGGCAGGCCGGCGGCGCGGTAGGACTGGACGAGGCGGTCCACGTTCTCCTCGAACTTCGGGCTGCTCCGCCGCTCCCAACGCGGGCCGGCCTTGAAGGAGTCCTGGACGTCGATGACGAGCAGCGCGGAGCGCTCGATGGGCTTCGGAGTCTGGGCCATTGGGGTTCGGTCTCCTGGAATCGGTCTCCGGAAGGGAAATCTCCCGGTTGCAGCTCTATGGTAGAGGGACCTGCCAGCGGCGGACAGACCCGATCCGGGACGGCGGGCGGTCAGATCGGGCCACGCTGTTCCCCGCCAGCCATAGCCCGCCAGACCACGGCATATCCCGGGAAGTTGCCTCATATCACGAGAGGCTGCGTCATATCCCCCGGTTCTGCGGCATATCCGCGAACGATGCCTCATATCTCAAGAAGCTGTGCCATATTCGAAGACGGCGCCACGTATTTGCGAAGTCCACGCCAGATTCAGATTCGTTGCGTCATATTTGCAGCCAGTGCGACGTAGCGATGGAAGTTGCAACGTATTCAGGGATGGCGCAACATATCTCCTGACCCTGCGACGTATTCAGGCATGTTGCGACATATCTCCGGACGTTGCGATGTTCCCCAGCCAGCCGCCCAACTCTTTTCCGGCTTCGTGCGTATAGCAGATAGCAGCGGCCCGTCTGATAGGAGATCCTTCGCCATGCGAATCCGCTCCCGCCTTCTCGCCCTGACGTTTCTCACCGGCATCGCGGTCCTTTTCGCGGGGCCGGCCCTGGCTGCCGATACGGGGAACCTGGCTTCTCAGGTCGACGCCGTGTTCTCGCCTTACGCCAAGCCCGCTTCCCCGGGCTGCGCTCTGGCGGTGATCCAGGACGGGCGCATCGCCTACGAGAAAGGTTACGGCCTGGCGAGCCTGGAGCACGGCGTGCCCATCACACCGCAGACGGTGTTCGACATTGGCTCGACCTCCAAGCAATTCACCGCCGCGAGCATCCTGCTCCTCGTCCAGGATGGCAAGCTCTCCCTGGACGACGACGTCCACAAGCTCATCCCCGAGCTGCCGGACTACGGGACGCCGGTCACCCTCCGCCATCTTCTCCACCATACCAGCGGCGTGCGCGACTACATCAACCTCATGGTCTTCGGTGGGATCAACGTCGAGGACTGGACGACGGACGACGACGCCCTGGCGGTCCTCGCCCGGCAGAAGAAGCTCGACTTCAAACCGGGAGACGAGCACAGCTACAGCAACTCCGGCTACTTCCTTCTTTCGCTGGTGGTGAAGCGGGCGAGCGGCAAGCCGCTGCGGCAGTTCGCCCAGGAACGGATCTTCGGCCCGCTGGGCATGACCAGCACCCGCTACCTCGACGACCACAGCGAGGTCGTGCCGCGGCGCGCCGCTTCCTACGCGCCGGGGGAGGACGGCCGCTTCAAAGTCCGGACGTCCAACTGGGAGCAGACGGGAGATGGCGGGGTGCAGACCACCGTCGAGGACCTGGCGAAGTGGGATCAGAATTTCTACGCGCCCAAGGTGGGCGGGCCGTGGCTGGTGGAGCAGCTCCAGACGACAGGCACGCTCAACAGCGGCGAAGCGATCCCGTATGCCCGAGGGCTGGTCGTCAGCCGGTTCCGCGGGCTGCGCCGCGTGGCCCATGGCGGCGCCTGGGCCGGCTACCGCGCCCAGCTCATGCGGTTCCCGGACCAGCGCTTCTCGGTGATCACGCTCTGCAACCTGGCCAGCACGAATCCGACTCTCCTGGCGCAGCAGGTGGCGGCGCTCTATCTCGCCGGCCAGCTCCAGGCCGCCGCGCCGCCGCCGGCCCCGGCGAAGACCCCGGCCATCGGCCCGGCCGAGGACCTCGCCCGCTACGCCGGGACTTTCTGGGGACCGGCCACGGATGCCGTCCACCGGCTGATCGCGAGAGACGGCAAGCTCTTCCTCTCCCGGCGCTCGGGAGACGACTACGAGTTGGTCCCGGCCGGCGAGGGGCGCTTCGAGATCCGGCTCCCCGGGTCGGACCCGGTGGTGCTGCTCTTGCAGCCGGCCGCCGCCGGAGCACCGCGGGAGCTGCGGATCACGAGCCCCGGGGAGCCGGCGGACGTCTACCGTGAGGTCCAACCGGCCACGCTGAAGCCCGAGGAGCTCGCCGCCTACGCCGGGACCTATACGAGCGAGGAGCTCGACGCCATCTGGACGATCCGGGCCGAGGCCGGCCACTTGGTGGTGCGAGGGAAGCGGGGGGCGTCCGCGCCTCTGGAATCCGCCTTCGCCGACGCCTTCCAGGGTCCCGCCGGGCTGATGCGCTTCGCCCGTGACGGCCAGGGGAAGGTGACGGGTTTCCTCGTCGGCGCCGGCCGCGCCCGGGACCTGCGGTTCACCCGGACGGGGTCCTAGCCCTCCGCCCAGTCCCGCGGTCGGAGGAACTCCTCGTAGAGGCGGGCCTCCGGCGTCCCCGGCTCCGGATGCCAGTCGTAGCGCCAGCGCACGAGCGGCGGCAGGGACATCAGGATCGATTCCGTGCGCCCGCCGGACTGGAGGCCGAAAAGCGTCCCCCGGTCCCAGACCAGGTTGAACTCCACGTAGCGCCCGCGGCGATAGAGCTGGAAGTCGCGCTCGCGCTCGCCGTACGGCGTGTCCTTCCGCCGCCGGACGATGGGCAGGTAGGCGGCGAGGAGGTGGTCGCCGACGCTCCGCTGAAGCTCGAAGCAGCGCTCGAAGCCCCATTCGTTCAGGTCGTCAAAGAAGATCCCTCCGATCCCCCGGGGCTCCTGGCGGTGGCGAAGGAAGAAGTATTCGTCGCACTGCTTCTTGTAGCGCGGGTAGACCTCGGGCCCGAACGGCGTGCAGGCCTCGCGGGCGACGCGATGCCAATGGACGGCGTCCTCCTCGAAGCCGTAATAGGGGGTGAGATCGAAGCCGCCGCCGAACCACCACACCGGCGCCTCGCCCTCCTTCTCGGCGATGAAGAAGCGGATGTTCATGTGCGTCGTGGGGACGTACGGATTCTGCGGATGAAAGACCAGGGAGACGCCGAGGGCCTGGAAACCGCGTCCGGCGAGGTCCGGCCGGTGGAGGGTGGCCGAGGGGGGGAGCCCCGGGCCGAAGACGTGGGAGAAGCCGACGCCGGCCTGCTCGAAGACGGCGCCGCCCGCGAGGACCCGCGAACGGCCGCCACCCCCCTCGGGCCGCTCCCAGATATCCTCGCGGAAGCGCTCCGCTCCGTCCTCCACCTCGACGGCCGCCGTGATGCGGTCCTGGAGGGCGAGGAGGTAGGAGCGGACGGCGGCGGTGTCTTCCCGGTCTGGCACGGCAGGGAAGTGTAGCGGAGGTCGGGGAGGGAGGGGGGGCAGCTACAATGCTGGCAGTGCCGGGGTGCCGTCGCTCAGCCCGTTTTCTCCAAAATAGAAGAGGTCGGAGGGCGAATCCAGGGCAATCCGCAGGCGGTCCAGAAGCCCTACGTAGCCGAGAAATGTCACGCCTCTCCAATCCCGGGAAACGAAGAAGGTGGCTTCGAGATCGAGAGACCTTCCTTCATCGGCGATCAGGGCGAGAGGAATGCGGATGAGCTGTCCGCCAACAGTGCCTAGACGCGTGCTGATCCGCGTCGACTGCCCCTCAAAATCGAAGAGGCCCAGCGCTTCAGCGATTTCCGACTCGAGCGTAGAGTAAGCGGCTCCCGTATCGACTTGGGCCATGACGGAATCTTGGATCCCAGGAAACGAGACCTTCACGAAGACCTTGGCCGTCGGTTCCAGAAATCTCGGATGCTGATCGAGGAATCTGGCTCGCCCCGAGGTGAACCACTGGACATCCAGCATGAGCATCTCTTTAGAGGAGGTGATGGATCAGCGGCCTGCGGTCGAATTGGAGCTGGTCGATCTGAACGAGCAACTCCTTGAGGGAGCCGGAGGACGCGACGAGCTTCTCTTCCACGAGCGCCACCCATTTCCCCTGATGGCTGGCCGCATGCGCCTTGATCCAGCGGAACTCCGCACTGCGGTCGACATCCCTTCTGTCGCTCTGCTTGACACGCGGAGGAGAGAGGACTTCCCGGATCTTCGACTCCGCAGGAATGACCTCACCCGGTCCAGGGTACCTCGCGGTTTCGGGTAGAATCCTGGTCTCATGAGAATTCGCGCCTCCCTGGCCCAGACCCTGCTCCTGGTATTCGTCCTCTCCGCGATCCCCCTGGCGGCCGGGACGTCGCCCAGCTCCGAGCTCGCCGCTTATGCCGACCGGCTGCTGGCCGCCGCCTATCCGGCCGATCAGCCCGGGGCCGCGGCCCTGGTGATCAAGGACGGACAGGTCGTGCTCCGCAAAGGGTTTGGCATGGCCAGCCTGGAGCTCGGGGTGCCCGTCGCGCCCGAGGACGTCTTCGAGATCGGCTCCGTCACCAAGCAGTTCACGGCCGCTGCCGTCCTCCTGCTCCAGGAGCGGGGGCTCCTGCGGGTGGAGGACGAGATCACCAAGCACCTGCCGGACTATCCCACCCACGGCGAGAGGATCACCATCGAGAACCTGCTCTCTCACACCTCCGGCATCCCGAACTACACCAGCCTGCCGGAGTGGTTTCCCCGGCTGCGGGAGGACCTGTCGCCAGCGGCGCTGATGGCCCTCTTCAAGGACAGGCCGCTCGACTTCAAGCCCGGCACGAAGTGGTCCTACAGCAACTCGGGGTACATCGTGCTCGGGGCCCTCATCGAGAAGGTATCGGGCAAGAGCTACGAGCGGTTCTTGACGGAAGAGATCTTCCAGAAGCTCGGCCTGAGCCACACCCGCTACAACCCCCCCGAGGAGGTCGTCCCCCGCCGGGCGGCCGGCTACGGGCGCGACGCCGGCGGCCTGCGCAACGCGCGCTACCTCAGCATGACCCAGCCTTACGCCGCCGGAGCGCTGATCTCGACCGTGGACGACCTCGCGAAGTGGGACGCCGCCCTCAAGACCGACGCGCTCCTCTCGCCGGCCTCCCGGGAGCGGATGTTCACTCCCGTCAAGCTGAGCTCGGGCGAGACCACCGGCTACGGCTACGGCTGGGCGATCGGGAACCTCGCGGGCCGGAAGGTGATCGAGCATGGCGGCGGCATCTTCGGCTTCGTCTGCGACGAGGCGCGGGTGCCCGAGGCGGGGCTGTTCGTCGCCGTGCTGTCCAACAACGAAGCGGCGCAGCGCGGGCCGGACGACCTCGTCGTGCACATCCTCGCCAAGGCGCTCGGCGAGGCGCTGGAGGACCGCAAGTCCGTGCAGCTCGATCCCCGGACCCTCGACGACTACGTGGGCGTCTACCGCTTCGATCCGGAGACCACCCGCACGGTCACCCGCGACATCCGCGACGCCCGCGATAATGCGAAGCTGCTCATCCAGCGCGACGGCGGCGAGAAGAGGACGATCCTGGCCGCCGGCCGCGACGACTTCTTCTATAAGGAGAGCCCCGACCGCCTGCGCTTCCAGCGCGACGCCCAGGGGAAGGTCACCGGCCTCGTGCTCACCCGCCAGTCCGGCGCTCCCACCACCGGCACGCGGACCGCCGAATCCCCGAAGGAGCGCCAGGCCGTCAAAGTGGACCCGTCCCTCTTCGACGGCTACGTCGGCGAGTACGAGCTCGCCCCCGGCTTCTCGCTCACTATTACCCGCGAAATTACCCGCGAGGGCGACCACCTTTTCGCCCAGGCCACGGGCCAGCCGAAATTCGAGATCTTCCCCGAGTCCGAGACCCGGTTCTTCCTCAAAGTCGTGGACGCCGAGATCGACTTCCTCCGCGGCCCCGACGGCAAGGCCGCCAGCCTGGTGCTCCACCAGGGTGGGCGGGACCTGCCGGGTAAGCGGAAGTAGGCGAGGGCGGCTCCAGGTTGGCCCAGGAATTGTCTCGCCGCAGCTCCTGTGCTTGAATACAGGGAGAAGGAGGCTTGGCGGCAGTTAGAGGTCGAGTCACCGAGAACAAGGCTACACCCATGATCCAGAGCTTCAGCATCGAGAACTTCAAGAGCTTCCGGAAGGCCACCCTTCCGCTGGCTCCGCTGACGCTGCTGATCGGCGCCAACGCCTCGGGCAAGAGCAATGCGATCGAGGCGATTCAGCTCCTTTCCTGGATGGCTTCAGGCCGCCGGCTGGGGGATATCCACTACGCAATCCGCGAGCAGGAGCTGAGCCTGCGAGGGACGCTCAACGACTTCGTTCATCGGCAAGGCAAGAAACTCTCTCTGGGCTGCCAGCTCGATCGCAAGGAGTCCCGGTCTGAAGGGGGTTTCCGGCCGGCTCTCGATTTTGCGGTCACCCTGAGGGTGGGGGAGGACGGCCTGCAGATCGTCGAGGAGCGGCTGGCCACCGAGGATCCCCCGACGAGCCAACCGCTCTATGAAGTCGTCGAGAAGGCCAGTCCCGACAACCATGAAGTCCAAGTGGCCTATACCAAGTTCGGCAAAGGCAGCGCCAAAGGCGGAAAGAGGCCGCGGATCTCCTGCGTCGACCAGCAGGCAGTCTTCACTCAGTTGGCAACCCCCGCTCGCTTTGCAGCCAGCCATCCAGAATCCCAGATCCTCATTCCGGCAGCGGCCTCTCGCCTTCGACAGAACCTCGAGGGCATCCTTTTCCTGGACCCCAGTCCCCGCCGGATGCGGAATTACAGCTTCATCCAGGAGAAGAAGCTCCAAGGCGACGGCGCCGCACTTTCCGCGGTCCTCTACCGCCTCATCGAAGAGGGAGACCAGAAGGAAGCGGTCCTCGAGCTCATCCGCTCTCTGCCCGAACAAAACATCCAGGACATCTCGTTTCTCAAGACTGAGCGCGGCGAGGTCATGGTTCGACTCCATGAGACCTTCGGCGGTACTGCGAGCCCCCGGGAGGCCGCTCTTCTCTCAGACGGCACCGTCCGGACCCTGGCCGTCGCTGCGGCCCTCCTCTCAGTGCCGGAAGGCTCCATGGTCGTCATCGAGGAAATTGACAACGGGGTTCATCCCAATCGGGCTGAGCTGTTGCTGCAGAATATCCAGCGCGTCGCTCAGGAACGCAGACTCCGCGTCCTGCTCACGACCCACAACCCCGCCCTCCTGGACGCCCTTCCGTTGGACGCCATTCCACACGTCGTGGCTTGCTATCGCGACCCGGAGGAGGGCGACAGCCGCCTGCTCCGCCTCGAAGACCTGGAGAGCTATCCCGAGCTCGTCGCCCAGGGTCCTCTCGGAGGGCTGGTCACGCGAGGGATTCTCGACCGGTTCCTCAAAGATCCAGACAAGCGAGACAGCGCGGCAAAGGTTGAGAAGAACCTTGCCTGGATCTCGGACTTCCGGCGACGGGTCAAGTCATCGTGAGCATCTGTCTGGTCGACACGTCCATTCTCTGCGAAATCCTCCGGGTTCCCAACCGGTGCGGGAATCACCGAGACGTTTACGCCCAGATGGAGCGGAAACTCAAGAAGGAAACGTTTCTTCTCCCGGTGAGCGCCATTATCGAGACCGGGAATCATATCGGCCAGAACGGGGATGGGCGGCAGCGCCGCTCCACGGCGGAGAACTTTGTCCGGTTCGTGCAGCAAGCCCTCCGAGGCCTCTCTCCCTTCACTCCGACACCGCTGTTCAGAGAGCCGGAATCGCTGCTCGAGTGGCTGGAGGAATTCCCCGGCTGGGCTGGCAGCGGCTCCGGGCTTGCCGACCTGACGATCCTCAAAGAGTGGCAGCGCCAGTGCTCCCTCCATCCCAGCCGGCGAGTCTACATCTGGTCGACCGATGGGCATCTCTCCTCCTATATGCGAGAGCCTTGAGATCCACAAGCCTGTGAGATTCCGGCATCAGAGTCCCGAGGGATGACCTGAGCCCGAGCGGTGATGACGCCGTTGCGGGATCGTACCGGGATGGCAGCCGCCGTCGGCGACCCTCGAAGGCTAGGAGTCCGGCGGGGATGCCACCACCCATTCCTAGTGGCCATCGGCCTGATTCGAGCCCGAAGCACCACGCGCCTTCCATTTCAGGGATACCTTGAACACGGCTTGGGTATCTGAAGAGAATACGAAGGCACCGACTTTGGTATTGAAGGTCAAGGCTAATTCGAGAGCGATTTCGTCAGGGGTATTGACCTCGCGGAAGGCATTCACTACCGCTTGGGCGGCGGGTTTGATCCGCGCAAGCGCCGTTTCGAAGCGTCCAGCCTCGCGCTGCTGCTTCTGTTCCTCCTCATCCCCGCCGACCCTCTGCATCCCGCCGCGTTCCTGCTGCTCCTCCACCTCCATGTACATGGGGGACCCGTCCTCCAACTCAAACTTCACCAGCCGCTTCATCACCGCTTCCTCCCCAAGGTTCTCTCGACTATACTATAAGGAATGCCTGAAAGGCCCACCTTCGAGGCGGCTGTGGCTAGGATTCACAGCCCGGAGCCTGATGCCAAGATCCTCGGTGCGGGGTTCCTCGTCACCGAGCGTCAGCTCCTGACCTGCGCTCACGTGGTAGGCGCTCGTTCAGTCGTCGCCGCTGTCTTCGTGAAAGACAGCGGCATGGTATCAAGACTAGCGAACATCCTCTACCTGGGTAACCCTGATCGTGACGATGTGGCGGTCTTAGAGTTGAGGGATGACGCCCCATCCGGGAGCATTCCAGTTGCCATTGCAGACCCAGAAGCAGGGGACGAATTCGTAGCCGTGGGATTCCCTGGTCCCCGTCCGCAAGGAGCTCCAATTCGAGGGGTACTGAAGGCTGCAGTGATGGGTGGCCTATATGGCATCGAGACGATGGGAAGCGAACAGGTTCAGAGAGGCTTCAGCGGTACTCCTGCGTGGTGCCCCAAGCGTCGTGCCGCCCTGGGTATGCTCGTAGGCAAGGAAGAGGGGAGTAACACGGAAGCCTACATCATGCCCTCCTTAAAGCTGCGACAGGCTCTCGCGCGCGCTTCCATGGTGTCGCTCTCTCCACAACTTGCAACCTCACTGCCCGGCTTGATCCACATCTGCCAGTCAATCTTCCTCTCTTCGAAAGAGATCCGCGATCTTTATTCACTTTGCTGCCCACGCGACTGGCCCAGTCTTCCAGGCATAGAGAGCGCTTCGGAGTTGCTGCAGGAGGCGATCTGGAGCTTGAGTGATGCCCCCCACCAAAGTTACTCGGGGGCACTTCCTTTGCTATGCTTCGTTCGGGCGTTGGAAGATCGCTCTCAAGGGGAGGCGCGCGAAACTCTTCAGGGGTGGAGAGAAAAGGTCGAAATGGTGACTTCGTACCCGCCCCAGTGCAGCGTTTCCCTGGGCGTGGGTCCCCTACCCCGATCATCGGGGACGTACCACCTGCTCATAAGTATTGAAACTGAAAAGTGGGTAGAGGATGATGCAAAGGACCCTCGCTGTACTGTAAACGCTCATCTACTCGGCACGCGACAACCTGGAGGCATTTTTCATGAAACCTCGACTCTGAGTGCCGAAAGGCGCGGAGAAAGCCTGTATCGCATACTCGCCAAGACTGCAGAAATTCTCCGCGATGACGGAGCTAGTACGCTTGAAACCCAAATTGAATTCCTTCTTCCCATACATCTTCTCGGAATGGAGGTCGACAGATGGGAGCTAAAACAGGTCTTTGAGGAGCCTTTGCCCATTGGGGTAAGAAATGTCGTCGTAGTTCGCTCTCTCGAGCGCGACAACGATTTCTCTTCGAGAGAGCTTCTGACTAGGCGATGGAACGCGATGAAGCGTGATCCAGATCTCCGCTGCCTATTGTTCCGAGGAAGCAATGGGGAGCTACCTGTCGACCCACTTCCATCGGCGGTTTGTCTGACTCGCGATCTAGCTTACCAACAACGTCTGTCCCTTCGGCTGGAGAATACTGGAGTCGTCTGCGCCGTCCTCTTAGAGTCGCCAAGCGTGAAGGACCAGAGAGTGAGAGCCTTGCTTCAGGTTGGAATCCCAATTGCGCTTTGGCCGAGAAAGGAAGTCCTTTCCGAAGAGGATCTTTTCAGTCTCTTCCGCTCGTGGATCGAGGGTGAGCCTTTGAATCAACTCCCCAGAAGGGTTTGGGAGAAGCGCCGAAGTGACTACATGAAGCCGGACCAGATCGGCCACTGTCTCACTCTTCTCTGGGACGATCCGACGCGGCCCTTCCCGGGGCGAGAGCAGCAAGAACGATTCCGTGAAGCGAAATCCAAAACTCCCGGGGCGAGAGTTTCGTGAAGCGCAACGAAAACCGAAATGGAGGCTCTTCATGAATAATTGGAAGATTTACCAAGGCAGCGGCAAGCCCCACGACGGAATCGCGGAACTTCCCGCCCCTCCACCGTGGCGAGACTTCGCAGCCCGACGCGATCAGACCGAGGATGGGGTAGATCCCCGTGGCAAGACCTTTAGGGCACGCAAAAATGAGGTGGATCTGGTCAACGCGGCACTCTACCTGAGACGACCTCTTTTCATCACAGGACCACCGGGAAGCGGGAAATCCACTTTAGCCTACGCAATGGCATACGAGCTCAAGCTCGGTTCGGTTCTACGCTGGCCGATCAACTCCCGATCGACCTTGCAAGAGGGCCTATACCATTATGATGCTCTCGCCCGGCTGTGGGAGATCAAGGCTGCGAGTGAGGGGGGGGTGGATGGTAGCGCGACCGAGGATCTGGGCCGATACATCAAACTCGGCCCTCTCGGCACTGCTCTACTGCCGGGAGACAAACCAAGGGTTCTGCTGATCGACGAGATTGACAAGGCGGATATCGATCTACCCAACGATCTCCTTCATGTCTTCGAAGAAGGAGAGTTCGAGATTCCAGAGCTCGTCCGGATCCAGTCGAAAACGCCCCAAGTCAGGGTCATGCCGGCGGGCAGACGGTCGGAGGCGGATCGGGTCCCTATTGAGGGGGGGTGGGTGCGCTGTTCCACCTTCCCTCTGGTCGTGATCACGAGCAATTCCGAGCGTGAGATGCCGCCTGCTCTGCGGAGGCGTTGCCTCAGCCTCACCATCGAGCCGCCGAACCCCAAGGAGCTTGCAGAAATTGTCGACGCGCATTTCGCCGGGATCGATCCTTCAAAGGTGGACGAAGTGATCAAGGATTTCCTCCGTAGGCGGGCGGATGGGGTCACCATCCTTGCCACCGATCAACTCCTCAACGCTATTTTTATCGTCACGGGGGAGCACGCGCCGGAGGGGCACGAGATGGAGCAAGTGCTGGATATTGTCCTTCACGAGCTGAATCAGGAATGAAAACCTCGCTCGGCAAGCTGGCCAGAGCCGTCTGGAAGTTACGTGGTGAGTCCGAGGCCTCCATTCCCGGGCTGGTAGAAGAAGTCGCTGACATTCTCTGGCTCGCTCAGTACCTTCCGCAATTCGAGCCGACGAGCTCTCAAGGCTCGGAGGCTCCATCGGCTCCATCGCTTCCAGAAGAGGCCCACCACCAGCCATCAGCAATGGGCGGCACAACGGCTCCCTCGGACCCGGCTCCGCCCCACGACCGGGCTCGGGAAGACTCAACCCGAACAGCGATTTTCCCCTGGGTTGATCGTCTCTCTGATTCCGGCGGTCGGCCTGGGAGCAGCATTCGAATTCCTCGTGCCAGCGCTCTTCCGCACAAGCTGGATCTGGCGCGTGCACTCCGCCCGCTGACGCGGCGAGAGCCCTCGACTCGACGATCAATCATTGCCGAACGGGCAACGGCTCACCGAATTGCTCAAGAAGAGATCTGGGTTCCGGCCCTCCTTCCGGCGCAGGAACGTTGGCTCACCTTGCACCTGGTTGTTGACCGTGGCCGGTCGACGGACCTCTGGCAGCACACTGTGGCTGAGGTCATTCAGCTCATGGCGTGGCTGGGAGCCTTTCGAGATATCCGTATTTGGAGCTTGAGGATGGAGGGAGGGGAAGTACACCTCTCCTCCGGGCTCTCTCGGAATGAGTCTCGTCGGCGTTCGTGGCGCGAGATCTTTGACCCCCTTGACCGACAGCTCGTCCTGGTTCTCACAGACTGCGTGGGGGACGCCTGGTATGATGGGAGTTACCACTGGCTGCTCCACCGCTTTCGGCAATCCGGATCTGTGGCCCTCCTTCAGCTTCTGCCAGAGAGCCTGTGGCCGCGGACCGCCTTGCGGTTCGCACGCCCTGTCCGCTTTCTTCGGCTCACCGATTTCCGGAGGGCAACCCATCTGGAGTCGTGCAGGTATGAGTTCGGCTTCGGCCTTCGCAATCGCGAGCGGAGCTCGAACCGATTGGCCGTCCCCATCATCAGCCTCCATCCGGGTTCTTTGAGACGTTGGGCGCGATGGTTCACAGGCAGAGGAGACTGGACTCCCGGGTTCGAGCTTGACCTCATCAAGCATCCTGATGTGGCAGGAGCTCTACCGGACCCCGAAGCCGTACTCGAGAGCTTCTTTCGCTCGGCCTCTCCCCTGACTCGAAGACTGGCCTATTACGCCGCCGCCTCACCAGTGTTGACTTTGCCGCTCTTGCAGGTAATCCGAGAGACGATGGTTCCGGAGGCTTCTCACGAAAACGAAGCGGAGTTGCTCCTTTGCGGCCTCCTCGAAGTCGACCAGGATGCACAGGATCCCGAGGAGGTAATCTACAGTTTTTCCGATGAGGCGAGACGTAGGCTTCTCGACAATCTCCCGCGGTCGGAGATCGTGCGAGTTCTGGAGCGCGCAACCCAATTTTTTGAGAAGCGTTTCGGCCGCTTCGGCTGGTGGGAGAGTTTCCGGGCGATCCTCGCCAATCCGGCCCTCGCTGGGAAGTTCATCCCGTCCGACCAGGAGCCATTCGCCAGAATCGCCTCTCAAATCCTGTGGCACGTCGGTGGGGAGTTTTCACGGTTTGTCACGGAACCTTCTATAGGCGTGCTGGTAGACACGGAGTCAGTCGGTGTCAAGGAGCCTGCCGAGGATCTCATTCAGGACGATCCATTCGCCGAGGCAACCACAGCTATCAAGAAGGTAGGAATAGAACTTGTCATCGAAGAGAGTTCGCCGCCCCTGGTCCCCGACGAAGGGCGATCATGGAAAGGCATGACCCGGTTCGTCCGACCGACGCTGATCATTGCGGTCGGCGGTACTGGAACCGCGGCAGCCAAGGCGGTGCGGGCCCGGATCGAGCACTTCGTGGGGCCGAGACACCACTACGTGGTGTTCCGCGCTTTCGATACGACATTCCAGGACAACCGCGAGCCCCGGCTGGTGGACAACTCCGAGTACATCTATCTTGGCGGTTTCAACGCCCAGAGCGTGATTGCGAGCATCGTCTCGGGGCAAGCCTTCCCCCACTGGGAGAAGTGGTTGCCGCCGCGGCTGAGCTTCCAACATGTGGCTTTCGGCACCAGCGGCATTCGCCCCATCGGCCGGCTCTGTTACTTCTACCGCAGGGACCGCGTAAAGGCCGCCATCCAGGAAGCCTTGACGGCAGTGACGGACAGCGATCTCGCCATTCGTTTCTACCAGCAAACAGGGATTCGGATCAACCTCGAAGCAGACATCGACATCCATCTCATAGGCTCCGTTTGCGGCGGCACCGGCTCAGGCATCTTCCTCGATCTCGCGTTCGATCTCCGGCGCTGGGCCGAGGAGCACACAAATCGCACGGCGACAGTGACCGGCCATCTGGTGCTGCCGGAGGCGTTCCGCGCCGAGCCGGTGGTGATGAAGACCCTGGAGGCGAACGCCTATGCGGCTCTTCAGGAACTGGACCACTACATGAACGCCACGAGCGACGATCCCTGGATTGTGGAATACGTGCAGAACCGCCCCGAGATCTCCCAGGGCGCGCCTTTCGATCATTGTTACCTGCTGAGCGGCCTTCCGCAAGGCGGCGCGACGGACATGGAGACGCTGACCGCCGTGGTCGGTGAAGCCATCACGCTACTGACTCTTTCGCAAGCTGGCCAGAAGATCTCCGAAGGCATCATCAACATGGCGGGCCAGCGGAAGTCGACCCGGGACGCCTTGGGGCGAGTCTGCTGCTACAGCAGCTACGGTGTGCTCGGCATCGAGTTGCCAGAAGAGCTGCTCGGCGAATCCCTGGCCTCGGATCTCGCAAGGGAATTTTATAAGCAGCTTCTCCAGTCCGTAGAGGAAGCCGAGGCGGTGGCGCCGGAAGACCTGCAGAGTTTCAGGGAGCGGATGCAGATCACTGATTTCCGACGCATCGACGAAATCCTGCCGCCACTCGATCTCGACTTGACGACAATCAACATCCTATTGCAAGGCGACAAGCGCAAGCAGGAGCAAGGCAAGACTGAGCTGCAACGGTTGCTGGCGGAGGCCCACGACGCGCAGCGCCGCGAGCGCAGGCGCCTGAGCCAGGAGGACCCTTTCGACGAAGGCGAGCTACGCCGACACCTTTCCGACCAGATCCGCTCCCCGCTTCTCCGGCCGGCCGGCCTCGACCGCCACCTGCGCTACCTCGCGCGCTGCATCGAGGCGCTCCGCATCTTCCAGTCTCAGATCCGCGAGAAAGCGCAGGAGCTCGAGAGCATCGCAGAGAAGCATCGCTCAACCGCCGATAGACTTGAGCAGGGCAACGTCGTGGGCAAAGACCTGAACCAGCTCCTGGCCCGGGCTTACGAAGCTTGGAGCAAGCACGTGCGCAACCAGACTGCTGCCGTGGTGTATCGCGACCAGCTTTCCCGCATCGAAAAGTTGGCTTTTATTGTTCAGCAAGAGTTCATCGCTCCCTGGATGCGGATCAAGGACATGCTCAACATGCTCAGCTTGGCGGAAGCACGGGACGAAGAATCGTACTACCACATCCGGCGGGCGCGGACCAGCGTGGGTCCCCTGAAATGGTTCCGCAAAGCCCTGATCGGCCCGAACCAGGACCGTCTCCTGCACGACGTTCTCCGTAAGCTCATCGAAGAATCGCGGACATGGGCGCCTTTGGAGCCGAAGGAGGTCAACGTCCGCTTCTATGATCTCTGCACCGAGGCGATCCATCATTTTTTCCAGAACGAGCCGGGTATGACCTGCGACCATCTTCTCGCCAATTGTTTCGAGTATCCCAGCGAAAGATACAAGGCCAAGGTCGACGTACTGCTTTCGCGGGCTCAGGCAAACTGGGAGATCCATGAGTCCTACATTATGAGGAACAACCGGCTGGAGATCTCGGCCATCGGCGTCCCTCGGGATTCTACGCTCTACAGAACAGTGCGGGAAAGCTGGCGGCAAATCTCGCCGGTCGACGAGCAGCGGGACGATTACGTGCCGATCTTCCGCACCGAGCATGGCATATCTCTCCCCGGCCTCAAGCGCTTACCTGCGTACCGCACGAGCCTTATGGCATCGGTCGTAGATGAGCAGCGTTACGACCAGCACTTCTTCAACGACCGGCGCTCGGTCACCCGCCTTGACTTTGCCGGAGAAGACCCGGAGGAGGTCCGCCGGCTCTACCTCTTCAGCGCAGCGGAGATCTTGGGGTGGGTGCGGAAAGAGGCAAGACGAGGATATGTGGGGAACGATGGTTTGCCGTTGGGCCGCTCCAGGTGGGAGGCTTACCGCAACTTCTGCACATCCACGGCACGACTCGTGGAAGTCGAGATAGAGACCCGTAAGCAGGACGATGTCGAATGGCGTACCCGTATCCAGCGGCAAATCGAGGATCTTCAGAACCGGGAGCAGGAAGCCGTCCAACGCTGGGAAACAACCTCGGACCCGTTCTTGAGCGTCGATATCTACGAGGCCCATGCTGAGATCCGAGCCCTCCGCGACGAGCTGCAGCGCGACCATTTCCGTTGATGGAGCTCACAAGTAACGAAGTTTTCACCTTGTGGACCAAGAGCATAGCTTATTGCCTATTTGCGATTTCCTTGACAGGCCCGCCCATCTTTCGGTAGCCTTTTTAAGAAGCCTGTAAATTCCGGCATCAGGGTCCCCAAGGATGACCTGACAGGGCCCTGTGCCCGCTCCGAAACAGCGGTGCTCACCCGTTCTGCCTTCCTTCGTGTCTTGAACCGGAGAGGGCTAGCCCAACCTGAAGACTTGGGAGTTCCAGACATCCGATGCAACCCGTTCACGGCATTCTCGCCAGCCAGGTCAGCCAGTACTTCCAGCAGGGGCGCTGGGAGGAGCTGGAGCGTATCTTTCGCGACGCGCTCAAGGAGGACGCGGCCGATGCCCGGAGCGCCTTCCGGCTGGGCAATCTCCTGGCCTACCAGGGGCGGTACCGCGAAGCCCTGGTGTGCTTCGAGACCGCCTGGCTGTATCGCTGGCCCGGGCCCATTGCCCTGAACAACCGGGGGGTCGTCTTCTCCTGCCTCGGCGAATCCCGGATGGCGTTCAAGGACCTTTCGGATGCGGCCAGGCAGGCCGAGGGCTGCCGGCCCGCCAGCTACAACCTGGGCATCCTCTGCGAGAAGCTGGGGAATGAGGGGAGCCTGCCGGCCGTGCTCCTCGACCTCAAGCTGGAGGCTTCCGGCAAGAAGGCCAGCGAGATCGCCCGCTCGATCTTCGCGCAGGCGCTCGACGGCACCAACCCTGGCGCGGGCTGGGCCGAGACCGGGCCTCTGGACCGGCCGCTCTTTCTGTGGATCGACGACCTGCCATCGGGCTTCGGCTTCGAGTTGAAGCGCGAGATCGTCAACATCGAAGAGGCCATCGCGGTCTACGACGAGGGCATCAGCCTCGTGGACCAGGGTCGATGGCAGGAAGGAATCTCGAAGCTCGACGCTTCGGCGGGCCTCCATCCTGATCTGAAGGAGCGGATCAAGGCTCCCAAAACGCGCGCGCTGGTGGGGATGGTTCGATCCCGTTTCGAAGAGATTCGCAACAAGTGGGATGCCGAAGATTTCGAAGGCGCCAAGCGAGGTTACGACGAGCTCATCCAACTGGTTCCCATACTTCCCGACCGGGCGTTCGCCGACGAGATCGTGACGGCTGCCCTTAACCACGCTGCTGAACGGATTCGCAGCCATAAACCTGAAGAAGGCTGGGAAGCTCTCCAACGGCTGATCACTGCGGCGCGGCAGCGGGTGGAGGACGATCTCCGGAACGGAGAAACGGAGACTCCGGAGGAAGAAGAGATTCCCGGTCTGGAGAAGACTCCTGAACCGGAAGCTGCCCAGGAGAAGACCGCCGGCGAGGAAGGGGCCAGCGAGAACGAGACCGGCAAGGAGGAGCCGCCCTCTCCGGCCCCATCGAACGGCGCGGTCCGCGAAGGCCCTGCCGCGGAGCACATCCGCCAGGTGTGCCGTCAAGCCTGGGGCCAGCAGATCACCTATTTGCTGGGGCGTGGAGAATACGAGGTCGCCATCGATCTTTTGGAATTCTCCGACATCGAGTGGTTCGCCTCGCGGGACCTCCCCGGCTGGCGGCGCCGTGTCTATACCAGCCAGGCGGAGAGCCTGCGGACGAAGGGCCGAGCCTTCTTCAAGAAACGCAAGTGGAAGGAGGCGGCCACCTGCTGGAAGGATGGCAGGGAGGCCGCATTGCTGGCGGAGGATGCCCATGTCGTCGAAAGCCTCGATCAGCTCATCGACGAGCTCCTCGAGTCCGCACCCGCAGAGCTGCAGACCGAATTGCAAGCTTTGTTGCGGGACCGGAACGACCGGGAGGCGCTCCGCCATTGCGTCGAGGCGCTCGAGAAAGACCCTGGCGATGGACGGCTCACGGCCCGTCGTCAAGCCCTGATCAGTCAGTTGCTCCGGCAGACTCAGGAAGCGCTCGAAGCCCAGCAGTGGAACGAAGCCCAGGGAATCGCCAACGCCATCCTGGCGGCGGTGCCGGAAGAGTCGAGGGCTCGCCACCAATTGCGGATGGCTGAGGAAAAGCTCATCGAGCAATGGTCCGAGGAGGCCAAGGGCTTTCTCGAACGTGGACGGCTCGACGACGCTGCCAAGCAATGCGCGAAGATCGAGGCCCTCGATCCTGATCACGCCGGCGCCCGAGAGATCCGCCGGGAGATCAAAATCGCCGAGCGCCGCGCTGAGCAGGACAAACAGGATTCCAATCCTTATGACAAGGCGTTCTACGCCTACATGGAAGCGCGTGACGCTGGAGATCCCGAGCGGGCCTTGGAATGGGCTCTTGAGATGAAAAGGCTCGATCGCCGCGACCCACACACCAGGGAAGCTCTCGAGTGGGTCCCGTCGGCCTTCGTCGAGGCCCTGCGGGTGCAACTGGAGAAGGATCGGACGCCCGAGACGGCCAACGCTCTGACGGAGAAGCTCAAGCGTCTCTTCTCTCTCCAGCCCAATTTCAAGCCCGCCCGCGAGTTGAGCAAAGAGCTGCGCCAAGTCTCCAAGGGATACGACAATCAAAAACGGAAACGTAGCTACGACAAATTGGGCGAGGCCGAGGAGGTCCTTCTCGGCGACGATCCCGATCCGAAAAGGGCCCTCCAGTTGCTCGCGGCCGTGCGGGATCCCGATCTCGAGGACGAGGTCCAGGAGAAACGGAAAGAGGCCCTGGCGCTGCTGCGCGGCCAGATCGACGAGCTCCTCGCAGACCCTTCCGAGGAGAACCAGAAGGCCGCGGACGACCTCCTGAAGATCCACCAGCGGTGGGATCCCTCATTTGTGGAGGCCCGGCAGCGGGAGGTGGAGCGAAAGCAGGCGCTCAGGGCAGAGGAGAAGGAGTTGGACGATCAAGTCAAGAAGTTGCGCGATCTTCTCCGCCAGAACAAGGGAAAGCCCTTCTACGCTCTAAAGGAGATGGACCAGACGGTGCGCGCCCTGGACCTGGAGGGAAGCAGGATTCGGACCCGCCGGCGGCGCGAGATTGAGGAGCTTCGGCAGCGCGCCAAGCGCAATATGACCCGATGGCAGCGTTTCAAAACTGAGGTTCTCTACGACCGCTACTACAAGGAATTGCCGGAGCCGCCGGCCTCGGAAGGAAAGGGAGAGAATCGATGAGCTATCGCCGAACCGCTGCGGCTCTCCTCGTGGCGCTTTTGCTGGCGCCGTGGTCCCTGGCCCAGGAGCGCGGCGCCAAAAAGGATTCGAAGGAGCCTGAAGCGCAATATTGGATCGTCCTGCTGGACGTCTCCCTGAGCTCGGAGCAGCGGGACCGCGAGCAGAGCCAGGCGCTCGGGACCACCGGTTACCGGCTGCGCAACGAAATCCTCGTGATGATGCAGACTCTGGTGGCTTCACTCAGCGAGAAGAACCAGAACGAGAACAACTATCTGGACGTGTACGTGTTCGGCAACCAGACGCGACGCATCCAGAAGCTGCCAGTTCAGCCCGTGCAATGGAGCGACATTCAGGGCGAAGGTTGGTGGAACGAGCAGATCCCCGGCGACATCGGCTCCCGGACGGACTACATCAGCGCCATCGGCACGGCGGCCGATCTCTTCAACGCCCAGCACAAAGAGGCCAAGAAGAACCTCCTGCTGATCTCGGACGGCGAGCTGGACCTGGGAAAGATCAACCGAAAATCTCAAGGGACGCTCGAAAAGGAGGAGCTCGACCGGTATCGCAACTTCCTGCGCACCGACAATCCGGTGATGAAAGAGCTCGCCCGCAACAAGGTCTCCGTCTTCACTCTGGCCCTGGACGAGGGTCTCCACGGCCGCAATGACGAGGAGCGGCAGAAACTGATCTATCAGCGGCTCAACGAGGCCCGCCTGGGCGGTCCCTCGTTCCTGGAGAAGGGCTTGCGAGTCGTGGAAGACCTTGCCGGCCGGGTGGGCCCCGACGGCAGGATGATCGAGAGCGAAGGTCCCTACGTCCTCCGGGCTCTCGCGGAACAGTTCGGAGGCAAGGCCCGTTCAGTGCGGTACGACAACGTCCTGGACGTGATGTGGGACACGATCTTTCCCGACCAGGAGCGCCGGCGCCTGGTCCTCCCCCCGGGCACCAACAAGGTGATCGTCTCGGCGCCTGTCGAGTCGCCGATCCAGGTCAAGATCTGGAAGGACAAGAAGAAAAAGGACGTCACCCTGCAGTACGACAAGAGCCGTACCAGCTACCAACTCACTCCGCCAGATGCCGAGATCGACAAGGTGAACGTCCGCGCCACGTCTCAATACGCCACCTGGCTGGTCGAGTCGCGGAACCTGGCGGAAGTCAACCTGAGCCCGGGCCAGGAGGCCTATCACCGCTTCTCCGTGCTGCCCGTCAACAACGTCCGTTTCTACTGGCAGGATGGCAAACCGCCGGAAAAAATCCTCGCCGGCAACCCGGTGGATCTCGCCCTGGAGCTGAAATGGCTGCCGCAGCCTGCGGGTCCGAGCGTCGAAGAGTGGCGCAACATCCTGAAGGACGTCCCCATCGCCGCGACGGCTCAAGTGACTCTGCCCAATGCCGGCACGCAGGAGTTGAAGCTCAGGCCCGAAGTCCTCACGACCTCGCCCGACGGGTTGTTGCGTCTCACCGGCCAGCTTACCGGCACCCGCCTGCCGGGAACCTACGAGGTCATCGCCTCCATCGAGGTCGGTAAGACGCCGGAGGCCTGGTCCCTCAAGTCGCGGACGGTCCGCTTCCAGGCCTTCAAGGAGTCGCCGCTGTCCACACCCGACCGATTCTCTCTCGCGGCTCGGCTTCAGAAGCAAGGGAAGCTCGGCGGGGCGGTCCGCATGGATCAGCCTCAACCCAACGGGAAGAGCCCCGCCGTCGAGATGCTCACGGAGCCGCCTGCGCGCCTGGTCTTCGAGTGGTGGGCCGATCCTCAGAAGGGCTGCGAGGGAGCGCAACAGCTCCTGATCGACGTCTCCTCGCCTGAGCAGTCCGGTCTGAAGCTTCTCTTCGGCCCTTCGCGCGATGCGCTGAACGGCAAGGCCCTCCAGGAGGACGGCCATCGGGTCTGCTACCGCAGCGCTCCGGAGCTGCTCACGGATGCGGCTCTCGGCCGGCCGTTGATCGTCCAGGCGAGCGACGGCCTGACCTCGTGGCAGAGGACGCTGCTGATCGCGGTTCCCGAGCCGCCCGGCAAGCGGATCCTGCGCTGGCTGCTCTATGCGCTCCTGGCCCTGCTTCTCGCCACGGCCCTGGCCTTCCTTTTCCCAGGCCCGCGGCAGTGGCTGCGCGGGCTCCAGGAGAGATGGCGCGCTGATTTCCCCCTCGCCGTGGACGTGGCGGGCGGAGAGAGCCGGGTCTGGCAACCGGGAGACAAGCATAAAAGATTTCTCGTCACGACCGATTCTCAAGGCGACGTCGAGGTCGAGACCTCCCCGCGCAAGCTGGAGAAGGGCGAGCAGGGTTTCGAGATCCGGCCCAACAGCGGGGACGACTACAAGATCCGTCTCCTCGCCGGCTCCGGCTGGAAGCTCAGGAAGCTCGCTCCTTCGAAGCAGCCTGCGGCGGAGCGGCTCCTCGGCGCCGAGGGAGAGATCGTCACGTTTCATGAGCTTGCGCGCGGAACCAGGATCGAGCTCGAGCACCAGGGCAGCCGGGTCACCATCCGCCACAAGGACCGTTGATCTTCATTCGTCCAGGAATGGCAGGAGCTAACCCATGATCGTGGACAGGAACAGATCGCCAATTTCTCAGATCCGCCGGGAACCGGACTGGACCGGCATGGCCCGCGTCGTCCGTCCGACCCTGGTCATCGCGACCGGCGGCACCGGAACGGCCGCGGCCAAAGCGGCGCGGGCCCGGATCGAGCACTTCGTCGGAGAGCGGCATCACTACGTCGCGTTTCGCGCCTTCGACACGGCGTTCCAGGACAATCGCGAGCCCCGGATGGTGGACAACTCCGAGTACGTCTATCTCGGAGGGTTCAACGCCCAGAGCGTCATCTCCGACATCGTCTCGGGGCAGGCCTTTCCTCACTGGGCGAAATGGCTTCCTCCGCGCTTGAACTTCCAGCAGGTCGCCTTCGGCGCCGGCGGCATCCGTCCCATTGGCCGGCTCTGTTACTTCTATCGCCGGGACCGCGTGGAGGCCGCCATCCAGGAGGCCCTGACGACGGTGACGGACAGCGATCTCGCCCTCCGTTTCCATCAGCAGACGGGGATTCGGGTCAACCTCGAGGCGGGCATCGACATCCATCTGATCGGTTCCGTCTGCGGCGGCACGGGCTCCGGCATTTTCCTCGACCTTGCGTTCGACTTGCGGCGCTGGGCGGAGGAGCACACCAACCGCGAGGTCACGGTCACCGGGCACCTGGTGCTGCCGGAGGCGTTCCGCGGCAAACCCGTGGTGATGAAGGCCCTGGAGGCGAACGCCTACACGGCGCTCCAGGAGCTGGACCGCTACATGAACGCCACGAGCGACGATCCCTGGACCGTGGAATACGTGCAGAACCGCCCAGAGACCTCCCGGCGCGCACCCTTCGATCATTGCTATCTGCTGAGCGGTCTGCAGCAGGGCGGCACCACCGACGTCGAGACCCTCTCCGCCGTCATCGGCGAAGCCATCACCCTACTGACGCTCTCCCAGACCGGGCAGCGGATTTCTGAAGGCGTCATCAACATGGCCGGCCAGCGGAAGTCGACCCGGGACGAGCTGGGCCGGGTCTGCTGCTACAGCAGCTACGGCGTGCTCGGCGTCGAGCTGCCGGAGGAGCTGCTCGGCGAGTCCCTCGGTCCGGACCTCGCCCACCAGCTTCACCAGCAGCTCCTCCAGTCCGTGGCCGAAGCCGAGGCCGTGGCTCCGGAGGACTTGCAGAGCTTCAAGGAACGGCTGCAGATCAACGATTTCCGCCGCATCGACGAGATCCTGCCGCCGCTCGACCTCGATCTGACGACGGTGAACATCTACCTCCAGGGCGACAAGAGGAAGCAGGAGGTCGGCAAGGCGGAGCTCCAGCGGCTGCTGGTGGAGGCCCACGACGCCCAACGGCGCGAGCGCAAGCGCCTGAGCCAGGAGAAGCTCTTCGACGAGGGTGAGCTGCGCCGCTACCTTTCCGACCAGATCCGCTCCAGCCTGCTCCAGCCGGGGGGGCTCGACCGCAACCTGCGCTATCTCGGCCGTTGCGCCGACATGCTCCGGGCTTTCCAGGGCCAGATCCGCGACAAGGCGCAGGAGCTGGAGGGCATCGCCGAAAAGCAACGCTCCACGGCCGAGGCGGTCGAGCAGGGGAGCGTCGTGGGCAAGGAGCCGAAGCAGCTCCTTGGCAAGGATTACGAGGCCTGGAACGAGCACGTGCGGAACAAGACCGCGGCTGTCGTGTATCGCGACCAACTGCCCCTCATCGAAAAGCTGATCTCGATCGTCCAACAGGAGCTCATCGCGCCGTGGACGCGGATCAAGGACATGCTCAACAACCTTCGTCTCGAGGTTTCGCGCGACGAGAATTCGTACTATCGCACCCAGCGGGCACGCGCCAGCGTCGGACCTTTGAAATGGTTCCGCAGAGCCCTGGTCGGTCCGAACCAGGACCGCCTCCTGCGCGAAGTTCTCGGCAAGCTCGTCACCGAGTCGCGGACCTGGGCGGCGCTGGAGCCCAAGGAGGTCAACGCCCGGTTCTACAACCTGTGTACCGAGGCGATCCATCACTATTTCCAGAGTGAGGCGGGCATGAACTGCGACCGCCTCCTCGCCGAGTGCTTCGAGCACCCCAGCGAGAAGTACAAGACCGAGGTCGCCGTGCTGCTGGCGCGGGCGCAGGCGAACTGGGAGCTTCACGAGTCCTACAGCATGAGGGACAACCGGCTGGAGATCTCGGCCATCGGCGTCCGCTCGGATTCGATTCTGTACGATGCGGTCCGTGAGAGCTGGCGGCAGATTTCCGCCGTCGACGAGCAGCGGGACGATTACGTGCCGATCTTCCGCACCGAGCACGGCATCTCTCTTCCTGGCCTCAAGAGTCTCCCTGCGTACCGCAGGAGCCTCATCGCGTCGGTGGTGGAAGAGCAGCGTTACGACCTGCACTTCTTCAACGACCGGCGCTGGGTGACTCGTATCGAGTTCGCGGGCGAGGACCCTCGGGAGCTGCAGAGCCTGTTCCTGTTCAGCGCGGCCAATCTCCTGGGTCTGATCCGGCGGTCGGATGGGAAAGAATACGTTTTCAACAACAATAGTGACGCTCCAGCGCCCCTCGGCCGCTACCGGCGGGAGGCCTTCCAGACCTTCTGCCGGGACGGGGACAACCTCGTGGAGATCCAGCTCGAGGTGGGGAAGAACGAAGGCCAGGACGACTGGCACCAGCGGCTCGGCGGTTACATCAAGACGCTCGAAACCACGCTCGAGGGAGCTTTCGATCCCAAGCGCTCCGAGCATTTCCTGAGCCTCGACATCTATCAGCTCAACGCCGAGATCCGGGCGCTCAAGAACAAGCTGCGAGTCGAGGACGTGGGGCTCTGATGAGACCGCAGCCCGGTCGGCAGAAGCTCGGCCTGTTTGCCGTCGCCTTCGACGGCGCCGGCCGCGAGCTCCTCAGCGCTCTCGCCGGTCGCCCCGGAGTGTCGCAGGCGAGCGTCCACTGCTGCCACGTCGTGGAAGAGGAAGAGGGACGGCTGGCCTGGTTCTCGCGCGCTCCCGGAGCCTCCTGGAGGCGTCCGGACTGGGCCGCCTCGGCGACCCGGTTCGAAACGGGTCTGGAAGCAGCCGTTCGCACCATGCTCGACGTCGAGCGCTGGCAGACGCCGGGAGGAGGGCTGGACCTGCTCGACCTCGTCCTGGTGAGCCCGGGCTTTGCGCCCGACTCCGGAGTCGCCCTTCCCAAGGAGACGCTCGCCGCCCTCAAGCATCTCCGGCGCCGTTTCCGGCGGATCGGCCGCATCCTCCTCCTCGCCGATGGGACCTACGAGACCTCCGGAGAGGCGGCCCCGCCCGGCCTGGTCCAGCCCCTGCCCTACGCCGATGGGTCGGATGGAGGCATCTTCGACGTCATTCTCCTCCTCGACCGCATCAACACCGAGGGGATGGCGGTGAACGACGCCGGGGAGGCCCGGGCCCAGGCCGCCGGAATTCTCTACCACCTCACGCTCGGCGAAATGGCTCCCGTGCTCTTCGCCCGCATCCAGTCCGAGCAGGCCCGGCTCGGGCAGGGGGGCCGCTACCTCTCTCTCGGTTTCACCGAATGGCGGCTGACCTCGCAGATGGGCATCGAGGCGACCTCCGGAGCCCTCTATCGCGACATGGTGCGCCGCTTCCTGGCCGCGCTTTCCGCTCCTCCCGAAGCCTGGACCGAGCCCTCGGATGCCTGGCTGGAGGAGGTGTCGCCCGAGATCCTGGCGGAGCCCCCAGCGTCGGGTCCGCCCCCTGCCGAAGACCTGCTCGGCAAGCTCGCCGCCTGCGAGGAGAAGAGCCACGAGACGCTGCGCTCGGCGTTGCGCGGCATGGGCTGGCGGCTCGAAAAACTGGAGCCTCTCCTCAAGCGGCGGATCTCGGCCTTGAAGCAGCTCGAGGCCCAGACCGCCCTGAAGCTTGCTCATTTCATGGACGACACCTTCGCCCGCTGGTACGCCGAAAAGCAGACTGGCAGGATCAAGCAGCCTCAGCCTCAGGTGTTCTTCGAGGAGGAGCTCGATCAGACGCGGGCCGCCGCCTTCGCGGTGGCCTGTCTCGCCTGCCTGATCGCGGCCGGTGTGGCGATCTTCTCGGACTCCAAGATCCCCGCCTCCATCGTCGCCGGCGCCGCAGGCCTCGGCGCCGTCATGGTTTACCTAAAAGGATTCAAAAGGAAGATCTCCAGATTGGGGCCCGTCATCCCTCTGCGCAATTGGATGCCCGAGCTCAACTTCCGCCGCGGCCAGAGCTGGCTCGCCCGGGAGCTGGTGCGCCGGCACGAGAAGGCTCTGAGCAGTTGGCAGGAAACTCAAAAAGCCCTCCGGGCGGAGATTGCGGTGCCTGTCGACTCCATCCCGGTCCTCTTCCCCTTTTCACCCGAGGTCACCCAAGCGCTGCTGGAGGAAAAATCGGTCAGCGCAGCAGAATCTCTTCATCGCTTCTGGGAATCGGAGACGGCTGCCCTGCGAGCGGCGGTGGGCCGGCCTGGAGCGAGCCTCTCCGATCTTCTGCGAGAGTCCGCCCGCAAGAGCTGCCTGCTCCTGGCGGATCTGGAGTGGAGCGACGTCTTCCGGGTCATCAGTGGCAGCGGCGGACCGGACGCATCCTCCTGGCGCGAGGCGCTGGAGAAGGCGAGAGCCAGCGCCCTGCCCTGGATGCCCGTGCCAGGGACCTCCCTCCAGACCTTCCTCGCCCTGCCCAGCGGCCTCTCCGCAGACCTGCGCAGCGCCCTCGGCCACCAGTACCCGGACCAGAAGGTCATCGAGGAGATCGAGGGCGAAGCGATCCTGATCTTTCAGTTGACGCAGGGATACCGGGTGACGGGGGGTTGACAGGCTTTCCAAGAAGTGCGATAATGCAAGTTTACGTGTAACAGGGGTTGAATCTACCTTATTGAGGGAGATGCATATGTGGAGATGGTGGGCGTCCTTGGAACACTCCCAAAAAAAGATTTTTTTGTTGACCGCCCTTGCTACTGTGATAGGAACAGTCATTGCGGGCATAATTCTGATGATTCCCAACTTTGTCACCAATGTGGCGTCAGCGTTGACCGCAGACAAGCTAATAAAAAACCAGCCTCGTTCTGGCGAGACGGCATCAAACACGGAAACCTCTAAGGACGCTGGAGGAATGGTTGAGCAGCCACCTCCTCCTGTTATAAAGCTAGTCTCTCTCCTAAGAAAGAGCCGCGAGGAAGAGGACGTCAGGAACGCTTTCAAGGATCTCGGTAAATCAGAGCAGGAGTCTGTTGATCATGGCGGGAAGGCTTTCTGTTTCAAGCTTCGCGGCATGGAGTTCCTGTTCGACGCCGAGGATCGCCTTGACAAGGTTCGACTTTTCTCTGGCCTGCCGGATGAACATCAACACGCTATCTATAAGGAATCACTGCCACTGGGCATTCAATTCGGAATGCTGCGTGCCGAGGCGCAGACCCAGATCGACACGAGTTTGCATAGACACGTGGAACCCGAATTGGGTGTCGGCGACTGGGACAAGTATGAGTTGGAGGGTTACCGGCTTTATCTTAATTATAGCGAGCTGGACGGAAAGAAGAGGATCTGCGAAGTCCAACTGGTCCGACCTGAGGTCTTCCAACGAGCCGCCCTGGCCCCTTGAAAGTCTAGACCTGCCCTTTCCCGGCGAGCTCCTGGCCGACCGCCGTCTGCTGTTCCTGAGCCTCCCGGCAGGCGGCTGGGGTTCCGGACCTCAGGTCTTTGCAAAGGTTTACGGCGCCATCGTAGCCGTCCAGGGCCTTGTAAAGCAGGTCGATCCTCTCCTGTCCCTGGGCTCGGGACGCTCTCCGGGAGGCCTGCCTCGCCTCCCGGACGTACGCTTCCAGGAGGGCCTGCCTGCCGCGCTCGCTCCGGCCGGCTCCCCGCCGCTCCGCCTCGTCGAGCGCCTCACGGAGTTTCTTCGTATCCTGCAAGCGGGTCCTTGGATCGCCATACATCGAAGCCAGGGCCATGTAGACCTCGACGAGCTCGGGAGCGATCGATTTTGACCTCTCGAAGCTCTGAAGGGCCTCCTGCCATTTCTGTCTTGCCCCCTCGGGATTGCTGCCGAACAGGGCTTCGGCGTCAAGGCGGGTGAGCTGGCCTTCACAGAAGGTGATCCTGGCCTGCACGCTCTCGTCCGACTCAACCAGCTCGGCCGCAGCCCGTAGCCAGCGCAGCGCATCCTCCCAATCCTGCCGCTCAACCCTGGCTGCGGTGCGGAACCTCCCCAGAGTGCGGTCCGCAACGGCCGCGAACGCACCCTTCAGAGCCTGGGCCGCTCCCGACAGGCAGAGTCCAAAAGGATCGTATCGTCCGGCCTGACGGTACCGGGCGTAGAGAGCGGTCAGATCGGCGCCGGGCTCGACCAGGGTCTTTTCGATCGCTTTTCCTTCGGACCAGGCATACCCGCAAGAGGCCAGGGCACCCGCGAGGACGAGCAGCAGGGCCATCCCCAGAGCCATGCGCCAACGCCGGGCGCCGCGGCGGTGTCTCTCAGAGCGGCTGAGCTTGGGCCGTTGTTCTGGAGCCGGTGGGGGCGCAGTTTCCTGCCTCACGTGCGGAATCTTCCGCGTCGGCTCCGAGATCGCCAGCGGCCGGCCGGCCCGGAACGCTTCCAGATGGCGCCGGAGGGTGGCCGCGTCTGGAAAGCGAAGGGCGGGCTCCGTGCGGAGACACTTGAGGAGGATGGACTTGAGAGCCGCCGGACAGTCCGCGGGCAGGGGCGCGGGCGGCTGGCCGCTGCGGATTCGCCGCTCGATGGCGTCTGTGGTCTCGCCAGGGAAGGGCACGTAGCCGGCGATCATCTCGTAGAGGACGACGCTCACCGCCCACAGATCCGTGTGGGAGTCCACGACCTCGCTGGACAGCCGCTCGGGAGCGAGGTAGGGAGTGCTGCCGAAGACGTTGCGGGTGAACTTCTTAGAGAGCGTGACGCTCTTCGCCACGCCGAAGTCGAGGAGACGGACCCGGTCCCCTTCCTGAAGCCGGACGTTCGCCGGCTTGATGTCGCTGTGGATGACCCGCCGGCCCTTCTCTTCCAGGTCCTTGGAGACGCGTTCCATGGATTCCAGGATCGTGCAGAGCTGAGTGGCGACGTCGACCGCCTTCGCCGGAGCCAGGCGACCCGGCTTGAGGATCTCGGCAAGGTCGACGCCCTCAATAAACTCCATGGCGACGAAAAAGAAGCCGTCGATTTCGCCGAAGTCAAAGATGGCCGCGATCTGGGGGACCTTCGGCTGCAGTCGCTGCTGGAGGGCGACGCCTCGTCTCTCGGCCTCCAGCATTTCGGGGTCCAAGCCGATCCGGATCAGCTTCAGGGCGATCAGGGAGCCGCGGTCCGGATCGTAGGCGAGGTGGACGTCCCCGGAGCCGCCGCGCCCCAGCAGGCCGCGGAGATCGAACCTTCCGATCCTCCCCTCACTGACGAGGCCGACAGGCATGCGGATTTCCTCGCTTCAGCATGTGCCTATTCTACCTCATGAAGGTTGCCCCTTACCGTGCTCTCTCCCCGGGGGCACAGTCTGCTACTCGCTGGCTGGAGTCCAAGAGTAGGTTACCAGGCGTCCGAAATCGTCGTAAGTAACTTCGACCTCGCGAATCTGACCCACGCGGACCCGGGTGAGCCGGGATCGCTCATCGTAGCTATAGGTGAGTCTCAGGCCATCCGGAGCGAGGACTTCCCGCAGCAGGCCTGCGTGGGAGCCCTCCTGATGGTAGTCGAAGATGGTCTCACCGCCATCGAAGTCGAGCCGGCGCCGCACGGCACCGCCTTCGAGCTCGGCCCAAGCCTTCCGTCCAGCGCGGGTCGTGGCGACCTGCCGCAACTCCCCCTCCTTGTCGTAAATACAGGCGGTGTCACCCCACGGACTCTGCACGGCCTGTAAACGGCCCTGGTCGTCACGACGGAGTTTGAAGCCCACGTCGCCCTTGGGTGTCTTCTGCACCATGGATGCCGGCCTGCCGTTGGCGTCATAAGCAATCGCCAGCTTCAAGCCTTCGTGGTTGGCCAGTGCGATGGGGCGACCCTGTCTGTCGTAGGTCGTCTCCTGCCAATGCTGGAACGTGCCCTTCTCGGCGGACGGATGCTCGATCACCGAGGAGAGGAGTGCGAGATCGTTATACTGGCAAGAGACCGCTCGTGGCCCGATCTCTATACTGGCGATCTGGCCGTCCGATCGCCATTGCTGATCGATGATTTTCTGGCCGCCTTCGACCAGCGCCACCAGCCGACCGGCCGGGTCGTAATCGACGTCGACCGGTGGGGCATCGCCGACGCGCAGGGTCCAGCGGCGAGCCTCGACAGACTGGGTCATACGGATTGTGGACTGACCGGGCTCCATGATCTCGACCTCGACTCCGCCCTCCGGGGGGTAATGCCACCAGGTGCGCATGCCGCCGGCGGTGGTCGATTCCAGCGGTCTAAGCCGCGAGTCGAAGCGGGTGCTCTCCGCCAAGGCGTCACCCTCTCCAGTCGTGGAGGTGACGGTGAGCGCTTCGGGACCGGCGAGGATGGTATGGCGAGTGGTGGTCTGGCCTGTGGTTTCCTCCAGCAACTGTCCCTGACGGTTGTATACGAAGGTCCTCAGTGCGATCTCCTCGCCGATGGATTGATCGTTGCCGTCGTCGGCCCGCCAGGTGATCGCTTTTACCCATGGACCCTCGTAGAGGTAGCCAATCAAGCCTTGGGAGGAGTGGACCCCGGTCAGCCGTCCCGACGAGTCGTACTCGTAGTCGACGCGGAGCTTGGGTGGGTTGCCGCCGGCGCTTGAGGCTGAGGCCTCTGCGTAATCCAGGCGGCCCTGCGAGTTGTAGTGGAGAGTGATTGCGGCTTCCTTGACTCCGCCGAGCAGCCCGACGATGCGCGTGATTCGCCCGTGTGAATCGCGATCGTAAAGGGTCACCAGGCCGCCCTCTTCGATCGCTGCCAGGTCGCCTTGCAAGGTGAAATGCCACCGCGTCCCGTCTTTGAGGATCAGCAGGTGAGTTTCGCTCTTTCCGAGAAACTTGGGACGATCGTTCGCAAGACCGTAGAACATCCCTCCGTCATGATCGGGAACCTGAAGCCGGCTGTTCCGCAGCTCGGGCACGATGCGCAGATCGCGGAAGCGTGCGTAGATGCTGTTGAGAGGCGTGATCAACTCGCGGGCTGTAGCGTAGTTGACGGAATCCCGGTCGCGCTGTACAGGGATTCTGGTTTCGATCAGGCGCGGCAGGTCGAGCGTCCAGCCCGGCCCCCAGGGACCGTCCAGCGCGAAGAATGAGTTGTGACGGCGGACAAGTTTCAGGAGTCGGCCATCCGAAAGCGGTGCTACGAGGTCCACCTCCTCGAAACGACAGGCACCGACCGCGTGCGTAGTGGTGCCTGGAATAGCGATGGTGCAAAGTTCCTGTCCCTCGTGAGTGATGCGTTCGACCCGCAGCGGGGAAGCGCCCACGAGCACTGAGCTGGTAGCCAGGGCGTCCTCGAGCGCGGAGGCCGACTTCACTCCGTGCTCCACTTCGCGGCGCTGTTCCTGGGGAAGGCTTGCAAGCTGGGTAACAGCGGTGAAGGTTTTTACATCTTGGCTGCCGGGCGAGAGGCTGACGCCACCGAAGATACGGGTGCTGACGTTGCCTTTTTCACGAGCCACCTGCATGCCAGGCGTCGTCTTCTCGAAAGGCACGGACCTTACGTTGTGGTCCCGCATCCAAAACGGAATGGGCACCCCTTGGTCGCGCAGCGTCTCCGCAATGGCGGTGATCAGAGCGATGCGTTGCAGCTCGGCGAACACCGGTACGAGTTGGGTCAGGCCGGACTCCGGCGGAGGCGTCAGGTATCGTTCAGCGGCGACCTGGTCGTAGTTTGCAGTGAACCACTCCGTGAACGCCTTGGCTCCCGGGGAGGATTCCGCCGAAAGATCGTCGACCAGTTCCCCTCTCTTCCACTTCATGCTCTGCGTGTTGACCTTCAAAGGTACGTCGACGAGTGTCAGCTCGTGCCGCGGCCCCTCGAATCGTCGCGCCTCGGACGGCACGATCCAGAAGCGCTCCCAGTAGCCGTCCTTCTGCCGCTTCCCGGGATTACCGCCGCCGAAGTAGATGGTGTCGACCACCTCGCCGTAGCCAGGCACCCGACTCACGACGTCTTGCTCGGTGATGTTATCGACGCCCAGGGTGTACCCTTTCATGAGACGATCGGCCTGATAGAGGATCCAGCCCACATAGGTCCCCTCGGTGGCCTTGCTGTGGCGAATGATCATTGGGGACTTCTTCGGGTCCTGCGATGCCGGGTCTATGGTCACCGTCGGCCCCTCACCAAAGAGATAAACCGATCGGAAGACAGTCACCACGTCGTCCAGGCGGAGCGGAGGCACCTTCACATCGTCACTGGCGGCCGCGAGAAGGACCAGGTTACCGTTCGAGTCCAGCTGGACGCCCTTCAGTGCACCGAAGCCTTCGAGGGCGTTGATGGCACCGCCCAGGTAGACGCCGCCGACGGGCGTGGGAATGCTCCTGCTCCCTCCCCACCCACCGCCTCCTCCGCCACCGGGAGGACCTCCATCAATGGGCACAGGCCCTGGTGGCCGGCGGGGCGGAGGAGGAAGGAGGTCTCGTCTGTCAGGTGGAAAATCCTGTCGGCGTGGAATGTAGGGCAATTCCGTTTTTAGTTTGCTCTGAGGCGCCTCTGGAGTCGGGAATTCTCGCGGTGAGGCCGGCTCGGCAGGCAAGACCATACCCCCGCCCCGTTTGATTCGATAAGCATCATGGATCCGGCGGATGATGGTAACTGAGGTTGGCTCGTAGAGATTCAGGAGGCTGCCACCACGCTCATGCCGTTCCTCGAGTCGGCTGAACACTCCCGATATTCTTTCGCCCGCAGCGGTCGACAGTTCCTGCGCTGTGGACAGAGCCCAGGCCAGCGAATCTCGGCTGCGTCCGAACCAGCCCTGGTGCGAGCCCATGAGCTGCCAGCCGCCATAAGCCGAGAAGCCGCGCCCCTGCAACGAGAACTCGCCCTCATGTAGATCCGCTCTTTCGACCGGGTCTCCGGCCTTTGGCAGAAGAGCCCCGCCGAACGACACCAGGCGTTCGGCGCGGTTCTGGAGCACACGGCTGCGAGCCGCCGATCCAAGGGTTATACCCATTTCCAACGAGGACGCCAAATAACTCGCCGGTGAGAAGCCAGCAAGAAATCCCCATGCGCCCAAGCCGAAGGAGAGAGCTTTCATGTCGCCCTCGGGATCTCCAGGGCGCTCACGGAGGTAGCTTGACGTCTCAGCCGCATTGGAGATCAGATCCCGGATCCCAGAGGCGAGATTGAAGTAGGCGACGCCCTCTCCCCATCTTCCTGGCAACTCCTCAGCCCATTCGAAGAGATGGTCCTCCGCGAGACGACCGTTCTTCTCTCTGAGATCGGAGATAAGAAAATTCTCATACCACTCTCCGGCCTCCCCGCGCCGGTCGACGAGACAGATCGGGTTTCCTCTGCAGTACTGAAAGAGAGAGCTCTCCGCCTGTGGATCAACCGGCACGCGATGTACGGGGTCCGGCTGTAAAAAGCTCCCAGTTTGCGGCATGTACGCACGTGCAAGGGTGAGATACAGGCCGGCTTCCACATCCCAGAAGAGGCCAGCGAAGCGAGGATGGAGGCCTCCTCCCTCCAGCGCGTCGGTCACCGGCGTGCCAAACGGGTCGTAGTCGAGGTAGCGGGAAAGCTGTCCGCCGGCATCGACCAGAACGCGCACGGACCCGAGGTGGTCGTGGAGGAAGTACTCGGGCTGCCCATCACGGATCAGCATCAATGGCGTAACGCCATCCCAGACCACGAGGATCGAGCTCCCGTGGGATTCGAGGATCGCCAATGGCTGCCAGAATCGGGACAATGGATCGCACACGAAGCGCGCCTCTGCCGCGCCGCTCCGGCGCGCAATCAGGCGGCCCTCCCCATCGTAGCGGTATTGCACACGTCGGTTACCGTTCTGAGCCTCTGCCAGACGCCCGTCTGGGTGAAAGCGGAACCGGCGGGCCGCACCGGCGAGGGTTAGATCTGTCAGGTTCCCCTCCCTATCGTACCGGCACGGTTGGCCGTCGAGGGCCGTGATCCGGCCGGCCCAGTCAAACTCAGCGGCTTGGGGCGGGCGGGCGGACGCGGTGGCAGCCAAACGATTGCCCACTGAGTCATAGGAATAACCGTGAAGGCGGCCATCGGATCGGGCCGCCTGCGTCAGTCGTCCCATTTTGTCGTACGTATAGCGCTCGGTGAGATCCCCACGGCGGGAGCGCTCCTTGATGCTCGCGATGCGCCCCTGTGGATCGTGGGTGTAGGTGAGCTCCACCAGGACGAAGCTCTGCGCGTCGACATGGACGATTTCCTGCAACTCACCGACAAGGTTGTATGTCCAGCGGGTCTTGATCCCGTTGGGGAGGGTGCGGATGACCATGCCGTCCCTGGTGCGGTATTCATAGCTGATGGGAAACTCCGTTTCCCTTCCAGTCCTCGGGTTCAGCGTCGTGACTGTCCGCTTTTCGAGACGGCCAAGGAAATCGTAGCTATAATCGACGCGGTAAAAGTCTCCGACCGAGATCCTCGTCCTGCGACCGAACGGGTCATAGCGGTAGGTGATCGCTGGCGAATCCGTTCTTTGGACCTGCTGGAGGCGTCCATTAGTATCGTAGATATAGCTCGTCGGGCCCTCGCCGTCCATCATCCGGCTCAAACGGCCGGAGGCATCGAGGTCCCATCGCACATGGGGTCCTTCCGGTGGCTTTTCCTCTAGGCGCCGGACTATGCCATCGGCTGCGTGATACTCGAACGCCGTACGGCGTCCCGCGGGATTGATCTCGGCCGCGACGCGGCCCTGATCGTCGTACTCGATCTTCCAGGATAGGGCGGCGCCTTGGGTGTCGGCGCGAGGGGTATGAGAGGACATGGGGACCAGAACTTGATCGTTTTCAGAAGTATACCATGCCCTCCGCCGGTGGGGGCCAGGACGTCGCCATCGCCGTAAGGACGCGCGCAAGGAAGCTCACCCTCGCCGGCTCCGGACGGCTCCGGAAATTCTCCCCCACTCCCCCGGTCCTCCTTGAACAGTCGTTCAATGGTCTAAAATGCCCGGTCATCTATATGACGTCCCGCCATTTGACAGGGTTGACCGGGGCCGAGTAGAGTGCTACGCGTGTGGGAGAAGCCTAGTATGCGAGCCTTCCGCCAGAGCATTCGGCTGACCATCGCACTCGCCCTTCTGAGCCAGGCGAGCACCGCGTTTGCGCAAGCCATCCCGGCGGGCGTCGGCGGACAGGTGTTCGGCGAGAAGTCGCCTCTCGCGGCGGCCCAGATCTACGCCTACCAGCTCGCCGACCTTTCCCTGCACAAGGTGTTGACGGACGCGCAGGGCAACTTCCTCTTCCGGGACCTTCCCGCCGGGCTCTACCAGATCATCGCCCACAAGGCCGGCTTCCTGCCGGTGGTGGTGATGCTCCCGCGGGCGACCGCCCGGGTCTACCAGTCGCTCGAGCTGCGGCTCGCCCAGCGCGGGACCGCGCCGGGGGCGTCGGAGGATGATTTCTGGGCGGTCCGCTCGCAGGTGCCTGCCGACGTGCTGCGCGACATCGAGACCTCCCAGGCCGAGAACGCCCAGAACGTCCAGACGGCGTCGTTCACCGGCACCTCCATCGACTCGCTGGTGAGCAGGTTCAGGGCCGAGATGCAGGCGCTGACCGGCGTCGACCGCGGCAGCCAGCTCTCCGGCGGCGGCGTGGTCCTCAAGGGGCTGGTCGGCGAAACTCTGGTGGACCTGAAGGGCAATTACCGGCAACTGAGCGCGGACCCGTTCCAACAGTCCGCGGGCAGCCTGACGGGCACGGGCCAGAGCAGCAGCCTCTCCCTCGACCTCGACCGCGGCCACGGCAGCCGGATCAACATCAGCTCCCTCAGCAACCGGATGGTCAACCGCAGCGAGTCGGGCGGCGGGCCCGTCGACTTCGAGCACTACCAGGTGAACTGGACGGAGCGGGTGGGCGAGAACGGCCACTCCGAGTTCTCCGCCCACTATACGGCCGAGAACAACGCCCACCGCCAGGCCCCGCTCGATCCCCTGGGCATCCCCGGGATCTCGCGGTCGTGGCGCATCGAGGGCGCTTACACGGAGGCCTTCAGCGACAGCAACACGCTGCAGGCGGGCCTGCGGTTCCGCGAGCGCCAGTTCGGCTTCGGCGACGACCCCAGCCGCCAGGGCAAGGCCGCCGAGCGGCAGGCGCTCTCCAGCGTCGACCTGTTCAGCCGCGGCGGCGTGCGCGTCGAGCCGGCCGTGCTCATGGAATATGGGCTTTACAGCACGCTCTCGGACGGCAGCGTGGCGCTGACCCCCCAGGGGGGCGTGGTCCTCCAACTCGGCTCCAACTGGCAGCTCGAGTCCACCGCCGCCCGCCGGATGTACACCACCGCTCAGGCCAACCCCGACTTCCTCCCCACCCTCTTCGAGCAGCGCGACCTCTGCGAGCAGGGCAGCCAGGCCTGCTACCAGATGAACCTGTCGCGCAAGGAGGGGGACGAGAGCTCCTTCACCCTCGGCGCCGCCCATCGCACGGTGGGTGACACGCTGCGCCTCTACTTCAGCGACGACTTCTTCGATCGCCAGGAGAGCCTCTACCTGGTGCGCGGCGACAAGCTCCCCGAGGTCCACGTGGGAATGCGCCACAAGATCTCGCCGCGGGTGGTCGCCAAGCTGGATTCCAGCGTCGCCTCGGGCGGCGGCGGCACGTTCCTCGCCGCCGACGGCCGCCCCTACCAGAACCAGGTACGCTACATGGTGGCCTCGCTCGACACCCAGTTCCTGGCCAGCTCGACGGGGGTCTTCGTGGCCTTCCACCGCCTGCAGCAGCAGCTCGACCCGGCCTTCGGCGCCGCTGGCCACCCCGCCGCCCAGATGGAGTACCAGCGCCTGCAGCTCATGGTGAGCCAGAACCTCAACTTCCTGCTCAACCTCGCCTCCGACTGGGCCGTGCAGCTCAACATGGAGCTCAGCCGGGGCGGCACCCTCGCCGGCGACGCCGGCAGCGACGCCATCCGCCGGCGCATCCTCGGCGGCATCGCGGTCAAGTTCTAAAGAAAAAACAAGTAAGTGGCCGGCGGGACGCCGGCGGTCCCAGGGGGAGGCTCCCCAAGCGCTTGAATCCAAAAAAACGGATCGGCTCCGCTTTTCTGGACGTATAGTCCAAAAAGTGTGAGAAAATCAGGGTTTAGAGCGGATTCAAAATGCCGTTGCCGTGGCACAGAAAGTGCTTTAGCCGGTCGTGGATTAGAGTTTTTCCTCCATGACGCGGCCTCGCACTTTTCGACTAGCGCTCTCCCTCGCGCTCGCCATGCTGGTGGTGGGTCTGGGCGGCCTGAGCGTCTACAGGAAGGTCCAGACCTTCCAAGCGCTGGGCTTCGAGGCCACACCCCAGGGCGCCGCCGCCGCGGTGGGTGCGGTGACGGCCCCCACCACAGGGCTACGGCGGGGAGACGTGATCTTCCTGGTCAATCTCGGCAAGGTGTCGACCTGGGATCAGCTCCACGAGCGGCTGCGGGACCAGCCCACCAGCCAGCTCCAGGTCCTGCGCGGCGACCAGATGGTCCAGGTCTCCTACCGCCGGCCGCCGCTCCAGATCGACTTCCCGTACCTGATCCTCTGCCTCATCGCCGTCGTCTACCTGGCGGTCGGGCTCTACACGCTGCTGCGCCAGCGGGACGGGCAGAGCTTCCTCTTCCACCTCTGGTGCCTCACCTCGGCGGCGCTCTTCCTGCTGACGCCCGCGCCTCCCGCGGGCGCGGCGCACACCCTGATCTACCTCGGCGACGAGGTCGCGCGCCTGCTGCTGCCCGCGTTGACGCTCCACCTATTCCTCGTCTTCCCCACGCCGTTGCGCACGGCCGGCTCGGCGGGCTGGCTTCGCCGCCTGATCCCCTTCTTCTACCTGCCGGCGGCGGCGATGATCGCCCTGCAGCTCGACATGGTGTTCAACCACGGGCACATGGTCTTCGGCAAGGTCACCGCCGCGCGGCTGGCGATCCTCGACCGCGTCGAGCTGGTCCACTTCGCCGTCCTGGTGCTGGCGGCGACCGGCGTCCTCTTCTGGCGCTTCCGCCGCGGCGCGGCCTGGGAGCAGCACCGGCAAATGCAATGGATGGCCTGGGGGGTCGCCGGCGGCTACCTGCCGTTCCTGGCCCTGTATTTCGCGCCGCACGAGCTCCACCTAGGGGTCTCGCAGCTCCTGACCTCGGCCGCCGTGCTCCCCCTGGGGCTCGTGCCGCTGACCTTCGCCTACGCCATCCTGCGCTACAAGCTGTGGGACATCGAGGTCATCGTCCGCGACACGATCTCGCTGACCCTGACCCTGCTCTTGGGGATCATCGGTTTCTCGCTGGTCAACCTGGCGATCAACCGCGGCGTCTCCGAGGAGCTCTCGCTCGCCCGCAACCTGCTGTCGTTCCTCTCCGGCCTGGGGATCGCCGGGCTGCTGGTGCCCACCCGTGGCGCCATCTCCTCGGCCCTGGAGCGTCTCCACTACCGCGACACCTTCGGCAAGCGCCGGGCGTTGACCGGCCTCGGCCGCGAGCTGCTCCTGGAGCGCGACCTCGGCCGGCTGTGCGCCGCCCTCCTCGACCGCATCCAGGAGGCGGTGGATGTCGAATCCGCGAACCTCTACCTCCTCCAAGGGGAGGCGCTGGCGGCCATCCGGGCGGAGCCCGCGCTGCCCGGCCGCATCCCTCTCGACATCCTCGGGGAGGAGCTGTGGGCCAGGGATTTCGAGCGCCTCTCCGGCGTCTCGATGCCGGCCGAGCCGCTCCCCCTGCCGGCCCGGCTGTTCGTCGCCGGCTACCGCTACGCCTTCCCGCTGACGGTACGCGGGCGGGGGATCGGCATCGCGCTCGCCGGCTTCAAGCGCGACCACATGCCGCTCAACAGCGAGGACACGGACCTCATCCGCCACCTGCTCAACCAGGCGGCCCTCGCCATCGAGAACGCCCAGCTCCTGGGCCAGCTCCAGCTCCAGCTCGAAGAGGTGCGCCAGCTCCAGCGCTACACCGAGGGGATCTTCGAGTCCTCCCCCGCCGGCATCGCGGTGCTCGACGGCGAGCGCCGGCTGCTGTCGGCCAACAGCGCCTTCGCCGGCATCGTCGGCGGCGACCGCCACGAGCTGGCGGGCCGCGCCCTCGAATCCGTGCTCCCCGTCCAGCCGCTGCCCGCCCCGGGCGAGGGGCCGGTCGAGGCGCGCTGGAGCGATGCCCAGGGGCGCGAGCGCCACCTCCAGCTCTCGCTCGCCGCCTTCGAGCGCTCCTCGCGCCAGGGACTCTACGTGCTGGTGGTGCACGACGTCTCCGAGCGGGTGGCGATGGAGAACGCCCTGCGCGAGAAGGACCGCCTGGCGGCCCTCGGCATGCTGGCGGCGGGCGTGGCGCACGAGGTGAACACGCCGATCACCGGAATCTCCAGCTACGCCCAGATGTTGCTCGAAGAGACGGAGCCGTCGGACCCGCACTACGACATCCTGAAGAAGGTCGAGCGGCAGACGTTCCGCGCCTCGCGCATCGTCAACAACCTCCTGGAGCTCGCCCGCAATAATCAGAAGGAGAGGAGGCCGGTGGCCGTGGCGCCGCTGATCGGCGAGAGCCTGGATCTCCTGGGCGAGCGGCTGGGCAAGCGCGGCATCGAGCTCCAGTGGACGCCGCCGCAGGAGAGCTTCCAGGTGATGGGCTGCGACGGCGAGCTGCAGCAGGTGTTCACCAACCTGATCCTTAACGCCGTGGACGCCATGCATGACACCGGCGGCCGGCTGACGGTGGACCTCATGGCGAGCGAGGCTCAGGTGCTGGTGCGGGTGCAGGACAGCGGCCTGGGCATTCCGGCCGACAAGCTCGAAATGATCTTCCAGCCCTTCTACTCGACCAAGCTCAGCCGTGGCGGCACCGGCCTGGGACTGTCGATCAGCTTCGAGATCGTGCGGCGGCACGGCGGCGACCTGCGGGTGGTGAGCCGGCCGGGCGAAGGCGCCTGCTTCCTGGTGGAGCTGCCGCGGTACCATCCCGCCTCCGGCGCCACGACGGTATGAACGTCCTGATCGTCGACGACGAGGAGGTCCTGCAGGACATCCTGACCCTGCTCATCCGCAAGGAGGGGCACCACCCCCTGTCCGCGATGAGCGGCGAGGAGGGGCTGGCCGTGCTGGAGCGCGAGGAGGTGGACCTCGTGCTGCTCGACCTCATGCTCCCCGGCATGCAGGGCCTGGAGGTGCTGCGCGAGATGCGCCGGCGCCAGCCGGACCTGGTGGTGGTGATGATCACCGCCTTCTCGTCCATCGAGAGCGCCATCGACGCCATGCGCGAGGGGGCCTTCCACTACATCCCCAAGCCGTTCAAGAACGAGGAGGTGCTGCTCACCGTGCGCAAGGCGCTGGAGCAGCGCCGGCTGACGGCCGAGAACCGTTCGCTCAAGGAGCAGCTCCGCCAGCGCTTCGCCTTCGACAACATCATCGGCAAGAGCAAGCCGATGCAGCAGGTCTACGAGCTGATCCAGCTCGCAGCACCTTCGAAGAGCAACATCATGGTGCTGGGCGAGAGCGGCACCGGCAAGGAGCTGGTGGCCAAGGCCATCCACCACCACTCGCGGCGCTCCGGCGGGCCGTTCATCACCGTCAACTCCGGCTCGATGCCGGCCGATCTCCTGGAGAGCAACCTCTTCGGCCACGTGCGCGGCGCCTTCACCGGCGCGGTGACCAGCAAGAAGGGGCTCTTCGAGCTGGCCGACGGCGGCTCGGTTTTCTTCGACGAGATCGGCAACATCCCGGTCGACACCCAGGCGAAGCTGCTGCGGGTGATCCAGGAGCGGGAGTTCATGCGCCTGGGCGGGCTGGAGATCATCCGCGTCGACGTGCGGATCATCGCCGCCACCAACGCCGATCTCGAAGCCGCCGTGCAGCAGGGCCACTTCCGCGAGGACCTCTACTACCGGCTCAACGTCATCACCGTGAGCCTGCCGCCGCTGCGCCAGCGGACGGAGGACGTGCCGCTCCTCGCCCAGCACTTCCTCGCCCACTACGCGCGGGAGAACGAGAAGCCGATCCGGACGATCTCGCCGCAGGCCATGGAGCTGCTCCTCGACTATCACTGGCCGGGCAACGTGCGGGAGCTGGAGAACGCCATCGAGCGGGCCGTGGTGCTGTCGACGGGCGAGGTGCTGACCGAGGAGCTGCTCCCCTCCTCCGTGCGCCTGCGCGAGTCCTCCGGCCTGCTCCCCCCGACCCTGCCCTCGAACGGCATCGCCTTCAAGGACGCGGTCAGCGAGTACGAGCGGCAGATCATCATCCGGGCCCTGCAGTCCTGCGGCGGCGTGCAGAAGCGGGCCGCCGAGCTGTTGCAAGTCAAACCCACCACGCTCCACGAGATGATGAAGCGGCTCAACATCTCGTCGGAGAGCCTCGTTTCCTCGTGAGACAGAAGCGGATTCCCATGCTGCGCAAGACGTCGTTGCTGACGCTGGCGCTCGCCCTCGCGGCGACGCTCGCCCTCGCTCAAGCCCCCGGCCCCGGCTCCGGCCCGACTGCCCGGCCGGCGGCCGGTGCCCCGGGCCTCATCGCGCCGCTCTCCCATGGCGAGACGCTCGACCTGCCGCCGCTCGACGAGCGGCTCCCCCGCCCCGAGGCGGTGCTGGGCTACCCCCTGGGCGCCCGCTTCACCCCCTGGGACCGCATCGTCGCCTACCTCGAGGCCCTGGACGCGGCCTCGCCGCGGGTGAAGATGTGGGAGTACGGCCGCACCTACGAGGGTCGCCCGTTGAAGCTGGTGGCCATCTCCAGCCCGGAGAACATCGAGCGTCTCGACGAGATCCGGGGCAACGTCCAGCGCCTGGCCGATCCGGCGGGGCTCTCAGGCAGCGAGCGCGAGCGCCTCCTGCGCCGCACGCCGGTCGTCGTCTGGCTGGCTTACGGCGTCCACGGCAACGAGTCCTCGTCGTCCGAAGCGGCCATGGGCACGGCCTACGTCCTGGCCGCCGCTCAAGGGGAGACGGCGCAGATGCTGGAGACCATGGTGGTGCTCGTCGATCCGCTGCAGAACCCCGACGGGCGGGAGCGCTACGTCGACGGCTACCGGCAGCGCCGGGGCGAGGACGCGAATCCCCGCCGCACCTCCGCCGAGCACTTCGAGCCCTGGCCCGGCGGCCGGCAGAACCACTACGTGATCGACCTCAACCGCGACTGGGCCTGGGCCAGCCAGCAGGAGACCCGGCAGCGCCTCGCCGCCTACCGCTCCTGGGAGCCGCAGGTCTACGTCGACTTCCACGAGATGGGCAGCGAGTCCTCCTACTTCTTTCCGCCCGCGGCCGAGCCGATCCACCCGCAGATCGACCGCCGCATCCTGGGCTGGCTCGACAAGTTCGGCCGCGCCAACGCCGCCGCCTTCGACCGCCAGGGGTGGATCTACTTCAAGGAGGAGAGCTACGACCTCTTCTACCCCGGCTACGGCGACTCCTACCCGAGCCTGCGGGGCGCCGTGGGCATGACCTACGAGATGGCCGGCGGCGGCCGGGCCGGGGTCGCGGTGGCCCTCCAGGACGGCACCGTGCTGACCCTCGCCGACCGCGCCGCGCGCCACCTCACCACCTCGCTCACCACCGTGCGCACGGCGGCGAAAAACGGCCGCAAGGTGCTCGAGGACTTCACGGCCGGCCGCGCCCGGGCCGGCGCCGACAACGTGCGCACCTTCCTCTGGACGGCGGACCAGCAGGAGGCTCGCGCGCTGGCCGAGCTGCTGACCCTGCACGGCGTCCGGGTGCGCCAGCTCGGCCAGCCGGTGGAGGCCCCCGTCCGCGCCCTGGCCCGCGCCGCGGGCGAGCCGCAGCCGCGCAAGTTCGCCGCCGGCACCTACGCCGTCTCCACGGCGCAGCCGCTGGGCAACCTCGTCGCGGCCCTGATGGAGCTCGAGTCGCCCATGAACCAGGGCTTCCTCGACCGCCAGCGCCAGCGCCTGGAGCAGAACCTGGACGCCGAGTTCTATGACATCACGGCCTGGTCGCTCCCCCTGGCCTTCAACGTTCGCGCCTGGATGGCCCAGGGCGACGTGGCGGGCGGCAACGGCAAGCCGCTCGCCGAAGCGGCCGGCGGTCTCCGCGGCGAGGGGGACCTCGGCTGGCTGGTGCCGCCCCAGGGGATCGCCTCCTACCGTCTGGCGGCGGCCCTCCAGAAGCGGCAGGTCCGCTATCGCGTGGCGCTCGCGTCCTTCACCGGCGACGGCGTCAGCTATCCCGCCGGCACTCTCTTCATCCCACGCCGGACCAACCCGGACGGCCTGCGCGACACCCTTCACGGGCTGCTCCAGGAGGACGGCCTGACCGCCCGCGCCGTGGCGTCTTCCTGGGACTTCAAAGGCTCCCTGGGCTCGCACGACATGGCGGCGGTGCGGCCCGTGCGGGTGGGCCTGATCGGCGGCGACGGCGTCGACGCCACCTCTTTCGGCTACCTCTGGTATCTGCTCGACCGGCAGATCGGGGTGGACCATGACCGGCTCGACCTCGCCCAGATCCGGCAGGTCCCGCTCGCCGATTTCGACGTCCTCGTCTTCCCCAGCGGCGACTACCAGGACCGCGTGAGCGACAAGCTCAAGGAGTCGCTCGACGGTTGGGTCAAGGCCGGCGGCGTGCTGGTGGCCGTGGGCGACGCCGTGAGCTGGCTCCAGGACAAGGAGCTGACCACCATCAAGCGCTGGACGCCGCCGAAGAAGGACGCCGAGGATTCGAAAGACTCCGAGGATCCCGAGGTCAGCGCCTCACCGGTGGAGAGGCAGCTCGCCAACCGGCCCATCTTCACCCCCGGGGCCGTGCTGGCCACCCGCATGCAGTCCCAGCACGCGCTCACCCTGGGCCTCACCTCGCCGCCGGACGTCCTCTACGAGGGCTCGCTGGTCCTGAAGGCGACCAACGACCCGCGGCAGGACGTGCTGCTGGCCGTCGACGTCAAGCCGGTGGTGGCGGGCTTCGCCTGGCCCGAGGCCGAGCAGCGGCTGGCGGGTTCGCTGCTGGTGGGCACCGAGCCGCGGGGCCGCGGCAGCGTCGTGCTCTTCGCCCAGGACCCCGCCTACCGCCTCTTCTGGCGGGGGACGACGCCCATCCTCCTCAACGCCCTGCTCTACGGGCCCAGCACCGGGCTGGGGCGGAGGTTCTGAAGGAGTTGAGCGCCCGCGATGCCCGGGACGGTGCCCGCCACGTCGAGCCCATCGCCGTCCGCTGGGGCGACATGGACACCATGGGGCACGTCAACAACGCCAAATACTTCACCTACTGCGAATCGGCCCGCATGAGCTACTTCGCGGCGGTGCGTATGGACGAGCACCGCGAGGCCGAGTCGCACGGGCCGGCCCTGGCCGCGGCCACCCTCAACTTCCGCGCCCAGGTGCGCTACCCCGCCGACCTCGAGGTCGCCACCCGCGTCACCGAGCTCGGCCGGAGCAGCTTCAAGATGGAGTACGAGATCCTCTACCGCGACACCGACGACCGCGTCGCCGACGGCACCGGCGTCGTCGTCTGGGTGGACTACGCGACCGGCCGGTCGATCCCCCTCCCGACGGCCCTCAGGGAGGAGATCCGGCGGTTCGAGGGGATGGCCTGAAGCCCGGTTCGAAGCTCCGGTACAATACCCACTCTTTGCCGCTCCCCGACCGGGCCGCGGCGCGCGAGGTTCATCCGCTGGGAGCGGCAAACAATTGAGCGACAAACGATTTCCCGACGTCCCGGGCGGCTACCCCTTCCCGGCGCTGGAGCAGGAGGTGCTCCAGGAGTGGCGGGAGCGGGACGTCTTCAAGGCGACGCTGGAGCGCCCCTCCCCGCAGGGGGAGTTCGTGTTCTTTGAGGGACCGCCCACCGCCAACAATGTCCCCCACGTCGGCCACGTGGTCACGCGGGTCGTGAAGGACGCCTTCCCCCGCTATCGCACCATGCGCGGCTATCACGTGGCCCGCAAGGCGGGGTGGGATACGCACGGCCTGGCCGTCGAGATCGAAGTGGAGAAGCGGCTCGGCTTCTCCGGCAAGCAGCAGATCGAAGCCTACGGCATCGCCGAGTTCAACAAGGCGTGCCTGGAGAGCGTCCACACCTACGAGAAGCAGTGGCGCGCGATGACCGAGCGCATCGGCTACTGGGTGGACCTCGATCACGCCTACCACACCTACACCAACGACTACGTCGAGTCGGTCTGGTGGTCGCTCTCCGAGCTCGCGGCTCGCGGCCTGCTGAATGAGGGCTACAAGATCCAGCCCTACTGCGGCCGCTGCGGCACCACCCTCTCCAGCCACGAGGTGGCCCAGAACTACAAGGACGCGGACGATCCGTCCATCTGGACCCTCTTCCACGCCCGCCCCGGCCAGACCGCCAGGACGGTCGACGGCCAGGACTGGAAGCTGGGCGACGATTTCTACCTGGTGGCCTGGACCACCACCCCCTGGACGACTCTCGCCAACGTCGGCCTCGCCGTCCACCCCGACCTTATCTACAAGGTCGTCGAGCACCCAGCCAAACCGGGGGAGCTGATCCTCCTCGGCGACGAGCTCGGCACCGCCGTGCCCGTGCAGGTGGAGGAGGATGGGAAGCGCCATCTGGCCGACCTGCGGCAGGCGCCGGCGATCGTCCGCTTCCGCGGCCGGGACCTGGAGGGGTTGCTCTACGACCGCCTCTTCACCTTCTTCGAGCCGGACGTACCGGGCCAGGTGGTGCTGGGCGACTACGTGACCGCGACCGACGGCACCGGGCTCGTGCACACGGCGCCCCCCTTCGGCGAGGACGATTTCCAGACGGGCACGCGCTATGAGCTGCCCATGATCTTCTCGGTCGACGGCGAGGGGAAGATCGTCCCCGGCGCCGGCCCTTTCGCCGGGCTGTGGTTCAAGGACGCGGACCCGAAGATCATCCAGGACCTGAAGAGCCGCGGCCTGATGCTCCACTCCGACCGCTACCGCCACAGCTACCCCTTCTGCTGGCGGTGCGACCGGCCGCTCCTCTACTACGCCACCACGAGCTGGTTCGTCCGTACCACGGCGGAGAAGGACGAGCTGGTGGCTAGAAATAAGGAGATCCACTGGCACCCCGAGCACATCGGCGAGGGGCGGTTCGGCAACTGGCTGGAGAACGTGGTGGACTGGGCCCTCTCCCGCCGCCGCTACTGGGGCACGCCGCTGCCCATCTGGCGCTGCCCGGAGTGTGAGCACCAGCAGGTGATCGGCTCCTACGAGGACCTCTTCGCCGCTTCCGGACGGCCGAAGCCGGCGGACCTCTACGACCCGGAGCAGTTCAATCCGCACCGGCCCTTCATCGATGAGGTCACCTGGCCCTGCCCGGCGTGCGGTGACAGCGGCGAAGGCGGCAAGGGGACGATGCGGCGGGTCGAGGAGGTCATCGACGCCTGGTACGACTCGGGCTCCATGCCCTTCGCCCAGCACCACTACCCGTTCAAGAACCGGGAGCTGATCGACCGGCGGCTCCAGTTCCCGGCGAACCTGATCTCGGAAGCGGTGGACCAGACGCGCGGCTGGTTCTACACCCTCCACGCCCTCGGCGTGCTGCTCTTCGACTCCGTGGCCTACAAGACCTGCATCGTCCTCGGCCACGTCAACGACGAGCAGGGACGGAAGATGTCCAAGCGCCTGGGCAACGTCGTCGAGCCCATGGCCGTCATTCAGGAGACGGGAGCCGACGCCCTGCGCTGGTACTTCTGCATCAACAACCCCGAGGTGCCGTCGCGCTTCTCGGCCCGGCTGGTGCGCGAGGCGGCGCAGCGGTTCCTGCTGCCGCTGTGGAACGCCCTGTCGTTCTTCACCATCTACGCCAACCTCGACGGCTGGCGGCCGGGCGCGGGCCCCGATCCCGGACCCTTCGACGCGCGCCCGGCCCTCGACCGCTGGATCCTCCTGCGCCTGGGGCGCCTCACGGCCGACACCACGGCGCGGCTGGACGCCTACGACCTGACCGCCGCGGCGCGGGGGATCGAGGAGCTTCTGGAGGACCTGACGAACTGGTACATCCGGCGCAGCCGCGACCGCTTCTGGGCGCCCGACGGCGACGCGGCCGGGCACGCGGCCAAGGCGAGCGCCTACGCCGCCCTCTACGAGGTGCTCACCACGCTCGCCCGGCTCATCGCGCCGTTCACGCCGTTCGTGGCCGAGGTGCTCTACAAACACCTGGTGCGCAGCCAATCGGAGGATCAGGAGGATGCCCTGGTGAGCGTCCACCTGGAGGACTGGCCGGTGCCCGCTCCGGGCCGGGCCGACGAGGCTCTGGAGAAGGGCATGGCCGCCATCCAGCGCATCGTCACCCTCGGCCACGCGGCCCGCAACCTCCACGGCTTGAAGACCCGCCAGCCCCTGCCGGCCGTCACCCTGGTGACGGCGGACGAGTCGCTGCGGGGGCTCGTGGAGTTGCGTCCGGAGCTGCTGGAGCTGCTGAAGGACGAGCTGAACGTGAAGGAGGTCCGCTGGGCCGCGGACCGCAACGTCTACGTCCATCACGAGGTCAAGCCCGTCTTCCCCAAGACCGGCCCACGCTTCGGCAAGAGGATGCCGGAGGTAAAGAAGGCTCTGGATTCGGCGGACGGCGACGCTCTGGCGGCCGAGCTGGAGCGCGCGGGGAAGATCACCATCCAGCTCGCAGACGGTCCGGCCGAGCTGTCGGCGGAAGAGGTCGAGGTCCGGCTCGTCGAGCGGGCGGGCACGGCCACCCAGGGGGACCGCGAGCTGTTGGTTGCCCTGTCCACGGAGCTGACGCCGGAGCTGGAGGCCGAGGGGCTGGCCCGCGAGTTCGTCCACTGGGTGCAGCAGGCGCGGAAGAAGGAGGATCTCGACTACGCGGACCGCATCCGGGTCGCCTACGAGGCCGGCGCGGAGATGAAGGCCGCGGTGGACGCCCATCTCGACTGGATCAAGGGGGAGACCCTGGCGGTCGAGGTCGTCGGCGCTGTCGGCGGGGCCGTGGGCGAGCCGTCCATCCGGATCGAGAAGATCTGAGAATTTTAGGAAAGGATCGAGAGGGAGAGCATGGCCGGAATCTTCAAAGCCTACGACATCCGGGGGATCGTCCCTACCGAGCTCGATGAGGACATCGCGCGCCGGATCGGCACCGCCTTCCAGTTCGTCCTCGACGCCGAGGACCGCGCGAACGGCAATGCCGTGGTGGTGAGCCGCGACATGCGCGAGCACAGCCCGGGACTCGAAAAGGCGCTGATCGAAGGGATCACCGCCGGCGGGCTCGACGTGATCGAGATCGGCCTCGCCACGACGCCGATGAACTACTTCGCCATCGCCCACCTCAAAACGGCGGGCGGCGTGCAGGTCACCGCCAGCCACAACCCGGCGGAATACAACGGCCTCAAGTTCAGCCGCCACGGCGCGCGGCCGGTGTCAGGAGACCACGGTATCGCCCTGATGGAGGAGAAGGTCAAGGCGGGCGATCTACCCAAGGCCGCGAAACCCGGGACGGTGACCCGGGGGGACGTCGCCGCAGACTACAAGAAGCACATCCTCTCCTTCCTTCGCGGCGACACCAGCCGGCGCCTGAAGGTCGTCGTGGACGCCGCCAATGGCATGGGCAGCCTCGACAAAGCCACCCTGGAGGCCATGAACCTCGAGCTGACCCCCCTCTTCTTCGAGCTGGACGGCCGCTTCCCCAATCACGAGGCGAACCCGCTCAAGGCGGAGAACCTGCGCGATCTGCAAAAGGCCGTCCGAGAGAAGCAGGCGGACCTCGGCGTCTCTTTCGACGGCGACGCCGACCGCGCCGCCTTCGTCGACGAGACGGGCGAGGCCATCGGCAGCGACCTGATGACGGGGCTGATCGCGGGCGAGCTGTTGAAGCGCGAGCCCGGCAAGGTGGTGGTCTACGACCTGCGCTCTTCGCGGGCGGTGGCCGAGTACATCCAGGAGAACGGCGGCATCCCGGTGCGCGAGCGGGTGGGCCACTCCTTCATCAAGGCGACGATGCGCGACCGCAACGCCATCTTCGGAGGGGAGCTCGCGGGCCACTACTACTTCCGCGACCACTCCTATGCCGACTGCCCCATGCTGTCCGTGGTGGAGGTGCTGAACCTGATCCGTTCCAGCGGCAAGCCCCTGTCCGCCCTGGTGGCGCCTCTCAAGCGCTACGCCAAGAGCCCGGAGATCAACTTCGTGGTGGAGGACAAGCAGGGAAAGATGGACGAGCTGGCCCGCCGCTTCGCCGACGCCCAGATCGACCACCTCGACGGCATCACCTTCAGCTACCCCGACTGGTGGGCGAACGTCCGCCCCTCGAACACCGAGCCGTACCTGCGGCTGGTCCTGGAGGCCAGGACGCCCGAGGAGCTGAAGCGGCATGAGGACGAGCTGATCGGGATTTTGGGGCAGCCGGCGGAGTAGGCCAAAAAGAAAACGCCCAGCCGGGGAGACCCCAGGCAGGGCGTTCTTGGAGGAGCCGCGAGGTTTACCGGCGAGACATGGACGACGCCCGCAGCAGGTAGTACAGGAGCGTCATCAGGGTCGAGACCACGGCGGCCACGTAGGTCATGGCCGCGGCGTTGAGGACGCGGTCCATCCCCTCCCGCTCCTGGGGCAGCACGATGCCGGTCTCCACGGCCAGCCGCTTGGCGCGGGCCGTGGCGTCGAACTCCACCGGCAGCGTCACGAGCTGGAAGAGCAGCACGACCGAGATCAGCATGGCTCCCAGGTAGATCAGGTTCGCCGCGTGGAAGAGGAACCCGCCCATCACCACGAGGTAGCCCATCGAGGAGCCGAAGCTGGCCGTCGGCACCAGGGCCGAGCGCAGATACAGGGGCTTGTACCCGTTCGCGTGCTGGAGGGCGTGCCCTGCCTCGTGGCAGGCGACGCCCACGGCCGCCACGGAGTTCGACGCGTACGTCGCCTCCGAGAGCGCCAGCGTCTTGTTGACCGGGTTGTAGTGGTCCGACAGGAAGCCGTTCGTCGGCACCACCTGCACGTCGGTGACACCGGCGCTGCGCAGCATCTCCTGGGCGGCCTGGGCGCCGGTCAGCCCGCGCACGGTGCGCACGCGGGAGTATTTATTGAATGCGGACTTCGTCCTCCAGCTCGCCCATAACGACAGGGCCAGCGCCGGGAGAGCGAAGAGTAAGTACGCAGGACCGAAGAAGAACATGGTTTTTTACCCTTTCGATTCTCTACAACAGGTGAAGTCTGCTTCGTATTTCCAGCCGGGACCCTTGATACAGTAGCCCACAGAGGAGGACGAGTATGGCAGGGAGCGGGAGGATCGCAATCGTCACCGGAGGCAGCCGCGGGATCGGCCGTGGCGTGGTGGAGGCCCTGCTCAGCGAGGGATGGAGGGTGAGCTTCTGTAGCCGCAGCCCGGGTTCCGTCAAGGAGGCCCGCTCCGAGTTGGCGAAGACCCACGGCGACGCCGTCGCGGGCCGGACCGTGGACGTCCGGCTCCAGGAGGAGGTGGACGCCTTCGTCCAGGAGGTGCTGGACCGGGAGGGGCGGATCGACGTGCTGGTGAACAACGCCGGCCTGGGGACGTTCGCCGCGGTCGACGAGCTGACGGGCGAGCAGTGGCGGGAGGTGATCGAGACGAACCTCTCCGGCGCCTTCTACTGCCTCCACGCCGTGGCCCCGGCCATGAAGCGGCAGGGCTCGGGCTGGATCTTCAACGTCGCCTCGCTGGCCGGCAAGAACCCCTTCGCCGGCGGCGCCGCCTACAACGCCAGCAAGTTCGGCATGATCGGCCTCTCCGAAGCGGCGATGCTCGACCTGCGCCCCCATGGAGTACGGGTGGCGGCCCTCCTCCCCGGCAGCGTGGACACGGGGTTCTCCCATCGCCGGGACCGCCAGGACCGGAGCTGGATGCTGAAGCCGGAGGACGTCGCCGCGATGATCCTCCACCTCCTCACCTATCCGCCCCATGCCCTGCCCAGCCTGGTGGAGATGCGGCCGGCGAAGCCGCCGAAATAGGCGGCGGCCAACCTACTTCTGCTCTCCCCAGCTCAGGAGCGGTCCATCGAAGACAAGCGCGAGATTGTTGAGGACATCTCGTCCCAAGAGCCCCCACTCCTGGTCAACCGTCAGAAACCTACCTTTGAAAGTCTTCCCCAAGAGGTCCAGGTGGATGCGCGCAGCCTGAGCCACGCTCTTGGTGCCATCGAAAGCCATCAGCTCGTAACCGCCAGGCTCCATCACGATGCCCAAGCGGTGAATAGACGCTATCGGGACCAACGTCAGGTCCGCACCGGTATCGACCAGCATCGGTACATTCAAGGTCGTCGCTCCGCTCTCAGGATCGCGCAAGGTCACTCTCGCCACTGGAGCAGGCGGGCTAAAAAGTGCTGCGTCATAGCCCAGCATTCTGTCCGTCCTCAACGACTTCCTTCTCGAAGTCAGCCGCTTGCCCTGGGTGAACAAGCCGGGGACTGCCAATATAGGGAATCGAGGGGACCTCGAGGTCCGGGACAACGACGTACACTTTGGCCTTCTCAGGCAAACGGATACTGACGGGTAGCCGGATCTGGCCGTTCTCCACAAATCCTTCGAAGGTCACGACTTTCATGGGTTCGGATTCTAACGCGGATCGAGCCGATGCGGCCGGCGAAGCCGCCGAAATGATTTCAGCTAGCTGAGCTGGTACACGCCCGCGGCGCGGAGGACCTCCGGACCGGCGGGCTTCTCGGCCTGCGGATCGGCCTCCAGGGTAACCATCACCGCCTTGGTGCCGGCTGGCATCTGCTTCGAGCTGAGCTCGACAGGCGCTCCGGGCTTGGCGGTGAAGGTGCCGCCGCTCACCGGGTTGCCTGGATCGGCCACGAACCAGAGCTTGTAGGTCTTGCCCTCGGGCGCGGGCGCCACGCCATGCAGGCAGAGGTACCAGTGCTGATGGTCGGCGGCGACGAAGAGCACGCCGCGGGCGGCGGGCTGGAGGGGGCTCGCCCCCGGCGGGCGCATGGGGCTGGCCTCGACCGCGGGCGAGGTGACGAGGGCGAACTTCTCCTGCAGGCTGAGGGCGTCCGCCTTGGCCTGGCGAGCGTCTCTGAGGGCTTGGCTGCGCTCGCGGTCGAGCTGACGGCCCAGCGCCTCGATGGTTTCACCCTGCTGGCCGAGCTGAGTGTAGAGCCAGCCGGAGAGGCCGGCGAAGAGGAGGGCCAGGGACGCGGCGAGCGCCAGGGGCCAGCGGGCCGGGCGCACGACGCGGCGGGGAGGGGGTGTGAGCGACGTGGGCCGCGGGACCCGCATCTCCTGGGTCGTGGTGCGGACGGGGCCGGCGGCGGGCGGCGCGCTCCGGGTCGGAGTGGGCTCTGGGCGGGGCGTCTGGAGCGGGATCGAGGTCAGGCGGATGGGCTCGGCGAGAGTCGGCCGCGAGTTGTCGCGCGCTTCCGGGGTAGCCGTGGGCTCCGCGCTCTTCTCGCCTCGGACGGCGGCCAGCAGGCGCGCCCTGGCGTCGGGCGCGGGCGCCACCGGCTCGAGCTCGTAGGGGATCAGGCCCAGCACCTCGGTGTAGAGGCGGGCCAGGGTCTGTTCAGCCTCAGTGACCTCGGAAGTGCGCGGCGCTCCGGGAGGCGCCTCGCTCCCGCGCTCCAGCGCCGCGACGGCGGCCAGGATGGTCAGGTCCTCAGGATGGGTTTCGCCGTTCACAGCAGTTGTCGGATCTCATCGCGCAGCGCGCTGCGCAGTTTCTTCATCGCCAGCAGGGTCCGCGTCTTGACCGTGCCCAGAGGGAGGGCGGCCCTGGCGGCGATCTCGCTCTGGCTCAGACCCTCGTAGAACGCCATCTCCAGGACCTGCCTCTGCTCCGGCGGCAGCTTGTCCATCTCCCGGCGCACCCGCTCCCGCCTCTCGTGGACAAATACGGATTCCACACCTTCAGGAGATGCATGCCCGGCCAGATCCCGCTTCGCCGCGTTCTCGTGGGTGCGCTCCACCACCTTGCGGGTGCGCAGGCGGTCGATGGCCCGGCTGCGCCCGATGAGGATCAACCAAGTGGACACCGAGGAGCGGCTGGCGTCGTAGCGGCCCGCCTGGTTCCAGACGTGGAGGAAGACCTCCTGCAGGACCTCCTCGGCCTCGGGCGCGCCGCCCAGGATGCGCACGCCCAGGGCGAGCAGCGCGGGCGCGTAGCGGTTGTAGAGAATCCCCAGGGCCTCCGCCCGCCGCTCGGCCACCTGCCGCAGCAGGACGGCGTCGGTCATCGACTCCAGGGGACCGGGGCTCGGCTGCGAGGGGGTGTAGGGGTTCATTCCCAGAGGGAGACCTCGAAGACAGGGACGGCTAGGATAGCATGAAGCCCATGCACGACTCCCAGTCGCACCCGAGCGCCGGTCCGCTGCAGCCAGCGATCCGCGTCATCCTGATGCCGAAGGACACCAATGCCCTGGGCACCATCTTCGGCGGGATCATCCTCTCCTACATCGACCAGGCGGGAGCGGTGGAGGGGCACCGCCACGTCCCCCTGCCCGGCCGGCTGGTGACGGTGGCCATGCGCGAGGCCGTCTTCCACTCCCCCGTCTTCGTGGGCGACCTGGTGAGCTTCTACACCGAAACGGTACGGGTGGGGCGGACGTCGGTGACGGTCAAGGTGACGGTCGAGGCCGAGCGCTCGACGGGCACCGGCCGGGTGAAGGTCACGGAGGCCGAGGTGGTCTACGTCCACGTCGACAAGAACAACCATCCGATGGTGATCGCCGGAGTGGCGGGTTACGGCTCGAACGCCTCGTAGCACCGGCGGCAGCGGGCCTCGTAGGACTCGGTGTCCCCCAACTGGAGCTGCTCGCCGCCGCCGGCGGTGCGCTGGCTGTAGTGGGCCGGGGCGCCGCAGCGCATGCAGACGGCGTGGACCTTGTCCACGTACTCGGCGATGGCAAGGATGCGGGGCATGGGCCCGAAGGGGCGGCGCAGGTAGTCGAGGTCGAGCCCGGCCACGATCACCCGGATGCCGGAGTCGGCCAGCCCGGTGACCAGGTCCACCAGCCCGTCGTCGAAGAACTGGGCCTCGTCGATCCCCACCACCTGGACGTCGGAGCGGAGCCGCTGCCGCAGATCCTGACTGCAGGTGACGCTCACCGCCTCCAGCTCCCGCTTGTCGCGGGTGACCAGCCGCCGGGGATCTTCGTGACGGGCGTCGGCCGCGGGCTTGAAGACCTGGACCACCTGGCGGGCGAGGGCGGCACGGCGCAGGCGCCGGACCAGCTCTTCGCTCTTGCCGGAGAACATGCCGCCGCTGATCGCTTCGATGCAGCCTTCCCGGATACGCTCGCGGATGCTGTCCAGATCGTTCACTGAGAGGACTGTAACAAGGAGGTGAAGCCGGCGCCATCCCCCTGCCCGGGAACGGCGGTCTGGTATGATTCCCAGCCCATGCCCCAGCGCAGAGCCATCAGCAAACGCATCTTCTCCTATGACGAGGCCGTGAACACTTTCCCCCTGGTGCGCGACCTGACCGCGGCCGCCGTGCGGCAGATCGAGGCCCTGACCCACAGCGTCGCCAGCCGCGACGAGCTGGACACCCGGCGGGACGAGTTGGAGGAGGCCCGGGAGCGGATCGTCCGCGCCTGGGCGCAGCAGGTCTCCTCCCTCGGCTGCGAGGTCAAGGGCGTCTGGCTGGTGGACTGGGACAGCGGCGACGGCTACTACTGCTGGCGCTTCCCCGAGCAGGCCCTGTCGTTCTTCCACACCTACGATGAAGGCTTCGCGGGACGGATTCCGATCAACTAAGCGCCCATGAAGATCCGCTTCCCTCTTCCCATCCTCCTCGCCGCTCTCCTCCTCGCCCCTGCCCTCCACGCCCAGGGCCCCGCCGCCGGCTGGCGGACGCTCTCGACCCCACACTTCCGGGTCCACTACCCGGCTTCGTCCGAGGCCTGGGCCCGGCGGGCGGCGGCGCGGCTGGAGTCGATCCGCGAGCGGGTGGTGGCCGAGGTGGGCTTCGCGCCGCCCGAGGTGGTGGACGTCCTCGTCTCCGACCCAATAGCCGATCCCAACGGCCAGGCCCTCCCCTTCCTCGGCTGGCCCCGCATGATCCTGTGGACGAGCCCGCCCGGCCCCGAGTCCGAGATCGGCCACTACACCGACTGGACCGAGCTGGTCGCCGTCCATGAGGAGACCCATCTCGTCCACCTCCTGCGGCCGTCCCGCAATCCCGCCCGGCGGCTGCTGGAGGCGCTGGTCCCCCTCGGCCCCATCCCCGCCAGCGCGCCGCGCTGGGTGACGGAGGGCTACGCCACGGTGGTGGAGGGACGGCTCACCGGCTCGGGCCGGCCCAACGGCGACGTCCGGGCCGCCATCCTCCGGCGCTGGGCGCAGGGCGGCAAGCTCCCCACCTACGCCCGCCTGGCCGCGGACTCCGGGAGCTGGCGGGGGATGTCCATGGCCTACCTCCTGGGCTCCGCCTACCTGGAGTGGCTGGAGGAGCGGGCGGGACCCGGCAGCCTGCGAAATCTCTGGGCGCGGATGACCGCCCGCACGGCGCGCAGCTTCGACGACGCCTTCCGCGGCGTCTTCGGCGACTCCCCCTCCGACCTCTACGACCGCTTCCGGGCCGAGCTCACCTGGCGGGCCATCGAGGCCGAGCACCGCAGCGGCCCGCCGGTGGAGGGGGAGCTGTGGCAGGAGCTCTCGTGGACCACCGGCGCCCCCGCCATCTCGCCGGACGGGACGCACCTCGCCGCCATCCTGCGCGCCAGGGACCGCCCCGCCCGACTCGTGGTCTGGTCCACGGCCCCGATGGCCCCGGATGACGAGGCCGAGAAGAGGTGGAAGGAGAAGGTCCAGAAGCTCCAGAAGGAGGATCCCAAGGACGTGCCGGCCGTGCGCACCAGGCCGCTCCCCCGCAAGATCCTCCACACCTGGCAGAGCCCCGACGGACCCGAGCCCACGACCCCACGCTGGATGCCGGACGGCAGGTCGATCCTCTTCGTCCGTTTCGAGCCGGACACCGAAGGCTTCCTCCACCCTGACATCTATATATGGCGACTGGAAAAAGGCGAGGTGCGGCGGATCACCCGCGAGGCCGGCCTGCGCGACCCCGATCCGGCCCCGGACGGCCGCTGGGCCGCGGCGGTGCGCAACCGCGACGGCCTCTCCCAGATCGTGCGGCTGGACCTCGCCTCGGGAGAGGTGCGCGCTCTCACGGAGCCCACAGCCGAGGAGGTCTACGATCGGCCCCGGATCTCCCCCGACGGCCGGCGGCTCGTCTACGCCCTCCACCGCGAGGGCGTCTGGCGCCTGGCCATCCAGGACGTCGGGGGCGGAGCGCAGAGGGTGGAGCTGGCGCCGCCGCCGGACGGGACCGTCTCGTCCCCTGCCTGGAGCGCTGACGGCCGCACCGTCTACGCGGCCGTGGGTCTCCGCGGCTTCATCGACCTCTGGGCCTTCGCCGCAGACCCGGCAGGGACCGGCCCTACCCCACTGACCCGCACCCAGGGAGCCGCCCTGGCGCCCGCCCCCGCTCCGGACGGCTCTGGCCTCTTCTTCCTCTCCCTCCAGCCGGACGGCTTCGACCTGCGCCGCCTCCCCCTCTCTCCCGCAGGCACCGGCGCCCTGGCCGCCGCGCCGCCTCCCCCCGATCTCCCCCGCGAGCTCGCTCCCGCCATCCGGCCGCCCGCGCCGCCGGCCCCCGCGCCGCTCGCCGTGGCCGAGGCCCCGCCGAGCCGTCCTTATGGATGGGGACGCCAGGAGCTGTTCCCGCTCTTCTCCGGCAGCGCCTCGTCCTCCGGCGGCGTGGCCGAGATCGGACTGCGCGGCGGCGACGTGGTGGGGCGCCTCGACTGGCTGCTCCTGGGCGCCCTTGGTGGCAAGGGGTGGCCGGAGGGCGGCGCCCTGGCCGCGACCTGGCGAGGATGGCCTGTCGGGGTGGGGGCGCACCTGTTCCGCTCCCGGGAAACGCCGAGCCGGGAGAGAGGCGCGCCGGCGCGGGGAGGTCTCCTCGACCTGGACCGCCAGGGCGTCGAGCTCGCCGCCGGCCGCGACTGGCAGTGGAGCGGCGGCCGCTTCAGCTTCGCCGGCCGCGCTCTCTGGGAGCGGATCGATCCGGTCGGGGACGTCACCCGGAACCAGGAGATCGCCTCCCTGGCCGGAGACTGGGCCGGGTACCGCCGCCTCGGTCCCCTCTGGCGTCTGCAGCCGGGCCTCTCCGCCCATGCCGAGACCGGCCGCACCGAGGGGAGCGGCGGCTGGTCCCGGTACGGCGGCACGGCACGTCTGGCCATCTCCCACCGGAGCGACCGCCTCGCTCTCTCCTGGCAGCGCGACGCCTCGCGGGACGTGGAGCGGAGCTTCGACCTCTACCAACTGGGCGGCCCCGAGGTCTCCCTGCTCCCCCAGTCCGCCCTCTCGAACCGTGTCGCCGTCCCCGCCCTGCCCGTGGGCACCCTCCTGGGCCAGGAGCACGAGAGTCAGCGGGCCGAGCTCTCCCTGGGCTTCCTGCCGGCCCCCGTCTTCTACGAGCGCCACCGCCTCTGGAACGGCGACGGCGCCAAGGGCGACTGGCTCAGCCTGGCCGGCCTGGAGTATCGCTTCAGCCTCGGTCCGATGCCCATCGGCCGCCTGCCGGCGCTGGACCTGGAGGTCGGCGTGGCGCGAATCCTCGACGATCCGACGGGGCGGCTGAAGGACGACACGCGGTGGTGGGTGATCACGGTGGTGAGGCCGTGAGGAGGGCTGCTATCATGCCCCCGCACTTTTCCGGGGGGACCCGATGACCACAGCATCCCAATCCGTCGTGCCGGCCGGACCGGGCCGCCGTTTCCTCGACATGAACGGCTACCAGTGGACGGTGCTGTTCGCCGCCTGGCTGGGGTGGGGGTTCGACGTCTTCGACGGCCAGCTCTTCAACTTCGTGGCCCCCAACTGCGTGCCGACGCTGCTCGGGCTCACCATCGGCTCACCGGCGGCCAAGGCGGCGACGCTGCAGTGGACGGGCATCCTGACCTCGGTGCTGCTGGTGGGCTGGGCGATCGGCGGCATCGTCTTCGGTCAGGTGGCGGATCGCATCGGCCGCACCCGCACCCTGATGCTGACCATGCTGCTCTATGCCTTCGGCACCGCGGCCTGCGCCTTCGCTCCCAACATCTGGATCCTGATGCTCTTCCGCATCATCTCCAGCCTGGGGATCGGCGGCGAGTGGGCCGCGGGGGCGGCGATGGTGGCGGAGGTGATGCCGGAGTCGCGGCGGGTCGAGGCCGGGGCCCTGCTCTACACCTCGGCGCCGATGGGGCTGTTCCTCGCCACCTTCGTCAACTTCCAGATCGCCGGCGTCTACTGGCGCAACTCGCCCGAGGTCTCCTGGCGCTACGTCTTCCTCTCCGGCCTGATCCCCGCGGCCTTGGCCTTCCTCGTCCGCATCTTCGTCAAGGAGCCGGAGCGCTGGAAGTCGGCGGCCTCGTCCGCTGCCCATCCGCGCCTCTCCGAGCTGTTCACGCCCAAGTACCGGGCGATCACCATCGCGGGATTCTTCATGGCCATGGTCGCCCTCATCATGTGGTGGAGCTGCAACGCCTTCATCCCCGTGGTCGCGACCGGGCTCGCACAGGCGGAGGCCAAGCTGCGGGGCCTGGACCGCTCCGCCACCCTGGCCCTGGTGGAGGGCTGGAAGAAAATCGCCACCAACTACTTCAACCTCGGGGGGCTCATCGGCACCCTGCTCACCGTCCCCGCCGCCAAGTACCTGGGCCGGAGGACGATGTTCGGCCTCTACTTCGCGGGCTCGGGCGCGGCGATCCTCGCCACCTTCGGCCTCGACCTGGCGCCGGAGACGCGGCTGGTCATGTACTTCCTGATCGGCTTGACGGTGTTCGGGGTCTTCGGCAGCTTCACCTACTACCTGCCGGAGCTCTTTCCCACCCGGCTGCGGGGCACGGGAGCGGGCTTCTGCTACAACTCCGGGCGCCTGGTCGCGGCCATCGGCCCCATCCTGGTGGGATCGATCGCGGCGCAGGGAGCGAACTCGCTCACCAGCGCGCTGACGGCCCTGTTCTACGTCGGCTTCGTGCCGCTCGCCGGCCTCGGCCTCCTGCCGTGGGCCATCGAGACCAAGGGGCGGGCCCTCATCGACTGATTGACCTCCAGCCGCAGGGCGGGTAACCTCGCCCCCGGCCCAGCCGGCCTTCTGGAGCCGGCCTTCTGGAGGAAAATCCCCCGTGCAACTCGGCATCCTCGGTTTGCCCAAGTCGGGAAAGACGACGCTGTTCAACACCTTGACCGCCTCTCACCAGGCGACGGACAAATATTCGAGCTCGTCCCAGACCAACATGGGGATGGCGACGGTGCGCGACACGCGGCTGGAGGCGCTGCGCGACCTCTTCAACCCGAAGCGCTACGTGCCGGCCACCGTGCAGTACGTGGACATCCCCGGCATGAAGCGTGGGGAGAGCGCCGAGAGCCTGGACCTCGCCAAGCTCAAGACGGTGGACGCCCTGGTCCACGTGGCGCGCGCCTTCGAGGACCCGGAGATCCTGCATTCGGAGGGGAGCGTCGATCCGGCCCGTGACGTGGACACCCTGGACCTCGAGCTGATCCTGGCCGACCACACGATCGTCGAGAAGCGCCTCGACCGGCTGGACAAGGCCGTCAAGCGGGGGCTCACCCCCGAGGAGCTGCGCGAGCGCCAGATCCTGGCGGACGTCGTAATGCCGGCCCTGGAATCCGAGAAGCCGCTGCGGGAGGTCGAGCTCGCACCGGACGACGAGAAGCGTCTGCGCGGCTTCCAGCTCCTCTCGGCCAAGCCGATCCTGCAGGTGATCAACGTCGACGAGGCACGGGCCGCACAGTCACCGGAGGAGCTGGGCATCAAGGTGCGTCCGGCGGTGCGGGCGGTGACGGTCTCCGCTCCCATCGAGCTGGAGATCAGCACCCTGCCGCCCGAGGAGCAGAAGGAGTTCCTCTCCGACCTCGGCCTCGCCGCGCCCAGCCTCGACCGGGTGACCCGCGCGAGCTACGACCTGCTGGGGGTGATCTCCTTCTTCACCGTGGGCGAGGACGAGGTGCGAGCCTGGACCATCCGCCGCGGCACCAAGGCCCGGGAGGCGGCGGGGACCATCCACTCCGACATCGAGCGCGGGTTCATCCGCGCCGAGGTGGTCCATTGCGACGACCTGATCCGCCTGAAGACCATGGCCGCCTGCCGCGACGCCGGCCTGCTTCGCCTGGAGGGGAAGGAGTACGCGATGAAGGACGGCGACGTGGCGCATTTCCGGTTCAACGTGTAGGCGGGAACACAGACGGAAAGGACGAACACGGACAAACAGGGACGACAAGGCCCCAACGACACGGTCCTTGCCAGTCCGTGTTGACGGTCCGTGTTCGTCTCTGTTGCCGTGCTGGCTTCTACGACGCCCCCTTCCCCGTCAGCACGACGGGAATTGTGCGCAGCAGGATCTTCAAATCCAGCATGGGCGACCAGGAGTCGATGTATTCGAGATCGAGCTGCATCCAGCGGTCGAAGTCGAGGTCGTTGCGGCCGCTGATCTGCCAGAGGCAGGTGAGGCCGGGCTTCATCGACAGGCGCCGGCGCTGCCAGCGCTGATACTTCGCCACCTCCTCCGGGATGGGCGGCCGCGGCCCCACCAGGCTCATGTCACCCCGCAAAACGTTCCAGAGCTGCGGCAACTCGTCCAGGCTGAAGCGGCGGAGGAAGCGGCCGAAGGCGGTGACCCGCGGATCGCTGCGCAGCTTGAAGACGGGGCCGTCCATCTCGTTGAGGTGGAGCAGATCGAGCCGGCGCTCCTCGGCGTCCGCGACCATCGTGCGGAACTTGTAGATGGTGAAGAACCGGCCGTTCAGGCCGCAGCGGGTCTGGCGGAAGAGCACCTGACCGCCGGAGGTCAGCTTGATGGCCAGGGCGATGAACCCCGCCAGCGGCAGCCCCAGCACCAGCACCCCGGAGGCCAGCACCACGTCCAGCGCCCGCTTGGCCATGAGCTGGAGCTGGCTGGTCGGCGTGGTGGCGAAGGAGAGGAGCGGCATGCCGTCCAGCTCCTCCAGCTCCACCCGGGCGCGGGTGTGGGGGAAGAGGTCCATGGCGAAGCGGGTGCGGATCCCCTGCTCCTCCAGGCTCAGGAACAGGTCCTCCATCCGGTCCAGATCGCGGCGGGTGACGGCGAAGATGACATCGTCCACCACGTTGCTCTCGACGATTCGCGGGATGTCCTCGACGCGGCCGAGCACGGGGTAAGGCCCGATCGAAGCGTGGGCCGGCGAATCGCCATTCGCGCCATTCGCGCCGTTGTTATGGATGAAGCCGAGAATCCGGTACCCCCAGAACCGATGACCGTGGATCGACTCGGCGATCTTAACCGCCGTGGGCGTGGTCCCCACGATCAGCACCGTCCGGTAGTTGAGCCCGTGCGAGCGGACGTAGCGCGACGTCAGCCGCAGGGCCAGCTTCTCGGTGAGCAGGAAGAGGCAGGCGAAAACGCCGAACAGCAGCACCCACAGGCGGCTGACCCGGTCGTCGACCAGGAGCTGCTCGTCCAGCCGGCCCACGAAGAGGGCCAGGGTGAAGATGATGGCGCCGCTGGCACAGACGCGGAGGATCGCCCAGGCCTCGTCCAGCAGCGGGACCGTGCGGTGCGAGCGGTAGCGTCCCGAGGACAGCAGCAGAGCCCCCCAGATCAGCAGCGCCAGCGGCAGCAGCAGCAGGTAGCTCGACAGCGGGTAGAGGGAGCTGGGGAACGCCTGCGGCGCCACCCTCGGCATCACCGAGCTGCGCACCAGGAAGGCGCAAAGGAAGGCGGCAGATACCAGTGCCAGATCGAGGAGAAAAATACTGACGGCCAGGATGCGGGCGCGTTCTTTCAGCATGGATTCTGGTAAACCCTCAACCGCCTCGTCGCTCGTTATCTATTCTAACGTGCGAACCCCCCATTTCGTCTATGCCGGCCCGTCATAAAACATTTCTCGTCCCGCCAGCCGCCTGAGGAGGGCGGCGTAGTGGTCCGCCACGACCTCCCAGGAGAACCGGCTCGCCGCCCGGCGTGCCATCCCCTCCCCGAACTCCCGGGCCTCTGCCGGATGCGACCGCACCCACTCCAGCGCCGCTGCCAGACTGGCAGGCTCCCCGGCCCGGAACCACAGGGCCGCGTCCCCCGCCACCTCCCGGTTCTCCGGCGTGTCGTTCACCAGCACGCAGTTGCCATAGCCCATGGCCTCCACGAGCGCAGGATGGGTGCCGCCCACCTCCGTGGCGTGGACATACGCCAAGGCGTGGGAGAGCAGCTCGCGGTACCCTTCCCCATAAATCGCCCCGGGGAACAGGATGCGAGGATCCGCATTGTTCGTAAAGCATGCAATAAATTTGCCGGCGTAGGGCGCTCCGCCTACCATCACCAGGGGGAGATCGCCCCCGACCTGCCGGTAGGCCGCCGCCACCCGGTGGGGGTTGTTCTCCGGCTCGAAGCGGCTGACGTAGAGGAAGAAGCGGCGGCTGGCGATCCCCAGCCGCTCCAGCACCCCCGTCTCGGCGGGCGGCCGGGGATCGACGCCATAGGCGATGGGGACCGACTCGGCGCCGTAGCGTTCCAGGTAATGACGGCGGATCACCTCGGCATCGGTCACCAGGGCGTCGGGCAGCACGCAGGCGAGGCGCTCGGAGAGGGCGTAGACCGCGCGGCCGAACGCCCCCCACTTGGCCCGCCGCTTCTCGATGCCGTCCACGTTGAGGGCGACCGGCGTGCCGCCGACTCGCACCAGGGGGACGAAGAGGGCATTGGCCGAGTTCACCATCAGCGCCGCGTCATAGCCCACCGCCGCGGCGTGGAGGGCGGAGAGGAGGGTGTGGACCGGCGTGTCCAGGTACTTGGTGCGCAGGGTGGGCAGCACCACCAGGTCCATCCCCCGCCAGGTCCGCAGGTCGCGCGGCGTCGAGTGGGACCGGCAGTAGACGGTCACCCGAAAACCGCGAGCCACCAGGCGCACGCCCAGCTCCTCCATCAGCGTCTCGTAGCCGCCGTAACGGCCCGGGATGCCACGGCTGCCCATCAGAGCGACGGAGATTGGCCTCACAGCGTCTCCCCGTCGACGGTGAACCAGCGGTCGATCTCGCGGGCGGGGACCGTCCGCCGCGCCTGGATCGCCCGCCGCCGGGCTCGCAGCTCCCGGCGGTGCCGCCAGAGCCAGCCATAGGCGGCGAGGGAGGAGCTCTCGCGGAAGAGCACGTAGCCGAGGGCGCCGAGATCTCGCGCCAGGGTGGGGAGGAGGGTGCGGGAGAAATTACCCACGGTCTGGTGGTAGATGCGCAAAAGATAACGGTTCTTGAGCGAATGATAATTGACCCGGGCCGGCATGGCGGACCGCCGCTCGGGAAGGTTGAAGCGGCGGTGCTCGGCCACGGCGGCGGGCTCGTAGAGGATCTCCCAGCCGCGCTCGCGCAGGCGGAAGCAGAGCTCGGCGTCCTCGCGGAAGGAGTGGAAGCGGGGATCGAAGACCTCGCCGGCAACGGCAGCGTCATCCAGGGCTTCGCGGCGAAACAGGGAGGCGGCGCCCGTGGCCCCGAAGACCTTCTCGGGTACGCCGTACTGTCCCCGATCCGGCTCCCCCGAGCCGCGGTCGAAGTGGCGCCAGGCCCGGGTGAGGCGCATGCCACAGGCGTCCAGGATCTCTCCTCCGGGCCGTACCAGCCGGCCGGTGACGGCTCCCACCCGCAGGCCGGGCTGAGCCGCGCGCGCCAGGAGCCGGGTCACGAAGTCGGGCGCGGGGCGGGCGTCGGCGTTGAGGGTGAGCACGAAGGGGGCGCGCGTCCGGGCCAGCGCGGCGTTCATCCCGCCGGCGAAACCGAGGTTCTCCCCCAGCTCCACGACCTGACACGGGATTCCCTGCGGGGCGTGGGATCGGGCCATCTCCGCGCTGCCGTCCCGGCTGGCGCAGTCCACCACCACGATCTCCAGGGGCCGGTGATCCAGGGCCGCCAGTGACTCCAGGCAGCCGGGCAGGTCGGCCGCCGAGTCGTGGGTCACGATGCAGACGGCGACCTGTTCGCCGGCGTCAGAGGTCCCCCTCCCAAGACCCTCATCACCCCGGCCCTCTTCTCCCGCCCCCTCCCAACCCCCCTCACCGGGAGAAGAGGGAGACCCGCCAGAGCACTGAGGCGTGTAGGGTGCGCTGTGCGCACCGTCAACGCTTTCCCCGGTGCGCACAGCGCACCCTACCGGCATGACCGCTTCAACCGGGTCCCCCTCTCCCGGTGAGGGGGGTGGCGAGGGGGCGAGAGAGGGGGTAGGGGGTGAGGGCCCTGGGCGGGGGCGCGGCCGGCGCCAGCCCGTGATCGCCCCGGCCAACAGGCCGAGGAGACCGGCCAGGGCCTCCCGCCGCGAGCCCGCCCGCCGCGGCCGGCGCAGGGGGAGCAGCAGAAGACGCAGGGCGATCCCCGGCACCAGGGCCGCCCGCGCCGCCGCGGCCCAGGCCCGGCCATGGTGCCTGGCCAGATAGCGGGTGAGGTTCCGGTAATAGATATAGAGGAAGGGACCGTAGCCGAGCCGCGGCACCGTGCTCCCCAGCCGGTGGCGGAAGCGGGCTACGGGCCAATACCTAAGGACAAGCCCCCGGTCCCGCAGCCGCCGGGCGAGGTCCACGTCCTCGAACCACGCGGGGTGAAAGGCGGCATCGAAGCCGCCCACGGCCGCCAGTGCCTCCCGCCGCAACGCCAGCGCCGCCGCCGCCGGCTGCTCCACGGGCGCCCCTGCCCCGGGCTCGGTGTCATTCGAGTTCCCGGCAAATCCCGGGAACGCCTGGAGCACCAGCGCGAGCGGCGAAGGCAGGCGCCGGAGCTGCCACGCGAACTGCGGCGCGCCGTCCAGGCCCACCAGCCGGGGAGCCAGCCCCGCCGCGTCCGGCCACGCCGCGAAACCCTCCAGCAGACGGTCGAGCGCTCCGGCCTCGGGGACGGCGTCGGGATTGAGGATCAGAACGATCTCCCCCTTCGCCGCCGCCACGCCGGCGTTGGCGCCGCCCGCGAATCCGAGATTGCGGCCGGGCCGCAGGACGCGGAGACCGGACGGCAGCGGTGCTGTCGAACCGTTGTCCACCACCAGCAGCTCGAACCGCGGGTCCCGGGGCCACGCCGCCGCCAGCTCCGCCAGCAGCTCCTCGTCATGCCAGTGGACGACCACGCCCGTCAGCAGGGGCTCGGGAGGAGGGAGGCTCACGAGGAGAGGTTATCGGAAGCGGCGGATTTCGCCCAAAGCGACAGCCGGACCGTCGGAGCGGGCGAACCCGGGGAGGAGCCGGAGGGCCCGCGTCCAGCCCGAGAGAATTCCGGCGGCCAATTCCCGATCCCCCTTCCCCAAGGCGTGGACGAGATCGATCAGGTCGCGGGCGGCCAGCACCGGCACGCGCGGCCAGAACGACCAGCCCAGGAGGCGGGCGACGACGAGCCAGCGGTTGCCATAGAGGAGGCGCCAGCGCTCCCGGCGCAGGGTCCTGCCGGTGGACGAGCCGGCGTGGCGGACCCGTGCAGCCGGCACGAGAAGCGCCCGCCACCCCGCCGCCCGCAGTTGGCCGGCCAGTTCCACGTCCTCGTAGTAGGCGAAGAGGCGGGAATCGAAGACCTCGCCGCCGGCCGCTACTTGGCGCAGCGCCTCCCGGCGGTAGACCACGGCCGTGGCCGAAGCCCCGAAGATTTCCCGCGCCCCGGCCTCGGGCGGGGGGACCGACTCGCAGTGGCCGAGCTGGACGGCCTGCCACCAGCCGTTCCAGGCCAGCCCCCAGCCGTCGGCCACCTCCGGCGCCGCGAGCTGGACGTTCACCCCCTGGGCCGCCGCCGCGCCGGGGTCCGCCTCCAGGGCGGCGATCAGCGATCCCAGCCACCCGGGCTCCACCACCGCGTCGTCGTTGACGGCGGCCACCCAGTCTCCGGACGCCGCGACAATCCCCAGGTTGTTCCCCGCCGCGAACCCGAGATTGCGCCCGGGCCGGAGAACCTTGTCGGCGAGCCCCGTAGGGAGGGCGGCAGGCGTCTCCCCCTGATCGACGAGGAGGATCTCCAGAGCGGACCCGCCGTCTCGCCGCAGGGCTTCCAGACAGGGGACGAGCAGAGGCGAGCGGCCCAGGGTGAGTACGACGGCGGAAGAGGCCCTTCTCACCGCCACTCCAACTCCACCCGATCCAGAATCGCCCCATTGACCTCCCCCGGCGGATAAGGGCCATGGGCGAAGAGGACCAGCGGCTCGCCGGCCCGCCAGTCGAAAGGCCCGACCTCGATCACCTCCCAGACCCGCGGACGCGCCGGGTGCCAGGTGGCGAGCCGTCGATCCCCCTCCTTGACGTCCAGATGGAAGGGGACGGGCTGGTTGCGGATGAGCTCGGCGTAAAGCCGGAGCTTCACCCACCGGCCGCCGGCCACCACCGGCGCCTTCAGCGTCTCGCCCACCCGCAGCACCCAGCCGCCGCGATGGCGGGTGCGCTCGATGATCCAGCGGTCGGGGTGGGGATGGCCACCGCTCTTCCACACCTCGGGGTCCTCCAGCTCGATCACCCGCGTGGGTACGCGGGCTGCCGCCGTCGGCAGCAGCGCCGCCGCCGCCAGGAGGAGGGCCACCCCGGCGAGCCCCGCCGCCACCGGCCGAACGCCCGGCCGCCGGGGGGGCGACGGGAGCCACCAGAGGAGGGGGAGCAGGGGGATCGTCACCACCGGCCATACCCAGGTGGCCGTCCGGGGCCGCACGAAGCTGGGGAAGAACCGGGTGACGTCCAGCCCCAGCCGGCCGCTCAGGGCGTCGAGGAGATAGGTCCGCCCGTCCGCGAAGTTGTACGTCCACCCCGGCACCGTCACCCAGACCAGCGTCAGCACCAGGGTGAGCGTGCCGAGGGCCGCAAGGAGGGCCAGGGCTCCCGGCCGATGACGGTCGGCGAGGAGCGGCACCAGGGCCACCGCCAGCAGCGGCAGGGCGATCAGGGCGTAGCGGAACGGGGGGGACCAGCCGCCGTACCACTCCAGGCGCGGCGCCACGACGATCAGATAGGGCGCGCTCAAGGCGACAAGGTGGAGGAGGAGACGGCTGCGCCGCGCGATCAACAGCCCGGCGGCCGGGATCAGCACCAGCCAGACCGGAGCGCAGCCGAAGAGTCCGAAGGCCGCGTCGTAGAACAGGCCGAAGCCCCCCTTGAGGTAGGACGCCAGGCCGTAGGCCCCGGGATCGACCTCCTGCCAGGTGTGGATCTTGAGCGGATTGGAGTAGACGATCTGGTTGTAGAGGAGCATGCCGCCGCCCACCGCTCCCAGCAGCCCGGCGAGGATGAGCACCGGCCGCCGGGGCCGGCCGGCGTGCCACCACGCCAGGGCGAGGATCGGCCCGGCGATGAGGACGAAGCGGATCTTCACCAGCGGCAGGAGCAGCACGGGCAGGCCGATCCCCAGCCACTCCTTGAGCCCCCAGCTCCGCTGGCCCTCGCGGCCCTCTCGGGCATAGAGGGTGAGGATGCGGTCCAGAGCCGCCGCCGCCAGCAGCGCCGCCGGCACCTCCACCCAGACCTGGTAGGAGTAGAGGAGGAGAGGCGGCCCGAAGGCGGCCAGGGCGTAGGCGGCCAGCGCCTCGCCGGGGTGCTCCGGCGAGTAGTGCCGGGCCAGCCGCAGGACCATCCACGCGAGGAGGGCCGTCAGCGCCGCCATGGTCGCCAGCGCTCCCATCTTGCCGCCCAGCCGGTAGGCGGGGACGAGCACCAGGGGGAGCATCTCGTTGTGCCGCGAGTAACGCTCGCCGTGCGCCCCCACGGGATCGCCCGGCTGCGGCTCGATAGGGCGGTCCATGAAATGCCGCCAGTCCCCTTGGGCGTAGTTGTTGGTCAGGTCGGCGTCGAAGTCGTACGCCAGGCTGTGGGTGACCAGGAGATAGTAGGGCTCGTCGCCGTCCACCTGGCGGTGCCCGGCCGACCACGGGAGGAGGGCCACGTAGACCGTCAACGGCAGACAGAAGAAGAGGAGGGACGGCCGCCGGGGGAGCCACCCACCGAGCAGCGGCCGCAGCGCCGCCGTCTGCCGCGCCACCCGGCAGGCCAGCACGAGGAGCAGCCCCGCGGCCAGGATCTCGTCCGCGAGCGCCAGGCTGAGATGAGACCGGGCGAGGATCAGCAGCCAGAGGACCGCCAACCCTGCGAGCTCCCCCGCCGTCCCTGCGGGCGACAACGGCCGCGCTCCCCGCCGGTGGATCTCCCGGAAAGCCCCGAGCACCAGCGGCAGAACTGTCAGAGTCCCCCGGAAGGGATCGCCGGCCGGCAGCGGCGACCACCACGCCAGCAGCGCCATCGCCGCCAGCGCTGCCGTCAGGACCCCCGCCGTGGCCAGCCCGTGCCGCCGGCCGGCCCTCACTTCCGGAGCTCCAACTGGTAGAGAGCGACCGTGAGATCGGGGGAGACGCCGGGAGCTCGTTCAATTCGCAGATGGACGAAGCGGTCCCGGCCGTCGAGCTGGAGGCGGGAGCGGTAGCGCTGGGCGAAGAAGTCGCCCGCCACCCAGGAGACCCACGCCGCCGGGGCCGGCCGCCCCTCGCGGGCGACGTCCGGCCGCCGGGCCGCCCAATCCCCGGTGTCCTGGCCGGCCCGCAGCGGCCATTCGACGCTCCGCCCCGCCGGACTCACCAGCCGCAGGACCGCCACCGGTGTTCCCGTTGGCAGATCGGCGCCGCTGCCCAGCGTGGACTCCACGACCACGCTCTTCACCGGCTGCGGCGGCAGATCGGTCTCCCAGGCCGGGTGCCCGGCATCCAGCACCACGGGGACCTGCGGCGGCAGCAGGGGCGTGCCCGCCCTCGGCAATCCCTGGAGCAGGGCGAGGATCAGGCACGCCGCGGACAGCCCCGCGAGGCGCGTCGAGCGCAGGGGACCGCTCCAGCCACCCCAGCCGCGGCCCATCCACACGCCCAGCCCCGCCAAGGCCAGGAAGAGGGTGGCGGTCCAGACCGCCAGCTCCGGTCCGGGCGGCAGACCGAGGAGGGCCAGCGCCTGGGGCAGGGGCCCGCGCCGCAGCCAGGGGTAGGAGGCGAGGAGCGCCGTGCCGCCGAGCAAGGAACCCGTCCACACCCGCTGCGGCACGGTGAAGGCGGCGCTTCGGCGCAGCGAGAGCGCCGCCAGCGCCAGGGGCGCGGCCAGGGTCGAGAGGTCCGGCACCAGGGGGACGGTGGCCGCCAGGAGGGCCGCCGCGAGCACGTTCCAGATCCGCTTCCGCTCGGGGAGCAGCGCCGCCGGCACCAGCAGGGGGAGGGCGGAGAAATGGAGGACCATGCCGCTCCAGGACGGCTGGAAGACGATCCCCAGCCCGATCGCCACGGCCACCGCCAGCCCTGCCCCCACCCGCGGCCAGGCCAGGGCCAGCCCGCAGACGGCCACCGCCACTCCATAGCCCGGCTGCCATGCGATGGGCGCCAGGACGACGGCCAGCGCCACCGCCCGCGCCGGCCGGCCCGTCTGCCACCCGGCATCCGCCCGCCCCAGCGCATCCCCCGCCGCCAGGGCGAGCAGGGCGAGCGTCGACGCCACGTTGAACCCTGGCGCCAGGGTCAGGGCCACACCGGCCGCCACCAGGGGGAGGACGGAGCCATGCCGCCGCGCCAGCATCGCCACGGCCAGGGCCCCCGCCACCGGCAGCACCAGGAGGGCCACCAGGAGGCGCACCGTCAACACCGGCGCGAACAGCAGCTCCCCCCGCAGTAGGACCTGGACGCCCAGGGCCAGGGGGATGAGGACGCCCGGGCTCGGAGGGACGGTCCCGAGCCGCCGAGCCGCCGCCACCGCCAGCGTCGCCACCAGCACCAGCACCACCGCCGCGCCTCGTCCCGGTCCCGGCGGCAGGGCCCACACCGCGGCCGTGGCCAGGACCGCTCCCAACCCCAGCTCCACCGCCGGCGCCGGCGCCAGCCCTCCCACCGGCAGGAGCGACGCCGCCGCGAGCACGGCGAGGTAGAGCCCCTCGGCGGTGCCGGCAGGAACCGTGTCCCGCCCGGCGAAGGAGGCCATGGCCGCCAGCGCGCCGAGGGGCACCAGAAGGCGAACGGGCAAGCTCCTGGGCGAATGAGAGACAGAAAGTTCGTTCACACGAAGCCTTGAGCTGGCGAGGGCGTCCCTTGGAGGAACCGCTCCCGATGTTATCGCTGACCTGCTGTCTTTTCCTACGGATGAGGAGGGCGGAACGTCGGGGGGACCGCCCACCCAGGAACCTCACCCCTGTCCCCTCTCCCACCGCACTCCCCCCAACCGGGAGAGGGGAACCCGGATGAACGGTTCTTGCCTTTCTCCCTCTTCTCCCGGTTGGGGGGAGGGCGGTGGGAGAAGAGGGCCGGGGTGATGAGGGGTCTTGGCAGGGGGAAGGGGTGATCCAGGATGATGAAGCCTTGCGGTACACTTCCCCGCCATGCTCTCCCGAGACCTTTTGCGCGACGATCCCGAGAAGGTCCGTCACGGTCTGGCGAACCGGAACGCGGACACGGCGCCTCTGGATACCTGGCTGCGGCTCGACGCCGAGCGGCGGGCCGCCCTGGTCGAGGTGGAGGAGCTGAAGCGCCAGCGCAACGAGGCCAGCCGCGCCATCGGCGAGGTCAAGAAGCGGGGCGGCGACGCCTCCGGGCAGATCGCCGCCGTGGGTCAGCTCAAGTCCCGCATCGAGGAGCTGGAGGCGCGCCTCGCCGCCCTCGATCCTGAGCTGCTGGCCATCGAGCTGACCCTCCCCAACCTGCCGCACCCGTCCGTGCCCGTCGGCAAGGACGAGACCGACAACCGTTGCGAGCGGACGGTGGGCATCCCGCGAACCTTCGATTTTCCAACCAAGGCCCATTGGGACCTGGGGCCCGAGCTGGGCATCCTGGACTTCGAGCGCGGCGCCAAGCTCACCGGCGCCCGCTTCACCGTCTCCTTCGGCGCCGGCGCTCTGCTCGAGCGGTCGCTCAGCAACTTCATGCTGGACCTCCACACCCGCACCCACGGCTACACCGAGGTCCTGCCGCCGTTCATCGTCAACCGCGACACCCTGGTCGGCACCGGGCAGCTCCCCAAGTTCGAGCTGGACCTCTTCCACCTGGAGGGGTATCCCTACTACCTGATCCCGACCGCCGAGGTCCCGCTCACCAACCTGCACCGCGACGAGACCCTCGACGAATCCACCCTGCCCGTCCGCTACACGGCCCACACCCCCTGCTTCCGCAGCGAGGCCGGCTCGTACGGCAAGGACGTCCGCGGCCTCATCCGCCAGCACCAGTTCAACAAGGTCGAGCTGGTACAGCTCACGACGCCCGAGACCAGCTACGCCGCCCTGGAGGAGCTGACCGGCCACGCCGAGGTGGTCCTCCAGCTTTTGGAGCTCCCCTACCGGGTGATGACACTCTCGACGGGAGACATGGGATTCGGCGCGGCCAAGACCTACGACCTGGAGGTCTGGCTACCGGGCCAGCAGGCCTACCGGGAGATCTCCTCGTGCAGCAACTGCGAGGACTTCCAGGCCCGGCGGGCGAACCTCCGCTACCGTCCCGCGGGAGGGGGCAAGACCCGCCTCCTCCATACGCTGAACGGCTCCGGCCTGGCGGTGGGCCGCACCCTCATCGCCGTGCTGGAGAACTACCAACAGGCGGATGGCACCGTGCTCATCCCGAAAGCCCTGCGGCCCTACACCGGGGGGCTGGAGCGGATTACCGCCAGGAAGTAAGCTGTTGCAGATCCCCAAGGAGGGGTGGCTGAGCGGTCTAAAGCAGCGGTCTTGAAAACCGCCGGTCGTTCACGCGGCCCGTGGGTTCGAATCCCACCCCCTCCGCCAACTAAGACAGGGACTTCAGGGACAACAGGGACTTCAGAGAATCAGGCCTCTGCTCCTGCTGCCGGTCCTTCGGCTAAAATGGCGCCGCTCCTGAAAGGAGGCTCACCATGTGGCTCCCGCTCATCGCAACCGCTCTGCTCCTGTCGCCCCAAGCCCCCGCGGCACCCGCCACGGCGCCGCCGCCGGCCGCGCCCCAGGAGAAAGCCACGCCGGCCGCTGCTCCTCAGACTGCGGCTCCCCGGCCGCGCGATGAAAAGCTCCCCGCTTCCGAGTCGCAGGCCAAGGCAGCGCTGGACAAGACCCCCCGCCATGGCGAGTACGTGGACGTCAAGAATCCCGCGGGCGGCCCTGCCATCCGCACCTGGGTCGAATATCCCGAGCGCAAGGAGAAGGCCGGCGTCGTCCTCGTCATCCACGAGATCTTCGGCCTCAGCGACTGGGCCCGCGCCGTGGCCGACCAGCTCGCCCGGGAGGGATTCATCGCCGTCGTCCCCGACCTCGTGTCCGGCATGGGACCCAACGGCGGGGGCTCGGATTCCGTGTCGAGCCGCGACGACGTGGTCAAGCTCGTGCGCGCGCTCACCCCGGACGAGGCGACCGCCCGCCTGAACGCCGTCCGCGACTACGCCGTCCACCTCCCGGCCGCGAACGGCAAGAGCGCCACGGTCGGCTTCTGCTGGGGCGGTGGCCGGAGCTTCGCGTATGCGGCCACCCATCCTGACCTCGCCGGCGCCGTCGTCTACTACGGCACCCCGCCCGAGGCCGCGGACCTGGCGCGCATCAAGGCTCCGGTCCTGGGCTTCTATGGCGGAGACGACGCGCGCGTCACCGCCACCGTCGCGCCCACCGAGGCCGAGATGAAGAAACTCGGAAAGACCTACGAGCCCCACGTCTTCGAAGGCGCCGGCCACGGGTTCCTGCGGGCGCAGGACGATCGCAACGGCGCCAACCTCAAGGCCACCCAGCAGGCTTGGCCGCGGACGGTGGCTTTCCTGCGGGAACGGCTGAAGTAGCGGGCCTCAGCGTTGGAGACCCGGCGGGCGAAGCCGCCGAAGTGACCTTCCCGGTTCGCGATCTCGGGCTGGGAGATCCCGAGCTTTGCCGCAAAGATCGCGATCTCCACCCTCAAGATCGCGCTCTCGCGTCTGCGGTTCACGACCTCGGGTCCGCGGTTCACGATCTCTGGTTCGCGGTTCACCAACTCCGGTTCGCGGTTCGCGATCTCTGAGCCAAGCCGCCGGCCCCTCCGACCGGCCCTCTGAACACATCTCGTGTCGCCAAACGAGACCACCACGACCCGCACCCGCGATATCCTCGTGGCGTATCTCCGGCACGAATGCGTACGAGCCCCGGGGGGGAGGACAGATCTCAATGGCCAGCACGTTCACCAACCTGCTCTACCACATCGTCTTCTCCACCAAGAATCGGATTCCGGCGATCCACGAGAGCCTGCGCGAACCGCTCTACGAATATATCGGTGGCATCATCCGGGGAGAGCGCGGCGTTCTCCTTCAGATCGGAGGTGTCCCGGATCATGTCCACCTCCTGACAAAAACCAAGGCGGATACCGCGATCTCATCCATCGTCGGCCGCATCAAAACGGGCTCCTCGAAATGGTTGAACGGGAAAAAGCTCGCTGCGAATCACTTCGAATGGCAGGTCGGCTACGGAGCCTTTTCCGTCAGCGAGTCTCAGGCGTCGAAAGTCCGGAGGTATATCCAGAATCAGGAGGCCCACCACGCCCGGGTCTCCTTCAAGGATGAGTTGATCACCCTGCTCAAGAAACATGGGATCGAGTATGACGAGCGATATCTCTTGGGCTGAGGTGATTCGAACGATGAGCTACCGTCGCCCCTTCGGGGCTTTGGGGTTTGTGTGGGTTATGTAGCCTGGGGCTGGCAAACAGCGCCAGCCCCAGGCTACAGGCCTTTGCCCCTTCGGGGCATGCTGTGTTCCGTAAGGATGGAGATTCAATCACGACAAGATTCATGAGCGCTCATAGCGAGTTATGGCTTGCCGCGTTCAATCCTGGGAACGCTCGCAGAGCGGCGTTCAGCACAATGCTATGGCCGCTACACAAAAACCGTCTTTGCTTAGGCATGTAGCCTGGGGCTGGCGCTGTTTGCCAGCCCCAGGTAGACGTGGCCCCACAAAACCTTTCCCGGCGAGCGGGAGAGCTCTGATGATTCAGTCGGGGTTATTTCGCTGGCCTTCTTTATGAAGGCCCGCAGAACGCCATGAGCTCGCAGAATTCCGCCTACACTGCGGCGCCAAGGCAATCCCACTGTGGCTTTGCTCCGAAGGAGCTTAGGCATGTAGCCTGAGGCTGGCGCTTTTTGCCAGCCCCAGGTAGATGTGACCCCACAAAACCCTCAAGCCCCGAAGGGGCGACGGCAGTTTATGCCTCGGAGCCGACTTCCGCATCCTTCATGGTTTTAATGGCCATGTCTCTGTGGCAATTTTGGCGAGATGAGCCTGACGTGCTGAGATAGTAACTGCTGTCCATTCCCTCTCGATTGCAATCTCTTCATTTAACTGAAGCTGAGAGCGAGCATATGCCGACTTCTTTGCTGCGAACGGTCGGTTCCCGCCAGCGTTGTTGTCATCGGTTTTAAGCAGAGTCAAATTGCCTATACGCTTTACGTTTGCCGCGGCGGATTCTTCGTCAAACCCAGGCCAGTCCTTGAGCCGTGGATTCTGCGGAAGTATGTGTTCTAGGTTTACTTCTTTTTCAAGGGTATTGGGCACGAGCTCAGGATTCTTCTCTCCTCGGAGCGACTGTTCAAGGGCCTGTAGGTAGTATCGCGCAAGGAATGCCTGCGAAACTGAGGCCGTAGCAAACGACGCTCCAAATTCTGCGTCGCCCGGAACAAACGCCGTTGCGTACCTAACCAGATCGGCGGCTGTTTTGATTTCCTCATCGCGGATCTTCTTGCCGCCGTCCGCATAGTACCTCTCCATGGTGCCACCCCCAAGACCGCCGACAACAAGCAGACGCACATTCCATGACACTAGAAGCCGAAGCACCTTTTTCAGTTCCCTTGGGGAGAATTTCACAAGTACCGCGAGAAGAAGAGGTCTGTACTGCTCTAGACGTAGGTTGAGCAAGGTTTGTACGTGTTGTCGCGCGTCAGTCCCAAGAGGCTGCCAAGCTTCGTGATCAGAGTTAAGTATAGCTGCGTAGAATCGGGCGTTCTCTGCGAGCTCCGAAGCGAAGTCGATGGCAGCCTGCTTCGTACGGAGGTTACGTTTGAGATCTCCGTATAGTTCCTTCTCGCGCACAGGGCCCTGCTTCGATGACCAGAAGTGGCGAATGAAAGTGGCAACTCTCTTATCACCCTCTAATGCGGAAGTCGCCTTTATCCAATTCGCCCGCGCCTCTTCCAATCGATTTTCAGATCGGCCAAAAACATAATTTTTGAGGAGATCGGCAATAGACAGATCGAGCCCTCGATCGTTAAGAGTCTCAAAGATGATAAACGCGTTAGCTTCATCGGGAACGCGTACGACGATTACTTTGGCTTTTTTATCCAAGTACTCCGCCCAGTCTATCAGAAGGGCGACCTCATTCTTTGAGGTCTTTGCGTAGCGGGAGACAAGGTCGCGTACCGCCTGAAAGCCAGCCCGAATGCGTTTGTGCGAATCGGTTGCAGCGGATGGGCTTCTGCCAGTTATAGCCGTGTCGCTTAGGACCACTCTTCGAAAAAACTCGTCGTCCGTCTCATTGAGTCTAAGTTTTGGCTCTATTTCCTCCGTTCTTAGGTTGAGCGAAAAGAGGTAACGGTTGGCGAGAGGTTCTGAACGTCGGTCGCCGCGATCCTTGAGAAAGTCGCGTATGGCGGCAAAGATCATGGAAACCGTTGCGAGTCTCTGCTGTCCATCTACTACAGAAGGTTGCTCTCCTGTTCCGGCGGTCAGAACAACCGAACCTAAGAAGTACTCTGCATCGCCTCGACGAAAGGCTTCCCACAAGTCGGATAGTAGCTCAGTGATCTCTTCGGAGGCCCAAGAGAAAGATCTTTGGTAAACGGGAACTCGCAGCTCGCTATCGGCGAGCAGGTGCCCAATGCCATCGAGGTTAATTGTGGTTCCGGTGATGTTAGACATCCCACGCATCTCCTTGGCGCCCAAGTCGTAGCGGTTCAGCGACGTTTATACTCCTACCGCCCCAACAACCTCTCCGCCTTCTTCACCACATCCTCCGGCAAAAACCCAAACGCCTTCTGCAGATCCTTGTACTGAGCCGATGCCCCGAAGCGCTCGATGCCGTGGATCTCGCCGTCCAAGCCGACGTACTTGGCCCAGCCGAAGGGGGAGGCGGCTTCGATGGCGAGACGCTTGCGGATCTTCGGCGGCAGGACGGAGTCGCGGTACTCCTGGGGCTGGGCGTCGAAGAGCGCCCAGGAGGGCATGCTCACGACGCGGACGCGGGTCCCCTTCGCGGTGAGCTGCTTGGCGGCTTCCAGGGCCACCCAGACCTCGGAGCCGGTGGCCAGGAGGATGATCTCCGGACTGCCCTGGGCCGGATCGGAGAGGACGTAGGCGCCCTTGGGGAGCCCCTCACGGGCTCCCTTCGCCGTCTCTTCCAGGATGGGCAGGTTCTGACGGGTGAGGGCCAGGGCCACGGGGCCGTGCCGGTGCTCGATCGCGACCCGCCAGGCTTCGGCCGTCTCGTTGGCATCCGCCGGGCGGATCAGCGTCAGGTTGGGGACGGAGCGCAGGCCGGCGAGCTGCTCGATGGGCTGGTGCGTGGGACCGTCCTCGCCCAGGAAAATCGAATCGTGGGTGTAGACGTAGATCGTCTGGACCTTCATCAGCGCCGCCAGACGGATCGGCGGGCGCATGTAGTCCGAGAAGATGAGGAAGGTCCCGCCGTAGGGGATCCAGAGCCGCGAGACGGCGATGCCGTTCATGATCGATCCCATGGCATGCTCGCGGATGCCGAAGCGGAGGTAGAGGCCCTCGGCGCTGGCGGCTTCGAAGTCGGCCCGACCCTTGATGGCGGTGTTGTTCGAGGGCGTCAGGTCGGCCGAGCCGCCCACCAGCAGGGGCAGCTTGCCGGCGATGCCGTTGAGCACCTGGCCGGAGGCCGCGCGGGTGGCGATGGGCTTGTCGCCGGGCTTGAAGGTGGGGATGCCGTCCTGCCAGCCGTCGGGGAGCTTGCCGGCGAGCCGGCCGTCGAGGTCGGCCGCCTCTTCGGGGTGGGCCTGCCGGTATTTGGCGAGCAGGTCGTTCCACTCCTGCTCCAGTTTGTGACCGCGCTGGCGGGCCTCCTCGAACGGCTTCCTCGCCTCGTCCGGCACCAGGAAGGTGGGCTCCAGGGGCCAGTCGAGGGCCTTCTTCGTGGCCGCCGTCTCCTCGGGACCCAGCGCCTCGCCGTGCGCCTTGGACGTCCCCGCCCGGTTGGGGCTGCCGAAACCGATGACCGTGCGCACGACCACCAGCGACGGGCGCGCCGTCTCCGCCTCGGCGGCCCGCATCGCCTTCTCCATCTCCGCGAGATCGTTGACGTCCGCCACGTGCTGGACGAACCAACCATAGGCCTCGAAGCGCTTGCCCACGTCCTCGGAGAAGGAGAGGGAGGTGGGGCCGTCGATGGATATCTTGTTGTCGTCGTAGAAGACCTTGAGCTGGCCGAGCTTCAGGTGCCCGGCGAGCGAGCAGGCCTCGGAGGTGACGCCCTCCTCCATGTCGCCGTCGCTGGCGAACACCCAGACGCGGTAGTCGAAGAGCGGAAAGCCCTCCCGGTTGAAGCGGTTGCGGCTCAGGCACTCGGCGATGGCCATGCCGACCGAGTTGCCGAGCCCCTGGCCCAGGGGGCCGGTGGTGGTCTCGACGCCGCGGGTGAGCTCGTGCTCGGGGTGCCCCGGGGTCTTGGAGCCAAACTGGCGGAAGCGCTTGAGCTCCTCCAAGGGCAGACCGTAGCCGGCGAGGTGAAGCAGGGCGTAGAGGAGGGCCGAGGCGTGGCCGCAGGAGAGGACGAACCGGTCGCGGTTCGGCCAGTCCGGATTGTCCGGGTTGTGGCGCATGACGCGCGTCCACAGGAGATAGGCCATGGGCGCCTGGCCCAGGGGCGCGCCCGGGTGTCCCGACTGTGCCGCTTCGACCATGTCCACGGCGAGAAATCGGATGGTGTTGATGGCGAGCTGGTCCACGTTCGGTTCGGGCATTGCGCTCCCTCCACGGTAAAGCCCCCTCGGGCGGGGATAGTCTATCGTGCCGACCTGCGCCGGGGATTGAAATCCCCGGCTACCTGCGGTGGTCCCTGCCGGGACCCGGAGACGACGGCTCTGCCGCGGCCCCGGAGGGGCTACCGAGGGTAGCCCGGGATTTCAATCCCGGGCCCAGGGACCGCGGCTCCCGGGCTTTTTTGACTCCCGGCCCTTCACCCCCTACAATGTGCTCTCCCTGCCGGACCGCACGGAGAGGTGCTGGAGTGGCCGAACAGGGCTGCCTGCTAAGCAGTTGTCCGGGGTAAACCCGGACCGAGGGTTCGAATCCCTCCCTCTCCGCCATTCACCACCCGCCCGCAGCGACGCCCGGCTCGGAGGTTGCAGAGCCGGAGCCTGGACGCGCGCCCCATCCCCCGGGGCGCCATGAAGCCTCTGGAAGAGAAGGGGAGGTCACGATGAAAGCCGTCAATCCTGCCACCGGTGAGCTGATTCGCGAATACCCCGACCACGACGACGCCCGGGTCGAGGAGATCCTGGCCCGCGCGGAGGCCGCCTTCGCCTCTTGGCGCAAGGTCCCCTTTGCCGAGCGGGCGCGCCTGATGACCCGCGTGGCCGACCTGCTGCGCGACCGCGCCGCCGACTACGGCCGGCTGATGACCGCGGAGGTGGGCAAGCCTATCGCCGCCTCCGAGGCCGAGGTGGACAAGTGCGCTTGGGCCTGCGACTTCTACGCCGAGCACGCGGAGCAGTTCCTGGCCCAGGAGACCGTGGCCACCGACGCCACCCGCAGCGGCGTCCGCTACGACCCCATCGGCCCGGTGCTCGCCGTCATGCCGTGGAACTTCCCGTTCTGGCAGCTCTTCCGCTTCGCCGCTCCGGCCCTGATGGCGGGCAACGTCGGCCTGCTCAAGCACGCCTCGAACGTCCCCGGCTGCGCGCTCGCCATCGAGGAGGTCTTCCGCGACGCCGGCTTCCCCGAGGGGACGATGACCACCCTCCTCATCTCCTCGGAGAAGGCCAAGCGGCTGATCGCCCATCCCGTGATCCGGGCCGTCACCCTCACCGGCAGCGAGAAGGCGGGCATGGAGGTGGCCGCCGAGGCCGGTCGGAATCTCAAGAAGACCGTCCTCGAGCTGGGTGGCTCGGACCCCTTCATCGTCCTCGACGACCTCGACCCGGCCGAGGCCGGCCGGCAGGCGACCAAGGCGCGGGTGATCAACTCCGGCCAGAGCTGCATCGCCGCCAAGCGCTTCATCGTCGAGGAGGCGGTGGCCGACCGCTTCGAGGAGGAATTCGTCCGGGCCATGGAGGGATTGAAGGTGGGCGATCCCACGGACCGCGGCAACGAGGTCGGCCCCATGGCCCGCGAGGACCTGCTCGCCGCCCTGGACGACCAGGTGCGGCGGACGGTCGCGGCCGGCGCGCAGCTCCGCACCGGCGGCCACCGGCTGGAGGCCCAGGGCTGGTACTACGCGCCGACCGTCCTCACCGGCGTCGAGCCGGGGATGGCCGCCTTCGACGAGGAGACCTTCGGACCCGTGGCGGCGGTGATCCGCGCCCGCGACGCCGATCACGCCGTGGAGCTCGCCAACCGCTCCACCTTCGGCCTCGGCGCCAGCGTCTGGACGGGCGATCCCGCCCGGGGCGAGGCTCTCGCCGCCGAGATCCAGTCCGGCAACGTCTTCGTCAACGGCATCGTGAAGTCCGATCCGCGCCTCCCCTTCGGCGGCGTCAAGCGCTCCGGCTACGGCCGGGAGCTGTCCGCGGTGGGGATCCGGGAGTTCGTGAACATCAAGACGGTGTGGGTGAAGTAGGGGCCCTCATCACCCCGGCCCTCTTCTCCCGCCCCCTCCCACCCCCCTCACCGGGAGAAGAGGGAGAAAGGCAAGAAACCTCCAGCCGGGTCTCCCTCTCCCGGTGAGGGGGGTGGGAGGGGGCGGGAGAGGGGGTAGGGGGTGAGGGTCCGCCCCGAAGGGGCGCCAGGTCGGTGGCGTGGGCGGTTCCGGGCGGGGCCGGCCCGTGATACTTTGACGCCTTTCGTCCCCCCTCCCCCGTCTGGGAGAGGCCATCCGAGAGGACTCCAGAGGTCATGACCATCCAGATCCAGGGACCCGTCCGGGTCCGTTTCGCTCCGTCGCCCACCGGCTTCCTGCACGTGGGGGGCGCCCGCACGGCCATCTACAACGACCTGCTGCGGCAGAGCGTGGGCGGCGCCTTCATCCTGCGCATCGAGGATACCGACAAGGAGCGCTCCGACGAGGCCATGATCCGCCAGATCCAGTCGGCCCTGGCCTGGATCGGCGTGGTCTGGGACGAGGGGCCGTTCCTGCAGAGCGAGCGCCTCCCCCGCCACCACGAGCGGGCGGAGGAGCTGCTCGCCGCGGGCAAGGCCTACCGCTGCTTCTGCACCCCCGAGGAGCTGGACGCCCAACGCGAGGAGGCCCAGAAGAAGGGCCTCGCCTTCCGCTACCCCCGCACCTGCCTCAAGCTCACGGAAGAGGAGATCGCGGAGCGCCTCGCCGCGAACAGGCCCTTCGCCGTCCGCTTCAGGATGCCGGACGAGCACATCACCTTCACCGACATCGTGCGCGGCGACATGGACTTTCCACCGGATGCCCTGGACGACTTCATCCTCCTGCGTTCGGACGGCAACCCCACCTATCACATGTCCGTCGTGGTGGACGACATCGACATGGGCATCACCCACGTCATCCGCGGCGAGGACCACCTCTCGAACACGCCCAAGCACGTCCCCCTCTTCCGCGCTTTGGGTGGGACGGTGCCCACCTTCGGCCACCTCCCCCTGATTCTCGGGCCGGACAAGAAGCGCCTCTCCAAACGCTACGGCGCCACCTCGGTCGAGGAGTTCCGCACCGAGGGAATCCTCCCCCAGGCTCTCTACAACTTCATGGCCCTCCTCGGCTGGACCCCGGGCAACGACCAGGAGATTCTCTCGCGCGACGAGATGATCGCGCTCTTCGACGTCAACCGCCTGAACGCCTCCGCGGCCGTCTTCGACAAAGAGAAGCTCTGGTGGATGAACGCGCAGTACCTCTCGCGGCTGGACTACGAGGCCCTGCGCCCCCACCTCGAGCCCTTCCTCGCGGCGGCGGGCCTGGCGGACGCGGACCCGGCGCGCCTCGCCGCCGCCGTGAACCTCCACCGCAGCCGCGCCCGGACCCTGAAGGAGCTGGTCGAGCTGATCCTCCCCTATTTCAAGGACGAGCTGACGTACGATCCTGAGGCGAGCGCCAAGTTCCTCAAGGACCAGGACCTGCCCGGCCACCTCGAGATCCTGCGGGAGCGCTGGGCCGCCCTGCCCAGCTTCGACAAGGACGCCCTGGACGCCGCCCTCCGCGCCCTGGCCGGCGAGCGGGGTCTCAAGCCGGCCGTCCTCATCCATCCCACCCGCATGGCCCTCACCGCCGCCGCCCAGGGTCCCCCCCTCTTCGACCTCGTCGAGGCCATGGGGAGGGACGCGAGCCTGCGGCACCTGGACCACTTCCTGGCGTTCCTGAGGAGGGGAGCCGAGGGTTGACCTTGGATAGACCTTTCCGCTAACCTTCCGTCCCTGTCCTGCTGGGAGGTCGTTCAACGGTAGGACATGCGGCTCTGACCCGCAGAATCGGGGTTCGAATCCCTGCCTCCCAGCCAATGCAAAACCTGCCTCTAATCTGAATCCCTTTCCTTCAAGGTCTGCGAGCGTCCGGGAGCTCGCTGCTGGGAGAGGGATACGCTAAGGTAAAGTGATGACGACCATTTCGCTCAAGGACGCGCAGGCCCGGCTGGCCGAGACCGTCGAGCGCACGGAGGCGGGACCTGTGGTGCTGGAGGACTCGGGCCAGCCCGTGGCGGTCGTCCTGTCCATCGCGGAGTATCGCCGCCTGTCCGTCGTCGAGAACCGAGAACACGAGCGCCTCTCGCAAGAGGCCTATGACCAGGTTTTCGGCCCCTTCGACCGAGGCGAATTCCGCGAGCTCACTGACCCGGAGTGGAAGGCTCTGGTGGACGGCCAACGTAAGTCCCGGCACGATCCTCGGAGCCTTGCCCTGCCGCCAAAGGGCCAGGGCGGGTGAGGCGCCGTCCTGCCCTCAGCCTCGAAGCCACCGCTGACCTCGAAGAGATTCGCCAGTACACTGCCGAGCGGTTTGGTGAGGACCAGGCCGCCGCTATCTGAGCGGTCTCCGAGAAGCCTTCGAGCAACTCGCTTCGTATTTGTTTACCGGCCTATCCCAGCGCTACGGCATAGCTCGCCCCTTGGAGGGATGGTCACCCGCAAACGCAGGTCCGCTACGCCGACAGAGAATTCA
>Ga0136846_1208241_pt1 | contig 153210 bp, 113 predicted proteins | sample HopSoiMetagenom2_FD_96841 | JGI IMG/M metagenome (GOLD analysis project Ga0136846, IMG submission 96841) | Grasslands soil microbial communities from Hopland, California, USA - 2 Assembly 2016 (version 4) | ecosystem: Environmental > Terrestrial > Soil > Grasslands | place: USA: Hopland... | reverse complement strand
CAGTAAATTATATTACCTCGTAAAAGTCTTAAATAGCTATAGTCAGGCAAATTCCATTCTCCTGTTTTAGAGCCGAAGTAACATGCCTTTCCATATACTAAATCAATGTTGGGATTTTTTGTGAACGCGTCAATCGCCAACTCTAAATAATTTACTGCTATTTTATCATCTGCATCGAGAGGTAAAATAAATGTCCCTTTTGCCACTTCAATTCCGGCATTACGAGCGCTGGAAAGCCCACCATTTTTCTTTTCGACATATACAAAACGAGGATCGCTCTCAACCCACTTTTCAGCAATCTGCCCCGTTTCATCTATACTTCCGTCATTTACGATTATACACTCCCAATATGTATAAGTTTGGTTTATAACTGAATATAAACATTCTTCCAGGTAAGGAGCTTGATTGTAACATGGAACTATGATGGATACGAAGTTCATTGTTTTTTTGAAGTTTGAAAAAATTCCTCATAAAATCTATACATTCGTCTAGGTAAGTTAAATTTAATTATAAAACGAAGTACTGGGTCAAGATATCTGTAATGCTCTAATTTTTTTCTAAATGCGGCCTTATTTTTCAGATAGAAGTATCTGTTTCTTACAAAAAGATTGACTATCCATCTTTTTTCAGGAATGTCGCCGATGTTCGAAATTAAAATTTGCCATTCTCCAAGAGTAAGCTTATCAAAATTACCACTAACATTTGAGCCATGCTGCCTGTAATAGGCCAATATTTTATTAATATAGTGTATTTTGAATCGTTTACTCAGCCTCAGCCAATATTCCCAATCTTCAATCCAAATATGCTCATTAAAAGGTCCGATTGTTTTTACTGCCTCCATTCTCATTGTTACGGTCAGAGCGGGAATCATATTACCCATCAAAAGCTGATCATAGATGTAGCCATCACCTAACTCAGGGTTCTCGCCAATTACATTGGTATGTTGCTTTATCGAATACTCGTTTACATATTCAGCGTTGCTATAAACCAAACCTGTATCCGAACCCCTACTTTCAAACTCCGAAACCACTTCTGATAAGTAGTTATCATGTAAGAAATCATCCGCTGCTAAAATCTTAACTAAATCACCTTCACACTGGGCTATACATGCATTTAAAGTTCTGCAAAATCCTTGATTTTTTTTATTGAATATCTTTTTTGCAGTTACCTTATTGTCATCAAGCCAACCATTAAAGACTTCTATAGAATTGTCCTTAGACGCATCGTCGGCTACAATCAGCTCCCAATTGGGATAGTTCTGTCGCTTTATGCTATCCAAACACTCAGTAATAAAACCTGAATGATTATAGCTAACTACAATTATCGACACACGTATTTCCGGGCTAGAAGTTATCATTCTTGACTACGATTCGGTGGATTAAGCTTAAATAATTCATTTATTAATTTTATGTCTAATCATTTTTACAATTGGTACTCTGGCATTGAGCTCCCTCCCACAATATAATACAGTTGTTACTGTTATAACGCCGAGAAGGGTATAACGCAACGATTCGGAGTGACAAAAGATGGTAGTGATCAGCCCGAGCGCACCCAATGTTAAAGCCTTCTAAGATACTACCATCGATTTTTTTTGAAAAATGAAACCATATCTCCTTTTCGTTACCCAGGTCATAACACATAAATAAATTATGTATATAGCTATAAAAGAGTATCCAAGACCTTCTAAACCAAAAAAATAGTAAAAGCCTACATTTAGTGAGAGCTGAAGACCATTTCCAAACATACCTTCCATCCAAAAGAACAATTTTTTATCTCCTTTTGCAAAGGAAATATACCCTAATGGATAAGATGCCGCTTTTAATAACACTCCAAAAGCCATTGCTATAATTATAGGCACCACGACCATAAAAGTTTTACTCAATAGCAGATGAACAACCAATGACGCAAAAGTCATCATGCATAAGGCTATTGGAGCAACAATTAAAATAACAACTTCAAATTGGCTGTTAATAAAAATATTTCTAGCTGGGACATCGTCGACAACAGCCGACAACTTTGGGAAATAATCAGCGGCCATGGCAGTAAATACCAACCCAATATATTGATTTGTAATGCTGTTGGCACCTTGAAAAAAGCCTACGTCATCTAATCCACCACTTTTTTTGATATAAATATTCAGCAGATAAACAACCAGATTGCCTAATATTGTTGCCATCATCAGCATGGTTCCAAGACTGATCATGCGTTTACTGTTAGAAAAGAAATTGGAATTTTTTAGGTTTGAATAGCTGTAATTTAAGTTGTCCCTATTGAGCCATAAATTTATGACCAATGTTGCCGCAGCTACTATAATCATTGCCGGAACTATACCTTGTAAGCCCAGAAAATAATACAATGGAACTCCAACAACAAGACTTAATATGGAGCTTAATATGCCACTAATTGCTATTTTTTTTAACTGTCCTTTACCTTGAAGAATCGACTGTTCGCCATTTAATACTGTTGTCAAAAAAATAAATATTGAGAGCAGGGCAAAATCTGATGCATGTTTAGTGTCTCTAAATGTAAAAACGCTTAGTTGCCTTGAAAATAATAAACAAACCATTCCACCTATCCCTCCCAAAAAAATGATCAGGAAACGAATGCGTAACAGCGTTTTTTTTATATCGGTAGTTTTGCTTGCTTCAGCTTGTGAAATATCCTTAACAGCCGTAAGATTTACACCAAATGAGCTAAATTGCTGAATAATATTGGTTGTATTAGTTAATAGGGATGATAGTCCCATACCTGCCGGCCCCAGCAGTATGGCGATCAATTTAGCTCTTACTAAACTTATAAAAATTGAAATTACCTGCGCTCCTCCAAATATAGCGGACCCTTTAAGAATTGACTTGTACGTATTAGATTTTGTAGTCGACATATTTTACAACAGCATTATTCAAACTCTTTCCGACTTATAAAGTCGTATTTTTTGGTTTGTGCCTCCAAACCTTTTAAACCAAAGAAAGCTGTATAATTGATCCTTTTTTTTTCGTTCCATAATGCCAACAAATCATCAGTACTGAAGTGTCCCAAAACATGATTGTAACCTTCGGTTTGAGTGATATTACTATGTATACACGGCGCTGCAATATATTCCATACAAAGCCCGTCTCGGTTACTAAAATAGGGCAGAAAAACCTGCAAATTGGCCTCTAATGAGTTAGGCGCTTTAAAATCAATCGATTTAATCATCGCCAACATCTCTGTAGTGGAAAACATGTAGCCAGACACTCCGATCGGATAGGTCCAATCACTAAATTCAGTGATCTCGTTCCATTTGAATCGCAAAAGCTGATCTGATGCAGGTGTAAGCTGAGGCACTAATAAGTCTTTGGCCAAAACAGTACTGTGCGTCAGATCTTTCCCCCTTGTCAGACTTAAAATTTCTTTGAGAGGGTCGATGTTCTTGAACCAATTATAATCTACCCCGGTTGTAAATAGCATATCGTCCACGTAGAACATTATACGTCCACAGGACGTATTTTCCAATACCTTAATCAGATCATTCCGAAAACTCTTTTCTCTGATAAATTCTACCGGTAAATTCCTATACAATAACTTTAAGTCCTCATAAGATCTATTATGACGCTCATCGCTGACATGGTATAAAACTTTCACCACACCATAGTTAGCAACTTGCTCAAAATAAGATGCTAAAAATGCATCCAATTGCATGGCGCGGTCCTTTGAAAAAATAACGGAAACGATGTCTGTGTTCTGAGGTGTGAACATCTTTTTCATCGAATTATAGAGTGGAACGATCCCTATATTTAAGTTTTTTTTGAACTCAAAACCTTTTCTGTCCAGGTATCTAACTACAAAAGACATTAACTTCTTCCTCATATAATAAAATTGTTGACACTTCTAACTATCTGTTCAACCTCTTCGTCACTCATTACAGGACTTATCGGCAAACTAAGCACTTCCTTATGTATTTTTTCTGTAACCGGATATGAGTCGGTATGCCAATCTATATAGCACTCCTGCTTATGGGGTGGTATAGGATAATGAATTAACGTTTGAATGCCTTGATCAGCCAGGTACGCTTGTAATTTTTCTCTGTGGACTGTACGTACTACGAAAAGATGCCAAGAGTGCTCATTTTCATCATCAGGATTGCTAGGTAAAAGCAAATCAGGATTTTTAATTTCAGCCAAATACTTCGTCGCAATTTGCCTGCGTATCGAATTTTCGGCATCCAGATGCTTTAATTTGACATCAAGCACCGCAGCCTGTATTTCATCTAATCTGGAATTGAGACCCTGGTAAATGTTTTTATATTTTTGATGCGATCCATAATTCGCAAGAGCCCTGATGGTTTCAGCCAGTTGCCCATCTTTTGTTGCTACAGCACCGGCATCACCCAGTGCCCCCAGATTCTTGCCGGGATAAAAGCTAAAACCTGCGGCATCGCCTAGGTTACCCGTTTTTATACCTTTGTAAGATGCCCCGATAGCCTGTGCATTGTCCTCAATAATTTTAAGATTGTATTTTTTTGCCAGCGCTTCTAATTCCAAAGACCAAACTGCGCGGCCATATAAATGCACGATCATTATTGCTTTGGTCTTTATTGTTATGGCAGCTTCAATTTTTGTAACGTCTATATTATAGCTATCTAAATTTGGCTCTACAAGTATAGGCTTGAGCTTGTTGTCAGTAATTGCCAATATAGACGCTATGTATGTGTTGGCTGGAACGATTACTTCATCTCCTTCCTGAATTGATCCGAGGATTAAATATGCTTTCAAAATTAAACGCAAGGCGTCTAAACCGTTAGCTACGCCAATGATATTTGGGCTACCAGTGTATTTACCCAGGTTAATTTCAAAATGCTTCACCTCATTACCCAGTAAATACCATCCCGACCGGAAAACGGTTAGTATCCGCTCTTCGATCTCTTGTTGGTGAGTCATATTTATTTTCTGCAGATCTAAAAACTTAATCATTTGTTAGTGCGTTTTTTAATTTCCAATTACAAGGCTTCTCTACCATTGTGTAGCAAAAATAACTTGAGACAATGCTAATGACAAAAATGAGACTAGCTTTTATCTCATCATGCAGACTTATCTCAAATTTTGAAAAAATAATCTGCAAATAGGCTATTACCAAATAATGCAATAAATAAAAGCTAAAACTTATTTCGCCACCAACAACAAGATATTTGGAAGAGAGTATTCTGGAAAACCGGCCTCCTCTTCCGAAATTGCAACAACTAGAAAGCGCAAAAGTCAATATAATTAGACACATTGGAAGCCAGTAGTAAACCGAATATCTATAGCTTATTCGGAACCTGTCGTGAAAAATAAAAAAGGAAATAAATAAAATAATTCCACTAAGCTCAAATAAAGTCGGCTTATTTATTCTAATATAAATAGGTTTCAATTTAACATATAATTGGAATAAAAATATACCGAGAAGAAAATCTAAAAAACGTACAGGAGGATATATATATATGAAAAAATGCTTAAGATTCTCGGAATATAAGAAGAAATTTAAAATGATAACCAACGATATACCAAATATCAATATAGCAGGGATAATAACTTTTTTGCGATTCACTAAAAAAATAATAACCGGAAACAATAAATAAAAAAACATCTCGTCAGAAATGCTCCATGACGGAGCATTAAAGGAAAAGAAAACAGATTCATCCGGCACAAAACTTTGGATAAGAAAAAAATTGTAAACTATATTTGGAAAGAATGTGCTATATGAGAGAGGCAAAGCAATTAAAAGTGTGAGAAGATGCATAGGATAAATACGTGCTACTCTCGCCACAAAAAATTTGCGAAAGGAGACCTTTCTTGTAAGCAACTTTTCCTGATAACTATACGCTAGTATAAAACCACTTAGAATGAAAAAGAAACTAACTCCCAAAAATCCTTCTGCAAAATAATCCTCATAAACTTGACTATACTTTATATTGTTTTTCAGGAAACTTAGGTGACTAAAGAATACTAAAACTGCAAAAAATAATCGAAAAGATGTTAATGATTTAATCATAATATACCCCGAAAGCTGAAATTTATTATAATACTCTTAATTTTTTTGCCGGACTGCCAACCCATAGTTCATTGTCGGGAATGTCTTTCGTCACCACACTTCCTGCTCCAATCATCGCATTTTTTCCGATTTTTATACCGCCGAGTATAGTAGCGTTAGCCCCAATACTCGCGCCATCGTCGATCATCGTTTTTTGAAATTGCTCCGGATGCTGCCTGGATCTCGGATATTTATCATTAGTAAAGGTTACATTAGGTCCTATAAATACATTATTGCCCACTCTGATTCCATCCCATAAATAGACGCCGCTTTTTACGGTAACGTAGTTACCTATCACAACGTCGTTTTCAATAAAAGTGTGACAATTTATATTACAAAAATCTCCAATGACGGCCTCAGCTAAAATAACGGCAAATTGCCATACTACTGTCGAATCTCCTATTTTCACTGATTTGACATCCGCCAAAGGATGGATTTTAGCCATTGTTTCTATAGTTTAAAAAGTCTGAATACTGCCTTAAATAATCATCTTCACTATATGCATGCGACGCCAATACCAAACATATTGCACCGGAAGAAAAATTGTGTTCTGATGCCCAAATTCCAGGAGGAATATGTAAACCGAGGCTAGGTCTGTTCAAAAAAACCTGGCGTTTATATTGGCCATCATCTAGGGATATTTCAAAGCTTCCGCTGGCCGCTATTAAAAATTGGTGGCATTCTTTATGAGCATGAGCGCCCCTACTTTCACCACCCGCGATATCAAATAGATAAAAGACTCTTTTCACCTGAAAAGGAAATGAAGATTCGTTTTCAACCACTGTAAGATTGCCTTCGGCAAAAGAAATTTTACCCAGATCTATTACCGAACAGTCGAATACGCTTGATCTATTTTCCATTTAATAAATCTTTATATGAGCCAAAGTCTCGTATGTAATCATTTTCATCGTAACCGAGGTCGGATACAATTAGAGCCAAGGAATTTGTCGAAAAATTCTCCATGTGCCGCCAATACATTGGAGGTACCCATAAGCCGTAATAGGAACGATTTAGAGAGTAACGCTTTTCTGCTTCACCATCGTGTAGAATAACGTCGAAACTTCCGGATAAAGCCACAATAAACTCTTGTTGTTTCTTGAACGCGTGCCCTCCACGCATTTCACCACCGGGAACATCATATATCCAATAAGTACGCGCAATATTAAATGGCAATTGCCTTGGATGCTCAAAAAAAGACAGGTTTCCGCGCTTGTCAATAATTTTAGGCAATTGAATTATTTCAGGATAGGATATGGGCATATTTAGCTGAAAAATTAAAATCTCACTTTAAGATGTCCAGAATTATTTTTCTTATTAATAATATAACTGTGATTAAAAATCCTCCCACAATACCTCCTACAATTAAACCTATAAGTTTACCAATTTTTTTCTCTTCCAACGGAAGTATTGGGGCGTCCACAATTTGTATCAACGGGGTTTCTTTAACGAGCGCTATTTTACTCAATTCGAGATTTTGAAGCAATGAACTTAAAACAGTTTCGTTAATTTCCGCATTGACTTTTGCATTTTCCATGGGCACAATTCTTTGTGCTAACCTGGTTGGATTCTGGTTGGGTGTTGCATCAGCTACTGTGGCGGCTCGACTGATAGCGCCGGCCATATTTCGGCGTACAGAGTCAGTTTTAGCCTGCAAGATGGACACATTTTCCAGGTTTTTTTTCCTCTTTGTCTCTAAATAAAAATCATTTACCGTTTCAACTAAATGATCATTAAATAGCTTCGTAAAAACTTCGTCTCCAAAATTGGTGGAGACGTGAATTAGATTGAGTTTTTTATCTTTCTTCCCTACAGTAAGCCCAGCTGTTACACTTTTAACAATTGTTCCCAAAATACTATCATGAACCAATTGAGCTTTAGGTGTTGCATAAATATTGTTTGACTGAAATTGGATAGCACCTAACTCAGGCTTTCGATTCCAATTTTCTCGCAACTTGTTAAATTCTATGTACCTATCAATAAGTAACTTCCTGCTGCCATTCAGCTCAATTGGGCTAAGCAAAGCTTTTGTAATCATATTTCGTGATTTATAAAGCTCAATAATATTTTCTCCGTCAAAAAGTCCTCCACTGCCCCCGCCGATATCGATACCGAAAGTAGAAGCCAAACCCGAATAAGCGCCCAACCCGCCAGACTTACCTCCAGACTCCAAAACGAAGCTGGTTACAGCTGTATAGTTGGGCTTTTGAAATTTGGCATAGATAAACCCAACGAATGCACCTAATATGCCAAAAATTACAATAAAATACCATTTCGATGTTAGGTAAACCAGCCACTTCTGTGTAGAGAGAACAAGGGATTTTATAGAACTGGTATCCTCATTCGACCTTTCAACAGACAGCTCCACTTTATCGTGCATATGATTCAATTTAAAGGAAATAATTTACGGCCTTAGTATTGCAAAAATTAATGCAGCTACGGACGCAATCCCAGTGCCTATACCGACCCAAGCTTGAGCAGATAGCTTCTCTCGTTGCGCTCTTTGCGGAACCGAAATTTCTGCACCTGGTGTAACCGTCGGGTAATTATTAAAAAATAAGGCTTTGGTGGTGCCGGCCACGGCTCCGTTAGGATTGCTTACAAACGAACCCCGCTTAAAAGCATTCGTCGTAAATCCCCCCGCACTATTGATGTAGTATTTAAATGGTTTGCCCGGTTTGTATATTACGGAAATAGGACGAAGCACCTCACCACCTACTTTTACTGTTTGCAATAATGTTGGTACCCTGATCACATCGCCTCCCTCTACCAGGAGATCGTAGCGTGATTGGGGCGCATCCAGTATTTTATCTAACTCTATGCCTACCAGGTCAGATGCCTCTGAAGCCAGCTTAATATTAGCCTTGGTTGCTGAATCACTGGCGCCCACCTGTTTCAAACGCGCCAGGTTCAGAGCTCGGATGTTTTCTTCTTCACTATCAATGGAGAGTGGGGAAGGCCTTTTGAGTGAAGCGCCCTTTGAATATGCAAAAGCAGTCAACCCGCCGGCCCTTTTAATAATATCTGAAATCCGCTCGTTCTTCGATTGTATAGTATAAATCCCCGGGCGTAATACCTCGCCCAGTATCTGCACCTGTTTCAGGCTGCCAAACCCTTCTACCGGCCTCACCGTTACTACATCGTAAGGCTGCAGCACAAAACCGGTATCTGCCAGGCTCAGGTCTTTAGTCACCGTTGTATGAAATACTTGTGCGATCTGCGCTTCTTTCTGGCTCAGGTCTGCACTTTGAACCCTCCGGGCCACTTCTATATTTAAAGGATTACCGGCCTGGCTAAAGCCGCCTGCCATTTGTACCAGGTCTTCAATGGTCATTTTTTCGGAAAAATCAAAAGTGCCGGCTCTCCTTACCTCGCCATTGATGCTAACCGTATACCCGTCTCTTAAATCAAAAATGGAACTGATATTAACAATATCGCTTTTCTGCAGCGCCAGGTCGGCACTTCCACCCTGCATTACTTTGGATACCTCAAATGGCACCACGCGGGTGGTATTGTCCGCATTTAACCGGATAATATAGCCTCTTTTCCCAAACACATCAGGTGTTAAGCCGCTTGCCTGTGCCACCAGCTGAGAAACAGTTAGGCCGGGAGTGAACTCGTACATACCAGGTCTGCCTACAGCCCCAACAATATCTACCTTATTTTCAAAGCGCTCGAAAATTGCGTCCACGAAAACCTTGTCGCCGTTTTTCGGGTAAAAATTAGGATAATCCATCAACTGTTTTACTACTATTTTCTGCGCCTCGTCGGTGTTTTGTATAATTTTTACACGTGACTTATAAGCCATATCTGAAAAGCCGCCGGCATAGCGTAATACATCAGCCAGTGATTCCTCAGGTTTGATCTCATAAATGGCAGATCTTTTTACTTCTCCCAATACATCCACCCTTATCTGATAAACCGGCACATGAATAATATCCTGGTCTTCAAGGCGCACATTATCTGCCGGCATACCATTTACTAAAAAATCGTACAGGTCTACCGTAGCTATAACACGGCTGCCCCTTATTACCTGTATATTCCTGAAGGAACCTCGGTTGTTAGGCCCCCCCGCAGCGTATAATGCATTAAACACACTTGCCAGAGAGGGAACCGTATAAGTACCTGGTTTGGTGACCTCGCCCGTCATAATCACTTTAATGCTGCGGATATTACCCAGGTTTACGGCAACACTCGTGCGCCCGGTTCGGAGCGCTGGGTAAGTACGCGACATAGTCGACCTGATCTTGCTGGTTGCCTCCTCAATGGTAAGCCCCGCAACATATATTTTACCCACATACTCTAACGAAATAAAACCTTCGGGAGACACGCGAGGCTTATAGCTGGCTTCATTGTCACCGGTGATATCAATCAGCAATTCATCATCCGGACCTACTACATAGTTCCTCGGCGTTGCCATGCGTAAATTCGTTTCAAACGGAGATGCGCCCGAACTGAACAGGTTGGCGCCAAATATCCTGGATGGCGGAAGTTCGCCCCCCCGGTTCGATTGTGACTTTTGAATTTCTTCATCCCCCGAGGCAGCTCTTTCCACATTCTGATTTTCCGAAGATTTGTTTCTAAGCTGGTTAGACCTGTCTTTTAGCTTTTGAATTTCCAAGGCGTCCATTCCCCTTGCTTTGGCCGCAGCCTCCAGCTGGCTTTCTGTCATGCCAGACTCTCCCATTCTTTGCATCATTTGCTGTACCTGGGCATCAGACATATTGTCTACCTTAATCGTACTTAAATCACTGGGAACCTGTTTATTGGCCGGAGTTTCTTTAGACGTAGAAGTCGTAGGCTTTTGGCCTCTGGGTTCATTTTGGGCATTTCCCTGTACAACAGCCCATAGTAACACAATTGTGAAAATGCCTTTAATATTCATTCGAAAGTTTTGCGTTTGAAAATGGGAGCTTAAAAAAGTCTTCAAATAATGCTCCCCTTTATGGAGAAAAAATTTCCCGCTACGTTTCATATTTGTCATAAGATTAAGGACGGCTGTGTTATACACAAATTGCGTGCAAATTTAGGGTTATGCGCCTTTATCGACCGAGTTTTTTTTACACATAAAAAAATCTGCCAGCCCGGGGCTAGCAGATTTCGTATCATTACTAAATATATACATTTATTTGTTCATGGCAAAGTTTTTGGCTTCCACGATCATATCGTCCATTACCTGGCCGGCCTGGTTAAGGTAGATATCCTCGCTTAAACTCCTGATCCACTGCTTTAAACGCTCCTGTTTGTTCTCGTCTCCCTTATACTTTTCCAGCTCCATAGGCAATAAAGAAACATTCAGGTTCTTTTTCAGTTTCTGCGCCGCAATGATCTGGTCTGCCTTGGCTTTTACCAGCTTTTTCTCCGCCTTGTATTTATCTATATTCAGCGAGTAGCTTCTTTCGTTTTCATCAGCCAGCCAGGCCGCATTTCTTAAAATGGTCTGGAAAGAGCTGTCTTTTTGTAAACGGCTGTTACTCAATTGCTTCAACGTATTAATATCATACTCCGAGTTCCAGGGCGTGTAGCTGGCCTTATTAATTTCATCGTACTGCAAGGCAAACTCGTTGTCTTTTTCACGCAGCTTCAGGGCCGCCATCTGGCTGGGCAGCACAATATCAGACTCTACGCCTTTTAGCTGCGTGGAGCCGCCGCTTACCCGGTAAAATTTTCTTAATGTTAATTTAACCGCGCCCAGGTCGCCGCCGCCGTCTCTTTTAAAGCCGGAATGATCGAGGCCGATATTTTGCTGCACGGTACCCTTTCCGTAAGTGGAAGTACTGCCGATCACCACGCCCCTCTTATAATCCTGTATGGCGGCCGCAAATATCTCTGAAGCAGAAGCACTGAACTCATCTACCATTACTGCCAAAGGCCCGGTATATAATACCGATTTATCCTCATCCTTTAAAACCTGTGCCCCTGCAGACCTGTCTTTTACCTGTACAATGGGCCCTTCTTTAATAAACAGGCCTACCATCTGCACCACGTCATATAAAGAACCGCCGCCGTTCCGCCTCAGGTCCATAATAATACCATCTACTTTTTCGTCTTTCAGTTTCTGTACCTCGCGGGCCACGTCGGTAAAGCTCCTGCGGCCGTTGGGGTCGTTAAAAGGTACATAAAACTCCGGCAGGTAAATAATCCCTACCTTGGTATTCTTTACGCTATCCCTTAATATGGCGCTTCGGGCATAGGTGTCAATATCATTTTCAATCTTTTCCCTGACCAGCGATACTTCTTTTACCGTACCATCGGGCTTTTTAATGGTAAGCCTTACGGTGGTACCTTCCTTACCCCTGATCAGCTTTACGGCATCCTGCACATCATAACCCAGCATATCCACCGGCTGGCCATCTTTTCCCTGCGCCACTTTAGTGATCAGGTCGCCGGGGGCCAGCTGTCCCGATTTGGCGGCGGGACTGCCCACGTTAATACTGATGATCTTTATTAAGCCGTCAGAGTACTGGAGGCCGGCTCCTATGCCGAAAAAGCTGCCGCTTAGCTCTTCGTCAAAATAACTTTTATCAGCCGGCGGGAAGAACTCGGTATGCGGGTCCATCGCCGTAGTAATATTGTCTACAAAAAGGTTGAACTTGTCTTCTTCCGTAAATTTCACCTTATAGCGGTCGAACATACGGGTCATCATGGTATCGATCTTTTCGCGGGCTTCCTTTTCCAGCTGCGCATCAGACTTTCCCGATTTAGACGCGCTTTTACCTTCCTGCAGGTCCACAAAACGCTCCAATGCGTAGTATTTCAGCATTTTCCTCCAGCGATCCTTACGCTCCTGCACACTGCCGGGATACTCCAGCTTTTTACCATTCAGCTCTGCCGTTTCATCAATTTTAAAGTCGAAAGGCTGCGCCAACAGCTGGTTCTTCCATTGGGCGGCTTCGGCTATACGCTGGTCAAACACTTTGGATATCCCTATAAAGCTTTCCACCGGCGCCCCGTTGAGCTCATCATCGATCTTTTTGCCGTATAAACCTGCCAGCGAATCCACATCTCGTTTTAAAAAGATATTTTTCTTGGGGTCCAGGTCTTCCAGGTACTTGCTGAAAACTTTTTCAGAGAACTCGTCGTTTATCGCCTTGGGGTCATAATGCCCCTGCGACAGCAGTTTCGACACCATGGTCATGATGAGTTCATATTTTCCTACATCGTCGTTATTCGGAATTATTTTGTTTTTGAAAGCGAAAAAAGAACCCGCCACTAGCACCAACAATATCAAAAACGGAAGCCTCTTCATATTAAATATGTATTTTAAAAATTTTACCACACTCAAAATTAACATTTAAAAACCATCCCGGTTGTCTATTTAAGAAAAGATTTGGAAATAGCTTTTGGGGGAAAATCAAATGGTTGTCTTTATTTTACGCCATTCCTACCCTCTCATAAACCGCCGTTCGGGCAATAAAATAAACAACTTTCCCCAACTGGTAAAAAATTTCATGCCAAATAATAAATAAGGCGCCATACGATAAAAATGGAGCGGGCGGCAAACTCTGAAGGAGATTAGTCTCCGTCGGGCTCAGCCATAACAGGAGATTACCCCGGATAGCGGGCTTTGCTCTCCCGGGCAGTGCCTTTAACAAGGTATTGAGCTATGCAGGTAAAGAAGCCGGTAAAAATGTTTTAAAAAAGATGACATAAAATTTCACTCCAATTATATTTTTACCTACATTTGCAGCCCTTAAACGGTGGGTGTAGCTCAGTTGGTTAGAGCATCAGATTGTGGTTCTGAGGGTCGCCGGTTCGAACCCGGTCATCCACCCCAACAAAACCCTGAATGTATGTTCAGGGTTTTGCTTTTATAACAATTTCGCTATGAACCCCTGGCTTTATTTAATTCCCCTGGTATCTGCATGTGTAGGCTGGATCTTTAACCGAATCCTTTACCACAACTTCCTGAATAGCTATTGGCCCGCCCGTAAAAATGCGATAGCCGACCTGTTGGGCGAACAGGCGGAGCGGTTATTACCCTTTTCGAAAATAGAAGACAAGATCGGCGATGCGGCCCTGGTAGAAAAAGCGATGCCCATGATAGAATCGCATATCGATGAGTTTTTAACGGTAAAGCTCCCGCAGGAAATACCCATGCTGGCCATGTTCGTGGGCAATAAAACCACCGATAAGATCAAAGAGGTATTTATCACCCAGCTAAAGGCATTGTTTCCCAAAGTAATGGGCACCATCGTTGGCGATTTTAAAAATACCCTTAACATAAAGCAGGCGGTGGAAAATGAATTAGCGCGGGTAGATATGGCGGCTTTACTGAAAGAAAAGCTATCGGGCGCTTCTAAAAAATTTGCTTTGGCCGGATTACTATTGGGGCTTTTAACCGGCTTACTCAACTTGCTGCTGTTTTATATACTCACCTAAACATCTCATAGCGTTATATTCCCATTCATACCGGATTGGAGGCGCTTATAATAAAAAACTATGATTGGTACAAGTTACAGGGGTTTTTCGCGTCAAACCCTAAATTTTTTGACAATGCGATATTTTTTGACGGCCCTGGCGATGCTTTTTACGGCCACATTAATGGCCCAGGGTGGCGGACAAATGCCCGGGGGCTCTATTTACGGTAAAGTAGTAGACTCTGCCAGCGGCAAAGGCCTGGAAGCTGCATCTATACAGGTATACCAGACAAAAATGGACTCGGCAACCAAAGCGCCTAAAGATATGCTGGTAACCGGTATGCTTACCGCCCCTAACGGCGATTTCCGCCTGGAGAATATACCCGCCATGGGCCAGTATAAGCTGGTGATATCGGGCGTAGGCCATAAAACCCATACCCGCAGGTTCTCATTTATTGATCCGAAGATGATGGCGGGCGGCAAGCCGGATATGCAGGCCATTATGGCTGCCCTGGATAAAGACCTGGGCAATATTAAACTGGCAACGGATATCGAAGTGCTCTCAGGAGTAACCGTTACTGCTTCAAAACCTGCTGTGCAGCTGGGCATCGACCGGAAGGTCTATAATGTGGAAAACAACCTGACCTCCGCCGGCGGTACGGCCACCGACGTGCTGAAGAATGTACCTTCGGTAAACGTGGATATTGATGGTAATATCAGCGTACGTAATGCCAGCCCGCAGATCTTTGTAGATGGCCGCCCTACCACCCTTACCTTGGACCAGATACCGGCCGACCAGATCGCCAGCGTGGAAGTGATCACCAATCCTTCTGCCAAATACGATGCATCGGGTGGTACAGCAGGTATCCTGAATATTGTATTAAAGAAAACACGCACCGTAGGTTATAACGGATCATTACGTGCAGGCATTGACGAACGGGGCCGTTATAATTTCGGAGGCAATTTAAATGTGCGCCAGGGAAAATTTAATGTTTTTGCCAATATTGGCTATAACCAGCGCAAAACCATTTCAGACGGTACTACCGAAAGAAATACTTTTTTGAACGATACAACGATCAATTTATTTCAAACAGACCGTGCGATAGGCGATGGCCGGTTTTTATTTGCCCGTGCAGGTTTTGATTATTTCCTCGATAACCGCAATACGCTAACCCTGTCGGGTATGACGGTTGACGGTAAGTTCGACAACGTTACCAACAGTACCATTACGGTAGATACTTTAACAACAGGAAGCGATATCCGTTCCAGGATATTACGTACCGCCGATGCCAATTTTCATTTTAATATGAAAGGCGGGGCCCTGGGATTTGTACATAACTTTCCGAAAAACGGGCACCAGTTAACCGCCGACGGCCAGTACAATAAAAGCAGGAACGAAAGCAAAAACCTGCTTACCAATAACCTGTTTGCGATCAGCAGCGGCCCTCAAACCGGTACTTCCAGGCAATTACAGGAAGGCGCGGGCAATAATGAGCGTATAAATGCCCAGTTGGATTATACCAACCCGCTGACCGATAAATCGAAGCTGGAAGCAGGTGTGCGCTTTAACCAGACCAAGACTTATAGCCAGAATATTCTTTCGAGGGGACTTGCCAACGGAAGCTTTATAGAAACGCCTGAGTTATCGGCTAAATTCGATTACGCAGACCGGGTTTATGCGGCTTATGGCAACTTCTCCAGCAAGATCGGTGAAAAATTCGGCTACCAGGTAGGTTTAAGGCTCGAAAGCTCGGAGTATAGCGGTCGCGTATTTTCAGGCGCCGGCTATGCTACGGAAAACAACTTTAAAATATCTTATCCCGCAAGTCTTTTTCCTAGCATATTTTTATCCCAGCAATTGTCTCAATCGGAGCAATTGCAGTTGAATTACAGCCGCCGTATCAACAGGCCCGGGTTTTTCCAGCTATTTCCGTTTGTAGATTATTCCGACTCCTTAAACCTGAGCAGGGGTAATCCCAACCTGAAACCCGAGTTTACCAACTCCCTGGAGCTCTCCTACTCTAAAAATTTCGACAAATCCAATAACCTGATCCTGTCGGCCTACTACAAACATACCGATGGGCTGATTACCCGGTACCAGGCCCGGGAAACCAATCCTTTAACAGATGAGCTGGTGATTGTGAATACATTTTTGAATGCAAATTCCAGCTTTGTAGGCGGCTTTGAAGCGGTGTCTAAAAACGCTCCAACCCATTGGTGGGATCTTACCACCAACCTTAACATTTATACATCGAAGATCAATGTAGATGACCCCTCGATACCTACTGCAGACCAGATGTATAGCTGGTTTGCAAAGATCAATAATACCTTTAAGCTGCCTAAAAACTTTACCCTGCAGGTTTCGGGAGACTATAATTCGAAAACAGTATTAGCGCCGGGAGGATCCGGAGCCAGCAGTAACAGCGGTGGCGGTCGTGGTGGCTTTGGCGGTAATGTGAGCGGGAATGCACAGGGCTACAGCATGCCTACTTACGGCATAGATGTAGCTTTAAAATACGAGTTCCTGAAGAACAAAGCGGCATCGGTTACTTTAAGCGGTAACGATATCTTTAAAACCAGGGTGAACGATGTATATACCACAGCAGGATTCTTTAACCAGCACCAGTACCGCGTAAGAGACCAGCAGTTCTTCAGCATTAATTTTGCGTACCGGTTTGGTAAGTTTGACGCTTCGCTGCTGAAACGTAAAAACCTGAAGGCCGAACAGGAAGGTATGCAGGGTGGTATGCAGGGTATGCCTCAATAATATAGAATAATATAGAATAATATAGATTATAACCGGGCTACAACGCGGCAGAACTTTATCTGCCGCGTTTTTTTAATGCCATTGCCGGCGTTTTCACCGGCAGCTTGCACTGGTTGCGACAATATACGCAACTCCTTGTGTTTGATATTCTCACCAACCAGGGCGCAAAAACCCGGACAGCCAGCTGTTTACCGGAAGGTAGGAAGTGATAATTTTAATGCCTTTGCCGGTGTTTTCACCGGCAAATCTGGTGTTGCGAAAATACGAGGCCCGGCGCTGGGTGAAACACCAGCTAAGGCGTCAACTACTACGAGACAGACAGATAAACGTCTGCCATATTTTTTTATTTTTTGCCTTTGCCGGTGTTTTTCACCGGCGACTTGAACTGGTTAACGAAAATATAACCAACACTTGTGGTCAGTAAGAGCACCGCCCAGGTATAAACACCCGAACAGCCGGCTGCTTTACCTGAAGGTAAGAAGTGATATTTTTTAATATCTTGCGTGGCCCGAACAATTTGATCAGAACGGTTGTTGTATTACGGCTATTCAAAAAACAAGGGTTTGTTTGAAAAGAGTATTTGATATTATAATTTATTTTGGATAAGTATTTACATATTGTGTGCCTGGATGTTCCCTGTCCTGCGAATTGCGGCGGATCGATCGATATGATGAACCGCATCAAATCGTTTCATAAAAAGGGAATTAAGATACACCTGCACTATTTCCGGTTTGATGAAAAATGCCATAACGCAGAACTGGGCAGGTATTGTGAAACGGTGCAATCTTATGCCAAAAAAGACCCGCTCGATTGTATTTCGCTGAGCAGCCCGGCCTTTGTAAATGCCCGCTGTAATCAATCGCTGATCGAAAACCTGAATAAAGACAATCACCCTGTACTATTGGAGGGCTTGCATACCACGGGCATAATTAACGATATTAAGAAAGAAGGTAGAAAAATATGCGTGCGCATGCACAATGAAGAGTCGGTGCATTACCGCGAGCTGGCGCGCAGTACCATCAATCCGGCCAAGAAAACCTTTTACCTGGCCGAAAGCCTGCTTTCGAAAAAATATACTTCTACCCTGCCTGCAGATTGCATGTATGCCTGCGTGTGTAAAGAAGACCAGCAGAGCTTTGAAGAGCAGGGTTTTAGCAATGTACAACTGGTTCCGGCATTTCCCAGCTGGCAGGAAGTAGATTGTCCCACCGGTATGGGCAGCTTATGCCTTTTCCACGGGAATTTATCGGTACCTGAAAATGAAAAAGCCGCTTTATGGCTACTCAGCAACGTATTCAATAAGGTAAGAATTCCTTTTATCATCGCCGGCAAAAACCCGCCCAAAAGTGTACAGAAGGCAGCAGGGCTTTGCCAGAATACCTGCCTGGTAAGTAATCCCAGCGAATCGGAAATGGAAGACCTGGTGCAAAAAGCGCATATCAATATATTACCCGGTTTTCATAAAAATATTACGGGTAGCCGCTTAAAGCTGGTGCATGCGTTGTATAAAGGACGCCATTGTATTACAACGCCTGCAGTAGTAGAAGGCACCGGCCTGGAAGAAGCCTGTCATATAGGAACTACCGCCAACGCGCTGGCATCTATTATCTCCCAATTATATTACCTGCCCTTTGAAGAAGAGGAGATCCTGCTACGAAAGCGGCTGCTGGCCAACCGTTACAACAACGATCAAAATATCCAGCGCTTTATAGATTATCTATGGTAGCGTTATCTATCACCTTCCCTCCTTCTGTTTTTATTAACCGGGCAGGGTATTTTTTTACTACTGCATAGTCATGGGTGGCCATTACAATCGCTGCATTGCTCTCTTTGGCAATCGACAGCAAGAGGTTCATAATTTCATCTGTAGTTACCGGATCGAGGTTACCGGTGGGTTCATCTGCCAGTATGAGTTTAGGACTATTCAATAACGCGCGTGCAATATCTACCCTTTGCTGTTCGCCGCCGCTCATTTCATAGGGCATTTTGTTGGCCTTATGCTGCAGGCCTACCTGTTCTAACACTTCATTTACTTTATCGTCGATGAGCTTCTTATCGGTCCACCCCGTTGCTTTTAAAACGAACCGCAGGTTATTAGCTACATTCCTGTCAGTAAGCAGCCTGAAATCCTGGAACACCACGCCCAGCTTGCGTCTCAGGTAGGGCACCTGTTTCCAATGCATATTTTTAAGCTGGTATTCGGCTACCACTGCATCTCCTTCAGTAAGTAACAGGTCGCCATACAGGGTTTTTAAAAGGCTTGATTTACCTGTACCGGTTCTTCCCACCAGGTATACAAATTCACCTTCCCTGACGGTTAGATTTACATCTTTCAACACCAAATTATCCCCCTGGTAAATATTAGCGTTCTTAATTTCTATGATCGGCTGCTGCATGATTTCCTTCAAAATTGACAGTGTGCAAAATAAGCTAAAATGCGCAATCCGGAACGAACATTATATAGAGAGAGCGGCAGGCATTAATATTACACTCCTTTCTACTGCAAAACAATCAATGATACTTTGATCTATCATCTTTCCAGACCTCCGCATGTGTAGCATCAGTTACCACTTTCTGCTACCACTGTTTTGCTGAAAGACCTTCCGCCATCTTTATCTACCTGTGCTATACGCAGGTAGTATTTTTCAGGGCCAACGGGTATACCGTTATCATTTTTTGAACAGCTTAGCCAGCCGGTAATGCCCAGAATAAGCACAAGGGCAAGGATGAGCCGCCTTCTTTTAGCATGAGCCATTCCTAAGAACAGCAATGACGCCAGGTAAATACCAGCCATAGCAGCCGCGTCTTTAAAGCTAAAGCCGGTTTCATAAGCGATCGTATCATCAGAGCTGCCACCCGGGGCTTTGGACGCCACAGAGGCTATGGTTGTAAAAGCCTTCCCGTCTGTTGATACCTGCACCTCAAAGTGATCATTGTTGGTTTCCGAAAGCGTTTGCCAGGTAACACTGCCTTTTTCTCCGGAAATGGATGCGGCTACCGGGCCGAAGGTAACAGGCAAGGCACCCTGAGCCCAATTAAAGTTATCAATGGCAAAGTAGTCGAAGTTGGAACTTAATGTAATTTCCAGCTGATCTATTGATACATTGGTATTGTTAGTACCTCCCTCCGTGGCAAAATCGATCAATGCAAACCCGTTTCCCGGTAAGGCGAATGTAGTGGCAAAGCCGGTTGTTTTCGTAAAACTGAATTGGGTAGCACCCCTGAACTTGCCGGTGAAAGTTACCGAGCCAGGCCCGGTTGCCGGATTGGGCACGCCTGGGTCTTGTCCTGCATTCCCGGTTACGTAAAACCAAAAACTATTCATTTTAAACGTTCCAAATGGAACCGAAATGGATGAAACAGACCCGTACGAGTCGTTAAGGTGTATGAACCGGTTGGATGGACCATAACCCAGGCCAGCAATATTAGCGACAAAAAAAGCCGGCGCATTGGTAGCGAGGTTAAAGGTTTTACCATTGTTGGTAAACGAAGTTGCGCCAGGAGTAGCGCCCTCGAAAAGTTCGGTTCCCTGGGCATTTGTAAGATTGTATTGTGTAATGGCTAAAACTAAGCTACACAGCAGTTGAAATGTGTATTTCATGATTGTAATTGGTTTAGAAGTACCCAAAGGAAACCTTTTTATTAATGCATTCCAAATAAATTAGTTATGAGCATCTTTTCAATCATTTTTTTACGGGAATAAATTATAACTAAAAAAATAGTTGTTTAACTAAATTATTAGTTTTAACTTGGTGTCAGATTAAATTTCAATTATGAAAGGACCATAAAAATTTTCGAGCAAATTCATATCCAACGCGATGAAAATTTTTATGCAAAACTCCATGTGGCAAAAAAGTAAAATAAAAAATTACACATGAAACAACTTACCAAGGCCGAAGAGCAGATCATGCATATTTTATGGGATAACGGGCCGCAGTTTTTAAGAGAGCTGCTGGATAATATGCCTGTGCCCAAACCCCACCAGAACACAGTGGCCACTATCCTGAAGATACTGACCGAAAAGGAATTTGTTACCGTAAATGTTTTCGGCCGGCAACACCAGTATGCAGCCGCTATCAGTAAGGAAGACTATTCCAAGAAAACGATGAAGCAAATGGTGAAGGGATATTTTGAAGGTTCGTTTACCAACGTGGTGTCTTTTATGGTAAAGGAAAACAATTTAAGTATTGAAGAGCTCGAAGCCCTGTTGCATCAAATTAAAAGTCAGCAAAAAAAATAGCCGTATGCTTACCTACCTCATTCAAATGATTGCCTGCTCCGGAGTTTTGTATGCCTATTATCATTTTTTCCTGCGCAATGAAAAGTTCCATCAATACAACCGGTTTTACCTGTTATCGGCAATGCTATTAAGTTTGGTGCTGCCGCTGATCAAAATTCCCGTACATCTTGCACCAGACCACAATGCATCATCTATTATATATGCATTTGCAGGTACCAATGAAACTATAACCGTTGTAAGTAGTAGTCATAATTCCCACTTCAGCCTGGTATATTTTATTTATGCGATCCCCGTAATAATAGCATTAATCAGGTTAGCATTGAGCATCCTGCATATTGTACGAATCAACAATGCTTCATCCGTTGACACATCCGGCACTGTTAGGCTGATGTACACCTCCCATCCTGATGCTCCTTTTTCTTTCTTTAACTGGCTGTTCTGGAATACTAACATCGATAAAGATTCGGTAGAAGGCAGGTATATGCTGCAACATGAATTGTATCATATCCGCAGCAAACATAGCTTCGACCTGGTTTTTCTTGAACTCATCCTGGCTGTTTGCTGGTTTAATCCATTCTTTTATTTATACCGTAAGGAAATTAAAACCATCCAGGAATTCCTGGCCGATAAAAATGCATCTACCAGCAGCAACGCCGCTGCTTACGCCGAAATACTATTGCTGCGTGCAATGGGTGTAAAACATCAGCGCGTGGTAAATCCGTTCTTTCATCATCAAATTAAAAGAAGAATTTTTATGCTGACATCATCTAAAAAACCGGCCGGTGCCTGGCTGCGTAAACTGGCAGCAGTTCCCTTAATATTATTAACAGCTGCTGTAGTAATTATCAGCTGCAATGTAACCGAAGAAAAAGATGCCACACCGTCATCAACGGATCGATCTATGGCTGATGTAAAAAATGACCGGGATACTCCGGCCGCAAACGATTCTCAACGATTAACACCTGGTTTTGCCGCATCTCCCCGGGAGACGTCAGCCCCTACTGCCATAAATAAAAAGAGTGAAAAGAATGAAGCCTTTGAGGCTTTAAGCAAAGTGGAAATTGATGCAAAGTATCCCGGTAACTGGCGCAGCTTTTTAGAAAAGCATCTGGATGGGCAGGTGGCTGTTGACAATGGAGCGCCGGTCGGAATTCATACTACCATTATCCAGTTTATTGTAGATACAAAAGGAAACGTTTCGGATGTTAAAGCGCTAACCAATGTAGGATATGGGTTGGAACAGGAATCCATCCGCGTTATAAAGCAATCGGGAAAATGGAAACCGGCTATGATGAATGGCAAACCGGTAAAAGCCTATCGTAAACAACCCATTACCTTCCAGGTTACAGAAGCTTAACTACTAAACCAGCTATATGATCACCTACCTGATACAAATAATGGCCTGTTCGGGCATTTTATATGCCTACTATTATTTTTTCCTGCGTAACGAGAAATTTCACCAGTATAACCGCTTCTATTTACTGATAGCCATGGCGCTTAGCCTGTTGTTGCCGTTGCTTAAAATACCTGTGACAATAAAGGATACAGATACCAGTCCTGTTTACGCTTTTGTAAGTACGGGAGAAGCCGTTGTTGTTACTGCGGTGAAAAAAAGCTTCGACTATTCGCAACTACTGTATGTTATTTACGGCTGTGTTGTGTTATGGATGCTTTTCAGGTTGGTAAAAGCAATCTCGGAGGTCATCCGCATTAAACGGGCCGGGCATGCAGAGTTGGTTGAAGATATCCGGTTTATAAAAACGCCTCACCCGGATGCGCCATTTTCCTTCTTTAAATGGCTGTTCTGGAATGAGGGCACCCCACTGAAATCTACGGAAGGTATTCATATGTTTAAGCATGAGATATACCATATACGCAGTAAACATAGCCGGGACCTGCTGTTCATGGAAATTATTATAAGTATTTTCTGGTTCAATCCCTTCTTCTATTTATACAGGAAGGAAGTAAAAACCATTCAGGAGTTTTTAGCCGACCAGCATGCAGCGGCTAACAGTGATACTGGCTCCTATGCCGAGCTGCTGCTGATGCGCGCTATAGGCAGGCATCAGCAATTGATCAATCCATTTTTTCATAATCAATTAAAAAGAAGAATTACTATGCTAACATCATCTAAAAAACCACAATACCAGTGGCTGAGAAAACTACTGGTATTACCTGTTGCAATAACGGCCATTGCGTTATTTGCCTTCACCTATGAAAAAGAGATTACCGCAATGGTACCCGACGGCTTGCAAATGAACAAGGAACCGGAAGGCGCTAAACCTGCTATCCTTAACCTGGTAAATCCGGAACCTCTTCATGGTAGAAAAGATACTATTCCGGCAAAGGATAAAGATGCCGAAACAAAAAAGCAGCACACAGTGAGCGCCGAATACCTTACAGGCAGCGGGCGGTATCGCAAACTAAACCCCATAACCGTAGTTGGCTATACTGAAAATGAACTTCCCAAAAGGGTGCTGAAAGAGGGAGAAATAAAAGTAGATGTTGAAGCACGATATCCGGGTAACTGGGCTAACTTTCTCGAACGTAATATAAACGGGCAGGTTCCCACAGAAAAAGGAGCTCCGGCAGGAAATTATGAAGCAATGGTACGGTTTATTGTTAATGAAGATGGCTCCCTGTCTGACTTCGAACCCATTTCAAATGAGGGTTACGGAATGGAGGATGAGGTGATCAGGATTTTGAAGAAATCGGAAAAATGGTACCCAGCTATTAATAATAAAGGCGGCGGTGAAAACAAAAATGTAAAAAGCTATCGAATACAACCTGTCAATTTCCAGGTGATGAGAAAGACGGCAAAGGCGGTTGAAAGCAGTTCATCCAATACCGGCATCGTTCATCCACCGGCAGCTGCCGCCGGCTTGCAGAAAGAAGTCGAAATTTTTACCAGAGTGGAGATAGATGCTGCTTACCCCGGTAACTGGCATGCTTTTATTGCCAGGAATTTAGATGGACAAGTAGGGATCAATAACAATGCTCCTGAAGGTACTTATACAACCATGGTGCAATTTATTATTGATACAGATGGAAATGTGACCGATGTAAAAACTGTTGGAAAAAAAGCCGGTTATGGTATGGATGAGGAAGCGATTCGCGTGATTAAAAAATCCGGTAAATGGAAACCTGCTATTCAAAACGGAAGAGAAGTGGTTGCCTACCGTAAAGTGCCGGTATCGTTCCAGGTGACCGGCCGGGGATCTACATCCCAATCTCCCGGATGAGTTGCTAAAAGAAAAAGGAAAGCAGGTTACCCCGACAATGGTATAGTGCGTAGAGATTCGCAAACCACCTTAGAAAGAAAAGGACTGGCATCGCCACCGTTTTTAATAATATCACGAACAATCGTAGAAGCCACCGATGTGTATTTAGGTTCGCCGGTAAGGAATACGGTTTCGATTTCTTTATCTAAAGCGCGGTTGGCATCTGCGATTGTTTTTTCATATTCAAAATCGCTTACATAGCGGATGCCTCTTAAAATAAATTTGGCACCTACCTTCTTACAGAAATTAACCGTCAAACCTTCATAAACTGCTCCCTGCACCCGGTCGGCATTCCCGTAAATATCCTTGATCCACTGCAAACGCTGCGAGGTAGAGAACATCGGTTTCTTGGAAGTGTTAAACCCAATGCCTACTATAATTTTATCAAACAAAGGCAGGGCCCTGTTGATAATGTCTTCGTGACCCAATGTAATAGGATCAAAGGTTCCGGGAAACAGACAGATTCTTTCGGACATTTTTGGAAAGTTAATAGTTCATGGTTCATAGTTAATAGTCGATGTTCAGGAAATGAGCTATGAACCATCAACTAGCTGCTATGAACTAATTATTCTTATTCGAGAGCAAATATAATACAGCCATTCTCACTGCTACCCCATTCTCTACCTGTTGTAAAATAATGGACTGTCCGCTATCGGCTACGTCGCTATCCAGCTCTACTCCACGGTTAATAGGGCCCGGATGCATGATCACCACATCTTTTTTCAAGCCCTCCAGTAATTTACGGCTAATGCCATAGCTCAGGTTATATTCCCTTAAGGAAGAAAACAACACCTGGTTTTGTCTTTCCAGCTGTATGCGTAATACATTGGCTACATCACACCAGTTGAGCGTTTCTTCCAGGTTATAACTTACGTTAACGCCAAAAGCTTCGCGGGCATACTTGGGGATCAGGGTAGGCGGGCCGCATAGGGTAACCTCCGCTCCCATTTTCTTTAGCAGGTACATATTACTCATGGCTACGCGGCTATGGGTAATATCGCCTATAATCGCCACCTTGGTGCCTGCAAGTTTGCCCAGCTTTTCCCTTATAGAAAAAGCGTCCAGCAAACCTTGGGTGGGATGTTCATTCACACCGTCTCCGGCGTTAACGATGGCCGCGGGAATATGTTGTGATAAGAAATGCGGGGCCCCGCTGGCGCTGTGCCGCATTACTACCATATCCACTTTCATGGATAAAATATTATTTACAGTATCCAGGAGCGTTTCGCCTTTTGACACCGAAGATCCGGATGCCGTAAAATTGATCGTATCTGCAGATAATCTTTTCTCCGCCAGCTCAAAAGAAATACGGGTACGTGTTGAATTCTCGTAAAACAGGTTTACGATAGTAACATCTCTTAAAGAGGGCACTTTCTTAACGGGCCGTTGTAAAACTTCTTTGAATTGAGTGGCAGTATCTAAAAAAAGAGCAATATCCTCCTTCGTGAGGTCTTTAATGCCGAGCAAGTGTTGCGTTGAAAGCTTCATTAAAAATCAAAGATAAAGGATGAAACCGACATGATTAAAATTTTCATTTTTTATTGCACTCCGGAGGAGTCTCCAAGGGAGTTCATCAGAAAGACGGCTACTCCTGTTTGTCGTCCCGACCGAAGCGAAGCGCAGCGGAGGGATCTCTCACTACGAAGAGCAACTGTCCCGGAACATTCTTAAGAAAGGTCTGCTTAAAGAAAGAGATTCTTCTGTTGCTTTCCTTAATTTTATAGTAATCAACAAGGTCATCTATGGAGTTTTTAAAAGAGTTGGGCATAGCGGCCAACAACAAAGGTACCAGTACGGGAAACAACTGGTTGTTGTCAGACAGTGTTGAAATCCAATCCATGTCCCCCGTTGACGGAAAACTGATAGCATCGGTACAGGCTACTACCCGCTCCGGTTATGATCAGGTGGTTGGTAAAGCCATGCAGGCTTTTCAGGAATGGAGATTATGGCCGGCTCCCAAACGCGGTGAAATAGTACGGTTGATTGGGGAAGCCCTGCGTAAAAATAAAGATAACCTGGGCCGGCTGGTATCTTACGAAATGGGTAAAAGCCTGCAGGAAGGTTTAGGTGAGGTACAGGAAATGATCGATATCTGCGATTTTGCGGTAGGTCTCAGCCGCCAGCTGCATGGTATAACCATGCACAGCGAAAGGCCGGGACACCGGATGTACGAGCAATACCACCCCTTGGGTTTGGTAGGTATTATATCCGCCTTCAATTTCCCGGTGGCTGTATGGAGCTGGAATGCCATGCTGGCCTGGGTTTGCGGAGATGTTTGCATCTGGAAGCCGTCAGAAAAAACACCGCTCTGCGCTGTTGCCTGCCAAAATATAGTGGCCGGGGTTTTTGAACGCCAACAGGTGCCGGAAGGTGTTTCCTGCCTGGTGAATGGCGATGTGGCAACCGGTGAATGGATAGCCGGAGACGACCGCATACCGCTCGTATCTGCTACAGGATCTACGCGCATGGGAAAAGCAGTGGCAGTAAAAGTAGCACAGCGTTTAGGTCGCTCCTTGCTCGAGCTGGGAGGAAACAATGCCATTATCGTTTCGAAGGACGCCGACTTAAACATTGCCATACCCGCGGCTGTTTTTGGCGCGGTGGGTACCGCCGGACAGAGATGCACCACTACCCGCAGGCTGATCATTCATGAAGACATTTACGATGTGTTTAAAGAAAAACTGGTAAAAGCTTACCAGCAGCTGAAGATCGGGGACCCATTAGACGCAGGTAACCATGTTGGTCCGCTGATTGACAAAGCGGCCGTAAGCGCCTATACTAATGCAATAGCTGACTGTGTGCAGCAGGGTGGCCATTTTGTAGTTAAAGGAGGCGTGCTAAACGGCGAAGCTTTCGGCAGTGGCTGTTACGTGCAACCTTGTATTGCCGAAGTAGCCCATGATCTGCCCATTGTACATACGGAAACTTTTGCGCCTATTCTTTACCTGATCAGGTACAGGGATATAGAGGAAGCCATTGATATTCAAAATAGTGTGCCCCAGGGGCTTTCGTCTGCTATCATGACGGTTAATTTGAGGGAGGCAGAACGCTTCCTGGCTCATAATGGCAGCGATTGCGGTATTGCCAATGTGAATATCGGGACCTCAGGTGCAGAAATAGGAGGAGCTTTCGGTGGTGAAAAAGAAACGGGCGGTGGCCGTGAAAGTGGAAGCGATGCCTGGAAAAATTATATGAGAAGGCAAACCAATACAATTAACTTCGGCACGCAACTACCTTTAGCTCAAGGTATTAAATTTGACCTGGGTGAGTAAGCCTACCTTGATTGCTATTGCAATACGATGTTGCCACCCTATCGGCCACAGGTAACCGAATAGCCAATTTTAAAATATCAACCACTAATACAACGCTGCTCCCGTTCATCATTTTATGATATTCTTTAAGCTGTGTGTGCTATTTTTGTAGTTTGGTTTACTTAAAAATTAATGTTTTGCATGAAAAGAGTATTTAGTGCGTTAGGCATAGCTATGATTGCTGGTTTTGTATCTTATGATGTTGCTGCCCAGGATTCAGCTCCAAATGGAAAAGAAACCGTACCGCAGGGATGGCATTTAAAAGACCTTCAGAAAGACGGCTTTTATGGGATCAGTCTCGACCAGGCCTATGATTTTTTAAAATCTAAAGGGCTAAAGAGCACGCCTGTAATAGTGGGCGTGGTAGATTCAGGGATTGATACTACCCACGAAGACCTGAAGCCGGTATTGTGGATCAACCTTAAAGAAATTCCCGGAAACGGCATCGACGATGATAAAAACGGTTATATAGATGACATCTATGGATGGAATTTTTTAGGGAGCAAGGATGGAAAAGAAAATGTGACCAAAGATTCGTTTGAAGGCGCAAGAGTATACTGGAAATTTAAACAAAAATTTGAAGGTAAATCAGAAAGCCAGGTTCCTGCCAGTGAAAAGGCCGATTATCAGCTTTGGCTAAGGGCTAAAGAGGAAATCACTAAAGACGCTACCAATAAAGATGAGGTAGAGTTTATGAAATTGATGGCCCAGGTACTAAAAGAAGGCGATTCTATCATCAGGAAAGAGTTGAAAAAGGATGTGTATAGCTGTAAAGATCTGAACAGTTATACGCCGCTGGCCGCAGCTGCCGCTAAGGTAAAGCAGATAATGATGGCTACCTGTAAAGGAAACGACAACTATGATATCACCAGCAAAATGTTAATTGAAGACGTGCAGAAGGATGTGGATAAAGCAACGCTTGCAGAAGCCCCTCCGAAAAGTTACCGTGCTGACGTTGTGAAAGATAACTATAACGACATTAATGATAAATATTATGGCAACAACAACGTGCTGGTAGACAACGAATCTGCCATGCATGGTACCCATGTTGCCGGTATTATTGGTGCAGCCCGTAACAGTGGGCTGGGCATGGATGGTGTTGCCGACAATGTAAAAATAATGAGCGTCAGGGCTGTTCCTGATGGCGACGAGCACGATAAAGATGTTGCGCTGGCAATTCGCTACGCGGTTGATAACGGCGCGCGCGTTATTAACATGAGCTTTGGTAAAAGTTATTCGCCCGAAAAGAAATGGGTAGATGAAGCCGTTAAATACGCTGAAAGCAAAAACGTATTGCTGGTTCATGCAGCAGGTAACGACGCTGCGAATATTGATACAGCCTACAACTTTCCTTCGGCAAAATTCCTGGACGGTAAAAGACCTAAAAACTGGATCACTATAGGCGCCAGCGGCGATGAGAAGTCGGGCGGCCTTACTGCAAGCTTTTCAAATTATGGTAAAAAGGAAGTAGATATTTTCTCTCCGGGCGTTAAGATTTATTCAACAGTTCCGGGTGGTAATACTTATGCCAACCTGCAGGGCACCAGCATGGCGGCTCCGGTTGTATCAGGAGTGGCGGCGCTTATCATGAGCTACTATCCTAACCTTTCTGCAGCGCAGGTAAAGGATATCCTTGAAAAAAGCGTTAGCAAGCCTTCGGGTAAAGTTGCAAATCCTGGTGGTGGGCCCAATGTAATGCTGTCTGACCTATCGGTATATGGCGGCATAGTGAATGCTTATAAAGCGGTTCAATTAGCCGACGCGGAAAGCAAACAACAAGCAACGCCTGCAAAAAGTGCTGCCTCTTCCAAGAAAAAGAAATAAGCATTTTTGTTTTTCAAATAATTAAAAGCTACCTTGATGGTAGCTTTTTTTATGTAGTATAAGAGCCTGCTTTTGATGCCGGAGCCATCTTATCCGGTAATGCTGTCTGCTCTTAAGAAGTATTTAATCGCTGTTACCTTATCATGTTTGAAAACGATAACTATTGAACCACACAACGCGGCATATATTATTGTTTGGAGCCGGCAAATCGGCTACGGTATTGATCCGTTACCTCCTTGACCAGTCGGTATATTATCGCTGGAAGCTCACTGTAGTTGATGCGGATCTCTCACTGGCACAATCCAAAATAAACGGCCATAACAACGGAACGCCTTTGTCGTTTAACATTAGCGATGCCCGGGAAAGAGCTAAGGCCATCCATGATGCCGATATCGTTATTTCTATGTTGCCCCCGGCGCTGCATTACCTGGTAGCGCAGGATTGCGTGGCCTACGGTAAAAACCTGCTTACGGCATCTTACCTGGATGAACAGATGCGTAAACTGGAAAGTGAAATCAACCGAAAGGGCCTGCTCTTTCTTTGTGAAATGGGGCTCGACCCGGGTATCGATCATATGAGTGCCATGCAGCTGGTACAGGAAATAAAAGACAGGGGCGGCATCATTAAAAGTTTTATATCGCATTGCGGGGGCTTGATTGCACCAGAAAGTGATAACAATCCCTGGCATTATAAAATAACCTGGAACCCGGCCAACGTAGTCAATGCGGGCAAAACAGGCGCGGTGTACAAACACCGGGGCGCCGTAACCGAAAAAAGCTATAAAGATATTTTCAAAAACAATCAGACGGTTGATATAGCCGGTCTGGGATCTTATGCTTATTATCCAAACAGGGATTCACTGGGGTACGCTACATTATACGGGTTGGAAACTGCCCATACCTTTATGCGAACTACCTTACGTCATCCTGATTTCTGTACGGGCTGGCAGTATATAATAGAAGCGGGGTTAACCGGGCATGAGCCCACGATGGGGGGCGGTAAATTTAGCTCTGTTGCCGACTGGTTCAATCATTGTATATACCAGCGATACCAGTTAACCTCTTTTACCGGTTACATCAACGATATAGTGGCTGAAAAAGACCGGAGCTTATTAAAAAAACAGCTGGAATTTCTTCAGTTAAACGGCACGCAGCCGGTACCTGCACTGGCTGCCTCATCGGCAGATATATTACAGCACCAGCTGGAGACCACATTAAAAATGCAGCAGGATGACAGGGATATGATCATTATGCTGCATGAAATTGATTATGAAAAAAACAATCGGTTATATTCAACAAAAAGTTGTATGATTGTAAAAGGCGACGACGCTTTAAACACGGCAATGGCCAAAACAGTGGGTCTCCCGGTGGGCATTGCAACAGAACTGATTCTGGAGAAAAAAATAAACCTCACCGGCCTGAAAATTCCTGTTACCAGGGATATTTATGAGCCGGTTTTAATTAAATTAAAAGAAAAGGAAATTAAGTTTGAAGAATTATAAAGTACTGCACACATTGCCGAAATAAATAAAACGAAACCGTTTATTTATTCTAACGAAATAAACCATAACAATTTAATCGCTTCACCTATATTTGTAGGCCTTGCCAAATCGAAAGGATATATAATTTATATGCAACACATCATTTATCTCGTTCCCCTGATGGCCATCATCGGCTTATTGTACACGTATGTAAAATTTAAATGGGTATCCAGGCAGGATACCGGCACCCCGAGAATGAAAGAGATCAGCGACTATATCAGTGTAGGCGCTATGGCTTTTCTTAAAGCAGAATGGAAAATATTGGGCTACTTTGTGGTAGTAGTAGGTATTTTACTGGCGGTGCTGGCTCAAACCAACCCTCACTCCCACTGGATGATATCGGTAGCTTTTGTAATAGGCGCTGTTTTAAGTGCACTGGCCGGATATATCGGTATGCGTTCGGCTACCTTATCTAATGTACGCACAGCACATGCTGCCAGGAGCAGCCTTAAAAAAGCTTTGGGCGTATCGTTTGGCGGTGGCGCAGTAATGGGCGTAGGCGTTGCAGGTATGGCGGTTTTGGGATTAGGCGGCCTGTATATTTTATTGAAAGCCTATTTTGCTCCTGAGGCAGCGCTTAATTCAAATGAAATGATCCAGACCATAGAAGTATTAACCGGCTTTTCCCTGGGTGCCGAATCTATTGCGCTTTTCGCGCGCGTAGGTGGCGGTATTTATACCAAAGCGGCCGACGTTGGCGCCGACCTGGTAGGAAAAGTTGAAGCCGGCATACCTGAAGATGATCCGCGCAACCCGGCTACCATTGCCGATAACGTGGGCGATAACGTGGGCGATGTTGCCGGTATGGGCGCCGACCTTTTCGGTTCTTATGTAGCTACCGTTCTGGCCACTATTGTTCTGGGGCAGCAAATTAATATTGTGGGTGGCACCGATGCCTTAGGGGGTTTCTCTCCTATTATATTACCTATGTTAATTGCTGGTGTAGGTATTTTGTTTTCGATCATCGGAACATTGTTTGTAAAGATCAGCGAACATGCCAGCATCAGTACCGAAACCGTGCAAAAGGCGCTTAATATGGGCAACTGGGGGTCTATGATATTAACAGCCATCGCATCCGCCGGCTTGGTAATATGGCTGCTTCCCCAACAGATGGAATTACGTGGCTTTGTTTTTACTAAATATGGCGTATTGGGCGCCATTGGTGTAGGCCTGCTGGTTGGCGCGTTAATGAGTATCATTACCGAATACTATACTGCTATGGGTAAACGCCCTGTAAATATGATCATCAAAAAATCGTCAACAGGGCACGCAACCAATGTGATCGGCGGCCTGGCCATTGGTATGGAGTCTACATTTTTACCGATCATTGTTTTGGCAGCCGGTATCTGGGGTTCGTATGAATGTGCGGGTCTTTATGGTGTGGCCATAGCGGCTGCAGCAATGATGGCTACTACTGCTATGCAGCTGGCTATTGATGCTTTTGGCCCCATAGCAGATAATGCAGGCGGTATTGCCGAAATGAGTGAGCTTCCCAAAGAGGTTAGAGAGAAAACCGACGTGCTGGATGCCGTAGGCAACACCACTGCGGCAACAGGTAAAGGCTTTGCGATTGCTTCTGCGGCTTTAACCGCTTTAGCCCTGTTTGCAGCTTTTGTTGGAGTGGCCCGGATAGATGGTATTGATATTTATAAAGCGAATGTATTAGCCAGCCTTTTTGTAGGCGCCATGATACCTTTCCTTTTTTCTTCGCTGGCCATCAGGGCGGTAGGAGAAGCGGCTATGGCAATGGTGGCTGAAGTACGCCGGCAGTTTCATACAATACCGGGTATTATGGAAGGCACCGCAACACCCGAGTACGACAAGTGTGTGGAAATATCAACGGAAGCTTCTATTAAAAAAATGATCGTTCCCGGCACCATCGCTATCATATCTCCATTGGTAATTGGTTTTATGCCCGGTCTCGGAGCTGAGGCGCTGGGTGGATTTTTAGCAGGTGCAACCGTTAGCGGGGTGCTGCTGGGGATGTTCCAGAACAACTCAGGGGGGGCCTGGGACAATGCTAAAAAATCGTTTGAAAAAGGGGTTGAGATCAATGGAGAAATGTATTACAAAAAATCTGAACCACACAAAGCCTCTGTAACCGGTGATACCGTAGGCGACCCGCTTAAAGATACTTCTGGTCCGTCTATGAACATCCTGATCAAATTAATGTCGATCGTTTCCCTGGTAATTGCGCCTACCCTGGCGCAGCTCGAAAACCCGGCAACTGCAGCTCACCAGGCTCCGGTTACTACTCCCCGCATTAAAACCATTACAGAAGTAGTTAAAACCAAAGATGGCCCTAAAGAAGTTACCTTCCAGGTAATGGATACTATTACCCTTTAGCCCATCTTAAGATATCATATACAAAAAAGGCTACCGGATGGTAGCTTTTTTTGTGCCATTGTTTTTTAAACAATCATAAAAAAACCTCCGCCGAAGCGGAAGTTTTTTATATGATAAAATTGTAAGCTTATAAAGTAAGCGTCCAGCCGTCCCTGTACTCTCTTTTAACAAACTGGTTGGCTTCGTCGAAATTGGTAACCTTCATATTTACAGAATCCCAAAGTAATTTCTTTCTGCCAAGGTATTTGTCTTCCCACCCTTTCAGCTTGGGATTAACCATCATGGCACTGCGAATAGCAAGGTTGCCCATTAATATACTTTCAGTGAATGGTCCGGCATACTCAAACGGCGAGCTGGTTTCTCCTTTTCCATGACCGGCAATACAGGCATTTACCCACTGAAGATAATGTCCTTCAGGCACCCTTTTAATAGTTGGTTTAGGCATGGCTTTTTCTTTCATCAACTTGGTAGGCAATAACCTGGGATTAGCGCCGTAGCAATCCATCAGCAGCTTACCTTTTGTACCAATAAACAGGCAACCTCCATCCCAGTTTCCGAAAGCTTCTTCAGGGCCTAATTCATCAGGACGCTGCGGTAACAGCCCCCCGTCGTACCAGGATACTTTTAAGTTACCTTTTTTGTCGGTACGGGGATAGTTCAGATGTATGATCGATGCCATGGGCGCACTGTCGATATAGTTCGACTCCTTCCACATATCGCTCCACTGGTTGGCGATACTACATTCTGCAGAGTCTGGGTGCTTAATGGGTAAAATACGGTAGATAGGATCCATAATATGACAAGCCATGTCTCCTAAAGCACCGGTACCATATGCCCACCAACCCCGCCAGTTAAAAGGCACATAAGCTGGATTGTATTCTTCTTTCTTGGAAGGCCCTACCCAGAGATCCCAGTTTAATTCGGCGGGTATCGGGTGATTCCCACTGGGTTTGGGCAATCCATGCGGCCATACCGGCCTGTTGGTCCAGGCATGCACTTCATATACATCTCCTATAAGACCCGCCTGGTATATTTCTTTGGCTTTACGAACACCGTCGCCCGATGCTCCCTGGTTGCCCATTTGGGTAACTACCTTATATTTTTTAGCAGCCTCCGTTAAAATACGCGCCTCGTAAATATCATGCGTTAAAGGCTTTTGAGTGTACACATGTTTACCCAGCTGCATGGCCGCCAGGGTAGCCACAGCATGCGTGTGATCGGGGGTGCTGATGCTGCAGGCGTCGATATTATTTTTTTCCTTCTCCAGCATCTCCCTGAAGTCTTTATAGTAATTGGCCTTGGGAAAACGCTCCCTTGATTTTACCGCCTGGCGATCATCTACATCGCATAATGCTACGATATTCACGTTAGGGCTTTTGGCAAAAGAGGACAGATCGCTCTCCCCCTTACCACCGGCACCGATACCGGCGATATTCAATTTATCGCTGGGCGCTACAAAGCCACGCCCGAGCACATTCCGGGGAACAATGGTAACCCCCGCGCCAACGATGGCGGCATTCCTGATAAAACTTCTACGAGAACCGGAAAGATTTCTTTTCATATTGCATGTAATGTTTATAAGTATTAATTATTTATTTAGAGATACATGTTTAATGCTATTGTCTTGCTTCCTCCGTTACTTTACTTCTCAATTCATTACTGAAACTTACCTCCACCTCAAAATTCAAAGGAGCATAATAATCTTTGATAATTTTCCTGATCTTTTCTTTTGATTGCTCCCGGTAGCCGGCATTCCCCTCCAGTTGCGCCTTTGATTGCGTATATAGCTTTTGTATTAACTTATTATAAGCTTCTTCATCGCTTCCTTCAAATAGTCCTTTTTTTGAAGCCGCATTCGTTTTATCCAGTCGCAGCTCATAGCTCAGTAATTTAGGATTTGGCAAAACAATAAAAACCTGCTTATTCTTTTCTTCGATATTAACGCGCTGGTTGTCGAGGTTTATTCCATATTTGGCTACGTAAGGTACGGAAATATTAAATGTTCGCTCCAGAAACAATTTTTTAAAATTGTCTGTAATACTGCCATCATTTGCTATATTGCTGCTCTTAATGCTTGCGTTGCCCTGAACTTCGAGTGCAGAAAGTTCTGCAATCTGTTTGATCAGGACATCATTCATTACCACATTGTCTACGGTTTTAGACGCACTCTTTCTTCCGAGAAAATATGCCAGAAAACCAATAATGATAATCAGCAAAAAAATGAAAAAAGATGAAAACCGGTTGCGCATGAAATCTTATTGTTGCTCAAAGTTTAATGAATAAAACCAGTTTGCCAAATTTTGCAAAATAGATTTTGCAGATTTTTGATCATATTTGTATATTGTAATTTTTTTCTCGCTAAACATATTTGCTATATGTCGGATTTACAGATAAAGAAACAGCCAAAAAAGTACGATGTTGTTATTGTTGGGTCTGGTGCCGGGGGCGGTATGGCGGCCTACACTTTAGCCAATGCAGGTTTGAGTGTATGCATGCTGGAGGCCGGGCCTATGTATAACCCTCAGAAGGAAATTTACCAGTTAAAAAATCCCTGGGAGTCGCCACGCCGTGGCCGGGCTACCAAATACAGGCCCTTTGGCGACCTGGATGCCTGCTATGGCGGATGGGAAATAGAAGGCGAACCTTATACGCGTGCCAGCGGAACAGAATGGGAATGGTTCAGGGCCCGCATGCTGGGCGGCAGAACCAATCACTGGGGACGTATATCGCTTCGCTTTGGTCCGAAGGACTTTAAAGGCTATAGTAATGACGGTGTTGGAGCCGACTGGCCGATTACATATGACGATATAAAGCCTTACTACGACAAGGTAGATAGGCTGATTGGCATATTCGGAAGCGTGGAAAACATTCCCAACGAACCCGATGGTATTTTTTTACCTCCTCCCAAGCCAAGGCTCCATGAGCTGTTCATCAAAAAAGGCGCGGAGAAAGCCAATATACCTGTAATCCCGTCCAGGCTATCGATACTAACTAAAACAATCAATGAAGACAGAGGTGCCTGCTTTTTCTGTGCCCAATGCGGCAGAAACTGCAGCATGGCGAAAGCCGACTTCTCATCATCCAATGTTTTGATATACCCCGCTTTAAAAACCGGTAAGCTGGATGTAATTGCCAATGCAATGGCAAGGGAGGTATTAACCGATACGGAAGGTAAGGCAACAGGCGTATCATACGTAAATAAGGAAGACATGCTGGAATACCAGGTAGAAGGTCGCGTAGTGATACTGGCAGCCAGCGCCTGTGAAACGGCCCGGTTACTGTTGAACTCCAAATCGCAAAGACATCCTAACGGTTTAGCCAACAGCAGCAATGTAGTTGGTAAATACCTGCAAGACAGTAACGGCGCGGCAATGGGTGGTTACCTGCCGCAGTTGTTTGGACGCAAGCGCTACAATGAAGACGGTGTGGGTGGTATGCACGTTTATACACCCTGGTGGGGCGATAATAAAAAATTAGATTTCCCGCGTGGCTATCATATTGAGTACTGGGGAGGCTTCGGTCAGCCGTCTTACGGGTTTGGTATGGGTATGCAAAGCATGAACGGCAAGCACGAAGTAAACGGCAAAAAGAAAGAGGCGGGTGGATATGGCGCTTCACTAAAAGAAGATGCCAGGTATTTTTATGGTGCCACAGTGGGCATGGGGGGACGCGGAGAAGCTATCGCCTATGAACACAATTACTGCGAAATCGATCCGAATGTAGTAGACAAATATGGTATTCCCGTACTGCGCTTTAACGTAACCCAAAGCGATTACGAGATAAAGCAGGCCAAGCACATGAAGGAAACCTTTAAGGAGATTATGCATAACATGGGAGCTGTAATTACCTGGGGAGACGACGGACCTGAGAATAATTATGGTTTGGATAAACCAGGCTATATTATCCATGAAGCAGGTACTGCACGTATGGGCGACAATGCGAAAACCTCGGCATTGAATAAGTGGAGCCAGGCGCATGATTGCAATAACCTGTTTTGTGTAGACGGCAGCCAGTTTACTTCACAGGCAGATAAAAATATTACCTGGACCATTTTGGCATTGAGCATGAGGGCCAGTGAGTATATTATTGATGAAATGAAAAAGCAAAATTTATAATCAGTTAATAGATCATGGTTCATGGATAATGGTAACCTCCATGAACTGTCAACTATGAACTATCAACTATTCAAATATGAAACGTCGCGATTCCCTTAAATATATAGCTGCATCGGCACTGGCTTCCGCTGCCATAGCTAGCGGCTGTACTCCTGCTGCAAAAAAAGAAGAAGCGAAAACCACAGACACTGCAAAGCCGGGCATACACCGGTATGAAGACGAACAGCTGAATGAAGAAGCCGTAAAGCGGATGCCCAATTTTTTTACGGAGCATGAGTTAGCCACGTTAACCATCCTGGGCGATATTATTATTCCTAAAGACGAAGTAAGCGGCAGTGCCAGTGATGCGAAAGTTACCGAGTTTATCGAATTTACGGTGAAGGATCAACCTAAATTTCAGGTTCCCATGCGGGGAGGTTTAAGATGGCTGGATGTGTATTGCCTGAAAAAGTTTGGAAAAACCTTTAAAGATATTACTGAACCCCAGCGCATTGAAGTGGTAGACCTGATCGCTTACCCCGAAAAAGCAAAGGATAAAAAAGATTTGGCGCCGGGTGTTGCTTTCTTTTCTACTATGCGCGATCTTACTGTTACGGGATTTTATACATCCGAAATCGGTGTTAAAGACCTCGGCTATGCCGGCAACCGCCCCAACCAATGGAACGGTGTGCCCGATGAAGTATTGAAGCAATACGGTCTTTCTTATACTGAAAAAGAATTAAAAGAGTGTTTAAGTTTTGATACTCCTACCCCATTGGCTGGTTAACTACAAATCACGCTTTTATTTCAAGGCGCTCACTTCAATAATATAATCAATTTTTTCCTCCCTGGCAGCTTCCGGAACGGTAAGCTGCCATTTATTTTGCACTCGTTTCAGCTCAACTTTACTGCCGTCTTTTAAAGCGACAGCCTTCAACTTTTTATCAGTAAAAGGCAACCCGATAGTAGTAATGCTATCGGTATTTAGAAGGTGCAGGTAATAGTTTTTTTCTTTTACAGTAACTACACCCCATTTTTGAGGAGCTATTACATTTCCCCTGCTACCGTAAATGGTATGCCCGTATTGATTCATCCAGTTTCCTACCGCTTGTAAAGTGTCTTTGAACTCCTGTTGAATGTCGCCGTTCGGCATCGGCCCGATGTTTAATAAAAGATTAGCATTGCGGCCAGCAGCACCAACCAGGTAGCGGATCACTGTAGGAGCGCTTTTATAGCTTTTATCGCCCAGGTTAAATCCCCAGGAATTATTCATGGTTTCGCAGGTCTCCAGCGGTAAAGCATCCGAGGCTTTCTGATAGCTTAGCCCCGATTTGTTCTCACCCGGTAAATCTCTCTCGAACATCTGAAAATCTTCTCCGGGAAATGGTGTTTGATGATGGTTGTTGCCAATCATACACCGGGGTTGTAGTTGATGAATCAGGCTATATAATTCCTCATATCTCCAGTCGATCCGTGAAGAAAGATCGGTATGACCTTCGGGATTGGTCTGGTCCCAATGCCCGTCGAACCAGATAGTTCCTATTTCCCCATAGTCGGTAAGCAACTCGGTGAGCTGCGCCTTCATAAAATTAAAGTAACTGGCGTAATCGCCTTTACCTGTACGGCCGCTATGCTGACCCGTACGCCCGGTTCGCCAGGGATAATCCTCTCTTGTCCAGTCGAGCAAAGAATAATACAGGCAAAGCTTGATACCTTGTGCCTTACATTCTTCTGCCAGCATTTTTAAAACATCTTTCCCATACGGCGTATTAGTAATCTTCCAATCCGATTGTTTGGTATCCCAATTACTAAACCCGTCGTGATGCCTGGATACAAAAGTGATGTATTTCATACCGGCTGCTTTGGCCATCGCCACCCACTCTTTGGGATTATAGGCAGAAGGATTATAAAAGTCTTTTAGGTGTGCGTACTCGTGGATACGAAGCTTGCGGTTATTCATTACCCATTCGCCGTCGCCGGGTATGCTAAAAACACCCCAATGAATAAACAGTCCGAATTTCATATCCTGGAACTGTTTCCTTGCATCAATCATGGAAGCAGATGGAGTATACTTATTTTGTGCCGGTACACTACCGATAATGCCGCAAAGGGCTATAGCCAACAAGAATCTCTTCATAATGCATGCTTTAAGTGCAAATAATAATGATTGTCAGATATTAGAAGCCGAAGGAGTTGCTTATCAGTTTTTTACCGCCAGGGCGCGATGACGCAATGCTTTAAGAAAGAAATACGCCTGTACTTTTGCGTCTTAGCGACCTTGCGGTTCGTACTTTATAAAATTAAAACAATGAGGCGTCTATTGATTGCGCAAACGTTTGATCATTTCGATGCGAGTTATTTATTGCTGAAATGATATTTAAAACCTATTTTGCTTTTAAACTTTCCTTATGCGTTATATACCAGCGGCTCTATTGGTGTTTATAATTTCTTTACTTGCAGCCTGCTCCCCCAAAACTGCCAAAGTAAAACAAAACGGTAATGAGTGGATAACCCTCTTTAATGGCAAAGATCTGAAAGACTGGTTTGTGAAAATACACCACCATGACGTGGGCGACAATTACGGGCAAACATTCCGTGTGGAAGACGGGATAATTAAAGTACGGTACGATCAATACGACGGTTTTAAGGAGCGCTATGGACACCTGTATTATAAAACGCCGTTTTCCCGGTATCATTTGAAATTGGAATACCGGTTTGTGGATGGCTGGATGAAGGATGCCCCCTCCTACACCATTTTAAACAGTGGTGTGATGTATCACTCGCAGGATCCACGTACTATGCCCAAAGAACAGGACTGGCCTATTTCAGTGGAAATGCAGTTTTTAGCCGGTTTGCCTGACGGTAAACCAAGACCTACCGGTAATATGTGCTCACCCGGTACCGAAATTGTTTACCAGGGAACTAAATACAATGGTCACTGCCTCAATTCAACTTCCAAAACCTACCCGCCCGGCGAGTGGGTGACTGCTGAGCTGGTTGTATTGGGAGATTCCCTGATCACCCATATGATCAATGGCGACACGGTGCTTCAATATTCCAAACCCAGCATTGGAGGTGGTGTGGCCAACCGTTATGATCCGAAACAAAAGATAGACGGCCAGCCATTGACTTCCGGCTATATTGCGCTGCAAAGTGAGGGACAGCCTATTGACTTCAGAAATATACAAATTAAAAAACTGGATTAATTATATAGATCTGTTGCGTTGTTCTTTTTTATGACGTTTTTTATAAAAAGACCGTTATGAAAAAAATAACTGTTACGCTTATCCTGATCATGCCGTTTGTACTTGCCTATGCTCAACACCCTAAAAGAACGGACAGAAAGTTACGGCTACCTAAAAACTATGTAGCTATAAGATTCGCATTTCCGCTGGTAAATAACTTTAACTATTATAATTATAGTAATGGAAAGAGCATAAGCAGCACCAACTTATTAGGATTGGGGATCGGGATATTCTATAAAGGCGATAAAGGTGATTTTTCATTGACAGGAGGTGTTAATTCATCTTTAAGAACACCAGTTGGCGATAATTTCAACAAAGTCTGGATAACAGGCCAGCATTCTATTAGCAGCCTTTTTATTGAAGCCTTGCATCACCGGAAAGTGGCTAAAAAAACAAGTGCTTTTGGTGGCATAAATGTTCAGCGATTTATATATAACTTAAAGGATGATGGAGAATCAATTAAGCATATGGATGATGGCATTGGTCTTACCTTGGGAACTGAGTTCAACCTGAGTCCCATGTTTGCACCTGCCATATTATATCGCCCGGTCATCATTCCGTTGGGCACTCAAAAATATTACCACACGCTTTCCCTGGCCGTCAACCTTAATGCACCACTAGTAAATCCTTTTAAGGCCCATGGTTTTAGATAAATAGCCGGCTATTCCTTAATTTCGCCTCCGTGATTTCGCAGCAGACGATACAGGAAATTCTTTCGCGTATAGACATTATAGATGTGGTAGGCGAGTTTGTAAAACTGAAAAAAAGAGGCGCTAACTACCTGGGTAACTGCCCTTTCCACAATGAGAAAACACCTTCTTTTACAGTTTCGCCCTCTAAAGAGATTTATAAATGTTTTGGTTGCGGAAAAAGCGGCAATACCATCAGCTTCGTCATGGAGCATGAAAAGTACAGCTACGTAGAAGCGTTGAAATGGCTGGCTAATAAGTATGGCGTTGAAGTAGAAGAAACATTTGTAAGCCAGGAACAAAAGGAACAGTTTCAAACGGCTGACAGTCTTTTTATTATTAACAGCTTTGCTGAAAAATTCTTTATCGACCAACTGTTTAAAACGGAAGAAGGCCGGGATATAGGGCTAAGCTATTTTAAAGAAAGGGGATTCAGGGAAGGTATTATCGAAAAATTTAAACTTGGTTACTCGCCTGAGTCGAGAACAGCCTTTACAGATGAAGCCCTGTCTCAGCAATATAACCGGGAACTGTTGCTGAAAACCGGTTTGATTGCCGAACGAAACGGCAACTTGCAGGATAATTACCGCGGACGTGTCATCTTCCCTATTCACAATAACAGCGGCAAAGTAATTGGCTTTGGAGCGCGTATATTAAAAACCAATGAAAAGGCGCCCAAGTATATTAATACTCCCGAGAATGAGATTTATGTAAAAAGTAAGATCCTTTATGGTTCTTATTTTGCACGTGCAGCTATTGATAAAACAGATGAGTGTTTATTGGTGGAAGGATACACCGACGTGGTATCGTTACACCAGGCAGGTATTGAAAATGTAGTGGCATCGGGTGGTACATCACTTACTATAGATCAGTTAAGGCTCGTAAAAAAGTACACCAATAATCTTACGATTATTTATGATGGTGATAGCGCCGGTGTAAAAGCCGCGCTGCGTGGGCTCGACCTTGCCCTGGAAGAGGGCCTAAATGTGAAGTTGGTTTTAATTCCGGATGGAGAAGATCCTGACAGTTACGTGAATAAGGTAGGCGCCTCAGCGTTTATTGAGTTTGTGAACCAGCATAAAAAGGATTTTATTCTTTTCCAGCTCGAATTGTCTTTAAAAGATGTGGGTAACGACCCGGCTAAAAAATCGGAGCTGGTTAACAAGATTGCAGAATCCATATCGCGTGTTAACAAAACAGAAGACTTTACGCGGCAGCAGGACTATATCAAGCAATCTTCTACCATCTTAAATATCGACGAGGCCGGGTTAAACGCACTGGTTAATAAATATATCAGGGACCGGATCAGTTCGCAGGAACGAAAATCGGCTTTTCCGGGGCCTGATAAAGAGGCTGTGGCCCAGGCGATAGCCACTAACTTTGATGATGCTACCTTTGATATGCTCTTTAAAGATCAGCTGCAGGAAAAAGAGCTGGCGAGGATTTTATTGGAGTATGGCAACCGCAAATGGGACGACAAAACACTGATAGCGGAATATGTTTTTGGAGAAATTGACGAACTGGATATCGAAGATAAAGACGTGTACAACCTGGTACATGCTATAAAGGAACTACTGCAAAACCAACCACAGCTGTTTAATGACAAATACTTTATTTATCATCAGGATAAACAACTCAGCAGTTTTGTTATTTCTCTTTTAAATCACCCTTACGAAGAAAGTAAGAAGTGGATTGAAAAGGCGGGGCAGAACATGGGCTATCAAAAGTCGCTTTTTAACCAGGAGTATGAAGCCTTTCTAAGAACGGTATCGGATGGCAACGAGGACGAATTGAACCGGTTTAAGCTCATCTCTGAAGACCGTACCCGGGATATCGTCATTTCCTCCATCAGGTACCTCAAGCTGAAGAAGATAAAACGCATGTTGCTGCAAAACCAGCAGGATATGGAGCTGGATAAGGCTTTTGAAAAATTTAAAGAGCTGCACTTTATCCATCGCTCGCTGAAAGATATGGAACGCGAGATCACCGATCAGTTGGGTACGGTTATATTACATTAAAGCTCATGCCAATTGCATTTTGTTTCTTAGATTAGTGGCTGTATTGGCCCGGTCATTAAAATAAACTTTCACTGCAATGGTTAAAAACATGCTGCTTGTTATATTGCTATTGGGAGTATATATAGCAGGCGCGCAAAAGCAGCCTGGCAATCAACCCCAACCGGCACAAAGCGCTACCTTGCAAAAAGTTTATCTTACTACCGACAAGGTCATTTATACACCTAATGAGCAGCTTTGGTTTGCGGCCTATTTGTTTGAAAACCGATCACAGATAAAGGACACCGCAGATGTATTAATTGTGGGTTTACACGATCCCGTATCGGATAACATGGTTGCGCTGAAAAAATTTCCTGTTCTTAACCGGATTGCCACAGGCAATATTCTTTTACCCGATTCATTAATAGCCGGCGGCTATAACCTGGTAGCCTATACCAATATACTGGACATGCATCATATTCCTGTCGGCACCGGCTTTAAACCTATAAGAATATATGCCAGAACGGGCGACAAAGCCTTTACAACGTCTTTAAAGATTGCCGATTCACTGTCTACCGGAGATAGGATAGCGATACAGCATGAAATGATTCCAGAGTCGTACCAGGTCACTTTTAAAGACGCCCGTGCGCGGTACCAATTAGCCGGAGATAAATTCCGCACCCTCAACCTGGATGATTATGGCAAAGGCATTGTATATATTCCTCTGAAAGATGTTAAAACGGCTAACCGTTCTTTATCGGTTACAACCATTTACAACGGCGATACCGTCAGGAACAGGATCCGGGTACCGGAAAGCACCGCTTCAAAAGAAAGCTGGTCCGCTTCATTTTATCCCGAAGGGGGATTTTTAGCAGCCGGGTTTCTTAACCGTGTGTTCTGGGAAGTAACCAGCAATAATATCGCCGCCACCTCGTCTGCCCTTTTACTGGAAAACGACCAGGTTATAGATACCATAAAAACTATTGCCAATGGAACCAATGCCTTTTATCTAAATGCAAAAGCAGGCCATCAATATGCAGTTGTACCCGGATTAAAAAATACCGGCAGGCAAAAATTAATGCTTCCCCCGGTGGTTCCCGGAGGGCTTAGATTTGAAATGCCGGATATCGTGGTAAACGACTCGCTCACCATCGAACTTTGGTCAAAGGAGAAAAAAGCGATCCAATTGGTTATTGTAGATGTTAGCGGACTACCCTGGGTTCATAAACTTGATATGGGACCGTACAAAAAGCTGACGGTATTATTAAATGAGTTTGCACGCGGGCTATGTAAAGTTTTTATAACTGACGAACAAAATAAAATCTTAGCAAAGTCTTATTTTTTTGCCCATTATAGCAACAAGAATCAACTTTACCTGGAAACAGACAGAAACGTATATAAAACCAGGGATAGCGTTGCGCTTAAGATCCGCCTGCATGATAAAAACGGCACCCCGCTTCATTCTATAGCCACTGTTAGCTGTGCTTTGCTAAGCAGGATCGATTTTGCCATGATGAAAAATATTGAATCCGATCATGATCTGGGTATGGTGGCTTACAACGAGCCCGCATTTTTAAAAAGACGGAATATTTTAGACAGCAGTACGCTGCTCGAACATATCATCAGGATGAAAAAGATGGAAGATGCGGATACCCTCTTGATACCTGGTAATAATTTATCAGAAAGATTTCTAAAACCGGCTGTTCAGCTAAAGCTGGCGAGGTTTGGACGTCGGGAAAAAAAATCGATGGACCTGGTTTTGTTCAGGGAATCCAATTTCTCATTCCTGAAAACAAATGAAGAGGGAATATTGCAGCTTTCTAATGATGTGCTGCTGGTAAACGACGGCAGAAAGCTGTTTGTGAAAGGTATGGGGAAAAAAAACGGTGATTATTACGTGCAGGCTGAAGACTCGCTGGCAATGGTTTATTCAAACATAAACATACCGTTTTACGAGCCCCTGCACAGAGAGCAAACGGCGGATCTGCACACGCTTTTGAAAACCGACCGGAAAGAAAAATTTTCAAGCACTATGGAGACGGTTATCGTACGGTCTAAAAGAGATTATGGCGCCTTGGGCAGTCCTAATCCTTGCGGCGACTATGTATGCCAGTATAATATATTGAATTGCCCCAATCATACCATTCCGTATAAGTGGCCGGTGAAAGGCCAGCGGTACCGCAGTTTCGGTGTTGAACTGGTTTACCAGGGCTGCGATTACGAAAACAATATGTACCTGCCGCCCCGCAGCCTGATTTATCTTCCCCGAACTTTTTTAGGTATGGACACCACTTTATTGAAGCAGGAGTTTCCTGAATACCTGAGCACACTGTGGTGGCAGCCTTTTAAAAAGTTGGCAAAAGACGGAGACAATCAACTGGTGTTTCACACCAGTGACCAAAAAGGAGTATACCTGATCACTGTGCAGGGATTTGCTGAAAATGGCCAGCCTTTTTATGGGGAAAAAACAATCAGGGTAGAAGAATAAGCCAGCGTTTTATCCTTCAGTGATCATATCGTATACCACTACCTTTTTCCACAAATGGCTGTATTGGTCAACAAAAGCTTTATGAACAGGATGTACCTGGTAATCGTCCTGGTCTTTTACATTATCAAAATACATCAGTTCAGAAACGTGAAAGCTGTTGTCTACCACATCGCGCTTTTCTGTAGAGGCAGGAACACCTACCAGCAATTGCTTTACCTGTGGTATCGCTTTAAGGGTTTGTAAGCCTTTTATCAGCTCTTTTGCATTGGCTTCGCCAGGATTTTTCAACCAGAAAAAGACATGGTGAATGATGATTGTTTTTTTTTGTGGTTCCATACTTAAAACTGAGGGGGCCACTGCTATAACAGCGGCATTCTTTATAAATTTTCTTCGGGATTTGGAGCTTACTTTGCTCATGCTGAAACTTCTTTTGATAAATATACCTGCAAATATTAATTCAGCAAGGCAGCAATCTTTAACTCCCACTCTTTTTGCTTGTCTCTGTTCAGGCCATGTGCCGTTTCTTCGTCATAAACCGCTTGCTCATTTCGGTAGGCTTTCCCAATTTGCCGGGTCATTTCTTTCATGATTTTTTCTGCCTCGGCAAAGTTCATCTCCGTTTCATCTAATTGCTTTTGTAATTTCCGGCGGTAAACTTCAGCAATATCAAAGTGGCATTGTTCATGCTTTAATAAGCTGTCGTTTATTTGACCCGGCTTTACCCAACTTGCATAGCAGCTGAACTTATTGGTGGCAAAAAATTTAGGCTTTTTAAAAACATTCAGCACATTACTTTCAACGGTTATTTCACAAGCTGTAGTGGCAGCTACCGAAAATTTTGATGAAGACTCCGGAACTGCAGCTTTAAAATCGGCCCAGGTAAGCCTTCTTTTATTGTCCCATTCTATTTCAATCTCATGCTTGCGGTAGTCGGCTACTTTATAAATGTCTGCATAAATCCTTTCGCAGGTGCTCCATTTATCAGGCTTCAGGCGCCGGGTGATCCTGATCACGTTCGCACCATACTTCCTGGCCATATTTTTTAAATCGCCTATCACTTCATGATAGCTGCAATTGGTTGAAAAGCCATTATCCACCGACCGGATGCTTCCTATCTTTACCCCGTCGTTAACAAAGTCATCACTTTGCCGCAATACAAGCACAAATTCATCTTCGTCCAGGGGCAGGCGCTTTTCAACGATATTTTTTCCAAGTTTAGCTGAGCAGCCCGCCAGGCATAACAAACTAGCCAAAGCAATAAAACGCATGATTTTCAAAATGTGGTTAACAATAATATTCTTTATGCAGGTGTATTTTCTTTTACTACAATCAAATCGCTCAACTCTACCTGCATCGGCAACAAGCCAATTTTTACAACTGCGCGCTTACTTTTAATTTCCAGCACCTCTCCTACCTGGTGATTGCGTTTCATCTTCACTTTATCACCTACTTTAACAGCGCCGCCTACTTCGCTGTATCTGCTCTCTATTTTCTTCTGCATTTTGCTGGCTTTTTTGCTTTCCGGCCGGTTGAACAATAAGGCAGCCATTTGCTTAATCACTTTCTGCTTGTCCTCTTCTTTCTTCCATTCTATAGTAATTTGTTTAAGCTTGCGTTCCATATCTTTCAGGTAAGCAATCCGGTCTTCGCTTATTTTATTCTGCTCGCGTAATACAGCCACCTGCTGTTTATGGCGCTCCTTGTCCATTACCTGTTGCATTTCTTTTTGCAGGCGTTCATTTTCTTTGATCAGTCGTTCCAGTTCTTTATCCTTCCTGGCAATATCCCGCAAATCCTGTTCTGTACGATTCAATAATTTATCCAGCCGGTACTGGTCTTCTTCCACCAATCCCCGGGCCTTTTCAATCAGCCTTTTATCGAGTCCTATACGTTCTGCAATAGAAAAAGTATAGGAGCTTCCCGGTTTACCAACAATCAACTGGTACTGAGGCTGCAGTTTCTTTTCGTCGAAAGCCATAGCACCATTCACTATGCCTGCCGTTTTACCGGCCATTACCTTCAGGTTTAGGTAGTGCGTGGTAACTACACCAAATGAATGTTTGCGTAAAAGTTCCAGCAAGATGACTTCTGCGAAAGCGCCACCCAGGTTAGGATCGCTGCCGCTGCCCAGCTCGTCAATAAAAAATAAAGTCTTTCCATTGGCATTTTCCATAAAATGCTTCATATGAATCAGGTGGCTGCTATAAGTACTCAACTCAAATTCCAGGCTTTGTGTATCGCCTATATGGATCATTAGTTGCTTAAAAATACCAAACTCACTTGAAGGGTGCACGGGTACCAGCAGGCCGCTCTGCAACATCATTTGCAGCAGCCCTATGGTTTTCATGGTTACTGTTTTACCCCCGGCGTTGGGACCGCTGATCACCAAAATCCGCTTGCCTTCGTCCAGGCTGATGGAAACCGGGATGGTTGGCTTATCAGCCCTCCTGTTATATAAATACAATAACGGATGATAAGCATTCACCAGGTGCACAAAAGCCTTGTCGTGCACAATAGGATATTCTCCGTTAATATCTACTGCAAGCTTGGCCTTGGCCCGTGCAAAATCATATTCACCTACAATGGTGTGATAAATGCTGAGCAGGTCAACATACCTGGCGAGCCTGGAGGTAAGCTGCCGTAATATCCGGTATACTTCCTTCCGTTCCTGGTTTTCAAGATCGCTGATCTCGTTATTGAGATGCATGGTATCCTCCGGCTCAATAAAAGCCGTTTTGCGGCTATCGCTTTCCCCGTGCAGTATACCCTTCACGGTACGTTTGTGCTCGGAGAAAACAGCCAGCACCCGGCGTCCGTTCATGAAGCTTTCTTCAATTTCTGCCAGGTATCCCTGTTTGTTGAGTTTTGAAATGATGCGGTCAAAAATCCTTCTGAGCTCTGTTCTTTTACGGTAAAGGCTTATTCGTATATCCTTTAACTCTTCGGAAGCAGTATCTTTTACATTTCCCTGATCGTCTATTATCTCATCAATAAGCTCAATAATTGCTTTTTCGTAATAAGTGTGTTTTACGATCTCGTATAAACCGGCGTAAGCGCCTTTGCGCTCTTCATTGAACCAGCGAAATATTTTTTCGATGCTTTCCGCCAGCTTACGGATCTGTATCAGGTCTTCCCCCTGCAAAACAGCGCCGGAAATGGATAAAAGCTTTAATTCTTTTGCAAGATTTAAAATATAGTCGTTGGGAAAATAAATGCCGTTGATCAGGAGTTGCTTAAACTCATGCGACTGCCTTAGTTCTGCATCAACAAATTTTTTATGGGTATGTATGCGCAGCTGGCTGGCTTTTTCCTGCGCAAAATTACTTTGGCAATGGGCTACCAACAGTTCTTTCACCTTCTCAAACTCCAACTGCAACGCCGCCGATTCGGGGTATAACTTCATGATTCAATCTCTTCTAAAAGTTGTCAAAATTACTATATAAAATGCACTATTTATAATAATTGGCAGGGCGCCCAACATGATATAATTAGAGCTATATTTGAAAAAAACACTAAATATGATCAAAAACTTGGGAACCTTGGTGGCGTTGGTAGTGCTGGCAGTGGTGGTTGTAATTGTGGTACTAATGTTTGGCATTCCAAGATACAAAGTATGGCAACAGGAAATGGCAGGAAAGGCAGAGATGGCCAAAGCGGAGCAAAACCGCCGCATATTGGTGGAGGAGGCCAAAGCGCGGCTGGAAGCCGAAAAGCTGAATGCACAGGCCGAAATAGAGCGCGCCCGCGGTATGGCCGAAGCAATGAAGGTAGAAAACGGAACGCTGAACGAAACCTATAACCAGTACCTTTTTATAAGAACGCTTGAAAAAATTGCAGATAAGGGAAGCCTGCCCCAGATCATTTATTTACCGTCAAACGGGCTAGTACCGGTAATGGACCTGAAGCAGCAGGCCCAATAATTAACCGGGTTTATAAAGGGTTTAACACTCCGGCACAAACCGGAATAAACTTTTGAACGTAGGTATTGTTAGTTAAAAATAAAAACAATGCACAAAATTCTTTTGCCGGCTCTTTTAACTATTATAACTGGCTTTAGCGCCTGCGCGCAGAAGAAGAATAGCAAATTAGAATCCGTACAATTCGCAGGCCCGGAAAATAAAAAATCAACAATGGAAAATAAAAAAGACACAGCCACATTTGCTAATGGCTGTTTTTGGTGTACTGAAGCCATTTTTCAGGATGTAAATGGCGTGGAAAAAGTGACCAGTGGCTACACAGACGGCAACACAAAAAACCCTACTTATGAAGAGGTTTGCACGGGTACTACCGGGTTTGCAGAAGCGCTGCAGATTGTTTACGATCCTGCTGTTGTTTCTTTTGATGAGCTATTGGAGATTTTCTGGAAAACTCATGATCCGACCACGCTTAACCGCCAGGGCAACGATGTAGGTACTCAATATAGGAGTGGAATTTATTACCACAATGATAATCAAAAAGAAAAAGCAGAATACTATAAAACTGCTTTAGATAAAAGCGGGGCATTTAATGACCCGATTGTTACGGAAATAAAGCCTTTCCGCCATTTTTACGCTGCTGAAGATTATCACCAGGGTTATTTTAATGGTAACGAGAATAAGAATCCTTATTGCAAGGTAGTGATCCGTCCTAAAGTAGATAAATTCAGGATAGCTTTTAAAGATAAATTGAAAAAATAACCTGTTAGGCCTGGTTTTTGTTTTAAATACTTTACGGAGCAAGAAGGACAAATATAAAAACCTCACAGGTGGTAAACTTGTGAGGTTTTTATATTTATTATCAATTAATTACGCATGTTTACCTAAATTTTTAGTGAATAAGCGCCTATTGTAGGGTGGATATTAAGCTGCCGGTGTTGGATAACATTAAATTAGGATATTTTAATCTATCTTCTGATATAATCGGCGTATCTTGCGGCCCCTTTCAAATTTTTTAAGCAATGTTGGATTTAAAAAATTTCGATCAAAATGCAGTCAGTAACCCGGAAAACAACGTTTTTGGGTTACCCAGTACAGAAGAAAATGCTGATCTGATCATCATAAGTGTGCCTTGGGAAGTAACCGTTAGCTACGGATCGGGTACAGCAAAAGCGCCTGAAGCCATTTGCAGAGCCAGTCTGCAGGTAGACCTTTATGATCCCCAGTTCCCGGATGCTTGGAAGAGAGGTTTTTACCTTACCCCTACCGATAAGCAATTGCAGCTTAAAAGCGCCTATCTCAGGAGAGAAGCCGAATTGTATATTGATTATATTTCGCGCGGAGAAGAGCTGAAAGCCAACCAGTTCATGTGCAAATCGATCAGGGAGGTGAACGAAGGCGGTGATTACCTTAACGATTGGGTGTATCAACAGGCAAAAACGCATCTAAAAAACAGGAAGCTGGTTGGACTTTTGGGAGGCGATCATAGTACTCCTTTGGGTTTGTATAAAGCGCTGGCCGAACAGCATGATGAGTACGGGATCTTACAGATCGATGCGCATTGCGACCTGAAAAAGGCTTATGAAGGATTTAAATACTCCCATGCCAGCATTATGTATAATGCGCTGAACGAGATTCCGCAGATCAAGACCATAACGCAGGTTGGCGTACGCGATATGAGCCAGGACGAATGGGAATATATTCAGAACAGCAATGGCCGGGTGATTCCTTATTTTGACCAGGACATAAAAGAAAGGCAATTTGCCGGCGATACTTTCCGCGAAATTGCCGCAGAAATCATCGACAGCCTGCCGCAAAAAGTGCATATCAGTTTTGATATAGATGGCCTTGATCCCAAGCTTTGCCCTAATACCGGTACGCCTGTACCAGGCGGTTTTGAGCTGGACCGCATGTTCTATTTGTTTCATGAAATATTGAAAAGCGGGCGCAAAGTAATTGGTTTCGACCTGGTGGAAGTGGGTGTGGGCGATACGGAATGGAATGCGAATGTAGGAGCCAGGGCTTTATTTAAACTTTGCAATGTTCTAATAACCAGTAATTAATTATAGGTAACATCAACATAAAAATGATGTTAAATTTTACTCTTTGATCAACTATCAATTCATAATTCCCAATAAAAAACTGGTCACCTACCAGGTGTTTTCTTACAGCATCATCCTGTTAAATATTGCCGGATTATACCTGCTCAGTCCAGGTCAGGAATCCTGGGGACAGGGCATTTACCTACTATTACTGATTCTCAGCGTGTTTCGTGCGGTACTGGATTATAAAGCGTATAAGAAACGAAAAAGCCTGATGTCCAATGCCTTATTACTGGTTGTAATTGCACTGTTTTGGAGTCGTACGGAATATAATGCCGGCATCTGGGTAAATTTGCTCCTGGCAGGTTTATATTTTGTTTCTACCCGGAAACTGAAAATTGAAGTTGCCGACAAGTGGGTTAGTTATCCCACTCTCCCGGCCAGAAACATTCCGTGGACAGACATCAGCAATCTTATCCTTAAAGATGATATTTTAACCATTGACCTGAAAAACAACAAAATTTACCAGCATCAAATAGAATATTCAGATAATACTGTAAATGAGCCGGAATTTAACGACTTTTGCAGGACGAAATTAGTTTGACAGATGACGGTTCGCAGCTATAATACTGCTATCATCTGTCACCTGTCATCTTTAAAATAGAATAATTGAAAGTTAACAGCCTTACATCATCCCCCTATATCCTTTACTCCGACGGAAAAGGCAATATTTTCGAAGATACTTCCCTATATGTTACCGGTCGTACAGGCTGGGATGCAATGCCTGTTCCTGAAGATGAATGGATCGAACTGCCGGATGGAGGTTCATTGTACGAATTGCCGGGCCGAAGGGGCATTGGCATCGATGTAGAAACCGGCGACATGAGGCTTTGTGAAAAAGGCTGGGCCGTGGCGGCTTTTATTCCTCCCGCTCACACCGGTTTTTACCTGTCTGCTTATGAAACGGCGCCCGGTGCGCCTACCCTCCCGCTGTTTTGTTATACGGCTGTGGGTTGGCAGAACGATAAGTTTTATGTACCGGCTATGCGCATTGAGCAGGACATCAGGCAGGAATGCAGCGGGTTTAATGCAGAAAAAGTGGAAAGTGGCGTTGAGCAGTTAATAAGCGCCTACCCGCATAACCGGTTAGTAAAACACCTGGCGGAAAATTGTGCCCTCACATATCATTGCCCGGCGGCCCGCAATTATTTTATGGGAAGATGGGAATGCCCTGTACCGGCATCACCTGCCTGCAATGCCAATTGCGTGGGATGTATTTCTTTGCAACCCGACGAAGAAACCATTGTTTCAACGCAGGACCGCCTGAAGTTTAAACCATCGGTGGAGGAGATCGTAGAATTTACGGTACCTCATCTTGAAACAGCGCCCTTTCCGTTGATCAGTTTTGGACAGGGATGTGAAGGCGAACCCCTCCTGATGTGGGAAACCATCGAAAAAGCCATTATAGAAATAAGAAAGCATACCAGTAAAGGCAGCATTAATATTAATACCAACGGATCAAAGCCCGATGCCGTTAAAAGGTTATGCGAGGCGGGTTTGAATTCCATAAGAGTAAGCACCAACAGCGCACGAAGAGAAGTATACATGCCTTACTACCGGCCCAATAACTACGAGTTTGAAGATATTATTGAAAGCCTGAAAGTAGTGAACAGCTTTGGCGGCTGGACCTCTATCAACTATTTCGTATTCCCCGGTATGACCGACAGTATTGCGGAGTATGAAGCCCTGCGCAAACTGATCAAAGAAACCAACCTGAAAATGATCCAGTGGCGTAACTTTAATATAGATCCGGACTGGTACCTGGGCAAAATCGGGGCTACTGACACCGGCGAGTGTATGGGCGTGCAGCAGTTATTGCAGGAAATACGCCAGGAGTTCCCTGATCTGAAATACGGCTACTTTAATCCGCCCATGGAAAGAATAAAAGGAAATTACGAGCTGGATTTCGCACATTGGTAACATTTTTGAAGTATTGGGTAATTCATGCCTGAATGAAATCGTTTCAATCGATGAGGTACCCGGTTTTACTATCCACAATCGCCATTCTTTTGGCAGGTACAGCCTGCCAGAGAAAGACTGCACCTGTTTCAGACAGTGAATTAACAATAAGTCTCAGCACCGTCTGTGGTTGGTGCACGGGTGGAGATTCGCTGGTTATAAATGCCCGTCAATCGGTATACCGCTACTCGCCTTCCTGCAACCTTGCACAGGCCACAGAAACAACTGCCTCCACGGATAAAAAACTCTGGAACGAGTTGATATCGCTGCTTGACCAGGAGCAATTCAACAAAACTCATATTAATTTATGCAATGTTTGCGTAGATGGGTGCGATGTTAAAGCTACCGTGAAAGGCAAAAACTTTACGCACCATATTTCTTACGGCAGCAGCGATAACGACGCGGTAGCGCCTATCCGTCCCTTTTTAAAGAAACTGGAATCGGTTCATGCCGGCTTCAGAAAACAATACGACAAATAATTCCCCGTTATGAAAGTTATTTCTTTTATCTTCTTGTCTTGTTTTTTAATTTATACATCAGGCTGCTCATCGGCCCAGCAGTCTTCATCCGGTTCCCCGTCTGCCGATCCGAGAGATCTCTTGCAGGCCGTTAATAAAATACGCAGCAAAGGTTGTAAATGCGGAGGTATCAATATGCCGCCGGTAAAACCGCTGAGCTGGAACGACCGCCTCGAATCTGCAGCGCAGGGACACAGCAATTATATGAATAGCCGTAAAAAATTGAGCCATACCGGCAACCGGAACTCCAACCCGGGCACCCGGATTAGTGCGGCAGGTTACAAGTGGAACTTCTTTGCTGAAAATATTGCCATGGGCCAGCAAACTGTTGCCGAAGTAATGTACAGCTGGCTCAATAGCCCCGGCCACTGCAAAAATATCATGAATAAAAATGCTACTGAAATGGGAGCGGCCAGATCGGGAGCTTACTGGACGCAGGTATTTGCGCGTTCCTTATAACAACACCCCATGTGTGGAAACCCTATCATACGGCATAAATATACATCCGACCCCACCGCCCTTAGCTACGATGGCAGGATATATTTGTATACGGGGCATGACGAAGCACCGGTTGGTATCGAAAACTATGTCATGAACGAGTGGTTGTGTTTTTCATCTGCAGACTTGTGTAACTGGACCGAACATCCTGTTAGGCTACGTGCAACAGACTTTAAATGGGCCGAAGGTGGAGCGTTTGCCACCAAGGTAGTGGAAAAAGCAGGGAAATTTTACTGGTTTGTATCGGTCAATCATAAAACTATTCCCGGTACTGCCATTGGTGTGGCCGTATCAGATCATCCGGCCGGTATATTTAAGGATGCGCTAGATACAGCACTGATAACCCGCAACATGTTAAAGGCACCCAGCCATGATAAAATAAATCTTGACCCCACTGTTCTAATAGATGAAGACGGCAGCGCTTACCTGTTCTGGGGAAATAAAAAATGCCATTATGTGCAGCTAACCAGCAACCTGCTGGGACTTGAAGGTGAAATAAAAGAAGTGGATTTGCCGGGTTTTGAAGAAGGCGCCCATATACATCAACGAAATGGCTGGTACTATCTTTCATATGGCTATGGCATGCCGGAAAAAGTTGCTTTTGCTATGAGCAGAAGCATTCACGGCCCCTGGGAATTTAAAGGTATTTTAAACGAGATAGCAGGAAACTGTGAAACCAACCGCCCGTGCATTATTGATTTTAACGATCAAACTTATTTTTTCTATCATAACGGGGCATTAAAAGATGGAGGAAGCCACAGAAGGTCTGTTTGCGTAGATAAGCTGTTTTACAATCCCGATGGCACTATGAAAAAAGTAATTATGACAACAGAAGGAGTAGCGCTTTAAAACTGGTCCGAAATGGAATAGCTACACCTCCTCCGATTGAATTTAGATACCGTCGCCAAAAAGGCTTTAAGACAAGGCTGATAAAGGTATTAGTAAATCTACATTTTGCAGGAACTACGGCATGCAAGCATAAATATGCCCGTAAAACGGTTTTAAAAATATAACCGCAAACGGGCATACATGTAATTTATAAAATCTACAGGCAATTACCAGGCCGTCTTAATAAGTCACCAGCACGTTAAACTTCTCGCTATTGCCCAACTGTAATTTTTGGGCTGCGGCTTCACTGATCCTTATATCATAGCCCTCGCTATACTGAAGGCCTTTCATCTTGCCTAAAACTTTTGCATATACCACCTTGTTGTTACCCGGGTTGGTTAACTTAACCAAAGTACCGGGAGCCGCATTATCCATCAGCAAATAATATTTACCGTCATTCCAGCCGCGATCCGTTTTAAATATACCCGATGCAAAGGTTTTTTCGTAAGCCAGGTTGGGATTTACCAGCTTCAGGTAGTCCGCTTTAAAATAACCCGTTTCGTCAGGAACTGTTGTTTCGGCATCATTCCTGGCTGTTATTTTTTCAGACACCAGGCTCTCGGCTTTTTTATCTTCTTCATTTCTCTTTGCTTCAGCCAATGCTTTTTCTGAAGCAGCCGCTTCGTCAGCAGCTTTTTTGGCTTCTGCCTCCAGGGCTGCCGCTTCAACCGATGCAACGGAAGGCTTCCCATCAAATGATAAAAAACGCGAGGCTACAAAACCCCTTTTACCGTCAGCATTACTCACTTCCGACCACTCATTATCTACCTTACGGATGTAGGTAAGCACTTCATCCGGCTGCGCCATCGCCACTACTTCCTGGCCGGTAGAGGGGCCTTTCCGGATATTGATGCGGGTGCCATATGCCGTAACCGTTTTGGCAGCTTCTACCGGCTTTTGAGGCTCGGCCTTCCTGGCCCCTGACTGCAGGAACCGGGAAGCTACAAACCCTTCTATGCCGTCTTTGGTACGGATAGCAGTCCATTCATCATTCACCTTTTTAATTACGTCCACTATTTCATCCTGCTGGGCTACTCCCACTACCTCCTGGTCAGTTGCAGGCCCCTTACGAATATTGATATTGGTACCTGAAACGGCGGCGGTGCCGATTGATTTTGTTGCTGCAGGGCGCTCAGGCGCTGCTTCTGCCTTTTTATCGCCCGATGTTAAAAACTGCGAGGCTACAAATCCTTCTACGCCATCTTTGGTACGGATAGCCGCCCATTCGCTGTTTACTTTTTTAATCACATCCACTGTTTCGTCCTGTTGCGCCATTCCTACTACCTCCTGGTCGGTTGAAGGACCTTTACGGATGTTAATGTTCGTACCTGAAACAGTAGCCGTACCTGCTGCCTTTGCTGTAGAACGTGTTGGTTTAGATTCGGCTTTTTTGGCTACAGGCTCTAAAAACTGGGAAGCAACAAACCCTTCTGTTCCATTTTGAGCACGAACCCAGGTCCACTCGTTATCTACTTTTTTAAGAATTTCCAATACCTCATCCTGCTGTGCTGTTCCTACCACCTCCTGGTCGGTTGCCGGGCCTTTGCGGATATTAATATTAGTACCTTTTACTAAAGCCTGGCCAATACTTTTGGTGTTGCTTTTAGCAGCATTGCTTTTTTGATCCGTTTCTTTTTCAGCAATGGCAGCCGGGGCATCCCCATCTAAATACCCTACGATGATGCTCTTTTCCTTTCCTATCGCATCTCCGTCAATTCTATTCCAGCTTTTCAGATCTTTTACAGGCACTTTGTTGAAACGGCTGCTGATACTTGTTAGTGTTTCTTTAGCCGATACCTCGTAGTATACCGGCGTTTTGCCCTTTTTACGGGAAAGGTTGTCCGCTGTTAAAGGAATTTTTACTTTCTGGCCGATAGAAAGTCCTTTGTCTTTATCGAATCCATTAGCAGCAGCAATATCTGCTACTTTTACACCATAAGCGCGGCTAAGCGAGTACAGGCCCTCTTTGGGCTGCACCTGATGCACCAGTACAGCACCTCTGCCCGATTTTTCTGCGATCAGCCTGCCGCTTTGAGCCATTACCCATCCATACGATATAACAAAACCTGCCAGTAAAAAATACTTCTTCATATCTAAATTGATCCTTTAAATGCTTCGCGAATTTACAATAAAGATGGATGGCAAATACAGGCTATTTATTAAATATGTCTCAAAATTAAGAAATCGGCGGTTCAAGGGCCCTGAGCACCAGGTCCTTAAAATTCCTTCCAATTGGAATAGCGCCGCCATCTACCTCAATTTCGACTGAAGTATACGTACGAATACGGGCTTTGGAAACAATAAAAGAACGATGCACGCGTATAAAACTGTTAGTTCCCAGAAGCGCTTCAAAATCGGAAAGCTGCTGTTTGACCAGATAAGCCTGGTTATCCGTAACGATTTTTATATACTCCCGTTGACTTTCTACATAAATGATCTCATCCAGGTAAATCCTGACATTTTTTTTATTGATGCTAACAAAAACATGCCTTCTGAACAACGGCTCTTTTTCCAGACCCATCACCGGCGCCACCTGCGGATTTATAAACGTAAGCTTATTAACGGCTGCCAGGAAACGATTGAATTGTATGGGTTTTAGTAAATAATCGGTTACACCTAAATCGTAACCATCCAAAGCATATTCGCGGTAAGCGGTGGTTAAGATAACCTGCGGCCGCCTGTTGAGCACTTTTAAAAAATCGAGCCCTTTTAAACCTGGTAAATGAATATCCAGGAACATCACATCAACCGGCGCTTTCTGTAAAAAATCCAGGGCATAAATAGCGTCAGTAAGCTTGTGAGCCAGCGTTAAAAAAGGCACCTGCCTGATATAATCTTCCAGGATCTCAGCCGCAATAGGCTCATCTTCCACAATGATACATTTAAGCTGATGCATAACTTTTAAGATTAATGACTAATTGCACAACAAATACCTGCTCTTGCTGATAAATATCCAGATCGTAGTCTTTGTAGGTTAGCTCGAGCTGCCGGCGGGTATTATGTAACCCGATTCTCTCTTTTGAAATGGCTTCCTGTTCATTCTTTTCAAAAGAATTAGAGATATGAAAATGCAGTCTTGCACTTTCCAGGCGGATCTTAATATGAACAAATGACTGAAAACGGCTGTTTGCAGCGCCATGCTTAAAGGCATTTTCGATAAGCGGCAGGAGAATCAGCGGCGTAATAACCTGGGTGGTATTATCGAGATACTGTTCCCAGCGCACATCAAGCCTGTCGTCGTACCGGAGCTGTTCAAGGCTGATATAATCTTTAATGATCTTTAATTCTTCTTCCAAAGCAATCGTTGATGCCCCCGAACGGTACAATGTAAAATTCAACAGTTCAGATAACTTCATAACGGCTTCCGGGGTCTTGTCTGATTTCTTTATGGAAAGCCCGTAAATATTGTTGAGCGTATTAAAAAGAAAGTGGGGATTGATCTGGCTTTTCAGCATTTTAAGCTCTGTTTCCAGTTTTTCCCTGATAAGATTTTTTTGTTTTTCTTTCAGGTCGAGTTGCTGACGAACAGATTTGATGGCGATCATTAAACCGGACGTTGCCATAAAATTGAAAAAAATCAGCATAAACCGCCGGAACTCGAAATGCTCCGATAACGGAAATAAACCTTTAAAAATATGGTCAGCAACAAAGTAGTAAACAATAATGCGTACCAGGTATATGCTCATTAACAATATAACAAAGGCTTCAGCCAGCATCCACCAGCGATGTACGCCGCTTTTTTCCAGCCGGGGCCATACCCGGTAAGTAAGATAGTACGCGTAAAACATTTCCGGCAGCCCTTCAAAAAAAGCCGCAAGCCAGGCCGCTACCACATAGTCGGTTTCCGAAAAACCTTTTAAGCTTCCCCGCAGCCAGAGATATTCGATAAAGCCTCTCAACGCAAAATAAGCCAGCCAAAAAAGTACATGATATAACAGCCGTTTCATTCAATCAAAAATCGTTAAAAACCATAGTATTTAGCGAAAAACACTACAAACGGCATGTATCCGTCTATAAAATACCTTTCATTAACAGAAATTAGGCATTTCAGCGGTTTCGGTGTTGTATGTAGACCTATTCCTGTTACTTGTTGAATAAAAATCGGGCAGCTGATTGTGCAATATATCTTCACTTTCAATTTTTAAATCAAAACCCTTAAACATGAAAGCTTTCCTGTACATTGGATCATTAACATTATGGGCATCTCTTGCGGTACTAACCGGTTGTTCTAAAAAAGACAGTTCCCCCGGCGCCAGCAAAAAAGCTAAAGTTACGATTACACTCTCCGGTACTTTTTCAAAAGCGGAAGGAGACTATTTTAATGCAACTGTAACTGCCAGCACATTAAATGGCACTACCATAGACTGGATGGTTAACGGGGTACGGAAAACAGGAACTGTTATTACGGTTGGCACCGACGATTTTAACGGGGGCAAGACCATTACCTTGGAATCTGCAAGCGATTTTTATACAGGCGCGGTAAAACTGGGAGGATTTGAATTTGGTACCACTCCCTACTCGGTGTCTTACAAAGTTGAATTAAACGGGGCGGTTAAAGACCAGGGAAATGAAACCCTTGTAAAGGGGCGGGAACCTGTTTTTTCAAAAGATATACAACTATAATTTTTGGGCGCAACGTTCTACCTGATTTAGGTAGCCGGCCCGTAACCAGTAAATATAGGTTTTTACCGCGTAAAGAGCTGTGTACATGGTATGATAGAAATATTTTAATGATTTCTCATGTAATTTTTGTTATAAATTACAACGCGGGTGGTTTTTACTATCCGCTCATTTTTTTTAGCAACTATATTATCTTTCAAAATTGATGGTATGCCCGCCAACACTTCTCTTCGTAGCCAGCAGTAAGTGCTATCTCACTGATGCACAGCATACCCCTGCCTTTTAAATAACTATGTTTCAGCGTACGGCATTTACCGGGCGTACACTGGAACCGAATTTAATTCCTGCTCATATTCCGGTATAGAATTGGAAGCGTAGACAAATGCATTGGTTTCTAACCGGTAATACTGCTCGCATCATGTTCAACATTTTCTTCCGCCATGCGTTATATAAGGGCAGTTTAATTCAAATCACTACCTTTGCGCGGCTATGCAAATAGAAGTTTTAAAATCCAAGATCCATCGTGTTACCCTTACTGAGGCGAACCTGGATTACATGGGCAGTATTACCATCGACGAAGACCTGATGGATGCTGCAGGTTTAATCGAAAATGAAAAAGTTCAGGTGGTAAACGTCAATAACGGCGAAAGGCTTGAAACTTATGTTATTCGCGGTAAACGCGGTAGCGGAACTATCTGCCTGAACGGCCCTGCTGCCCGGAAGGGCATGGCGGGAGACATTATCGTGATCATTTCTTACGCTATTATGGATTTTGAAGAGGCCAAAAAGCATCAACCTAAAGTAATCTTTCCCAAAGCCGGTAACAAAATATAACCATCAATCTTTTATTGATGACTAAAAAAGCGAAAACTATATCCCAGTATATCTTTTTTTTGGGGTTAGGCGTTTTTTTAATATGGTGGTCTTTAAGGGGGTTAACTGCTGCTGATCAGCGGCAGATCAGCAACGCACTTGCCAAAGGCAGGTTTGGTTATGTATTGCCGGGTTTGGGCATTCTTCTTTTAAGTCATTGGGTGAGGGCGGTACGCTGGCGGCTGATTATTGAGCCGCTGGGATATACACCCTCCCGGCTCAACACTTTTTTCGCAGTAATGGTGGGCTACCTGGCTAACCAGGCAGTGCCGCGTTTGGGTGAAGTGCTGCGATGCAGTACCCTAACCCGTTATGAAAAAATTCCGCTGGACAAGCTGATTGGCACCGTTATCCTGGAACGCACCGTTGATGCGCTTTGCCTGCTATTGCTTTTTATAGTGGCGCTTTTCTCCCAGCCTCATTTACATGAGAGTATCCTGCAAACTTTTTTTTCAAAATCTCGAAATACAGGCGGTATCAACATGCTCTTATGGGCCGGCATCGCCATAGCTGCTCTTAGCGCCATTATCATGTTGTGGTTGCTGGTAACCCGAAAGAAATTATCAGACTTAATACTGCTTTTCAAAAAAATAGCCTTACATATATGGCAGGGCTTCATTGCTATTAAAGGACTCAGGCGTCCCGGCCAGTTTATCTTTTTAAGTATCGCCCTTTGGGGTTTATATGCAGCCTGCGTTTATGTAGGCTTCCTGATGCTGGAGGAAACCACTCAATATGGCTTTTTAGAAGCGCTTACCGTTTTATGCGCGGGAAGCTTAGGTATGGTGGCCACTCCCGGCGGCATTGGAGCTTATGCTTTTTTAGTTCAAAAAACAATGATGCTGTACCAATTGAACAGCGGCCTTGGCTTAGCCCTGGGATGGTTGTTATGGTTGTTGCAAACCGGGGTTGTTTTAGTTACGGGTGGGCTAAGCCTGGTAGCGCTCCCTGTTTATAATAAACACACACAAAGCCCTAATAAAACTGGTGTTTAATGATGCACCGCTTGGGAGCTTTAGTGATAGCTTGCTAAGGGAACTAACTGTGGCTACCAGTCAATCACTGGTCATGGAAAATTATTTTAGTGTTTCCGATCCAGAAAAAATCTCCTTCTTTCAGGTTTACTTTTAGGTGCTGCCCTAACCGCTGCGTATTTCTTTCGGCATTATAATAGGTGCCATTTTTGCTGGGCGCCGCATCGCCCAACTGGTATACCAGGCGCCCGTCAGAAAGTTGTTTTTTAATGATCTGGCAATGGTTTTTAGAAATAAATTTATCGCCGGTTCGTATGGCAAAATCAGCCACCTGAAGCGGGCTTCCTTCATTCCATCGTCCTACAACCGTTACGTCATTCTGAAGCAAATACCGTTGTGGCTGGGTCAGGAAATTGGATACTACTTCCAGGTAGGCGCCCGTAGTTACCGTAGCAGCAGATGAAAGCGGATCAATATCTATTACATTGGGCTCCGGATCTTTGGTCTGTGGAATTTCTATTTTTCCTTCAATGCCGTCATAGTAAAACTGGCTTAATTCACGACCTGTTTTAAACCGATCCTGTGGCCGCTTCTCCAGGCATTTTTTTACCAGCAGCTCCAGCCATTCGGGAATATCGCATTCGCCTTCTTGGGAACCGTTTTTCAAAGCTGCAATCCTTTTCTGGCACATGTCGGGTATTGCAGCGCTTCTGTGGTTCTCCTCCAGCTGTATCATATCTCCCGCAATTTTATAGTCCTTAACAGGAAACGGCACCGTTCCGGTTAATACTTCGTACAAAACGATACCAAAACTATAAATGTCTGAAGGGGCATCAACCGTAGTGCCACTCCACTTCTCAGGCGCTTTGTATTCTGCCATTCCTTCTTCTTTCTTACTATGTCGTACTGCATTAGGATCGGTGAAGGACAGGCCGAAATCGATAAGCACATAACGATAGCTCCCATCCTCGTTACGGGACCGGATGATATTCTTAGGATTGATATCATTATGAATTACGGCATTTCTTCGCAGTAAAGCCGACTCGGTATGGAGTACTAACTTGTCAGGCAAGTAATAATGATGACAATAATTGAGTGCACCGGCAATTTGCTCGATAAGGTCGAGTGTATCCTCTATAGAAAAGTATTGCTCTTTTCTGAGCAATGTTTCCAGGGTTTCCCCGTCAACAAATTCCATTTCCAGCGAAGGTTTGTGATCAAGTATATGCTCTTCATACACTTTCACAATATTAGGATGATCGAGCTTTTTAAGTATATCTACTTCTTCCTTAAAATCCCGGTACTCCTTTTGGTTCTCACTTTCAATAGTCAGGTCCAGTTGCTTTAAGGCCACGATGTCGCCATCCGTTTTCCTGCGCGCTTTGAATACCGCGGAAAAGCCTCCATGTCCCAGCACCTTCAGTATATCGTATGATGTTGCTAATTCAGTCATTGTATAAGTTTACCGTAACGGTTTATTCGGTAATATAAAACTCCAGGACTATCTTATCATTGAAACATATTGAATCTCCATCTTTCAGAACATGTGGTACCGCAGACTGGTTCAGACTAACACCTGCAAAATCGTTGCGGCCTGCGTTATATATTTTTATTTTGTGTGACGGGTTATTCAAAAATCTCGACCGGTATATTTTAAAAGCGCCGAGGTCTTTATCAAAAACAATCTGCGCGTGGGCCCTGCTGATATAGTTATTGATTTTATACTGCTCTTCATCTTTTTCTTCCATGCCTATAAATGCTATATCATTATGTATTTTAGGTCCGTTATCAATCTTAGGGTCTTTACACCTTCCTATAAAATAAGTTTTTCCTGACGGCTCGAGGAAATACTCGGGTTCCCATGTAATACCTTCTGTAGCCACTACCCGTGCTTTTATCTTTCGCAGCGATTCTCCGGGTATCAGCACTTCCACACCTATACCATCCATAATGGGTGTTACTTTATCAAAAAGTGCGGAGCCATTAACCACTTCAACCTTAAGATCATCTTTAAAAGCTACCGACCTCGACTTTAATGTACGTTTAATCTGTCTGATAAACTCGGGGTCTTTTGCAAGTGTGTGTACAGCTACATTTTCGATAGCGTTGTCGGCAAACCCTGAGTGGAATACAAAGCCGGTAACCGTACTATTGCCATATCCCATCATTTTTATCGCCCGGTTAATGGCGCCGATGGTTATTTCTTTCAGTTCTTCGATATTGTCAAACCTGGATACAGCGGCTGCCTGCTGATTTGAAAGGCTCTTGCCTGTAGCAGCAGCTTCACTGCCTGAATGACTTTGCTGAGGCAGCTCGTCATCGACATTAAGCTTATCGGATAATTGCTGTAACTTCTTTTTAAACCAGTTGCTCATTATGATTGACTAATTAGAATTTTCAAATTTCGTTTGTTAAAAGTACCCCGCAGCCTTTAATTGTTTTAAAACATCAATGGCCAGCTGTTTGGCGTGCTCCGAATTGCCGATCTCCTCAATACGTATTCCAAAGGCAACAGGCGCGCCCAATTTTGGAGAAGCCACGTAAAAAGTATACCAGGCATCTGTAACTCTTTTACGGATGGTTTGATCTTTTTGGCGTATCAGTTTGTCTCTTTCAGGACTACCGGTTTTACCGTGTACTTCGAGGCCGGTAGCAGCAGACACTTTTGCCGATTGTTCTTTTAAGAAGGCCGCCACAATACCTGAAGTGCCGGCATGTTTTGCAAATGCCAGTGCCGGCTCCTGTTGCAAAGCTTTATTCCATGCTTTATATAAAAACCGGGAGGGTTGTAATGAGTCTTTGTTGGCAATGCCTCCGCTCATTTTTGCCAGGTGCAGCGGCGTAGCCATTAACTCTCCTTGTCCCCAGGCTATATTAGAGTAGTTAGACTGAAAACGTTTGCGGGTGTTGATCAACCTCGGGTTTTTGGTGTAATAAATGCCGCGTCCTTTATCCAAAAATTCATTCCAGGCTTTGAAATCGGCTTCTTTATTATAATCAACAGGCTTCTTAAAATTAAATCCGCCGCGGTTGATAATATTCATGCCCAGCATGTCATACATCTGAAAAAGAGAAGACTGCAATTTTTTTTCGTTTGCCAGCTTAATAAAATAAACGTTGCTCGACCGCACAATAGCTTTACGCATATCTACATTCTCGTTGGAGGGTTCGTCTGCCCGTATCACTTCTGCAGGGTAAACAAAGAAGCTGAAATTGGCAGCGCCCAGTCCATACTGGTTAAATGCAGCATAAGCATCGATCACTTTTACGGTAGATCCCGGCCGGGAAGTATACGTAATCCCAAGGTCCTGCGGCACCACCATGCGATCGTTAAAAATCTGCCTGTAAATGTTCCGGTAGTCGTCGGGTTCTATATTACTGATTAATTTCTGATCCTTATAGGAAGGCGATGGATTGGAAGCTGAAGACAAAACGTCACCGGTTTTAGCATTAATAGCCACTACTGCCGTACGAAAATTTTTATAAGGCGCCTGGCTCTGAATAATTGCATTAATCTTTTCATTCATCAATACATCCAGCGACAACCATATGTCTTTGGGCTTATTATTTTGCAGCTCAATCAGCTTACTATCCTTCCCGGCTTTTATAAAAGGAGCCAAAGCGCTGTAGTCATACAGAGCCAGCTCATTATCTTTAATTGTTTCGGGCAAAAATTTATTCTCTTTATAGCGATCAGTAGTTCGCTCCGTTGTGGTATAATTTACTTCGAAGCCCCGCAGCATCGTATAATGCCTGAATTCTGCCGCATAGCCTGCGCTTTCTTCCCTGGCAATGTCTTTGTTATAGTCGCCTAACCAGAACAACAGGTCTGATCCGAAAGGATAATAGCGCTCCTGCTCTCTTGCCAATTGTTCATTATATAAAACAGTGTTCGCTCCCAATGCTGTGAGCCGGGACTTATTTTTCTGAAAATTGCTTTTATCGGAGGTGGCCAGCAGCACGCCGTTCTTATCATAGATATTACCTGCTTTGATTTCGCGAAGCATTAAACCGATACGGGGATTATAGCTGTACTGCCACGCACCCTGCCTGTTTAAAACCAATGCCGGTTTTACAATGTATTCATCAGACTTAACCTGGTACCAAACCAGGCTTCCTGCCAAGATGAGTACCACCGTAAAGAAGGAAAGAATCGCGTAGGTATTCACGTGATCGAAATGTTTTTTTACATACTCCATTTCAATAGCGTCTCCTCTCTCGTTAGACATAATCAGCACAAAAAGAAAACCTGTCATTGTAATAATAATGCCTGCATTCCCCTTACTTAAAAAGGGAACTGAAATACCGGTTAACGGAAGCAAACCTAATGTGCCGGCTGCGATAAGCATAAACTGCAGCATGGTGGCTATAGCGATGCCCGACATCAGGTAAAACATAAACGGCTTACCGGTTCTGCGCGCGGCAAGAATGCAACGGTATACCAGCAGCCCGAATGCCAAGAACAAAGTAATTAGCGTGATCAGTCCCAGCTCTTCACCAATACTCTGCAGGATCATATCGGTATGGTGTGCCGGCATTACATTCGAAAAACCTTTGCCAAGGCCCTGCCCCAATATGCCACCCGTATTAAGCGACCACACGCCCTGCGCTACCTGGTCGCCACCCACCAACTGGTTCTCCCACATATTGGCAAACATGCCGTTCCTGTCTGCAAGGCGTTGTGTAAACTTAAATGGAAGCGCTGCCAGCAAAATAAACGACGAAATAATGAGCATTATAAAAAATACCGACTCATGTTTCTTTTTAAGAACAGCATAGCCCAGGCTCCCCGCGCATGCCAGTAAAGCAATCCAGGGTAAATAATTATATTCCGCGGTATTTAGGAATTTGCCGGCTATCAGCAACACTATGCCCAACACGGCTCCGGCCACAATCATCTCCAAAAACTCATTTTTAGCAAATGAGTAAAAGAATAAAAAGGTAAGACACAATACTACCGCAGGCCCCAGGTCGCCGAGCACCGCATAGATCGCCAGCAGGAACAGAAACAGGCCAAACATCAGCAGGTTATTCTTAGTAAGCCATCTATTATCCGGTATATTTCTGAAATACCCTGCATTTACGGTAAAATAAGCGGCAAAGAACACCACCATAAGATATTTGGCAAGCTCACTTACCTGGAACCCGAACAGGTTCACCTTCACACCACTGCCTTCAGGACCGGTTCCGAATACGGCCAGTAAAAGCATTAAACCAATTGACGCCAGCAACCAGGTAAATCCTCTGGGCTCTTTTAGTTTATTGGTAAACGGCAACCAGTTATATACCGGGTCAAACCATTTAGAATGATAGAAACGGTTAACGGGGTTGTCCTTGAAAATAAATACCAGCACAGAAAACAACAATAATATGATGCTGGTATATTTGGCCATTCCCGTTCCATACACTTCATCGCGTAAAGGATCCTGCACGCCGTAAAGCACCATGATACCGATACCCGAAATAAACATAATAAGCGGCAGTATGAACTGATCGCTCCTGTAATTTTTAAGATAGAGCGCAATATGCAGCAGCCAAAATCCCAGCAGGAAAAAAACCGTGTACGTAATGAATTCTTTTTTAAACTCATCGGGCGTTCGAACCGTAAGCACTTTGTCATTTTTGAGCTGCCGGTATTCTACTTTATCCAGCAGCCTTAGCTGGTGCGGCTTACCTACAAAATGGTAGCTACGGCTTGAACCAATTGCCGCAGTTCCCTTGGCCGGTCCGAAGTTAAATCCAGGCTTTATTGCCACTACGCTATAGTTTCCCTGCGGGTCGAGATGGGTAAATTTATAATCACCGTCTTCATCGGTACGCGCATAAAATTCTGTTGGTATAGCTGAAGCCGACGGAGGCAGGGTATCAAAATATGCATCCGGATAAATCCTCGTCAGCCTTACCAGCACCCCGCCGGCCGCAATCTCGTCTGCAGCAAACCGGATCGTACCATTAATAGAAACACCGGTTTCGGCACTACCAGCCTTCATTTCTGAAGGGTATTTTTGTGGTGCTGTTTTTTCCTGCTCATATAAAGCCGAATCAGCACCCAAATGTGCAAGGGAATTGATAAACCTCAGCTTTCCCGATTCGCTGCCGCTTTGCATAAAAAAGGCTGCATCTACCAGCATCGGCTCTTTATTTAAAGCACCCAGATTGGGGAGTCTTTTTTGCTGGTCAACTTTTTGCTTTACATGATCTGTAATAAAATTGATATAGCGGGCATCAGTAAAATATCCTCCTTTTGTAAATATTTTCCTGAGCGTTTCTTTATGTAGCGGCGCTGCAAGATTGATCACGTTGTTAGCGGCGTACCCCTCGCTGGCCTCCTGCAGCTCTTTCCGGATATGATTGTAATAACTGAAGGCCATTACAGCCATGATCAGCGTTACAACGCACAGCAGCAGGCGCTCTGTATTACGGGAGTATAATTCTATTTTCTTTTTTTTCTGCATACTGTTAATAGCCTGTATTATTGCGGTTGCGGGCACTGTCGCTGAAAATGGTATCTGTAGCCTGTATCAGCGTATCATTGCGAAGCAGGCTGTCGTAGTAAGGTATCGTATCTTTTACATAAACGGTATCAACCCGGTCTGCGCTTCCCGGCCTGACGATTCTTTTGGTTCCTACCCAATTGGCCAGGAATCCCGCCAGGAATACTACCGGGAGTAACCACAACCACTGTTTTTTTTTACGGGCTGGCTTTTTATCCATAATTGTCAACAGATCCTCCTGCTCGCTGATCGGTACTTCAATAGTATTTTTATAGGTACGTTTTTTTGCGGGAGCTTTTCCTGCATAACCTGCCAGTGCTACCGTTATATTGTCTTTACCTCCCAGTTCGTTAGCTGCATCAATCAGCTGCTGTACCTTTACTTTGATGGAGCCATTTTGCGATAGTATGTTAATGATCCCCTGCCTGTTAACCAGGTCTGTAAGGCCGTCGCTGCAGAACAACACCTGATCACCCGGTAAAAAGCTGTGTTCAAAAAAATCAAAATACCCTTCACTGTCGTTTGCATCAATCATATATTCTCCCAGCATCTTGCTGATCTCGTTGCGCTGGGGATGCAGCATGGCTTCCTCTTCGGTAAGGAAGCCTTTATCTTCCTTGAAGCCTACGGTAGAATGATCTTTTGTAATCTTTATCAACTCGCCGTTGCGGAATACGTAGCCACGGCTGTCGCCTACATGCGCCACATACATCAGTTCTTTATCCGCGTCCAGGATAGCCATCGAAGCTACGCAGCTCATACGCTGCAAGTTGGCTTCAGCCCTTCTTGTATGAATGGCATTATTAGCACTGATGAAAGCTTCTTTAAGTAACTGAAGCGGGGCTCCGAAACTAAAATTCTGCAGGTAATTCTCTATAGTTGTTTTGGCCATCGCGGAAGCCTCTTCGCCCCCGTCATAACCACCCACGCCATCGATAGCGCCCACCAATGCTATGGATGGCTTGCCCCACAACCCGGGCAACCACACAAAGTTATCTTCGTTATTATCACGCCTGCGGCCGATATCCGTTTGCACATGCGATAAGATCGTTCTGCTCATTTCTTTGTTTTTGTTTGCAGGTAAAACACTAGTACTATAAATACGACCAGTAAAACGGGAATCATATGTTTGTTTTATGGTTTATAGATCAATTCATGGTCGGATCCATTAACTATATACCATGAACAATGAACAGTTCCTACACTTCTGCCTTAAAATCCAGCTGAAAAATGCCGCAAACAATGGTTGAGTCATTCTTTAACGGATGCCATACGGGCGCTTCCCCGGTTCTGCTTAACTCGAGTTTTTGTTCGTTCACAAAAGCATCGGCAAATAAAGCAATATAAAACAAACGTGCAGCCTCCTCATACTTGATCATAACATGTTCTTTCTGAAGACTTCCCGACGGCTCGTTGATGCAAAGCAAGGTTGCCGTACTGGTAAGACCTTCCACCGCCCTGGTAATCTTTAATTGCTTTTCCCGCATCGGAAAACTGTAGCGTTGTTTATTAATTACAAACTGTATGGTAGCCAGCTTATCTTTTTTAGGTGTTACAGAGTTGTTGGCGGCGCCACCTGTAGTATTAGGTTCGGAAGCAAACAGCTCTTTATTAAACTTCACCCTGAAATGCCCTTTGGATAAAATATCGATATTGGCAAATGTATTAGGATTCAGATCGTATTTGGAATACTTGGAATGTTTACTGCTTACCGAAACCTTAATCTGCTCGCTCGACAGCTCCATCCAGGATTTCTCGGAAGTGGGTGCACTGATTACCTGTACCGACCCGGGTTCAATATCGCTGTTATCGATTCCTTTTTCAGCCGGACAGTACTGAAAATCCCAGAAGCTGCCAATAGGGTCGTAACGGGGATACTGAAGTTTCTTCTCATTAATGTAACTGTAAAACTCGTCGAGGATACCTTCAGTAATCCCGGCAAGTCTCAGTTCTGCATGATGGTAATCTTCCGGTCGCATTAAAATAAGATAGCTGCAATCATACATCATTCTTTTATTAAACGACTCTCTTTCGATAGTTTCCTTAAAAGAAGCCACCACCTGGTCTACCAGCACCTGGTTCGTTAATCTTTTTTCTTCCTCCTCCTCGTCGGGCAGTAACCATTTTTTAATTTTATTCAGCATAACTGTGAGTTAATATTTTGATGCTTATTATTTGACATTCAAAGCGCACTTTACAATTTTTCAATACGCCTTTCTACAATCCTTTCAATTTTGTTATTCTCATCTATGACCATTGAAACATCGATACTATAAGGAATCCAATCATCGGTTTCTGCCTGTCGTATCTTGTAAAGCATACTGAAATCAACATAAGTTTTACCGTTCTGGTTGTGCGTAAACACGTAAGAGTTATTATCGATATCAGCCTCCGTATATTGCCATTTACCGTGATATCCTTCGCATTCTTTTTTTATATCGCTAATGGATACGTTGCTTTTTTTATAGTATTGTTTTACTACATCGTTAAAGTAAGCAGAAAGGCTGCTGCAATTACTTCTGCTACGGTAATAGTCTGTTATAAATTTTTTTATGTTTTCCTCAATTTGTACGGGGTCCGCGGTTACAATAACCTGGTCCATACTCCCATCATCGCCATTGGAAACAATGGTATCCGGCAAACTAACCGGGGTATCTTTTAGCTGTTCTTCAACTTTTTTAGATTTAGGCTTGGGCCTGGTTTCGGCCTGCCGTACCGTGGGTGCTGTATCTTTTTTAAAGAAACCTGTTACCTTGTCTTTATTTAAGGCAAAGGCTATCAGGCCCAAAACCACTGCAACAGGAAACAGTACATAAAACGGGCTGCGTTTTTGTTTGGGCTGGTGGTATACAGGGGTTGGTGAAGCGGGCAGCGGCTTAGGACTTTGCTTTACAGGTTCGGCAGGGTTTAAATACATGGTTGCACCGCTGTCTTCAAAGCTTCCGGATTGAATAGGATGCAATTCCCTGCGCAGTTCTGCATTCTTATTAAAGTAGTCGGGTAAGAGATTACGCCAGGGCTGGGGCAAAATAGTAGTATCGATATCCTTGCGTACAATGCTTTCCTGTATTTCAAAGTCGGAGATCTTTGTACTGTCGTAAGGCGCTTTACCTGTAACCAAATGATAAAAAGTTACTGCCAGCGAATAATTATCCGTTTTATGCGTCAGGTTCTTAACATCATATACCTGTTCGGGGCTCATATACATTAACGTACCCATCCTTGAGCCTGTCTGCGTAACAGTAATATTGTCTTTTATCTTGGCTACGCCAAAATCGAGCAGCTTTACTTTGCCCGTGTCGGTAACAAATATATTGGCCGGTTTTATATCCCGGTGTATAATATGTTTGCGATGCGTGTATTGCAGCGCATCTACCAGGTCATTCCACCACGCTGTCAACTGATCGCCGCTGAACTGTTCACCGATTTTCATCCGGGCCGCCAGATCTTTACCTTCCAGGTATTCCATAATCATACAGGGCCGGTCGTCAATCATTCCATAATCCTGTATATTCCTGATATGCGGGTGGTTAAGTTGCACCATCAACCGGGCTTCATTCTGAAAGCGGGTGACCAGGTCCGATTCATCGCAAAATTTTTTCAGCAATATTTTAATTGCAGCGGGCTTCTGCAGCGAATTTTCGGCATACCACACCTCTGCCATGCCTCCATCGCCCAGCTTATATTTCAGCACATATCCGTTGATACTTGTATTCTCCATGCTCTGTACCTTAATCCGATTATAAATATATCATCAATTTTGCTTTCATTCCGCTATTTTTAATACATATTGTTATAGATGGTAACCTTTAAAAATAAAAGAAGACCAGTCATATTTTCATAAAAAAATACAAAAACCGGTAAACAGCACTCCTGTTCCGGTAAACACGCAACAGATGATATCGCCCCGTATTTTTGAGAAGTTGCAGATCGCTCCCCAAAGCGTTACCCCTGTGCACGGCGGCGATATTAATAAGGCTTTCTGCATTACCACGGAAACACAACAGTTTTTCCTGAAAATAAATAAAACGGCCAATGCCGATATGCTGGTGAAGGAGGCCAATGGCTTAAATATATTAAGGGCACATACCCGGCTAAAAGTTCCACTGGTTCTGCAAACAGGCTCAGAGGGTGAATATCAGTTTTTACTACTGGAGTGGCTGCATAACACCTATCCCGCCCAAGCATCCGGTTACCGGTTCGGGCAGGGTGTTGCCCAGCTGCACCGGCACAGCCAGCCATGCTTCGGCTTCGAAGAAAACAACTACATTGGCACCCTGCACCAGGTTAATACATTGACCGGCAATTGGCCTGATTTTTATGCTCACTGCCGTATTTTGCCCCTGATAAAAAAACTGGCCGACTCGGGCCAGCTCTCGTTTAAGGACGGCACCCGTGCAGAAACATTCTGTTCGGCTATTAAAAACATTTTCCCGGATGAGCCCCCCTCGCTGCTTCACGGCGATCTCTGGAGTGGAAATTACATCTCCACCTCAGCACATGGATTTGCTATTTTCGACCCGGCTGTATACTACGGGCATCGCGAAATGGATATAGCTATGACAAAACTCTTTGGCGGATTTCCGGTTGACTTTTACACAGGCTACAACGACGCCTATCCGTTGGAAAAGGGATGGCCGGAACGGCTCCCTTACGCACAACTATACCCGCTATTGGTACATGCCGTTTTATTCGGCGGACACTACACGGCTAATGTAAGATCTATCCTGAATGATTTTTAAAGTTCAAAATGATCTTTATTCATTTTTACAGATAAAGCCGCTTCCTGTTGCTGATGCGGTTGCGGGGCAGGTGCAATTGGGTGCATCACATTTTCGGATTTTTGATGTTTTTTACAGCAAAGCATGCAGGGAAAATGTAAAGGCCTTCAGTGGCAGAAAAAAATGTTAGGTACCTGTGCAATTTGATATTACCTGTACTTTGATGTAACTTAGAAGTAAGTATCTCTGTGAACCATGATGATTGTATATAAAACAAAGGCCAGCCGTATTATCAAACTGCTATTTATAGCGGTTTTGGTTGTTTTATTAGCAGTTGCTTTATTGGAAAAAAGTATCGCCCTGTTTGCTGTAACGGCGGGGTTTGCACTAATTACTCTTTATATCTTCTATACCACTCACTATACGATCTATGAAAACGTACTTACCATTAAAAGCGGGTTTCTTTTTTCAGCTTCACTGGATATCGATACGATAAAGAAAATTACACGTAAAAGGCAGCATCTTTTAACGGGCCCCGGATTTTGTGTTGACAGGCTAATGATAGAATATAATGAGCACGATTGTGTTATTATAGCACCCAGCGCCAAAACAGCTTTTGTTGCCCACCTCAAAAGAATTAATCCCGATATCGACTATATAGAAATGTAGTTATACGGCATGCAAAACAGTTAACTCCCGGGCTTTAACTACCAGTATAATTTCGGTACCTTGTCCCGGTGCAGACTTGATCTGGATATCGGCATTGATTTGGCCTGCCCTGGCCTTCAGATTTTTAATACCATTACGGTTGGTTAGCTTGGTGGTATCAAAGCCCTTTCCGTTATCTTTTACTATGAAGCAAAGATCACCTCCTTCGCAGGAAGCCTTGATAGAAGCTTTTGTACATTCCGAATATTTGATGAGGTTATTAACGGACTCCTTAATAATAAGAAAGATGTTTCTCCGGGTTTCCATGGGCAACGGGATCTCAGAAATAGCTTCAGGAAATTCTATTTCAAAAGCAATATTCTTTGATTCAAACAGCGGTATAGAGAATTCACTGATATGCATACCCAGGTTACTAAACTTGTCGTTGCTGGGCTTCACCAGCCAGATAATATCGTCCAGTGCTTCCAGAGTGTCTTTGGCATTAGCTTCTATCTTAGATAACAGGTCATGCGAATTGCTGCCATTCTTACGCAGCAGTTCGCTGAAAATATGAATACTGCTCAAGGATGATCCCATATCGTCGTGCAGGTCGGAAGCAATTTGCGAGCGGATCTCCAGCTCTCTCTGGAGCGAACGGTTTCTCTCCAACAGGCGGTTTCGCAGGTAGTATAAAATGCCCGACACCAATAGCAGTAAAAACAAGATCAGGCTACCCACCATTATAATATTTTTGTTTTTATCATCCCTCTCTCTTAAAGCAAGTTTTTCCTGGTGATAGGCAAACTCTTTGGCGCGCAGGGACTGATTGTTATGTACCAGGATACTGTCTGACAGAATCTTAAATTTCAACCCGTAATTGTAGGCATTAAACCAGTCTTGCTGTGCAGCCGCAGCTCTCATCAGTCCCTGGTAGGCATTCTTGGTTTCGCTAACCGATCCTATTAAAGTGGCTAAATTAAGGCTGGTATCAAACATCCGGCGTGCCGTTGCAAATTCATGCAGCTCCATATGGGCATTCCCTATGCTATTGTAACTTACGGCCACATAATACTTATCTTTAAGAGTACGGTTATGCAATAACGCCTTCTGCATCAGGCTCAGCCCCTCGTTTACCCTGCCTTCCCTGATGGCAATATTACCCAGGCTATTGTAGCAAATAGCAATGCCTCTTAAATCATTACGCCCGGCATTGTATTCCAGCGCATTGTTATAATACAATTTGGCTGAATCAAGTTTACCCAGCTTTTCATAACACTCCCCGATATTTTGCAGGTTAATAGCTATCCCTCTTTTGTTATCAGCTTTTGCGGCAATAGGCAAGCAAATCAGAAAATAATGAATTGCTGCCCGGTAATCTTCTCTTGAAGAATGGATGTTTCCGATACTGTTATAAGCTATGGATAAACTGTAATCATCTCCCGCCTTTTCAGACAATACCCGGCTTCTGTTGAGATACTCCAGGGCAGCCATATAATCATCTACCCTGCGGTATACCACGCCCAGGTTGTTACAGGCTTTGATCTCTTCATGTATGTTATCAAAACGTTGCGCAAGCTCGAGCGCCTTTAAATGAAATCCTATAGATTCTGCATATTCCGACAGGTCTCTTTTGTATACACCATAGGAATTGAAAAGAGCCGGCTCAATTTCATAGTACTTGGTTTGTTTTAAAAGCTGAAAAGCTTCGCGGTACAGCGCATCCTTGGAGAGATCAGAACGGACACTATCGGCATAACTGAGAATTGAGTCCATTTTCTCACGACCGTCGGGCATCAGCAAAATGGTTTCTTTTCTATTTTGGGCCTGGGAGGATAAATGAGAAATAAACAATAAGGCAACAAAGTTTATTGCAAACAAAATGCCCTTACGTTTGGTTTGAAGGCTCATGGCTTAGTTTCAATTTAACGCAACCTCTTTGTCACTCTTCCCTTCTACAAATCTATTCAATATTTTTTATACTCGTTACAATTAAACAGCAATAAATAAAAAAACTCCCTGGCGGGAGTCTTTTTATTATATTAAAAAATTTATTTTAGTTTAGACAACGCATCTTTAATCCTTGCCCAACCTTTTTCGATATTGGGTAAGCTGTTGGCAAAAGAAAACCGTACACAGTTCGGTTCGCCAAAAGCCGCTCCCATTACAGAAGATACATGCGCGGTGTTCAGGATATACATACATAAATCCGCCGAATCCTTAATAAAGGTTTCACCGTCTGTTTTGCCAAAATAAGAGCTCATATCAGGGAAAATATAAAATGCTCCATCAGGATCGGAACAAACAACACCGGGGATTTCGTTCACCAGCTCTAAAACCCGTTTTTTCCTGCGGGTAAATTCTTCCGCCATTTCCTGTGTGGGCTTTAAATCGGTTGTTAAAGCAGCTACGCCCGCTTTTTGCGCAATCGAGCAGGTACCGCTGGTAAACTGTCCCTGCAATTTTTCCATTGCTTTGGCAATGGCAATAGAAGATGCCGTATAGCCTATACGCCAGCCAGTCATTGCAAACCCTTTACTTAAACCATTCACGATAACCACCCTGTCTTTCAGGTCTTCAAACTGGGCAATACTTTCATGGTCGCCCACGTAATTAATATATTCATAGATCTCGTCAGAAATAATGGTCACCTGGGGATGTTTTCTAAATACTTCCGCCAGTGCTGCCAGTTCTTCTTTATTATAAACGGCGCCGGAAGGATTACAGGGGGAAGAGAATAAAAAGGCTTTTGTATTGGGCGTAATGGCTGCTTCTACTTCTGCTGCAGTAGCTTTAAACCCTTTTTCAACGCTTGTTCTGATCTCAACTACTTTACCACGGGCAATTTTTACCAGCTCCGAATATGTTACCCAATAAGGAGTAGGAATAATTACTTCATCGTTTTCATCTACCAAAGCCAGCAGCACGTTAGCCAGACTTTGTTTGGCGCCCGTGGAAACAACTATCTGTTCAGGTTTATAATCAAGGTTATTGTCTCTTTTCAGTTTGGTACATACCGCCTCGCGTAAATCGAGAAAACCGGGTACCGGCGTATAATGGCTCCAATTATCATTAATCGCCTGAATGGCAGCCTGCTTTATATGTTCAGGTGTATCGAAGTCTGGTTCACCAAGGCTCAGGTCAATCACATCCACACCTTTTGCCCTTAATTCGCGCCCCAATTTTGCCATTTTAAGCGTTTCCGGCTCTGCAAAGCGCTCTAAAAGAGATGATAATTGCATTTTTTTAAATATTTTTCTGTTAGAATAAAAAATCATGCAAATGTAATAGTTGATTGGTTTAAAAGTTTAAAACTTTAAGGTTAATTTGTCGAAAAACGTTTTTTTCAATATTTTTTCGCACATCCTCCTATCAACTTAATAACTTATCAACTTTCAATTAGGCTAACCCTTATCTTTGCAGCCTTTAAAAAAAACCGGATAAGGTTTTTTGGTGCTTTACCGTGCCAAATAACTTTTACCAAACTAAGTGAATTATAAATTTTAAACTCGTATGCAACTCAAAGGCCTGGTTCGTTTTTTTACGATTTTGCTTATCATTTATTCCCTGTATCAATTATCGTTTACCTGGTTTGTAAGAAATCATGAGAAGAAGCTGGAAAAGCAAGCCCGCAGTTATGTAGACAGAACATATCCAACTGCTGCTGCCAAGTATCCCGGTAATAAAGACTCCCAGGCAACTTACCAGGAGTGGCTGCAAGAGGCCTATGAGGCACGCCTGGCTGAGCTGAAAGACAGCACAAGGGATGTTACGGTTTCTTACGGTATCACCGGCCCTATCAGCTATCAGAAAGCGAAAGGAGAAGAGTTAAACCTGGGTCTGGATCTTCAGGGAGGTATGAACGTAACCATGGAAGTGGAAATGAGCGGTGTATTGTCTACGCTGGCCAATAACTCCAAAGATCCCAACTTTACAAAGGCCCTGGCCAATGCCGATCTGAGAAAAGCCAACAGCGATGCCAACTTTGTAACCCTTTTTGTTGAAGAATACAAAAAACTGGTGCCTAACGGAAGACTGGCTGCATTGTTTGCCAACTCGAGCAATACAGAATTAAAAGCTACCGACGACGACAGTAAAGTGATCAGCTACCTGAACAAACAGGCTAAAGCGGCATTTGATAACACTGCAAGACTGATCACTACCCGTATCGATAAATTTGGTGTGGCGCAGCCGGGCATCAACCCTGATGCTGAAAAACAAATTATCTCTGTTGAGCTTCCGGGCGTGCAGGACAGGGAGCGTGTTAAGAAAAACCTCCAGGCAAGTGCGAACCTGCAATTCTGGGAAGTATATAATATCAGCGAGATCTGGCCTAATGTTCAGAAAGCAGATGAACTGTTCTTTTCCGGCAACGGTGGTAAAGTTGCTGCAGACAGCACCGCTTCCAAAGACACTACAGCGGTAGCCAGCGCAGCTACAGATACAGCTAAAACAACTGCAACTGCCAAAACCGACACCGGTAATCTACAGGCCCAGTTGAAAGACCTGGCTAAAAAAGATGCTCCCAAAGCAAATGCAGCAGCTACCAACCAGGAAGCTGAGGCTAAAAAACATTTATATGGCTGGATTGGCTTCTCGGTTGATCCGCAACAGGGTAGATTGATCGACAATGGTTTAATTGGCCAGGTACTGACCAAAGACACCGCGAATATTCGTAAAATACTGGAGTCTCCTACCGTTAAGAGCCAGTTTCCCGCCGACCTGGTTTGGATGTTTGGAATCCCTGAAAAAAAATCGCCTGCTGTAGGTTTGTATGCCATTAAAACCTTTGGCCGTCAAAAAGCCAAGTTAGAAGGCGAACAGGTGATTAATGCAGGCTATGATTTTGATCAAACCGGCAGAACCAATGTAAGCCTGGAAATGAGCAATGCCGGCGCTAAAATATGGGCCGACTTAACCAGGGCCAATGTAGGCCGCGCCATAGCTATTGTTGTAGATGGTACGGTTTACTCCGCCCCTAATGTAAATGAGGCTATTGAAGGTGGCCGCTCCAGCATCTCGGGCAGCTTTTCTCAGGAAGAAGCCAGCGATTTAGCTAATATCCTGAAAATTGGTAAACTGCCTGCGCCTGCTAAAATTGTTAACGAAACAACAGTAGGTCCTACCCTGGGCGCCGCAGCGCTGCAAGGTGGAATGTGGTCGTTCATCATCTCTTTCCTGGTGATCTTTACTTTAATGATCATTTACTACAATACCAGTGGCTGGGTGGCCAATATTGCCCTGATCTTAAACTTACTTTTCACAATTGGTGTATTAGCTGGTTTAGGCGCAACATTAACGGCTCCGGGTATTGCGGGTCTGGTGTTAACCATTGGTATGGCGGTGGATACCAACGTAATTATTTATGAAAGGATAAAAGAAGAGCTAAGGAAAGGAAAGGCTTACCTGCCGGCTATCAATGACGGTTACAACCGCTCGCTGGCTCCTGTACTGGATGGTCACGTTACTACATTGCTTACCGCCTTTATCCTGTATTACTTTGGGTTAGGACCTGTTAAAGGCTTTGCTACCACGCAAATCCTGGGTCTGTTCCTTTCTTTATTCTGTGGTATCCTGGTGAGCCGTTGGGTAAGCGATTGGTTTACCAATAAAAACAAACACCTGAACTACTTTAGTAAAGTAAGTAATGCCATAGAAAAGAAATCCAATTTCAAATTCATTGAGTTCAGGAAAAGAGCTTATGTTATCTCGGTTATTATAGTTATACTGGGTATCGCTACCATCTTTAACGGCTTTGATTATGGTGTAGAGTTTGATGGAGGACGCAGCTATAAAATTGATTTCGGTAAAAAAGCAAACGTGGAAGCCATCAGGGACGACCTGAAAGCTACTTTTGAAGATGAAAACCCTATCATCAAAACAGTAGGCGATGGAACCAGCCTCGATATCACCACGTCTTACCTGATCAGGGACCCAAGAACTGAAATGGCAGACTCCATAGTAGAACACAAGCTTTTTGAAGGATTGAAAAAGCACCTGCCTGCAAATACAACCTACAACCAGTTTGAATCGTTCCATAAAAAAGAAAGCAAGAAAGTATTACCTACCATATCCGACGACTTGAAGAAGGGCGCATTGAAGGCAACATTGTTTGCCATGATTGCCATCTTCCTGTATATCTTCATTCGTTTCCGTGACTGGAGGTTCTCACTGGGTACTATTTTTGCGTTGATACATGATACCCTGGTTACATTGATCGTGTTCTCATTTGCAAGAGAGATCGTTCCTTTCCCGCTCGAAATTGACCAGCATTTTATTGCGGCGATACTGACGGTTATTGGTTTCTCTATGAATGATACAGTGGTGATCTTCGACAGGATTAGGGAAGACATGAAGCTTCATCCTACCCTCGATCAGAAAACTTTGGTAAATAAGGCGATCAACGAAACGTTAAGCCGTACGATCATGACCACTTTAACCGTATTCCTAACCATCCTCATCCTGTTCATCTTTGGCGGTGAAGTAACACGCGGTTTCGCATTTGCGATGCTGATTGGTGTGGTTACCGGTATTTATTCAACAGTATTCGTGGCTGCACCGGTACTGGTTGACCTGAAAGGAGGTATCCGCAAAAGCAAGCAACAGGCGGATGCCAAGGTAGAGACAGCTAAGAAATAATCTATCTTTTTTATAAGTCAAAACCGGGTACTATGTACCCGGTTTTTTTATTAGATTTTGTTGGATTTGCTAATCAACGGGTAAATAACTATCTTGACAGCTCAGTCACATCCGCAAATCATTGTCAGATGAAAAAAAATATCATTGCATTCTTCTTTTTGCTTTGCTCCCCGGTTTTGTATGCACAAAATGGCTTTAATATTATTTTGAAGCCGGCCAACCAGCGTGCCGATATTACCTATAACGGACAACTGATCACATCCTATTGCTATTACGATTCTATAGCAAAGCCCTTTTTATATCCCGTTAATACTGTTGACGGCATTACCGTAACCAGGGGCTACCCCATAGCGCCCCGCCTGGGAGAGCGAACAGATCATCCGCATCATGTGGGCATCTGGCTGAATTACGAATCGGTAAACGGTATTGATTTCTGGAACAATTCTACTGCAATAGCCCCGGAAAAAAAGCACCTGTATGGAACCATTCGCCACGAAAAAATTATAAAAACACTCCGGTCAGCCAATAAAGCGCAATTGTCTGCTACTGCTGGCTGGTATAATAACAAGGGCGACCAGTTTTTAAAAGAAAGCACTACTTATGATTTTAAAGTACAAAATGATGTGGTTATTATAGACCGAACCACTACGCTTACTGCACTGAAAGAGCCTGTTGTTTTTAAAGACGTAAAGGATGGATTTTTTGCTATACGCGTGGCCAGAGAGTTGGAAATGCCGTCGAAAGAACCGGGTATTTTCGTAGACGCACACGGTAACAAAACAAAAGTAGATCCGTCTTCTGGAGCCAATATCTCCGGCATGTATTATAACAGCAATGGCGTAAAAGGAGATAGTGTTTGGAGCAGTAAAGCGCCCTGGGCCATGCTAAAAGGTGTCAAAGACCATAAAAATATTACCATTGCTATTTTTGATCATCCCCGTAATACAGGTTATCCCTCCTACTGGCATGCACGAGGATATGGGCTTTTTGCGATTAACCCATTGGGAAGAACAATATTCAGCAATGGAAAAGAAACACTCAACTACACTCTTAAACCTGGCGGGTCAGTTACTTTCAGGTATCGTGTATCCATCGCTTCGAGAGATATGAATGCTCCTGAAATAGATGCTTTATCAAAAGATTTTCAAAGGCAGTAAGTTCGTCAAGAAACTGTTTAAAAGCAAAGAGCAAAAACAGCAGCATGATTCAGGCTGTTGAATACATGCTTTTTGAAAAATAAAGCTTAAGGATGAATATAGGTTCCGGCTGATTAAGTGCCGGGAATGCACGAATACTGTCGGGAGCTTCGTTCGCAATAATTTTCAGTTAAAGTGGTGGATGTATGCACCGGTATTGGGTGCCTGACGAAGCATATAAGCAGGTGTGAATCCCTGTAGTAGCATTTTTTAACGCTACAAAAGAAAATGCTACACTATAGCCCGGCACAGGTACCGCGATTATTATGCCGGTTTAACTTCCACATTCTCGGGATATAACGCAAACTACCAAGGAATCTGCCGGAGAAACAGGCAAACGGCCCGTCCTAAGACTTTTGTAAGCGGCTGTATTCCAAATTGTCGCTCCAAACAAATATCCTTATCATACGTCACCCTCAGCGAAGCCGAGGAGTCTTCTTCTATATTCACGGGATGCCCCGGTTACGGCCGGCACAGCGATAGCGGCAATTTGGAATGTCTCTTTGTAAAATATTGTAAACAGCCTCTTACTTTTTTGAAATTTTCTTTTTGGGATACCGGCCATTAAACGTACAGTCCAACGCGCCCATGCGTGATCCGCAACCCTCTAATTCTTTCAGCGTTACACCGTTCTTATCAAATTCAAACTGCAACGCACAGGGGTCTCCCGGTTGTTTGTAAACTAGGGTATGCTCCGAAGTAATATTAGCTTCGCCTTTTAATTCGCCCGAACAATTCGAATTCTTCTCTTCCAGGTGAATATAAAACTGAACACGCCCGGGCCTTATGTTATCGCGGATAGAAATAATGTTACTGCTTCCCACACCATAATCCCCTGCATATTTATAACTCCGCCCCAGGGTATCGATAGGGTTGATCACTTCGGCGTCATCTCCCAAAGAATCTGTCATAACCAGCATAAACTTTTTCGCTGCGCTGTTTAATACATATACATCATCGCCGCTTATTTCAACATCGTTAGGCAGTTTTTTGATCGTTTTTTTATTAATGTTAAAGAGCTTATCAATGGTAACAGAAGTGGTGATGCCCGCTTCTTTCTTACTCTTCATTACCGGCATAGCGGCTAAAAACTCGTTCTTCTTATTATAGGCCGCAATAAACATTACTTTTTGTTTAGCTGTGGCTGCCTTTGACATAAGGTATACAGTACCTTCTTTTTCACTGAATTTCCCGATGGCATACAGCTTGGGCTTTTCTGTACCAAAACTGGCGTTCAATATACTGTCAGGAGTAAACTCATTAAATATATCTGCACTGATCAGCAGGCTGTCGTCAGTTTTAGCGTATAGGGAGGTATCCGAGTATATAAAGGGCAACCGAACCTCGGGGAAAAATTCCACAAATTCCTGCATATTGACATCATCATCCCCGGCCATCTTTTTTTTCTTCTTTCCACACGAAACGATCAGCACCAACAGTAAAGCGAAAAAACAAAGTTTATACGGCATAGTCAGTAATATATTATTAAGCTACAAATAAACAATACTTCGTTAATACTACCATAGATTTCCTCAAATCATATCGGCATATTATCCGCCGCCGGGAAAAGGTTTCAGTATATTGAAAATTATTTTTAGATTTGTCTAAATTATTATTTAGCCATGATTCGATTTTCGGTTGCAGAAGAAAATTACCTGAAGACCATTTATCATCTCCAGCATACGTCGGGTATTGTTGCTACCAACGACCTGGCAACGGCATTGCATACCGCACCCGCCTCTATTACAGATATGCTTAAGAAACTGAGTAAAAAAGGCATGGTTAGCTATAAAGCTTATTATGGCTGCACCTTAACAGCTACCGGAACCGAGCAGGCGCTGGGTATTGTACGCCGGCACCGGTTGTGGGAGCATTTTCTTTCGCAGAAGCTGGGTTTTAGCTGGGAAGAAGTACATGAAGTAGCCGAGGAGCTCGAGCACGTAAGCAACGAAAAGCTAATTAATAAACTGGATGCCTTTTTGGGATTTCCAAGAACAGATCCGCATGGCGACCCTATACCGGATGCCAAAGGAAAAATATTTCAGCCCCGGCAGGTGTCGCTGGCTACCCTTTCCGAAAAGAAAATAGCGGTAGTTACCCAGATAGGCAACCAGTCGCCCCAGGTACTGGAAATGCTGGATGAGAAAAATATTTCCATAGGAAGCCGTATACAGGTGATCAAAAAATATCCATTTGATGAATCTATGGAGGTAAAAACCGATAACAAGCATCAATCGTACCTGACAAAAGAGTTGTCTCAAAATATCTTTATCAAAAACTAATGGCAAAACATCACTCAGAAATTTCGTTAAGCGAGGTTCATAATTCGGTAGATACTACGGCACCTAACAAATCCAGGTGGAGACGTATACTCGCTTTTTTCGGACCGGCCTACCTGGTTAGTGTAGGCTATATGGATCCGGGCAACTGGGCTACAGATCTTGCAGGCGGCAGCCAGTTTGGCTACTCGCTTCTGTGGGTACTGGTGATGAGTAATTTAATGGCCTTATTGCTGCAGAGCCTCTCTGCCCGGCTTGGAATTGTACGTAACCGCGACCTGGCGCAGGCGAACCGGGAAACTTACCCTAAAAAGGTCAATTTTGCTTTATATATACTGGCGGAAATAGCTATTGCCGCTACCGACCTGGCAGAAATACTGGGTATGGCTATCGGTTTACAGCTACTTACCGGCATGCCCCTTATTTACGGGGTATTAATTACGGCATTGGATACATTCTTATTGATCATGCTGCAGCGGTTGGGTATGCGAAAGCTGGAAGCCTTTATCATTGGCTTAATTTTCATAATTGCCATGTCTTTCCTGGTGCAAATAGTGGTAGCCCAGCCCAACCCCGGCGAAGTGGTTTCTGGTTTGGTGCCGCATATCGAAAATGATACGGCCCTTTATATTGCAATTGGTATTATCGGCGCTACGGTGATGCCGCACAACCTATACCTTCATTCGGCCCTCGTACAAACCCGCAAATTCAACCGCGATGATGCCAGCATCAAAAAAGCGCTGAAGCTTAATTTTATTGACAGCGCTGTTGCGCTGAATATGGCCTTACTGGTTAATGCGGCCATATTAATACTGGCAGCCGCCGTATTTTATAAAACCGGCCGGTCCGACGTTGGTGAAATCAAGCAGGCCTATGAGCTGTTGCCTCAACATCTTGGAAGCACTTTTGCCGCCAAACTTTTTGCGGTGGCGCTGATTGCGGCAGGCCAAAGCAGCACCATTACCGGCACATTGGCCGGGCAAATTGTGATGGAAGGCTACCTGCGACTGCGCATCAATCCTATTGTACGCCGGTTAATTACCAGGTTAATAGCAATTGTACCTGCTGCACTGGTTATATTGATTAACGGAGAAGAAGATGTAGACAGCCTGCTTATATTCAGCCAGGTGGTATTAAGCATGCAGCTGGGCTTTGCCATTATACCACTGATTCACTTCGTAAGCGATAAAAAAACGATGGGTAAATTTGTTATTAAGCCCTGGGTAAAGATATCTGCATGGCTGATAACAATGGTGCTCGTATATCTTAATGCAAGATTAATAGTGGAGCAGGCTATGGATTTTTTCGACACTCCAGGCAACCTTTTCTGGAAAATACTGATCATTGCAGGAGCTATAGGCTTCCTCCTGTTGCTATTGTACACCACGCTGTATCCTTTGCAAAAAAAGAAATCTTCACAAAAAATCACCATACATGATACGCCCAAAACCCTTGAATTGTCGCCGGTGCCCGCTTACGGAAAAATAGCCATTACGCTCGACTTTGGGGAGCTGGATGAAAAAGTGATCAATCACGCGCTGGCCCAGGGAAAAACGGATAGCGCCTACCTCTTAATACATATAACTGAAAGCGTAGCGGCCGGGGCCAACTTTGGAGAAAGTGTTGATGACGAAACACTGTCTGACCAGCAATATCTTAATGCTTATGTGCAGCAACTGAAGGAGAAGGGCTATCAGGTTGAAGGAAAACTGGGATTTGGAAATACGGTAGACAGTATTGCCCGGATCATCAATGAATCAAATGTAGAGCTATTGGTTATAGGCGCCCATGGACACAGGGGAATTAAAGACCTGATATACGGGGAAACCATCAACCAGCTGAGGCACCTCATAAAAGCCCCGGTGCTGATAGTGCCGGCAAAAATGGAATTATAAAGCAGGGCGTTTTACCCTTAACAGGTGTTTAAACCTGCTGAAAGTTTCCGGTTTAATATTTAAGTAAGAGGCCAGGTACTTTTGCGGCACACGCTGCAATATTTCCTGGTGGTTCTCTACAAAATTTAAAAAACGGTCGCGGGGCGACTGCATGATGAGGCTGGTTTGCCATTTATCCTTCAAAACCATAGTATGAACGGTTACTAACCGCCCAAGTCGCTCAAAACTATGACTGGAAGCAAACAACCGTTCCATATCGTCAAACGTTAACGAAATAACCGTGCTGGGCTCGATGGCTTCCACAAAATACTCGGAGGGTGTACGCGTATAAAACGACTCCTGGGCAGATATCAGGTGCCCTTCGCGGGATATCTGTACAATATGCTCCTCCTCTCCCGTTTTATAATATTTTCTTATCAGCCCCTTGCTGATAAAGTTCATATAATTCTCTATTTCACCTGCCCGGGAAATAACCTGCTTTTTGGCAAATTCCCTGACGGTAATAATAGGGAGTAACTCTTTTTTTACTTCGGTGTCGGTAAGCGGTACAAACTGTCGTAAAAATTTTACGAAATCGCCTGCATTTTTTTCATTAAGGGACATACTCAAAGGTAACATAATTGATGTTTGATCATAAAATATCTTGAAGGTTTAACCACAAAATTGTTGTTAACATTCCTGTAGCTATGTAAAGTTAAAACACTGTTGTCTATTGATGTTTTTATGTGTAGATTTGCCGGAATCACAAATTCTTAAACAACATATATATGGCTGAAAAAATCAAAGTGGCTAATCCCGTTGTGGAACTTGATGGCGATGAAATGACACGCATCATATGGAAATTCATCAAAGACAAATTAATTCTTCCTTATATTGATGTGGACATTAAGTATTTTGACCTTGGTGTGGAGCACAGGGACGCTACTAATGACCAGGTAACCATTGATGCCGCAAACGCTATTAAAGAACATGGCGTAGGTATCAAATGTGCCACCATCACCCCCGATGAAGCACGAGTTACCGAGTTTAACCTGAAACAAATGTGGAAAAGCCCTAACGGAACCATCAGGAACATTTTAGATGGAACGGTGTTTCGCGAGCCAATCGTTATTAAAAATATTCCCCGCCTGGTAACCAACTGGACGGCTCCTATCATTGTAGGCCGTCATGCTTTTGGAGATCAATACCGTGCTACAGATACCGTAATTAAAGGTAAAGGTAAGTTAACCATGACTTTTGTACCGGAAGACGGTGGCGAAGCGCAGACTTTTGAAGTGTACAATTTCAAAGGAGACGGCGTGGCAATGACTATGTACAATACAGATGAAAGCATTTATGGCTTTGCCCGTAGCTGCTTTAATGTTGCATTGAACAAAAAATGGCCTCTATATCTTTCCACCAAAAATACTATCCTTAAAAAATACGACGGTCGCTTTAAAGATATCTTTGAAGAAGTGTATCAAAATGAATTTAAGACCCAGTTTACCGAAGCTGGTATTGTGTACGAACACCGCCTTATTGACGATATGGTTGCCAGCGCGCTGAAATGGAATGGCAATTTTGTATGGGCATGTAAGAACTATGACGGCGATGTACAAAGTGACACCGTAGCGCAAGGATTCGGATCATTAGGTTTGATGACTTCTGTACTGGTTACTCCTGATGGTAAAACAATGGAGGCAGAAGCTGCCCATGGTACGGTAACACGCCACTACCGCGAGCATCAAAAAGGAAATCCAACGAGCACCAACCCTATTGCCAGCATTTTTGCATGGACCAGGGGCTTGGCCTTCCGTGGTAAATTGGATAACAACCAGCCTTTGATCGATTTTGCCAATGCGCTGGAAGCGGTTTGTATTGAAACAGTGGAAGAAGGTAAAATGACCAAAGACCTGGCGGTTTGCGTTCATGGTAATAAAGTAAACCATGGCGAACATTACTTATATACCGAAGAATTTTTGGAAGCAATCGACGAAAACCTGAAGAAGAAATTAGCTTAATTGCTATAGTATTTTATCCACAAAAGCGCATCAATGAAATTGGTGCGCTTTTTTATGCCTGCAACCTTTAAAAACTCTTTTCCGTCTTCACCGATACATTACCTATAAAAAGTATACATGATACCCAAACTGCTTGCAGCTGTAGCTGTACTTCTGATTCACAGCGTCGTTCTGGCGCAAACACGTATCGGCGTTCATGCAGGAACCAATTTTTCCAATGTAAGCTGGAAGCAATATTCCAATAAGAAATCCACGAAGTTTCTCCCAGGATACCAGGTTGGTTTTACTGTTACGACTCCCATAAAAATTTACAGCCGTCAGCTATACATCCAGCCTGGTATCTCTTTCTCTAAAAAAGGATTTCAACAAAATTATGAAGATTATTTAGGGAACGGTCGATACAAGGTTACACCCTATTATATAGAGATGCCTGTAAACCTGCTTTATCTTATACCCAATCAAACCGATAAAAACGTATTTGTTGGCCTGGGCGCTTATTTTGCCTGCGGACTCGGGGGGCAATGGGAGATACGCTATAATAATGTAAACGGGCGATTTGTAGGCGATATTGAATATGCCGATTTGAAAGATCAGGGTCCTCCCCGATTCGATATTGCCAATGAGAAATTCAACTATGGCAAGAGGCTGGATTATGGCATTAATATGCTCGTAGGTTATGAATTATGGCGAAACCTCCAGATACAGGCACATGGTGTATTAGGTTTGAGAAACCTGGCGCCCCCCAATAATGGGGTAACAGGTAATGAATACTTTAAAAATATGGGCCTGGGCCTCTCTTTAGGTTACCTGCTTTAACTTATCAGGCATGGTACAATAAGAAGCAAACCTTATTTTTATCTGTAAATTTCCAAACATGCCAGTAGAAATAAGAAAAGCAGAACAAAAAGAACTTCCGGTGATACGCCAGCTGGCCCTGGATATCTGGCCTGTAACTTATGCGCCAATTTTATCGCAGGAGCAACTGCATTATATGCTCGACCTGTTTTACAGCCCCGCCGCTCTTGAAAAGGATTTTAAAAAGCAAGGCTATTTCTTTTTTATTTTAAGCTTTGAAAACAAAGACGCCGGGTATGCCGGACTGGAGCTAAAAGAAGATAATACAGCGCATCTGCACAAAATATACCTGTCTCCCAATCACCAGGGTAAGGGACTGGGAAAACAACTGATTCATTTTATAATCAATTTTGCGAAAGAAGCAGGTGCCCATGCTCTTACACTCAACGTAAACCGCCATAATCAAGCATTGTTGTTTTACCAGGCAGTTGGTTTTGAAATTGCCGGAGAAGTGGACATTGAAATTGGCAATGGTTATTTTATGAACGATTATATCATGAAGAAAGACTTTTGAGAAAAGACTATTATTGAATTACCGAATGGTATTGAGGAAAATAATTTCCGATTTCAGATCTGAAATTATGCATTTCAAAATCGTCATCTAGTACTCGTCCATCTTTGCTGATAGTAGCATACCGGGGAATACCATAAATTCCAAAAAGTTCCCGTAAGTACCGGTAATCATCATTGCTTAAGTAAACTGTATGTACCAGTTTTTGCTTTTTAACGAATGATTGATAAGCTCTTTTAGATGATTCATCTTCGGAAGTAACAAACAAAAAAGTAAAATCTTTATTGTCCTTATATTTTTCCCTAATTGCATACAATTGCTGAATATCACCAATACATGGTCCGCAGGTGGTGGCCCAAAATCAATAAAAATTATTTTTCCCGCATAGGGCATTTTGCAATATCGAGTAAAGCCAATTTTCTACTTCCGGCAGCATCCCTTCCCTTTGGCCTGAAGCGCCTTCAAAAACAAGTAGCACACCAAGCAGGTGCAGCAGTTTATTTATTTTGTTCTTCATAAATTTTTTACTTTTTCAAGATAGCTTACCACATCAGTTCATCAGGCCCGGTGTTTATAAAATAGGTAATTAATTACGTTATCCAAATATAAATTTTATGGTCCTTTAGTTTTTGTTAAAGCCATCTATGCAAATGTTAATAAAATTATATATTTCTCATTTACAACATATTATATAATAAAATTCAACTCCTGTGAGAATACTCCGGTTGATATAATTGTAATAACCACAATTAATATTATTACAACACTCAAGTTATTTTAAAAAGCTGGCAAGGGTCATAAAACAGCCGCAAAGCCGGTTTAAAATCCTGATATTCTTGTTACCTTTACGTGCTTTCGAAAAGCAAGGTTTGCAAGATATTTTTAACTATAAGAATTATTTACAATGAGTACAAATCCAACCACTTTGTTTGATAAAGTTTGGGACGCCCACGTGGTAAGAAAAATCGAGGACGGTCCGGATGTTTTGTTTATTGACCGCCATTTTATTCACGAAGTAACCAGCCCGGTTGCTTTCCTGGGTATTGAGAACAGAGGAATTGGAGTAATGTACCCGCAGCGTACGTTCGCTACCGCCGACCACAACACCCCTACCATCAACCAGCACCTGCCCGTTGCCGATCCTTTATCGGCCAAGCAATTGGCAGCATTGTCGAGCAATGCGGAGAAATACGGCATTTCTATCTGGGCTTTGGGAAGTCCTAAAAACGGTATTGTGCACGTAGTAGGACCGGAAAACGGTATTACGCAACCCGGTATGACCATTGTTTGCGGAGACTCCCATACTTCTACCCACGGCGCTTTTGGTAGCATTGCTTTTGGTATCGGTACTTCTGAAGTGGAGATGGTACTATCTTCTCAATGTATCATGCAGCCCAAACCTAAAAAAATGCGCATTACTGTTAATGGCAAATTAGGCAAAGGCGTATTACCTAAAGATGTGGCTTTATATATTATTGCCCAGATCACTGCGAGCGGCGCAACCGGTTATTTTGTGGAGTATGCAGGCGAGGTTTTTGAGAACATGACCATGGAAGGACGTATGACGGTTTGTAATATGAGTATTGAGTCGGGCGCCCGCGGCGGTATGATCGCTCCGGATGAGACTACTTTTAATTATATTAAAGGAAGAGACAAAGCACCTAAAGGTGAAGACTGGGATAAAGCACTGGCTTACTGGAAAACTTTAAAAACAGATCCTGACGCGAAATTTGATTATGAGCTTACTTTCAATGGAGCTGATATTGAACCGCAGATTACTTATGGAACTAACCCTGGTTTGGGAACCGGCATTACCCGTAAAATACCCAAAGCCTCTGAAGTAAAAGACGGCGAAGCCTCCTACAAAAAATCGCTGGCCTATATGAACTTCCAGGAAGATGAGGATATTATTGGTAAAAAAATAGATTACGTGTTCCTGGGTAGCTGTACCAATGGCCGCATCGAAGACTTCCGGGCTTTCGCCTCTATTGTTAAGGGCAAAAAGAAGGCCGACAATATTACCGCATGGCTGGTTCCGGGTTCGCATATTGTAGAAGCACAAATTAAGGAAGAAGGCATTTTAGATATACTGACCGAGGCCGGATTTGAATTACGGCAACCCGGCTGTTCTGCATGCCTGGCTATGAACGATGATAAAATTCCTGCCGGCAAGTATGCGGTAAGTACCAGCAACCGTAATTTTGAAGGAAGACAGGGACCTGGAGCGCGTACGCTTCTGGCAAGTCCATACGTAGCCGCTGCTGTAGCGGTAACCGGCGTAGTTACTGACCCGAGAGAATTAATTGAAGAGGAAGCAACAGTTTAGGTAAACACTTCAGTTAATTAAAAATCAAATATTTACGACTAGATTACTACAGTAAATTATTAAGTAAATTTCAAATCTTACATTACAAATGGCTTACGATAAATTCACAATATTACAATCTACCGCTGTTCCTTTGCCAATAGAGAACGTAGATACTGACCAGATCATCCCTGCCCGTTTTTTAAAGGCGACAGAACGTAAGGGCTTCGGCGATAATTTATTCCGCGATTGGCGTTACAATAGCGACGATACGCCTAAACAGGATTTTGTACTGAACAACCCTATTTACAGTGGTAAGATTTTAGTGGGAGGCAAGAACTTCGGTAGCGGTAGCAGCCGTGAGCACGCTGCATGGGCTATTTACGATTACGGGTTCCGTTGCGTGATATCCAGCTTTTTTGCCGACATCTTTAAAGGCAATTCCCTGAATATCGGTATTCTTCCCGTAACTGTAAGCGAAATCTTCCTGGATAAAATATTTAAAGCTATCGAGGCTGATCCGAAAACAGAGCTGGAAGTAAATTTACCTGAACAAAAGGTAACCATCCTGGCAACGGGCGAATCAGAAAGCTTTGACATCAATGGCTATAAAAAGCATAATTTAATGAACGGCTTCGACGACATTGATTACCTGCAGGATATGAAATCAGAGATCGCTGCGTTTGCAGAAAAGAGTTTATATTAAAGCAGATAAGCAGAACTGTTCGGGTAGCTACCTCAATAACGCAGTCTGCTTGTATACAATCTTCACTAAAAAATAAAAGGCGCCCTGGTTTCCCGGACTTTCGGGACAGGGTGCCATCATTTATAATGGACCGGCGTCATATTGAAATAATGGACACAACGCTGCGCGATGGCGAACAAACCAGCGGCGTGTCTTTCTCAGCACAGGAAAAATTAACGATAGCTCAATTACTGCTCACAGAGGTAAAGGTAGACCGGATTGAGATTGCATCAGCCCGCGTATCTGAGGGAGAGTTTCAGGCAGTAAAAAGAATTACCGATTGGGCCTATGCAAATGGCCTGATTAACAAAATAGAGGTTTTGACCTTTGTGGATGGCGATACCTCCATTAAATGGACGCAAAAGGCCGGAGCCAAAGTAATGAACCTGTTAACCAAAGGCTCATTAAACCACCTGACGCACCAGCTTAAAAAGACGCCGGAACAGCATTTTGCAGAGATAGCCAGTGTTTTAAAGCTTGCCACGAAAAAAGGCATTACCTGTAATGTTTACCTGGAAGACTGGAGCAACGGAATGCGTTTTTCGAAGGAGTATGTTTTTCAATATATCGACTTCCTGGCTACCCAGCCCGTAAAAAGGGTATTGCTTCCCGATACACTTGGCATCCTTATTCCGTCGGAAGCTTCAAAATATCTTACTGAGATCACGGAACGCTACCCCACCCTTCATTTCGATTTTCACGGGCATAATGATTACGACCTGAGTGTGGCCAATGCCCTTGAAGCGGTAAAAGCAGGTGTAAAAGGTTTGCATCTTACTATTAACGGTATGGGAGAGCGTGCAGGTAATACCCCGTTAGAAAGCGTGGTTGCCGTGCTGAACGATTTCCAGAAAGATGTAAAAATATCGGTAAATGAAAAGGCGCTCTATAAAGTGAGCCGTTTGGTAGAAGCTTTTTCAGGTTTCAGGATTTCGGCCAACAAACCTGTTGTTGGAGAAAATGTATTTACTCAAACCGCGGGGATACATGCCGATGGCGACAAAAAGAAAAACCTGTATTATAACGACCTGATGCCCGAGCGTTTTGGCCGGAAAAGAAAATATGCGCTGGGCAAAACATCGGGGAAGGCCAATATTGAGAATAACCTGGCTCAGCTCGGTATCCAACTATCGGATGAAGATCTTAAAATTGTAACCCAAAAGATCATTGAACTGGGCGACAAAAAAGAAACCGTTACCCAGGACGACCTGCCCTATATTATTTCGGATGTGCTGGACAGGCATACCATTGACGACAAAGTTGTTGTGGAAGATTATGTATTAACGCATTCTAAAAATATGCGGCCCTCAACAACAGTAATATTAAAGTTTGAGGACGGCATTGTTGAGGAAAATGCGTCGGGCGACGGGCAGTACGACGCTTTTATGAATGCGCTTACCCGTATTTATACAAAAAAGAAGTTGCCATTGGCTAAGCTCCGCGACTATATTGTACGTATTCCCCCCGGCGGTAAAACAGATGCTTTATGTGAAACCATTATTACCTGGGAGCTGAACGGCCGCGAATTTACAACTACGGGTCTCGACAGCGATCAAACGGTAGCAGCCATCAAAGCCACACAAAAAATGTTGAACCTGATATAAGCAGCTGCCTTAAAAGCATGTTTGTGAAATATAACAACATCATGCATCCTGAAAGAAAAACAGATATGAGACCGATCTTCCTGATGTTTCTGATCTTAATAACGCAGGCGGGTTCTGCACAAAAAAATGATGGCAGACCTGCACCCGCGCATTCGAAGTCTTTAGATATATCCAAATCCAGGAACTTACTACTCGACAAGTTTCTCGAAAAAGATCAGTTGTCCGTAATGCTGGAATTGGATCGTATCCTGATGCTGGAGGATAATGATTATATAGCCTTATATCCTGTAGAATACTGGTTACTGTCTTACTGGCTGAAAGACTACGAGGTTATTCTTGCATCCTGCAAAGGTTTGCGCCTGGATAGTCTTACCAAAGACAAACAAACGATCCGGATACCTCCGTCGCAGGATTACCTGGGACCTAAACTGGTTGAAAAGCTATCTGCCTCAAAAGAGTTATTGGTTAAGGAGATAGCTGCGTCCACTTTATCTGAAGAAGAAAAATTATTTTTACGCCTAAACCTCGACTACCTGTTGCCCGGCGATGCAACGCCGGAAGCTCAACAGCAAAGGCTAAATGAATTATCCGACCATTTCCTGGCTAAGTATCCCGGCAGCGACTATGCGTCTTTTGTAAAGCAATTCATTCGCATCCGATATAAAGCAACCCGCAATGGTAGCGCTTATGCACTGTACCTGGGAAAATTTCTGTTTACAGATAACTTGGTGGACTACTACAAACATCCTGCTTTTTTCGGGATAGCTTTTGATGTCGTAAGGAATAACTGGGTGTACCAGCTGGATATTGCCATCAGCTTTACAAAAACAAATACCGAAATGCCCTCGGATAATGATGAGTGGCCCAAAAACTCAAAGGCATTGGGTGGCCATGCCAAGCTGGCTGCGGGCAAATATATGCTTGACACAAAAAAACTGGCCCTGGCTCCGCTGGCAGGTATCGGTATTTTTGGCCTCGATCCTAATACTACCAGCGCCGAAGCCAATAAATTTAAAGGAGCGGGTATTAAAACGGGCATTGCCGGCAGTATCGGTTTTACCGGCGACCTTAAATTCAAACCCAGGGAAACAGATTATAATAGTATTAGTGGTTACCATGGTTTGCAAAACAATATAACATCTTTGCGTTTCGGTTACGAATATATTGCCACACCTTTAAAAAATAAATATGTGGACTATTCGGGCACTGTTCATAAAATAACCCTGGGAATTGCTTTTTCAACAAGGCGTCTTCAACGATCACTATAAAACAGCATTTTGAAGCTTTCAAAGAATATACGCTATTTCATACCGCTGATACTGCTACTTGTTGCAGACCTGGTGCTTATAGTACTGGACATCCGCAATTTTTACCACCCTTTTGCCAATCCCGGGCTTTACGATATTGAAACCAATAATAGTTATGCCGAGGATTTTCAAAACCTGAAATGGATCATGATGATGATGGCATTGGTACTCATAGCAATGGTCCGGCAGGAAAAAAAATATTTCACATGGTTACTGGTTTTCCTTTTTTTGTTCCTTGAAGACGTTTTCAGGATACATCAGTCTTTAGGACTTTTCTTTTATAATGTGTTTGGAATGACAACGGGGCAAAGAGGCGGCAAGATCATGGAACTTTTTGCAGCTGCTTTTTTAGGTTTTATATTTATGGCCCCGGTTTTGGAAGCCTATAAAAAAGGCGATGCTCTGTTTAGAAAACATTCGAAAATGATATTTATTTTGCTGGCGCTGTTCCTGTTTTGTGCGGTAGTGATTGATCAGGCGCACCGTTTGGCTGTTGTGCAATATAACTGGAAGTATAACGTGGCATTCGGACTGCTGGAAGACGGAGGTGAACTGATCACTGAAAGTATATTAACAGGCTACTTAATATCAGTGGCTCTAAGACAGAAAAAGTTGACATAGTTCATCATATAAATGAATAAGCATTGTAATACTGTATCATCCTGGTATGCCTTGCTTCAAAATAATAATTAGAAACCCGTCAGTTCCGGTCATACGGGGTGACATAAACAAAAATACAGATGAAATGAGCCGTAAAAATCTTCATCCTTAGAAGGTCCCAGGAACTTCTTCAGAGATTATTGGCGAATTACTTCTGACCATTAAAAACAATAAAAAAATATACAGATGAAAAAAAACATCCTAATAGTTCCCGGTGATGGGATTGGCCAGGAAGTAACAGAGGTTGGAAAAAAAGTTTTAGATAAGATTGCGGAGAAATTCGGCCATGAATTTACGTACGATGAAGCGCTGATCGGTCACGTAGCTATTGAGGCTACCGGCAATCCACTGCCGGATGAAACATTGGAGAAAATGAAAAGCTCTGATGCTGTTTTATTCGGAGCGGTAGGGCATCCCAAATACGACAACGATCCTTCTGCCAAAGTAAGGCCGGAGCAGGGGTTACTGAAAATGCGTAAAGAATTGGGATTATACGCCAATTTACGCCCTATCAAATTATTTGACGAACTTTTGGATGCATCCAGCATTAAACCTGAAATATTAAAAGGAGCCGATATCCTGTTTTTCCGCGAATTAACGGGTGATATTTATTTTGGTGAGAAAGGAAGGAAAGATAATGGCAACAGCGCCTATGATGTGGCAGCCTACAGTAAATTTGAAGTAGAGCGCATTGCCCGCAAAGCTTTTGAAGCAGCCCGCACCCGCCGCAAAAAATTATGCTCGGTAGATAAAGCGAACGTTTTGGAAACCAGTCGCCTTTGGAGAGAAGTAGTACAATCGGTAGCCAAGGATTACCCGGATGTTGAAGTGGAATACCAGTTTGTTGATGCCATTGCGATGCTGTTGATCAAGGACCCTAAAAAATTTGATGTTATTGTTACTGCAAACCTGTTTGGCGATATTCTTACCGATGAGGCCTCTCAAATTGCAGGTTCTATGGGTATGCTAGCTTCTGCTTCTGTAGGTGATGGAACCGGCGTATACGAGCCCATTCACGGATCGGCACATGATATTACGGGTAAAGGTGTAGCCAACCCGATGGCTTCGGTACTTTCGGCAGCGTTATTGCTGGATATTTCTTTTGGTTTAAAAGAAGAAAGCAACGCAGTGATCAGCGCTGTAGACGCAGTTTTAAAAGCAGGCTTCAGAACCGGCGATATTGCAGATGCTGCTACACCTAAAGATAAAGTGTTGGGAACAGCTGCAATTGGTGAAGAGATCTTGAGCCGCATTTAATATTAAAAAAGAGATTATGAGCTGGATAACATTGAACAGTGAAGAACAATTGGAAGTAATTAATCAAAAGTCATTCGAAAAGCCACAGCTGATTTTTAAGCACAGCACCCGCTGCTCTATCAGCAGTGTTATCAAGAACAGGCTGTACAAAAATGCGCTTCCCGATGGAATAGATTTCTATTACCTGGACCTGATTGCCAACAGGCCGATTTCTAATAAGATCGCTGATCAGTATGGTATAGCGCACGAATCTCCGCAAATACTTTTAATAAAGGACGGCAAATGCATTTTCGATGAAAGTCATAGTGCCATTTATATGGAAGACATTATTGAAAAAGCATAAAAAAACATTTCTTTTTTACAGAGAAATCCTCTATTTTTGCCGCCCATTGGCGGGGTAGCTCAGGTGGTTAGAGCGCAGGATTCATAACCCTGAGGTCACGGGTTCAATTCCCGTCTCCGCTACACTTTTTGGCAGATAGTAAAATCTAGCAAAAAAATTAGACGGCAATTCTATAAAGAATTGCCGTTTTTAATTGCCCGGCTGATAATAATGGGACGCTATTTTTACAGATCGTCTGCGCTGCGGCTTTAATCATTCAAAGCGAGAATAAGCCCTGCAATCTTCTATACTTTGATAAGGGCCAAACTTTTTTGTTACTTTATAGTTCTTATTCGTATCATCTAACATATAAATTGAATAACTGCTCCCGCCCGGCTTTACGCGTATTACTACATGGCCTTGCTTTGCTTTTATCCGCGCTAAATCTGGGCTTGTTGGCTTCAGTTATATTGGTTGTAAAAACCTGGTAATTGCTGTTAACCGCAGATATACTGGCTATGGTTTCGGGGTTGGGTTGAATATCACGCCAGGTATGAATTACGACTGCCTGCGGGGATAGCTTTTTTAATAAAGTTTCGCTATTGCAGTTGGCAGTACCATGATGGTTCGCTTTCATTACGTTGGGTGAAACTATAACCGGGCGGCCTTATAATTAAGACCGCCCGGTTTAATTGATCAATGTTCACTTAAGAAATATTATACTTCGTTCTGCCGGGAGTTGCAATGGCATACATACCATTAGCGTCGGGCATGATCAGCGGATCGGCATCGAAGCTGAACTTTTTGGGCATCAGGTCAATGCCGCTATTCAGCGCTTTTTCAAAATCGATCACTTCACCACTGTATGTAGCCATCCGCCCTATAATACCGGTTAACGTACTTTTGGCACCATATTCTGCATCCCGGAACTTATACTCTCCTTTCGCAACCGCGGCAAACAGTTCATCATGTTCCGCCTGGTACGGATTATTCTCCCCCTTTTTATCAAACGCAAAAAGAGTATTGCCCTTAGGATCCTTAATAACTGCTGCATCGCCATAGATCTTCCCCTTTGTGCCAATAAGCAGTTCATCTACTTTGCTCATCGTACGTGGAATATGACGGCACTGGCTGTTTAAAATACTGCCATCAGCATAATGAAACTCTACGAAATGGTGATCATAGATCTCCCCGTATTTTTTATCCGTACGCACCTGTCTTCCACCCATTCCCTGGGCCTTAACCGGGTAAGCATTTTTAAACCAGTTCACTACATCTATATTATGTACATGCTGCTCTACAATATGATCACCGCAGAGCCAGTTAAAATAATACCAGTTACGCATCTGGTATTCCATTTCCGTTTGGTTGGGCTGACGTTCTCTTACCCATACACCATCATTATTCCACCAGGCCTGGGCCGAAGTAATATCACCGATCAGGTCTTTATTTTTATACAGGGCACGGTAAGAGTTCTGGTATCTTCTCTGAAGACCTACCACCACATTTAATTTCTTTTGTTGGGCAACCTGTGCCATATCCAGCACTTTTTTAATACCTGCAGGGTCTGTAGCTACAGGCTTTTCCATAAACACGTGCTTACCCTGCTTTACTGCAGCTTCGAAATGAATAGGCCGGAAACCGGGAGGGGTTGTCAGTAATACCACATCGGCAAGAGCGATAGCTTTTTCATACGCATCAAAACCCGTAAACTTTCTCTCTTCAGTTACATTCACCTTGCTGGCATTAATACCCGATTCAGCAAGGTTGCCGGTTATCGATTTATAACAATCATCCAGCCGATCCCTGAAAGCGTCTGCCATAGCTACCAGCTGCACATTCTGGCTGGTACTTAAAGCCTGAAGTGCAGCCCCGGTTCCACGGCCACCACAGCCAATCAGCGCAATTTTTATAATACCGGCGGAACCGGAAAAGAAATTAGCATTGCCTATAAGTGGCGCCGTTACCAGGCTACCAGCCAATAAGCCTGTTTGCTGTACAAATTTTCTACGCGAAGTTTTATTATCCATAGTTGTTTATTTAAATGTAGATGAAGATTATTTTTTTATAAGTTAGAGGTTCAGGTAGGTATCAAAGAATTTTTCTACCTCTGGCCCTGACGGCTGTACCAGGGGGCGCACCAACCGGAAGCCAACAAAAGGTGCGTCCGCATTCCACCATTTGCTTTTAGGTATCTGGGGATCCCTGCGGTTCCAGGCCAGGTCTGAAGAGCTTCTCTTCGCGCTCCGGAGTGAGCTTGCCGGATCACTATAGTGTCCGCCTCTTACCACCAGCGGGTGTTTAGTTGTTGGTGTTACTACGGGGTCCCGCGTCACCTTGCCTCTTTTACTATATGTATCAGCAATGTATTGGTCCAGCACCCATTCCTGTACATTTCCCAACATATCATAAAAGCCCCAGGGATTGGGTTTCTTTAAACCGGTTTGATGATATTTCTGCCCGCTGTTAGCTTCGTACCAGGCATAGTCTTTCAGACGGGCGCTATCATCGCCAAAAAAATAGGTAGTTTGGGTACCTGCTTTACAGGCATACTCCCATTCCGCTTCAGTCGGAAGGCGATAAAACACATCTGTTTTTTCATACAGCCATTTACAGTACATCAAAGCGCCATGCTGTTTCATACTGTTAGCCGGAAAGCCACCTTCTTTCCCCATACCCAGTGTTACTTCGATATAAGGCCGGGAGGGACGAGTGATTGCATCTACTGTACTGTTTTCCGCATAGGTTTCGTCATTTAAATACAGCGCAAACTCATCATGTGTTACTTCACGGGCACCCATCCAAAAAGCGCTAAGAGTTACCTGGTGAGGCTTTTCATCAGAGGCTTTGCCGCTTCCCATCAAAAAGCTGCCTGCTTGCACAGGGATCATTTCAAACTGAACGGTTGAGCCCGGAATAGTTTGTTTATATTTTTCAAAAACAGGTTGTTGTGCTACGGCATTACAAAAAAGCCAGGACAAACAGGCCGTTAAAAATTCATATCGCATAAATGGATCTCTGTTCTTAAAAAGTTATTAACTGTTATTTCGACACCGGGAAATCATCTACTTCACGGTAAGCCTGTACGAGGCGTTGCTCGCCTTGCTTGCCTTGTAGTGAGGTGCCATGTTCCATACCTACGATACCTTTATAGCCTTTCTCGTATAAAAATTTAAAAACGTTTTTGTAATTGATCTCCCCGGTAGTTGGCTCCCTCCTGCCCGGGTTGTCTCCTACCTGTATATAAGGTATCTCGTCCCAGCAAAGCTCAAGGTTCGTTATCAGGTTGCCTTCATTCTTTTGTAAATGATAGGCGTCAAACAATATTTTACAACTCGGGCTATCTACTGCTTTACAGATCTCATAAGTTTGTGTGGAAGTACGCAAAAACAGATCGGGCGAATCGCTTAAAGGTTCCAGTACCATTACTATTCCGTGGGGTTCGAATATTGCTGCCCCCCGGCGCAACGCTTCAATCACATTGGCTGTTTGTAATGCAATCGGCAGATGCTTTTCAAAGTCGCCCGGCACAACGGTCACCCACTTGGCATTACAACGCTTGGCCACTTCTACAGATTTCCTGCAGCCCTCCAGGAATATTTCTATATGGCGGCTGTTTTTAGCTGCCAGGGTATTAGCCCCATTACCGCCCTTGGGTACCACAAATACTCCCATGCGCATGCCCAGTTTAGCAAGTGTTTCTCCGATTTTTGTTTGTTGTTCAACCGGCCTTTCTGCCATTCCATTATCTTCAATAGATCTGAAACCCAGTTCGTGCATATATTTGATCTGGTCTATAAAATCCCCACCTGCGCTGGCAGAAAACATGCCATCGTGAGGCGCATAGTCGAGTTTAAATTTTGAAGGCGGGCTCAGTTGTTTTTTTGCAGTTGAAGAAGACGTTACAGCCAACGCTGCGGAGGATAGCAGGCTGTTTCTTAGAAATGATCGTCGTTGCATGTACGTAATTTTAATGGATGGCTACCCGTCTTGCCTTCCGGCAAAACGAGCGGTCATTCCATGCTTAATTTAAAATGAATATCAGAGGATTTTATTTGCCAAAAGCATATACTTCGGCAATGGCAGTAAACGGAGGCCTGTTGCTATCAGGCAGTTGCAGCTTAAGATACCGTCCCCGAACCTGGTTGGTATTATTGATGACCAGTTTATCGCCGGAAGCGAAAACACCCTCGCCCGCCAGCGTCCAGATACCGGAAGCATCGGGGCTATTACCAACAAATAACTGTGCTGTTTTTGCATCGGCATTCCCTTTTCTCCGGTATACCTCGAAATAGCTGATACTTTTGTCTGAAGCCATATCAATAACTGCCCAATGCGGCAGCGGAGCATGCGGATCGTATTGAGAATGCCAGTAAGAATCAAGGTTCCCATCAATTAAAGTATTCATACCTCCCCCATCGCCGGCTCTTTCGTCGGACACTGCCAGTACTTTCCATAGCGAACGATTAAACAAATAGGTGTCGGGTAACTGCCCGTTGTCCCAATTGGTATAAAAAGTATCGATAGATGCAGCCTGCGGAATATATAGCGACCGATACTGGAATGCAGATCCGGCTTTAGCATCGAAAGAGCTGGAAAAAGAGCTGGCCGGAATCCTGATAACAGTATCAAGCCCCGAAAATTTTGAAACGTACTTAACTTCATTATAGATCATGCCCTCGCCCCCTGCAAACCATTCGATGCCAGCTGCGGCTTCAGTAAGCGTGATCTGGCGAATGCGGCGATTAACCAATGTAGAAGCGTACAGAGAACCATAAACAGCGCCGAACTGTGTATATGTAAGTGAGCGGTTTTTAAAATTATCGATAGAATATATATTAAAGGCATAAGATTTTTCTTCCAGTCCTGTTAATAATACTTCCATACTATCCCTACCCGATTTAAAGCTCACCGGCACTACCATGGAGTCTGCTCCGTTATTCCAGCGAACCACCACTTCCTTTACATTTACACCATTAACCATCCATAGCCGCATTTTTAACCGCTGTTTACCCGAAACAAATGCAACCGAGTCGGGTTTAACCGCATAGATGGTTTCCCCATCTTTAATAAATTCCTTGTGAACATCCGTAAACTTGTCACAGGATGCCGCGCCCGTAAGTATGCAGCAAATGATAAGTAAATAAACTAGATATTTCATGACTGATTTTTATCTTAATAATATTTTGAGTACAATTAACTCAGCTCAACGCATCACTTCCGAAACAATATTACTTGGGCTCGCCAAAAACATCAATTTCGGCCGGGTGCGTGAACGTGGTACTTCCCCAGGTAGACTTCACCACTATACGGATGTAACGTACAGGCTCCTGCGAAAGATTGAACGTAAATTCATGTCCGGCCTCAGCCGCCCGCAGGTCATCATCTGTAACGGTGCCGGAAGCCCCGCCCGACGGTTTAATAATCTCCGTATCCATGATCTTGGTCCACTCCTGCCAGTCGCCGCTTTGTGAAGGGGCGGCAGTTCTCACATACAGGTCAAAAGCACGCGGGTTGCCCCAATTATAATAACTGTTGCTAAACTGGCGCTGAAAGATTACCAAACGACTAACTTTGGCAACAACACCAAGATCAATTGTAAAAGGTGCAGGAAGAGAGGAAGATGGAGAATGGCCAAAAGAAGTTCGGTCGTCATCAATCATTTTCTGATCGGAGCCTTCGAAGTTGGTAAAATTCTGATCATTGCTGAGCCTCATAATTCTCATGCGGCTCTTAGCTAATTTTTCTTCGTACAAAGGAGTGATCAGCCTGCCTGTCGGGAATATAGTATCAGACCGGTTCCCGAAATTATCTTTTACCACCACGCCAAATGGCCTTGGCACAGGCTTGTAGCCTCTCAGCGATTGCGCACCTTCAGCCAGCTGGGAATTAACAATCCTTACCAACGCCATCCTTCCTAATGAATCCGGCGTAAAGAATTCGAAAGTGAGCGGAGACTTAAGGTTATTGGACCAGCTATAGCGAGCCCCGCCAAAATCACCTTGTATAAACATAGATTTTGACACCAATCTTAAAGGGGATTCAAGTGGCTGAACGGTACAGCTTACAGGCTCAGAAGTTTCCTGTGCCCGGTTAACCGTGTAGAGCAACACATCGTGCGGCTTTTCATCATTAAAACCGGCTATGTTAATTTTGTTCTCATAAATAGAAGCTACTGCTTCCATCTTCTTTCCTGTCTCTAATATATAAGTGGCTTTTACACTAATAATATCCTCCTGGTTAGGGATGCGATAAGTGATCAGTGCACCGCCTGCCATATTTTCTACTTTAACGTCGGTAACCGGCATGGGCTTGCCCATGCTTTTGGATATGGGTTCATTCACTTTCTTAGTACATCCCCATAACCATAGCAACCCGAACATTATTAAACATGAGTATTTCATACGCAATATTTTAGAGGCTACCAGCCCGGATTTTGAATTAATAAAGGATTTTTGATCATTTCAGACTGAGGGATCGGTGCAAAATAATCCCGGTAGGTAAACTGTTGCACATATACACTCACCAGTGTATAATACTCCTCAGCCTCCCTGCCATTGATATTCCAGCCCATAATCGGCCGGTTCTGCTCTGTTAAAGCGGTTTTCCAACGGTGGCTATCCCAATAGTAGCTGCCTTCACAGGCCAGCTCTATTTTTCTTTCCTGCTGTATGATCTGTCTCATACCTTCTTTGGTGAGCGGCTTGGATGGCTGATTGGAATAATTCGCCCAGCTTTCTACCACGCCTTTTAAACCAGCCCTGGATCTCACCGAATCAATATAAAGGTACACTTCCTAGTCGGGTGCTGACTTCGACTCGTTAAGTGCTTCAGCACAGAGTAACAACAGGTCTGCAAATCGCATATCCGGATAGGGATAGGTTTCTTCTGAAACGCCATTGGCATCACGCCAGGTTGTATTCAACGCTACCAGCTTCTTGGGCCAATAGCCGGTTGCATTATATTCTCCCGGGTTAAATACAGAAGAGTACTCCCCAAACCGGTTCTTTGGATAAGGTGTTTCACTTTCGTTAGACGTTCTGTAAAAATTGCCAAACCATCTGCCCCGGTCAAAACCCAGCGTAGAGTAAAAACGCATTTCACGATCAAAGTTGAGAGACGCCGTTTTTTCGCCTGAAGCTATCAGCAGATTGTGGGCGGCATCACCTACCCGGATGCTATATCGGCTTCCGTACGGGTAAGAGATATCTTCATTAATAGGTACTCCATTGTTGGAATAAAACAATTCAACGGTAGATATCGGTACGCTTAAGGTACCAGTCATGCCTGACGGTGTTGAAGTTGCCGGTTCCAGCCTGGGCAGGGAGATCAACTGAAAGATCCAATCAGCCGGATAGGACGAGTTTCCCCATACCACTTCCGGGTTCCAGCGCTGTGTTACGGCACTCCTCAGCGTATTGATCAGAACCGTTGTATCCGATAACTGCCTGGCGTTTACCGCCTGATAATCCGACCTTTTATAAAGGCGGATACCTGCGTCGGTACACACTTGTATGGCACGCTTGCAGGCATTGGCTGCACTATCCCACCTTGCGGCATTATACTGCTGGTTAAAAAACGGTTCATTGTCATGATTTACAAAACCGCTGTAATCGCGGTTTCCGTTAAAGAGCGGGCTTGCCCAAAACACCAGCACTTTTGCTTTCAGCATATGTGCTACAGGCGCCGTAAAGCGTCCCAGCTCGGTATTCCGGTTCTCAATGGTTAAAGGCAGGGCTGCCGAGTTTATTACCTCATTGATCAATTCCAGCACATAGGCAAAACAGTCGTCAATCTTCTCCCGCTCAGCCCTGATTGCGGCAGTACTCTCATTAACCGGTGTGTTTTTCCTTAGCGGCGTCATAGGCCCGTAATACTGTATCAGATAAAAATTCAGATACGCTTTAATCAGCTTTACTTCAGCCTTCATCCGTTCCTTTTCATATTGATTCACGTCCTGTACACCATCAATACGCTCGAGGAAAGTATTGCAGTCTCTCATACCTGCATACAGCGATCTTACGTAACTGGAGTTATTGCTCCAGTAATTAACCAGCGCCAGCGCAGCGCTGTTTTCAGACAACCCGAAACGCATGCCGGCCTGAGTTCTATGATCCCTGTTGAAGATCATTTCCATGGCACCGAATATGCCGGGATTTTCGTTCCAGCCTGCCGATTTGGGAATACCCCAGTAGCAGGTAGCCAGAAACTTAATGGCATTATACCTGTCTGAAAAGGCGTTGTCAACCGTTGGTATATTATCTGGCACAATGTCCAGGTATTTACTGCAGGAGCACAGTCCTGTAGCTATAAATAGGATAATTATTATAGAATAGATTTGTTTCTTCATGGCACCTGTTTTTATAAGCCGATATTAAAGCCCACATTAAATACTCGCTGAAGCGGGTAGTCAAACCCTGATCCCGCCATTTCAGGATCCCATAACTTGAACGCGCTCCAATGCAGCAGGTTAGAACCGCTGAAATAGACGCGGAAGTCGGAAACCTTAAAACGCTTCAGCATGGACGGAGGTAAACTGTAACCAATATCGACTGATTTAAGTCTTAAAAAACTTCCATTCTGCATAAACCAGGTACTGGTTTGCCGGTTGTTATCGATATTGTAGTTAGAAAGCCGGGGCCAGAAGGCATAAGAGTTGCGGTTGCTTTCCGACCAGTAATCGCTGGCAATGGCCTGAAGCACGGCATTCTGCCCTACTCTTCCGTCTCCGCCATCACCGTCTATAAAGGGCGTTACATTATCCTGGTTTAACCAGAAAGACTCCCGGCCCATCCCCTGGAAAAAGAAATTAAAATCAAATCGTTTGTAGGTCATCGACAATCCAAATCCATAAATGATCTCAGGTGTAACGGGATGTCCGATAGGAACGAAATCCAGGTTGTCAATTTTGCCATCGCCATTGATATCTTTATACTTGATATCTCCTCCGGAATAAGCACCAAATTCCTGCCGGGGTGAATTTTTCACTTCGGCCGAATCAATAAACAGGCGCTCGGCTACCAATCCCCAGGTTTGACCAAGATTAGTTCCTATCCGCGATAACCAGTAATTGCTACCATAATCAGGCTCTTCCCATTTGATAACCTTGCTGGTGGTATAGGTAAAAGTTCCACGCCCGGTTAGCTGCAGGTCTCTGCCGATGGTTTTATCGTAATTCAATTCGATATCGATTCCCCTTCCTTCTGCTTCACCTACATTTGCTTTTACTGCTGGCAGGATTCCGGCTGTTGCAGGCATAACCCTATCCTGAAGTATATTTTTTCTTCGTTCTTTGTATACCTCAATAATAGAAGAGAACCCATTTCTGAGATTGAATTCCAACGCCAGGTTCGTTTTGTAAGACCGCTCCCAACCTACCTGGTCATTAGCATAACGACTTACGTCGATCCCGCCCGGGTTTTCATTCATATTAACGCCCCAGTTCACATTATGTGGCGCATTTAAATTAACCTCAGACAGGTAAAAGAACCTCTCGGAGGCGCTACCGATAGCCTCGTTACCAGCTATACCATAAGAACCTCTTAATTTCAGCATCCTGAAAAAGTTGCTGAGCGGTTCAAAGAAAGGCTCATTGGAAATAACCCACCCGGCGCCGAACGAGGGAAAGAAACCCCATCGGTTATTTTGTGCAAACCGTTCGGAAGCATTATAACCGTAGGCAAATTCTGCCAGATAGCGGGTATCAAAATTGTATGAGAATCTCCCGGAAAAGCTCAAGTTCCTGGTAGGAAGCGACAATTGAATAGTGGACGGAGCGCCCTGCTTAAACTGGCGGGCAGTAAAAACCAATAAGCCGTTGATGCTGTTCTTACCAAAATTGTTATTGTACTGTGTGGCACCCTCAAAGTAGAATGAATTAGCCACGGTACGTGAAGTGTTATTTGCATCATAATCCAGGGTTTCCCTGCCCGTGGTTGGGTTGAGCCGAACCAACCTATAAGAATCGTTGGTAAGATCGAATGAAGATATCCGGTAATAAAAAGGCACATACGCGCGCGAGATGCTGTACTCGGATCTGCGATCAAAATTAACCAAAGCCCGTGCCATGAGTCCTTTTGCTATAGCGTCCAGGTTTTGCTTTACTTCTACCGTGGTAAGCATATTGCTGCGGCTATAGTCCCGGTAGCCTCTCATTGCTTCGGCATATGGGTTTAAATAGTTGCCGGTTTCAAAGTTGCCAAAAAGGGTATGCTTGGCATAAGAAAAATTGGAATCAGGCTCATAGAAAGGCTTAAAGCGAACAGGATTGGCCTGCATCACCTTACGGTACATGGCGGAACCACCGTCGATGGGGCCTGTATAATCGTCAAAGTTGGCAACGAAACGTGTAGACATTTCGGTGGTCTTGGTAAGGTTGATATTTACGTTAGAGCGGATGGAATATTTATATAGATCAATATTCGAATTGAAGTCATTTTTATTATCCACTTTCAGGTTCCCCCGATCCCTGGTTACACTACCTGCCACATAGTAGCGGGCAACCGAACCTCCGCCTGTAAAACTCAGGTTGAGCCGGTTATTAATAGCCATTCTTTTAAACATGGCTTCTTCCCAGTTGGTAGCCGGGTAAATATCCCGGTGCAGTCCCATTTCCGTGAAAGTTATTTGTTCATCTGTATAAAGCGTTTGCCCGTTAGGGTCGCGGGTTTTAACTGCCTCATTATGCATGCGCATAAAAGTAACAGGGTCGGCAGTCTCGAGCCTCTGTGTGGGCGAGGAAAAAGAGTTTTCAAACCGGAGATCAAAATTCATTTTTCCTTCCCTACCTTCTTTTGTTGTTACCAGTATTACTCCGTTGGCACCCCTGGCGCCGTATAACGCGGTAGCCATCGCATCTTTCATGATACTAAAGCTGGCAATATCATCAGGATTTAAACGAGCCAGATCATTGGGGTTTAGCTCAATTCCGTCAATTAAAATCAGGGGATCTTTCTTTGCAGAAGCACCAAAAGAAGTAATGCCGCGGATAAAAAAGCTGGCATTATCCTGGCCGGGCTCTCCGCTTCGCTGGTAAGCTACCATACCTGCCAGCCTGCCTGCTAACGAATTAGTAAGGTTACTGCTGGGCATTCTCAGCTCCGAAGGCTTAATTGAAGTAATGGAAGCTACCATGCTGGCCTTTTTCTGCTTGGAGAAAGCTACAACAGCCACTTCATTCATACTGCCATCCTCTCCGTCGAGCACAATAATAAGCGGACGGCTGTCGGCTATAAAAACATACTGCGTTTTGTAGCCAACTGATGATATTTCAAGGCTGTCATACAAGTTGGCATTAAGAGTGAATTCTCCCTTCTCATTTGTAAGCGTACCATTTTGTGTACCTTTTACATAAACAGATACATTTTGCAACATACCGCCTGCCCGGTCTTTAACCGAGCCCCGTACCACTATGGGCGGCCGCCTGACATCTGAAACGGGAGGTGGAATATTCCGGGTAAGAATAACAAAGAGATTCCTGTCTATTTTCTTATAATACAATGGTGTATTGAGTAGCAGCTTCTCCATAACTGAATCTATGGATGCATTCTTTGTACGTATATTAATTTTAAGATCCTGGGGAAATATTTGCGACTGATAAACAAACGAATACCTGCCTTGTTCCCTAATAGCCTGAAGCACTTTTTCAATAGACGCTTCTTTTAAATCAAGATTAATGCGTTGCCCTGATACATCACTAGCCCATAGTGATGTATAGGTGAAGAGTAAGAGAACTATGGACAACTTCATTAACAGGAGAAATTTAAATGCACAGCGATAAGCATAGCAGTTCGTTTTTTTCATATTTTTAGAGTATAAAATGAAAAGCAATCGATTTACAGAAGTTAATTTTCGTTTTATGATCAAGGGAGCCTGGCCGCTTCCTTGATACTTTTATGGCAAATTCTTTATCTAACCATAGGCAAAAGGGTTTAAGGTTCTATTAAAACAGTATTATTTTCAATTTTGTAACTGAAACCTGCAGAAATCTTCAATGCTTCCAGCACATTCTGAATGCTTTGGTTATCATAAAAACCGTTATATTTTTCTGCTTTCATCTTGTCTGATCCATTAATCACTACACTCACTCCATACCATCTCGATAAGATCAGCGCTATTTCATCTAACCTCTTATTTTCAAAAACAAGGTTATTATTGGTCCACTGGGCTTCGGGAGGAATAGAGTCTGTTTTAACTATCTTAAGTTTAATGATCTCTTCCTGTTCCAAACCGGGTGTGGATTTCACCGGTAGCAACGGCTCTTTGTTGACAATTAATTTTTCATCGGGCTTCAATATATATACCTGCTGCTCATGTTTATTGAGTTTAACTTGTAACGATCCTCTTACCAGGGTTGTAGTTGAATTACTTTCATCAGGATATGCCCTCACGTTAAACGCAGTTCCCAGCACTTTTACGTCCAGCTCCGAAGTATGGATAATAAAAGGACGTTCGGGGTCTTTTACTACATCGAAATAAGCCTCTCCCGTTAAACTAAGCGTCCTGTGGGTTTTACCAAAACCATCCTCATAAGAAATCTTACTGTCGCTGTTGATCCATACCTTCGATCCATCCGGTAAAACCAGGTTCGATTTTGACCCTTTTTTAGTAGCCACGATATTGCTATTATTGATACCTGGCTTATGCCCGCCGTTTTGCATCCTCATTCCGATGATCACTACTAATAATAAAATAGCAGCAGCCGCAGCCCATTTTAACGCTGACCTGATTTTTGCAGGCTTTCTCCCGATAACAACGGGGTAAGGTTCTTCCTCCATCAGTTGATGCAGCTTATGCCAGTTTTGCTCTCTTTTTGAGAGCTGCTTTCCGGAGTGCGCCGGCTGGCTGTCATTATTGAAAATATCTGACATTTGGGCTTCCAAATGGGCGTCATCCGGATTGGCCTCTAACCAGCGGGACAATTCCATTTGTTCCGACAAGGTTATTTCCCCGGAAAGCTTTTTAGTCAGTAGCTCAATAAAACGCTCTTGTTGCATAAACGCCATCTATCTGTACTATAGATGACAAAAAAAATAGAGGAACTACGTATTGCAGTTTATATTTTTTTCAGGAATTTCCTGATTTCCTTTTCCGGTACATATTTTCACGACCCAGCCAGGAAGTAATTTTCCTTACCGTTTGATATAGCTGGGTTTCCACCGTTCTGACAGAAGTATTTAACAATATACTTACGTCTTTACAACTAAGCCCCTTATCCTTAACCAGGTAAAAAACCAACCGGGACTTGGGAGGCAGCGTATTGAGTAATTCTTCCAGGCGTTTTATGTTTTCCCGCTCAATCAGCTCTGTTTCAGGGGTTGCAAAGCTATATTGGAATGTATCGGAAAGATCATCGATGTCAATATTGTTGATCTCTTTCCTTGATTTTAGCATATTAATAGAAGCATATTTGGCAGCAGTATAGAGGTAGGCTGAGATATTTTTAATGCTTCCCATGGTTTTCCGGTTTTGCCACAGGCGGATAAACACATTTATTACTGCATCTTCTGCATCCTGCTCATTATTTAATATAGATTGGGAAAATGCGATCAGGTCAAAATAAAAAAAATTGTACAGCTCCTTAAAAGCCATTTCATCATCATGCTCCGCAATACGCAGCGATAATTCGTACAATCGTTGATTTTTCAAATGCAAGTAGTTGTTCCTTCAAAAATAGCCGATTCATTTTAAAAATCAACATCTGCCGACAAATGAGTAATTCAGAATGCCGCCCGCTGAATCAACGCACCAAAACCCTGCCGCAAATATCTCTCTGGCTTTGCCCCGTACCTAAGGAACCTCGAATAGTCAATCCGGTTAAAATTAAAAGATTGCGATGCTAATGATTGCAGATGCAAAAAATTATACTAAAGAATATGCTTAAGATTTGACCATAAGTATTCAACAATCTAATCTCTTGTACTAACGTTTTTTTTAATAAGTGTTGTTGCCAAAGCTTTACTCATGTAAGCAACAATCAAAATAGCCGCTTTATCACTTATATTCCCTGCGGCGTAGCCCCTTCAAATTACCAGTCATTGATATTGAAAGACCGCTCTACCGGTTGTGCCGACCGGACCTTCTCTTTAACCCCGTATTGCCAGGCTACCACTGTTATCTTTAGAGGGAATTTTGCCCGGGGCGGTATTCTAGTAAATACAATTTCATCACCCTTTAAACAAGCCGGTCCTTCTTTTATATAATAAAGAACCGGTAAGCCACTATCGCTCCTGGCGTTCAGTTTAACCGACAAGGCGCCTTTCCTAACATCGTTTATTGCAGGAAAGAATATTTCCTGCCGCTTTCCATCTGTAAGCGGATAGTATATTTTATAGTTAAACTGTTGCACTGCAGTTTTATAAACAGTGTTACCTCCGGCAGATGCAAAAAGCCAGACATCATTGGTTCGTTTAGCATTATCCAATCCCATCCGGTAAAATGCCAGGCGAAATGTAGTATCGTTGATCTTTTCAACAGGCCCACAGATACGATCAATAGAAATGCGCGTAGCAGCATGGGCATCAGATACAACCCTGCGGGCAGAGTCGGTAAAGGTTGCGGATAAATGATAAGTAATGCCATCCTCTGCGGGAAGGATTGGACTGCTACCGTATTGCGCATGGCTGGCGCTGCTGAAAGGCAACAATTTTCCTATCCATTGAAACCCCAGGTACTGCATCTTTCGGCCTTTTTCCCTGCTGTAATAACTTTCTGTAGCTACTGCTATCTCTTTGTCAAAATACCAAAATGCTTCATGCACATCTCCTTTATAGGAATTAAACGGCGCCGCACCTGCCCTTTGTTTTTGATCGGGGTGCCAGCGTTCTGCCAGCCATCCTTTTTTATTATCTATTTTAATAAGTTGTACCGGTTTATCAAGGGAGTTGTCCAAGGGTAATCTGAAAGCCACAGCTTTTTTTATAAATAGAGCTATATAGGCTACCACTTCATCTGTAACATCAAAATGACCATGACCGGTGTCACAAAGAAAAGAAATGCAGCTCCCGGGGTACATGATACGAAATGCCAGCGCAGGATTAACCCGTGCTTCCCACCATTCGTATTCCCCTTCGATCATTAAACCGGGAATACCATCTATATTGCGGTTGCGCCCCCACTCAAGATTCTCCCGGCCATAACCCGTAAGATTGGTACGTGGCGCATCTCCTTTGTAAGATATAACCGCTAAAGTTCTATCAGCGTTCCAGGCAGCAAAGTTCCATGGAAACGTAGCCATCGCAGAATGTCCCAAAGGAATAACCGGTGTATGGTTCAATTCGCTATAACCGCTTTTTTGAGCCAGGTCGCTCATCATATCGTCAAACACCTTCTGGCATCCGTTCCTGACATCCCATTGCTGGTCTATACCGGGTGTGATCCAAATAATAGCAATGCCCAATTCCGACATGGTCTTTCTAAAAGTGCCGTGGTCAAAAATAGCCTCCTCGCACATATTGTGCTGCCCTACTACCACAGCCTTCACCTGCCGGCAATCCGGAGGTATCCACAGAAATGCCTGGGCGTGGTCATTCGTTTCAGGAGATATGAATCTTTTTAGTTTTGTTGACCACTGGTATTCTGCACCTCTTACCTGCAAAAAAAACAGAACCCAAAGAGGTATGAAGATGATCCATCGCTTTAAAGTCATTGATTGTTTTTTATGCGCATAGAAGATTCAAGATGGCCGCTGAAACCTAGCGGGTGGCGGCACATGCATTGTCAGATAACAAACTGAAAGTAAAGCCTGTCATTTAAATACTACATTTTCCACATGTTCTCCAATAAATATCCGGGCCATATCGCCTGTTTTATACCAGGCCGGCTTACCGGGCATGTTATCGGTAATCTTTTTGCCGTTGATAAGCAGGTTTTCAAAAGTGATATTTTTAACCAGCCGCGAGCTGTCATATCCCGCTATCATAGAGAGCTCTGCTTTGGTCCCGTTATAAACGATATTTTTAAACAGTACATTTTCTATTCCTGCACCGGGGGCTTTGCAATACTTTTTATTATAAAAGATGCGGATATTCAAAAGTTGTCCCTGCCGGAAATCTTCTACCCTTATATCTTCAAACCTTACATCTTTTATCCAATTGTTATCACCTGCATTAATGGCAAAACAGCCCTGGTAGTCCAACTGCGCCTCTTTATGATCCAGTATATCAATATTGCTGTACAGCAGGTTTTGTATCGTATCAGGGTTTTCAGCATTCCCGTGAATGCCAATCATAATGGGGTGTGCCACATCTGCCCAAAGGGTAGCATTTTTCATAACAATATTGCGGCAACCACCGGTAAACCCTTTACGGGTAGCATATACGGTGGTGCAATCATCAGAGTTACGGCAAAATACACCGTCATACAAAACATTATTGCTTGCAAAAACATTCATGCCATCGCCCCAGCCATAATAGCTGATACTTTTTACATTCTTTATGGTGATGCTGTCTGACCCTCCGACAGGACATTGGGTAAGCGCTAATCCTTCCACCAGTATATTCCGGGATCTTTCAATCTGCACCGCTCCCCTTACCGAAAAATCGATAATACCCCTGCCCATGATCTTTACATCACGTGCTTCGCTTACCAGCAACTGTCCTTTAATAACTGCTCCACCGGCCACATACACCGTTTTTCCCGAAGCGATCTTTAACTTACCGCCCGGTATTTCGTGCAGGCCAGGTCCGAAATAGATGAGATTCCTGTATTTTTTATTAACCTTAAAGTCATCTATCGGATTAGCAAACAAATGAAGGTTATGGAAGATATCACCGTTGATCTCCACGGAAAGATTAACAGGCTTCGCCAGTTTAAAATAAACGGTGTTCCCTTCTATTTTATGAACGATCTGGTGCGAAAGCGGCCGGATACGTGCAGTACTTATCTGATTTTTATTGGGTGTTACAGCTACTTCCACTTCGCCCGAAAAATCGAAGCTGCACATAGACGCCTGCATTACAGTATGCCTGGTATCTTTTACCTCGTCTACCTTAATATTGTACTCATACAGGTCCTGCCAGGAGCCTCCCGGTTTTCTTACTTTAACGGTAAAGTCATCATTATGCAGGGGATCGGTTTCTGGGGCCGGAGCAGGATAAACTGTTAGTTGCTGAGCGCCTGCAAACGAAACCATTGCTAACCATGCCACCACTGTTATACTTTTCTTTAAGCTAATCAATGCCATTTTAAAATTCTTCTTTGTTTGTAACTAATAAGCGTTTCCATCATTAAATCCAGCAACTATTGTTGGTTCACTCTTCCTGGCGTATTAACTTCTTTTCCAGCTCTTCCAGCGAAACGCCCTTGGTTTCAGGTACTTTAACCAGCACCCACAACAACTGTAATGCCATCATCAATGCAAAAAATAAAAAAATGGGCCAGGGATTATCTTTAAAGATACCCTTATCTGCATCCAAAAAAACCGGGGTGATCAATGTAATAACTGCCGCAAATACCCAATGCACACTGGCGCCAAACGCCTGTCCTGCGGCCCGTACTTTTGTAGGAAAGATTTCAGCAATAAACACCCATATCACCGCTCCCTGCCCGATAGCATGTGCAGCAATAAACAGCATCAGGAAAATCAAAAGAAAATTGGCGCCGGCGCCAGTATAAAAGGCCCAGGCCACCATGGCAAGGCTTATCATATAACCCAACGAGCCGATTATTAAAAGCGTTTTACGGCCGGCCCTGTCAATAAAATATAACCCAATAAAAGTAAAAATAAGATTCGTTAAGCCAATAAGAATAGAATTACCTAAAGAATCTTTGGAGGCTAAACCGGCACGTTCGAGTATCTCAGGTGCGTAGTACAGTATGAAGTTGATCCCGCTCCACTGGTTGAAAAAAGCTATAAAAAATGCAAGCCATAAAACGACCCGGTACCTGGACGAAAAAATTCCCACTGCAGCTAGCTCTCCGGACTTCTTCTTTTCGGCTTCATTAATTTCTTTAATTTCCTTGTCAGGGTCTGCCACGCCTAGCCGAAGCATTACCATTTTAGCAGCCTTCGTATCATTTTTCACTGACAACAACCAACGCGGGCTTTCGGGGATACTAAAAACCATCGATGTATAAATCAATGATGGGATAGCCATTACACCCAGCATCCAGCGCCAGTCGTTGTTACCGCCTACGCCTTGCAGGAAATAATTAGACAGGAATGCGATCAATATTCCAAACACAATATTAAACTGGTACATAGCTCCTAATCGTCCCCTTGTTTTGGGCGTAGAGATTTCCGAAATATAAGTAGGGGCAGCAACAGAAGAAACGCCGATACCCAGTCCCCCGATAAAACGGAAGAAGGAAAAAGTATAGGGATCCTGCGCCAGCGCCGAACCGATTGCTGAAACGCTGAATAATATGCCAATCCATAGCAACACTTTTTTCCGGCCATACTTTTGTGTGGGTATACCTCCCAGCAAAGCCCCGGCTACTGTTCCCCACAAGGCCATCGACATAATAAAGAAACCATGAAACCAGGGCGATGTACGCCATAGCTCTTTAATGGGCAGGTTAGCACCGGATATAACAACGGTATCGAACCCGAAAATGAAACCCGCCAGGGCTGCAATCAATGAAATGCCTAAAAGATTCTTTCCTCCCTTTGCCGATCCACTCAAACGATCACTTGCCGTTATCTGCATAATTATTGATTTAGTATTTATATATTTCACAATGGCTTTAACCAGATGGCCTGCCCGCCCGAAGCTTTCAGCTTTTCCTGTAAAACCGTTTTGGAACTTACCGTTACTTTCCTGATCCCTACTTTTGTTTTTGTAGCGGCTTTATCATCATCACTATAGATGGTTGCCTGGTATTTCTTGCCTGCAGGCAGAAAGTCAAAATTCACCCTCACGGTTCGGGGGCTTGTGTTATTCAAAGTTCCCACAAACCATTCCTCTCCGCTCCTTCTTGCTACGGTTATAAATTCCCCAACAGCTCCGTCCAGCGCCTTCGTATCATCCCAAACGGTTTTGACCTTATCAAAAAATTCAATTTCCGGCTCACCCGTATACATTTTCGGATTATCGTACCAATATAAAAACTGCAGCGGGCTATAGTACACCGCGGCCATGGCCAGCTGGTGTGCATGAGTGGTTTTGATACGATTATTGTAGTAACAGATCGTGTAGTCTGCTGCTCCGGCAACAAATCTTGTAAATGGCAAAGTGGTATTATGGATGGCATCAGGCATTTCTTCGTTACCCCTTATGCCCTCCTGCGTTAACAGGTTCGGATAAGTGCGGCTGAAACCTGTAGGCCGGTATTCATCATGAATGTCGACTAACAGTCCGTAATCGGCACATTTTTTTACGGCATCATGGAGCCAGGTACTCCACTGCTGGTTACCCACCTGAACAAAGCCAAACTTGATTCCCTTAACGCCCCATTTCTTTAACACCGGCAGTAAGGTATCCATTTGCCTGTACAAAGCACGCTGGTTGATGTATACAAATATGCCAATATTCTTACCCGCAGCATACTGTGTCAAAGCCGGGAAATCGAGGTCTTTATCCGGGTGTACTCTAGTTGCATCTGATTGCTCTCTTATTTCAGGGCCATACCAGCCCGCATCCAAGTGCACATATTGCAGATTATGTTGCGCTGCAAAATCCACGCAGGCAATAGCTTCGCGCTGGCTTAAGCCTGACCGTATTGCCTTGCCTGGCTTGATCCATGAAACATCTTTGATCCTGTTTTCGGGGTTTAGGTTGAGTATGATATGATTATTGTTAATTAAATCAACCGGGCGTTCTGCTACCATAATTACCCGCCAGGGCGTATTATATGCTGTAATAATATCTGCGCTCGCATACATTGAAAGCTGAAGCGTGTTTAATTTTTCTTTGCTTAGCGCAAACTTCCCTCTCGCATAATCAACCATATTGGCTTCTGCTAAAGCTACCGTCAATCCATTGATTAACCTCAGGGTGAGCGGACGTTCGGATTCTTCTGTCCATCCTTTCAAAGGCATTAAACGAAACGGGCCCTGCGCCCAGCTTTCATGCCAGGCTAATGTACCCTCAGGAAAAGTAAATTGCGTCTGCTCTCCTGTAATATGAAGAAACAAGCCATTCTCTGCCTCCGGGAAATGATAGCGGAAAGCCACGCCTTCGTTGTAGGCACGAATCTCCACATTCATAAAATAATAGCGCCGTTTGTCATAACCATCGCTACTGCCCGCACCTTCAAGATCTCCTTTTCGAAACTTTAATACGGCCTGTTGGTAGTGGTCGGGAATTGAAGACCGTTCACCATATACAGGTTTCCACACCTGGTTGACAGCAGATGTGTCGATCCCTGTTAATTGCAGGTTATCTCCCCAGTTTTTCAATGTATCATTGGGAATAGCCATAGCCGACTCGAGCAGGTGATTATCGATCAATACACCGATCTCCGATTCAAGAATCACCTCCTTTCCTTTATAAGCAACTGTGTAATATAATTGCCTGCTTCCATCTTGCTTTTTCTTTTGATAGCAAGAGAAGCTATAATTACCATCTGGCGACTTCAATACCATCTTTGTATCGCCCATCACTGTTTCCTGCGAAAAAAGCGAGGTCAGAGAAAAAAAGAACAGCAGCGTTAGAAAAATACTCTTCATTATAAATGTTTATTGTTTTCAGCAATGCTTTTTAACCGCAATAAAGCTTCTAAATAATAATAATCTGCATAAATAATAGCCGCATCCACCTCTCCGCCGTTAGGCTTATGCCCAGAGCTGTGCAACAAAAAAGCATCATTAACCCCACGGCTTTGGTATCTTTCCGAGGATAGTTCTGTCAGCATATGAACAGCCTTATCATAGTAAGTCTTTGCTTTAGGCTTGTCGTCCATTAAAGTAGAAAGCTGCAACAATGCAGATGCTACAACCGCGGCTGCGGAAGCATCGCGGGGCGCCTGCGGAATACCCGGATCATCAAAATCCCAATAAGGTATACCGTCTTCCGGAAGCCGCGACAGATAAACGTCCGTTACTTTTTGAGCAAAGTCGAGAAACTGCGGATTCCTGGTTTCACGGTATACCATAGTATATCCATAAATAGCCCAGGCTTGTCCGCGGGCCCACATGCTGCTGTCATTTAGCCCCTGGTGTGTCATTCCTTTTATCTTCCTTCCCGTAGCCGTATCATAAATAACTACATGGTAAGATGTGTAGTCAGGCCTGAATTGATTTTTCATGGTGGTAACAGCATGATCGACGGCTACATCATAAAGGCGTTTACCGCCTCCGTTTTTAGCTGCCCAAAACAAAAGATCCAGGTTGATCATATTATCCATAATGGTATTGTGACGTAATGGCCAATCTACTCCCGGCACCTTGCGGGGCCAGGAGAGGATGGTTCCTACCTTGGGATTAAATAATGTAGCTAAAGAATCCGCTGCACGTAATAGTATTTGCCTGTAAGTACTATCCCTGGTCAGCCGGTACCCATTGCCTACACTGCAAAATAACTGAAAGCCGATGTCATGATCAATTGCTGATGAGTCAACCAGCGGAAATAACGATTGTGAGCTTTTTTCAGCTGCTGCCTTCCACTCTTCCTTATTGCTAACCTCGTAGGCATACCACAAAATACCCGGCCAGAAGCCGCTGGTCCAGTCGCGGTAGTTAACGAGGCGCCAGGCAGTATCACCATAAGCAATACTGCGGGGTATCATGGCAGGGTCTTTCAGGGAGGATAAGGTTTTTTGCGCTTGCTTCAGGCAATAATCCAGTTCCTTTTCAACGTCAAAGGCACGGGATCCCGCACAGCCTGCCAGCACAATAATTACAGCAATACCCAAAAAAAATGTTTTCTTCATCCGTATGTATTTTCATTTGTCCGCCATCGCGAACTTTTTTGCCCGGACATTCCAAAAGCATCCAGAACCCGGTTATAATAAACAGGCGACTTCCCCTTCCAGCCAGCGGAGACACTGGCCAGGGCTATGCTAAGGTTTGTATCTCCACAAACCAATTGATGCATTTAATAAAATTGACGTCGGTTTATTATTACCTGCCCGCCGGCGAACTGGCATCCCTTTGTTGTGTAGAAGCCGGATGTTTCCGGAACACCGGCTCCTTTCATTGGTATTATTCCCAACGGTTAAAAAGAAGGGTACCATATCCGGGATTATCGGCACCGGCCGGCGCTTTTTCCGGCCTTAGCTGCTGCAATACCTGCACCGTATAAGGCATAGAGAGCCCTTTCTTTACCACATAGTGATTGTAGGCGATTTCGAAGACAGAACGGAAATTGGGGGAACGGGCCGAAATAGATTCCGGCGTATAATCCTTATAACGCTCGTGATAATCGTACCAGGTACGGAACGGCACTTCATTACCCAGGTTATACGATGCAGTATATTCGTATCCGCGCATGATGGCATTGTTAGAAGCTTCGTATAGCGGGATGCCCTGGTGCTCGGCAATCTCACAAAATTCAGACAGGCAGCCCAATGCCAAAGTGGTATGGGGCTGATCGCGGTTGCTTTCCTGCAGCTGCCCCGCATCTGACACCACGTATTGATTAATGCTTCCATTCCCCTCTCCATGATAGAAATATGTAACTACGCGGTTGATCATATCTACATCTTCGGTATAAACGGCGATGGACATCAGGGCTTTCATGCAAATGATATCCCAGTTCCCATGTGCGTAGGGCCTGAAATTCCGGAGAGTTGGGTAGAATGCCTGCTGCAGCATTTTACCAAATTGAACCGCTGATGCTTCAGGCCATTGGTCGTACGTATACCGCATGATCTCCCCGGCATTGGCTAATATAAAGCCATACAACCCGTTTAGCTCTGCGTCGGCGCCCACAATGCCAATTGCCTTATTGGCATAGGCATCTAATATCTGCACCGATTTGCGCGCATGTAATGTATCTTTGGTGATGTACCACATCAGGGCATTATAGTAGGCGCCCAGCACATCCCTTTCAACCAGCCCTTTTACAGAGCCGCCCCGTACGCCATCTACCGTTACATTATTGTCTCTTGTAAAATAGGTGAACGGACCTCTCAGCTGATAATCATAACGCGAACGATAATCATTCTTCAGCAACTGATAGCAGGCATAGGCAGCAGGCTTTTGCTCCAACACCAGGGAGCGGATACGATTGAGATCTGCTTTGGTATGCAGCAGTCCGGGATGTTTAATTTTTTTATTAAAAGAATAAGATGGAGCTGTGGGAATATTGAGCTGCGCGCGCATATCTTCCACCGATCTGAAACTTTTGATCCACGATATAGTATAACCGATATCACCTGCGGCCAGTTGCGCCCTGGTTAATTCAACTTCTGCCAGCTTAAACTGGAAACGCGATAAGGATACATTACCATCCGGAACAGGGTTGCTGCCCAGCCCGCCATAGCGCAGGTCCCAGTAATAGATATTGCTGCCATCCGGCTGTTTGATAACGGTGTGGTTGTTGTTGCGGTTATTATAGGAACCCAGATTCGTATCGAAAAAGAAATTAGACCTTGGCGGTTTTCTCATTTTAATGGCGATTACCGGGAAATTGGCTTTATTGATAACCAGCCCGTTTTTCCTGCCAAAATCGCCACGGTAATAAGGAACCGTTGCATTTTGCAGCCACATGGTAGCTGCCAGCTTCCCGTTTTCAAGCCGGCCGGAAGGAGCATTCCAGTTCAATGTATCCATTTTGCTGAAATCGTCGTTGATGTAGCCGGGCAGCGTGGTATCTGCTGCCATCAGCGCCAGTGCTGTGCCGGAGTTAGCAGCAGCCGACAATGATTCAGGTTCGTTTGCCAGCCTGTTTTTTGTACAGGCTGTAAAGCTTATCACCAATGACAATAAACCAGGTACTAGTTTTGCAATCATTTTCATGTGTTGATTATTAAGGGTTATCAAATGGTCCCGACGGCTATCGGGATTAATAGAGATTTTCATCGTCTTCAGTATCATCTGACCGACTTTTATAATTATCTTATCGTATGATTTAAAGGAGCCCCTTTTACCAACCGGGGTTTTGTTCCAGTTGCGGATTGAGCTGGATTTGCTGGCTTGGGATAGGCAGCAGGTAGTTTTTCTCGGTCCATACCCGGCCACTTTCAAAAATGAGATTTCCATTGGCGTCAAGGGGGAAGGGTGCATTGCCCCCGCTAACTGTATAACGGGTTTGCCACCTGGTGCCCGTCCATTTTACACCGGTAATATTCATTGGCATTTCAATTTCCGCGGTCTTCCATCGTTTCAGGTCATCAAGCCTGAATCCTTCCAGGCACAGCTCAATGGCCCTTTCCCTCCGTATTTCAGAGCGCATATCCAGCCCATTGGCGGTTACCAGCGCATTACTAAGCTTAGGCATAGTTTTGTTGACCCGGTTTCTTACCAGGTTGAGCGATTTATTAAGATCATCGTCGGATATCGATCCGTTCCTTTCAAAAACAGCTTCAGCATAATTTAAATACACTTCAGCAAGGCGTATTACCGGCCAGTCGTAACCCTCTTCATTATCATTCAACCTTCTTTCTGACGCCCATTTCTGGGTTTGATAGCCGGTACCCGAAGCACCATTATGCCGGCCGCGCGAGTTAGCGATATCAGCCGCATCGCCCGTCCAGTTAATGCGCGAACCCGGGTTTTCATTATCCCAGTAATAATTAGAATCGAGCATCATGGTATAGCGCATGCGATTGTCCCTGTTGGTGTACTCCGACCTGGTAGAAGCATAGCCCTGAAACAAGGGAGATTTGTCAACAGGCAAACCATCCTGGCAAAGAAACAAACGGGCAAATTTACCAGCAGTACCAGCGCCCAGCCAGGTATGTGTAACATTATTCCTGATCTGTCTTTGTGTGAAGGAGTACCGGTTGGCCAGGATATATTCTTTGTTGGCGGACTTGCCAATGCTGGCAGGATTTGACCGCTCATCTTCAAGAATAAACAAGTATTTAAGCGCAGAATCGCCCAACGCTGCCGGTGTAAACAACTGGTAAAGATTGCTGGTTATTACAGCATCACTATTGACAATAGATTTGTCCAGCAAAGTATTGGCACGGGCGCTGTTATTCCTGAATTTCTGCCAGGTACCTTCATAGAGCGTTACACGCCCCAGGAAAGCCTGCGCAGCGCCTTTGCTGATGCGGCCCTTATCTGATGCACTGATAGCACTTTCGGGTGGAAGCACCGCTATAGCGTCTTCCAGGTCTTTTACCACCTGGTCTATCACTTCATCCCTGCTGTTTCGCGGAGCCTGTAGTTCGCCGGCATTAATATCTAAAGGACTGGTCACAATAGGAACGCCGCCAAATAATTGTAAAAGATCGAAGTAAACATAGGCCCTGAAAAATTTTGCTTCCGCTACATAACGCTCTATCTCGGCCGGGTTGCCGTAGGCACTTGCTTTTTGCAGCAGGTAATTAATAGCTCTAAGCCTTGAATAACCGCCATTCCAGCTACCGTCTGTTTGAGGCACTGTGTTGGTACCATTGCTAAAAGTGCTCCTGGCGAGCGAGAAATCGCTCCTGAGATCCGAATGCGGACCATCATACAATACATTACCAAACGTAAGCAGGTAGGTGTAAAATTCATTAGCGGCCAGTTTAAACTGTTCTGGCGTTTTCCAGTAGTCTGCATCTGAAATTTCATTAAGCGGCTTTAAATCGAGCAGCTTATTGCAGCTGTACTGTAACGACAATACCATTGTTAAAGCCAGGATGTATATAATTTTTACTGTTTTCATTCGTATGTATTTTATTTTACAGTTTGGTCGAATGGAACGCCTCAACACATTCCCTGTCCAAAGGACTCCTTCGGAGTCTGTGAAAAATTTTATATGGCGTTTCATTATTATAATGTTTCAGATTAAAAAGTAAGATTGAGACCAAAAGTGAGATATCGATAAAAGGGATACCGGGCGCTAAAAGTGCTAACGCCATTATTAGAGCCATCGCCTGAGTTGGCTACGTTCCTTGAAGCTTCAGGATCCCAGCCATCCCTGATTTTTGAAGTCTCCCACAGGTCATTACCGGCAAAGTAAATCCTCACTTTTTGCAGGCTGGCTTTTTGCGTGAGGATGGCCGGCAATGTGTATCCTAATACCAGGTTTTTTAACCGGAGGTATGCCCCGTTTTCAGCAACCCAATCAGAAGGGAAATAGTTATAATTATTAATAGTGCCGGTAGATGAAAGGCGTGGCAACCAGGCATCAGTTCGTTCGGGAGTCCACCATTGATTTACATATGCTGCATTCTGCGCCTGGAAGATGGTACCTGCCGGAACGCGCCAGCTTCCATCACGTACAATGGTTCTTTTACCTACGCCCTGGAAAATCAAATTCAAATCAAAACCCTTCCAGTCAAGCCCCGCATTAAAGGAATAGGCGAAGCGCGGATCGTCTGTACCCAAAAACACCGCATCTTCAGGAAACGTTATTTTGCCGTCGCCATTAACATCCTTAAACATATTATCACCCAGCGACAGCCGGTTGTTGGCCTGTGAGTTGGCAGAACCGGCAGGCATATTGATATTATTACCGGTAATAAATGCCCTGTAAGCAGTTAATTGTTCTTCTGTCTGTATACGGCCATTATATACCAGTCCAAAATAAGACCCGATAGGATACCCTTCTACTGCATTGTTTAAGCCCCTGTTACCGGAACCAATGATTTTCTGTCCCCCAAAATCGGAAAGCATCGTTTTGTAGGAAGAAATATTACCCCCGATATGATAGCTCAAAGCTCCCGCCCTGTCTCTCCAGTTTAAAGAAATTTCCCATCCCCTGGTTTCCAGCTTGCCATTATTTCCGGCAGGCGCGTTTACACCCAATACAGCGGGATAAGTTCTTGCGATCAGCATATTGCTGTTATTCTTTTGAAACAATTCAGCCGTACCACCCAGCCTGTTGTTCAACAAAGCAAAATCAAGTGCCAGGTTGCTGGTTGTAACACGCTCCCAGGTTCTGTCCAGGGCCACCAAACCACCCGGTGCAATCCGCACAGAGGGGCTGGTACCCAGTATTGGAAACCCGGACTGGCCTGCACCTGCGGAAAAGCTCAGGTTGAGCAGCTGTATATATTCATACAGGCTGATACCGCCCTGGTTCCCCACATTACCCCAGGAAGCCCGCAGTTTCAGATCGTTAATAATCCTTATATCTTTCATGAATGCTTCCTCCGAAATGCGCCAGCCTCCTGAAAAGCCATAAAAGAATTTCCAGCGGTCATCTTCAATAAACCGGGAGGTTCCGTCGTACCGCGCGTTGGCTTCGAACAGATATTTATTCAGGTAGGTATAATTCAATCGGCCAAAATACCCGGCCAGCGCTGAATGGTATTGAGCCTCTGCAACAGATTTTGAAGCAGGATCTCCAAAGCTATTGCTTAAAGAAGGAGGTACGCCTGGCACAATATCCAGTGTACGCCCCAAAAACCGGTTGTACTCCTGCCGCTCATATTGCGTACCGGCCATCACTTTAAGGTCATGGTCGGCATTAAACTTCCTGCTATATTCGAGGTAAGAGCTTAAATTGTAGTAAGCATCTTTGGCATTAGATCTTTGGTAAAAACTTCTCCCCTGGCCCGACGGAGATAAGTTGGATACATTGCTTGCTCCCGCATAATCATACCAGTTGATCACATTTTCCAGGGTCTTGTAATCTGTCACCTTATAATAATACCCCGCAGTACCTACTGCTTTTAAATGCTTGCTAAAAGTGTACGTCAGGTTAAAGCTGGTATTAATGGCAGTGTTTAGTTCCTTATTATCTCCGCCAAAATTGGCTATCGCAACCGTGGAAGCATTGGCAATACCAGATCCCCATACATAAGGTTTACCCGTACTGCCCAACCCATTTGAAGGCATGCCCGGCTGTATGCCATTATTCATAACCGCCCCGATATTTGAAGGCTGAATAATGTCGTTCTTTTCAAGGGAGATATTGCTTTGCAGGTTAAGCCTGGAAGAAAAATTATAATCGTGGGTTAGCCTTATATTGTACCGTTTATTAGAGTTATTGCCTACTTTCAACAGGCTGCCGTCATCTAAAAAACCTAATGAAATACGGTAGCCCGACTTTTCATTTTTGCCTGAAATGCTTAGCTGGTGCTCGTTTGAAGTGGCGTTACCAAACATAAAATCCTGCATCGTTCCGGGGGAGAAAACAAAATCCCTTACGTCAGTAAAAAAGCCTGCCTGCTCCAGCCCCAGGTTGGCCAGCGCCTGCGCCGCCTCTGGCCTTGTCATTACCGTTATGCCGTTACTGGTAGCATACTGGGCCAGCATAGCGTATTTGTACCAAAGGTCTGCATTGGTAAAACCGTCGGCTACCCTGGCCTCTTCCATCATCGGGCCCCAGCCGTTGATATCAACAAGTTTTGGCTGCAGGCCGATGATTTTTCTCGATACCGAACCATTATAATCTATTACCGGCTTACCGGCTTTAGCCCTTTTTGTAGTAATGATCACAACACCGCCTGCGGCCCGCGCTCCGTAAATAGAAGTGGCGGCTGCATCTTTCAAAAAAGAAATATTCTCAATATCAGCAGGGTTGAAAGTATTTAAGGCATTTGTGCCTGGGAGTGTTAAACCATCAATAATAATGAGTGGCTCACCACCATTAACAGAAGAGTTGCCCCGAACCAGGAAATTCCAGGACTCCCTGCCCGGCTGCGCCGAATTTCTTGTTACGGTTACCCCGGGCACCTGGCCCTGCAGGGCAGCCAGCGGACTGGCAAGTGGTCCGCGGTTGGCGAAGACCTTTGCATCAACAGTTGAAACAGAACCCGTGAGCGAGGTCTTTTTTTGGGTGCCGTATCCCACCACCACTACCTGGTCGAGCTCCTTTGATTCGGGACTCAGCAGGATATTTTCCAGTGACGTGCCGGCATTAATTTCCAGCTGCTTATAACCTATGGCTGATATAAGCAATACCGCATTGTCGCCTGCATTAATTGTAAAAGAGCCGGCATCATCTGTGCGTGTGCCCAGCGTAGTTCCTTTAACTATGACCGAGGCGCCCGTAACCGGTTTGGAAGTTGTGGCGTCTATAAGATTCCCCGAAACCACTTTGGTTTGGCAAAAACCAGTGAAGGGAAAACTGACCAACAGGATATGAGCGGCTAGAATGCTCATCATTTTTTGCAATCGCGTTAATTTTTTCATTCGTAAATGTTTATAGATTTTGGCCGAATGTCCGCCCGGATGAACCGTTTGGACCGGAAACTGATCAATTATAAAATTCTCATTGCCCCTGTTGGGAAACACCAACGGCTGCCGGAAGAAAATTTCATCATGAAAGTTTCATTTGTAATTATTGATTTATAATCACCTCAATCGGATAGGAATACTGTCAGTCATTTCAAACCAACCTTCCAAAGGCAACAATCACAATGCAATAATAACAAGGGCAAATGAGCCAAAAGGGGGGGTATATATCAAAAAAAGGTGGGTAAAATGATATTTTCGACAAGACAATACATATAAATAAGCCTGTATCCGTTTTTTTAAAAATGTCTTCACCATCAACTCATAAATGTAACCGGAGCCATGGAGCCATTTTGAAGAGTGAATTATTATGATATCATCTTCAGTGCTGCTATTAACTCCTTGCCTGGCCGTTCCATTCAGGCGGCGTCGCACACTTCAACTTCAAGTAATACTATCATCATTCTAGAAACTGGCTACTCCCCGTCTAAGGCTCCGGCCGCTTGAATATGAATCACCACCAGGGTAACAGATAACCCAACAACTCTGCCGACCCTGAAACGTTCGTATGTAGTATAGCATTTCTTCTTTAACGCAGCCGCAAGGCCCGAACCATTAAACATTCGACCCCATCCGGGGCCGTACTGTGTATGCATTCTCTCCCCGGCTAACGCCGGGGTTATGCACATTGTAGCCCTCCGGGCTACAATGATTTACTTTGATGAGTTGTTTTTAAGTCGAGGGCTATGGGGAAACATAAATCACGGCATAACCACGCTCCGTGTCTCCCGTGACCAGAAGAAATATCGTATTATAAATAATTTACCTGACCGGTAACTATTTGCCGTTGATTTTTATGTTATCAATTATAACACTGGTAGCATTAGGCATCCCCGAACTAACGGCAATACCTATCAGCGACTGATCATCAAACAGCTGACTGGTACGCCCTATTTCCATCCAACTGCTCCCGTTGTCGGATGCATACGCTACAAGCTGCCGGTCCTTCCGTTCAAGCTTCAGCCAATAGTAACCTGTAAGGCGACCAAAAGTAACGGCGGGCGCAGATAAGATATTGCCTTTGGCGGCCAATATAGTTTTACCGGCAATCCGTTCGCGGGTTTCCAGCCGGGTATGCCACTCGGGCTCTTCGATCTGGGCGGTTTTTCCGGGATATAAGGTAAGGGCTGCAAAACGGGAATTATTGCTGGTATCACTACGTAACATCAGACCTATCATGGAGAACTGCGAGGTTGGCTGGGCATGAATCCTGACAGAGAGGTTGTTAATGCCTTTAAAAGGCAGATAGTTGTAGTGGAAGCTGTCTGATGATGCACCAATTCCACTGCCAAAAGCTTCTATACTAAAATGTTCTCCTTCAAAAAACGTTTTTCCACATTTAAGACTACCCACATCTTTCTGCAACCAACCTGCGGGCAACCCTGCCATTGCCTGCTGTGGAAATGCAGGTTGGCTTTGTTTTCCGGCACGTTCTTCAGTAACGGTATAATAATATAGCTTGCCGGGCAGCACGTTTTTATCGACAAACCGGTTGACAGTAAGTCCTTTAGCAATCGTTTGGAACCTCCTGTCAGGAGTTGAAGAACGCTGCACGGAGTAGGTACAGGAAAAAGCAGCGGCAACCCATTCCAGTTCAATATGCTGATTTGTCCCCAAGGCTATTAAGCCACCAGGGGCAAAAGAACGGATATTCACTTTCTTTTCTCCTTTACCTTTTAAGCCATCGCCTGCAAAGAATAAAGTACCGAAGCCCGGATGATCCGCCCCCGGATGACCAGCCCCTTCCGGCCGTATCTTTTTTACAGCAGCCTCTACATAAGGCGCCTTCAATTGCTTTACTCCCACGTAATGAGCATATACCTGCTCATATAACGGGCGCAAGGATCCCCGCCCTTTGTCTGAAATGGTATAATGATGGTATTTACCTGTTCTGTCCAGCCACTCCTGAAAAGGCATATCATTATTTCCCAGGTTATATTTTGCAGTATATTCAAAGCCCCTGAGCAGGCGGTTATCTTCAAAACCATATAAATCCAATCCCTGGTTCCAGGCAATGGCACAACATTCTGCAAGCATACCAATTCCTAACTGGGAATGAGGCTGATCGCGCCCGCTTTCCTGGATCTGCCCGTTTTTGTTAATGACATAATTCAGTATACTTCCGTTTCCTCCTCCTTTTGTATAGTAACGCAATGCATCCTCAAATATGGCCCGGTCGTTACAAAATACACCAATGGCCATGGCCGTTTTTAATGCAGCAGCATCCCAGTTACCATTGGCAAATGGTGCATAATCTTTTATCACCGGGTAAATCACTTCTTTAAAATGCTTTTCTGCCTTTGCTATGTCAGCATTACTCCAGCCTGCATTGGTATAGCGAATGAGTTCTGCGGCATTTACCATCTTGAAGGGACCCAGGCCCGCCATCAGTACCGCATCGCGGCCGCCGATAGTCTTTAATGTAGCTGCCCAGCTATTGATAATTTCAATAGCTTTCTGCGCATAACGGTTATCGCCGGTAATAGTCCACATGATGGCGTTTTGATGCGCGGCATTTGCATCACTATCATAAATACCCTGCCCTACTGTAGGATTACGGCTTACGGTGTCCAATGGTCCTTTGATCTTATAACTGTATTGCGAATACTGATCTTTGGCAAAAATCGCGTACCCGCTGAAAACAGGCTCTTTTCGGGTCTGTATGGCCGCTTTCATTCGTGCCAGGTCTTCCCGGCTATGAAGAATACCGGGATGAATAAAGGATTGCCCATTAACTTCCTGCGAAAGGGTAAACAAAGCCAATAAAAAAAGTAAAAATGGTATCAAACGCATCCTGTCTGTTTAATAACGATCTATCAAAATTATTTTTCCGGCGATGTAAGCACAAACATAAACCTATCCACCTCCTCCCACAATTCCTTCGGAAGCTAATACACTTCCCTAAAAAAGCAAATAGTGCATCGGTAACGCCTGTCACAGTTACCCTATTGCAATATTAAGCCAGATCTTAGCACCGCAAGGAGGGCATTTATCAAAAAAAGGGGGGTAAATTATCATTTCAAGCAAACCTGGATCAGGAAAACCTATTTAACCGAAGCAATTGAGTAGCCATTGGTGCATTTCTAATCGACTGTACTGCGCGCCGTTTATCAAGATCATATCCAAATGTAATAGGAAGCTTCCTCTTCTTAATGAAACAATATTCACCCCCTCCGGGGCCGTGCTCTCTATGTTTTCTTACCTCCCGCAAGCGGCTATGCACATTGGCCCCTTCGGGGCGCGGCCTGCTTCGGTAGGCGTTCTTTAAGTTTATTATTGCTACAGTGCCTGAAGGGCGCCATGTACACAATCTTCAGCGTCAGCTGAGGGAAAGATACGGCCCCGGAGGGGTTGAACGTGATCAACTCCACAATTCAAAATTTAGTAACCGGCATGCCAATGTTAGGCAGGTATGTCGTTAAAACAGCAAACCTTTTCAGGTTACAATTTAAATTGACTCATGAACGTCAATAAAACTTTGGAAAATAAAATGTAAATTAGAGTATAAAGAGTAATATTTTATAACCTACGAAATATAATATTATGAGCTACCGCCAGATTTACTACCAGATTGTTTTTGCTACTAAAAACCGACGTAAAACAATTACAGAAGCGCATTGCGAAGAGCTTTACAAATACATATGGGGTATCGTAAAGAATAAGAAATGCAAACTCTATCGCATCAACGGCATAGAAGATCATATACATATTTTTTCAGACCTTCATCCTTCCATATCATTGGCGGATTATATCAGGGACATAAAATCATCCAGCAGTATATGGATGAAAAACAGCAACCTGTTTCCCGAATTTCGTGGATGGCAGGAAAGCTATGGCGCCTTCACCTATTCAATAAAACAGAGGGATATTATCATCAACTATGTCAAAAATCAAAAAGAGCATCATAAAAAAGAGCCGTTTTACGATGAATATAAGCGTTTGCTAATTGAAAATGATGTTGAATTTGATGAAAAATATTTATTGTGAAGCAATATTCGACCCCTCCGGGGCCGCGTTCTCTATGTTTGCTTATCTCCCGCTGGCGGGAGGTTATGCACATTGGACCCTTCGGGCCCCGCACGATCTATTCGATAGGCTTTCTTTAAGTTATCATTGCTAAAGTGCCTGAAGGGCTCCATGTACATGCTCCCCAGCGCCAACTGAAGGAAACAAAACGCATAATATTCGACCCCTCTGGAGCCGCATGCGATAGCTATCTGTTACCCTGGCACCAGCCAGGGGCCACGGATATTGGATCCTTCAGTCGGCCTGCTTTTCAATAGGCGTTCCTTAAATTATCGTTGCTATAGTGCCCGAAGGGCACCATGCACATAACCCTCAGCATCAGCTGAGGGAAAGAAAAGGAGTAGGATGCGGCCCCGAAGGGGTCGAACGTGATGAACAAAGATGAAACTTTCAAGAGTTTAATCGAAAGATTCGAGATACGTGCCACCAGGAAGCTTTTATCCCGGTTTTTTGGGCAAAAAGTAAAAAAGAAAAATAAGAGCAAACAAAAAGTGGACAATAAAAATATTAGCTCACTAATTTCTATCTTATTGTGTATAAATCATCGCAAATCTGCCCCCGATGCAATTCCAGGTTGTTTGATCGTTTTTAAGAAATGTGTCCACATGATCGCCCCATTCAGGATCCGTGGAAGGATCGCTATAATTTGGGATACACCTCAGCCATGCCTATTGATTAAGTATATCCCTGTTTATGGTAAACTTATTTGAAAAAGAGTTCCTGTATTTTTTTATAAAATCAGATGGATTCATATTAAACTGCCTGCTGAACTGTTCGCGAAAGTAACGGGCATCGTAAATACCTACCAGGTTGGCTACTTCATTTACATTATAATTCGTATCTATAAACAACCTAGCTGCCTTTCTCAGCCTGATAAACCTTATAAAACTATTCAAAGATTGTCCTGAAATAGTCTTTACTTTCTTGGTAATAGAGGAGTAACTCATGCCCAGCTCCGATGCCAGCTTCTTGCTGCTGAATTGTTCGTCGTCCAAATGATCTTCCACCACTTTTATACAGGTTTCCAGGAACTGCCGGTATTGTTCAGGTATCTTGGCATCCTGGTTATGAAGCGTTATTTCATTATAAAAGTAGCGCTGAATATTATTCCTGTTCTTGAGAAGGCTTTCAACCCTGGCCACCAGCAGATCTTTATCAAAGGGCTTCATGATGTAATCATCAGCCCCTTCCCTTACTCCTTCAAGTTTTATTGTTTCGTTGGTGGTGCCCGTTAATAAAATAACCGGTATATGGCCCAGCGCCGGGTTTTGCTTTATCTGGCTGCATAAGTTAATACCGTTGGTCTGTCCCATCATAATATCGGATATAATGATGTCGGGGAATATCCGTTCGGCCAGCTCAAATCCCTGGTCGCCATTTACCGCCTGGTATACCTGGTACATTGGCGAAAATAGCAGGGCCAGGTATTCACGGGTCGTTTCATCGTCGTCAACCACCAGTATAGACTGCTTATCAGTGGCCACCACATGCTCGGTTGGTTTAGAGACTTCGCTAAGCATGGGTGCCCGATCTTCTTCTTTTGTTTCCTCATTCAAGGCTTCCAATAAAGATATTTTTTCTGTAGCAGCTGAAGCACCGATTTGACTGAACTGATCATTAGGAAAATGATTCATTCCTTTACGAAGCTCCACCAGGAAAAGACTTCCGCCGGACACATTATTCCTGTATTCGATACTTCCACCATGCAGGTTAGTGAACTGTTTGGCCAGGTAAAGACCAATTCCAAATCCCGGCTGCGTCACATTGTCTAAGCCCCTGGCCTGGTAAAATTTATCAAAGATCCTTAACTGTGCACTGCTCTGTATCCCCGGACCATTATCGGAAACTCCTACGGTTATTGTTTCCGATGATTCATTAATCGTAAAATATACCTGGCCTCCGTAGGGTGCATACTTTAATGCGTTAGATAACAGGTTATAAAATACAATCTCCAGCTTTTCCCTGTCGCCATAAATATAGACAGGAGCTTCCTGCTTTATCAATTCGTAAGTGAGCTCTTTTTGGCGGGCCTGGTATATAAAGCATAAATATACTTCTTTGCAAAGTTCAGAGAGGTTGAGCTGCTGGGGATAAATACGGTCCATGCCCGTTTCTTCCCTTCTGAACATCAACAACTGGTTGGTCAGGCTCAGCATTCTTTTTGCATTGCGATAAACGATCTTTAGCTCCCGCTCTTCTTTCTCCGGCAAAATTCCATCCTTATCAAGAATATCCTTAATAGGATTAATGATTAACGATAATGGTGTGCGAAACTCATGGGATATATTGGTAAAAAAAGCGGCTCTTCGCTCATCTACTTCTTTTTCTTTGTCTGCAATTGCTTTTTCGGCTTCTCTTTCAGACTGCTCCAAAGCCCGCTGCGTTCGCTCACTTGCTAATTCAGCGGCATATCTTTCATGCTCCGACTTTTCGAGGGCGAGCTCGGCTGCTGCCCGTTCGCGTTCGGCCTTCTGATTCTGCACTTCCAGCTTCTGCAGAGTAACCTCATACAGTAATTTGGCCTGCCTGGCGCGATATTTTATATATAAATAGAATAAGGAAACGAAAGCGCTTAAATAGAACAAATACGCCCAGATACTACGGTACCAGGGCGGATACACCCGAACCGGTATTGCGATCTCTTCTACCCATTTGCCATCACCATTGGTGCTTTTCACTCTAAATACATAACGCCCTTCGCTTAGATGTGTATAGGTTGCCGTTCTTGCCTGACCGCTATAGTTCCACCCTTTGTCCCATCCATCCATATAATAGGCATAAGATATTTTGTTAGGCACGGCATATTCAAGCGCTGCAAAACTGAACGAAAATACAGCATGATCGTAGGGCACGGCAATGGCGCTGGCCGTGCCGTTCGAAGCGTCTACAATATAACCAGGTGTGTTTTCCAGCTTTTTCCCGTCTACCATTATTGCTGTAAGGCGCAGGTGAGCGTTCTGCCGGGAAAAATGTATGCTATCGGGGTAAAATATGTTATAGCCGCCAATGCCTCCAAACACAAAAGCGCCCGATTTAAGTTTAGTAGCAGCATTAAAATGAAATTGATCACTTTGTAACCCATCACTTCTATAAAAATTCTTAAACTTCCTGCTACTGATATCAAACCTGGAAAGCCCGTTGAAAGTGCCTAACCACAGGTGCCCATTGTTGTCCTGCAGTGTCGAAAAAATACTATTGTTAGACAGCCCTTCTGCAACAGTATAGCGTGCTTTTATCTTTTTCTGATTACGATCGAATAATACAAGGCCTCCTCCCTCTGTACCCAACCAAAGATTTCCCAAACCATCGTCTGTAATAGTTCTGATAAACTGGCCAATGTAAAAATATTCGTGTTGCCGGGTATTCTTGTTAATTTTAACGAGGTCGGTAAGACCACCTCCCCAGAAATTTCCCTGGCTATCTTCTAACAAAGAAAATAAATCGGACAAACGATCATCAAAAATTTCGAATTTATCTGCCGACCGGTTATACTGATATAAAGCACCAAAATGATTACCTCTTCTAAGGGCGGATGCCCAAAGTGTTCCGGATCGATCTTCATATAGTGTATTAAATACCTTGTTCTCCAGGTTTTTCTTAGGATTGACAGCAATATATCTTTTAAACTTCCGGGTGGACGGATCAAAGCGGCAGATCCCATCTGTATAAGTGGCCAACCATATACTTCCATTATGATCAATAGTAATGTTATTTACATTATTACTGGATATGGAATTGACATCCCCGGGTTTGTATTGATAAGTGGTAAAGTAATCCGCACCGGGCTCTTTTACATTTAAACCATTTTCTTCTGTAGCCACAAAGAGGGTACCGGCGGGAGACTCAGCCACAGATGTAATAAAGTTCCCCGAAAGTCCTTTCTTATTGCCAGGCTCGTGGCTGATAGTCTGGAATTGCCTGCGCCCTTTGTCCACTATATTGATGCCACCTCTTCTTGTTCCCAGCCATATCCTCGCTCCATCATCAACAAACAGCGAGTAAATACCACTGCTTGTCAGATCGGTTTTACTATCGCCGCCACTAATACGTTCCATTTTACCGGTTGCCTTATCATATATATAAAGACCGGCTCCCATGGTTGCTATATAAATGTATTGCTTGTTATCTGATGCCAGCGCAATAGCCAGGTTCGACTGTATTTTATTGTTATCTGTATTAAATACGGAGGTAATGCTATTGTTATCCAAACTATAGCAATAAACGCCTTCATTGGTAGCCATCCATATTTTATCGGCGTCTGCCAGCATCGCGTTTACATACCTGAGCCCTGCATTTAATAATTTCAGCGTGTTACTTTTATAGTCAAGCACACAAAGGCCTTTATCCTGAACAAAAACCAGGGTACGCCCATGCCGGTCGAAACACAAGGCCTGTACCCCATAATTGTACAAGGAAGCGCTCCGGGCATCTGTAAGCGGAACCTGGATTGCTGTTGTTGAAGCACTCCCGCAAATCATCAATCCCTTTAGTTCTGATGCTATCAGGATATTATTAAAACGATCACAGGTAATGGTTTTAATCACCTCCCTGTCCAGCCTCACAGATTGCGACGCGCCCTGCTTCTTATAATAAACGGTGGTAAACCTGTCATATAAGCGGTCAAGCCGGCACACACCCAACCGGGTTGCCATCCAGATATTGCCGTTTCTATCTTCGGTGACACCATATATTACATTACTCAGCAGGGAAGAACTGTCTCCAAAGACATTATGATAGGTCTTAAAATCATATCCATCAAAACGATTGAGCCCGTCAAGTGTACCGAACCACATAAACCCTTTGCTGTCCTGGAATATAGAACGAACCGTTTCATTAGATAATCCCTCCCTGACACCCAGTTTACTAATCACAACCTGGGCATGGAGCCTGGAAGCACATAAACAGAACAAGAAAAAACATGCTTTATACAATCGAAACATAACGGCAATAAGCTCTCCAATAATAATATTTTTTTTGCAACAACCGGCAATGTGGGCCTGGGCTAGAGCATAAATCTGTTTTTTTTCAGGATTCAATGCACAGAATACATGAACAGGCACATTAGAGATATCATCATTTCGAATATAAAAACACATCCCTTACTCGCATATTCGTGGCCAGGATATTTATGCGTTCGCCCTTAGTTAGAGTACCGGTAATTAAAATAATCCACATCAATAAATCCGCTTTCGCCCTCTACATTGAAATTGAAAACGCCTATCCTATCGCCACGATAGCCTCCCCAAGTTAATGTTGACCTGCCTCCAAAAGCCACAAACTTCTTACCATCCAGGCTATAAGCATATATGTTTTCCCCGTTCGCATTCCACTGCGATTGCAGCCATATATATTTATCGGAAAGTACTATCCCCGTTGTATCTACGTTATTATAACTATAAAACAACCTGCGTATTCCCTGCTCCTTTTTGATCCCCAGCAAGCTATTTGATGTGGTTGAAAAATGTGTAATGCCGGCATATTGTCCGTTGGTCATCGAGCTGATATCTATTTTAACAGTTACAATATTTGACCTGGTGCGCAGGCTGCGCTGCGTGAGCGTATTGCCTGCCCGCAATATAATATTTCGTTTATCTTTTGAATCTAAAGGTGAAAAGGCATGCAAACGTAAGAATCCATTGCGTTGGATTAACGACCATTTGCCGGCACGAGGCTGATAGTTCCACTCCCATTGCGGTAACAGCTTTTGTGCTGAAAAATCATCACTTGTCTGAAGTTTAATCTTTGCTGATTTTGACAGGATTGGTTTCCGGCCGGTCCATACCATATTGCCGATGGTATCCGCTCCAACCTGGCCGATGATGGGCCATCCGTTTATCCAGTTAACCGGCAGGAGACTTGCTACCCGGCCTTCCCAGCTACCGCTGCCATGATGTGTAAAAAACCACCATTGACTATTGTCCAGCTGTATAAGACCTCCCTGGTTCGGCTCCCTGTCTGTTTTGCTACTGACATGATTCAGTTGTTTCACCTCCCACGGGCCGTATAGACTGTTTGAACGCTGCATCATAATGACACGGCCTTCTGAATTAACCTGGCTGAAGTAATGGTAATAAAGGCCATTGATCTTATACAACTTGTTAGCCTCACTGCCGTTGGCCTGGTAAATGATGGTATCCGACTCCATGATCAGCTGTTTCCCGTCTGGTGCCATTTTAAACAAGTGAATATTGTATTTCCTGTTATTTTTTGGATCCAGGGCGAATTGGGTGGCAATAAAATACAACTGACCGTCATCGTCGCAAAAGCTGCAGCAATCGTCCCAGCCTTTTACCTTCCATAACTGATGTAAAGGCTCCCAGGGCCCGGCCGGATTGGTTGCCGAGCTCATAAAGAAACCATCGTCGGGAGTACCAAAATATACCCAGAATTTCCCCTTATAGTAGCGTATCGAACCAGCCCAGATACCTTTACCATAACTATTCATTTTATCCCAGTTCAGGTTAGGACTAATACGGGTTAAATCGTCTGCAACATGTCCTATTATCCGCCAGTTAACCAGGTCTTTGGAATGTAGCACTGCCATCCCGGGTGAAAATTGCATGGTAGAAGAAATAGCGTAAAAATCATTTCCCACTTTTATCGCATCCAGATCGCTAAAATCCCCGGGCAGCACAGGATTCACATAAGTACCATTACCCTGATCACCCCATTTATCCGTAAACTGGGCTGAAAGGCTATACGCTATCGATTGTAGATATATAAGCAGCAATATTTTTTTCATCCTCTTTTAAATTTAATACACTTTCCATTCCCAGATGCCTTTTACGCCCCCGGTTATACTGATCCGTAAATAACGGGCATTTATTTTCATCTGGTCTGTATGAGGTGATTGCATTTTTAAATCGCTATGTCCACCGCAGGGTATCCAGTTTTCAGCATCAACGCTGTATTCTAAAATATAAGCATGACCGGCCGTAGGACGCACCAGATAAACATCGCTGCGTTGTACCGGCTGCACTTCACCTAAATCAATCATAAGCCAATTAGCCGTATCGCCCGATGCGGGCATCCAGCGGGAACCATTGGCGCCATCCGCACCAAACCGGGGCGCGAACGATTCGGTACGTCTGAAAAGCGTATCGCCTTCCGGTTTAATAACAAGGTTGGGGCGAACACTGGATGCAAATATGTCTACAACAGGTAAAGAGCGCAAGCTTTTTACTTTTTTTAAAGCGCCTACTCCTTCCATAGTAAGGCTTACGGGTTGTAATGTGCCATCAGGGTTGAATCCGAGTTTGTTAACATAAGTCTGGCGATTGGTGCTCCCCCGGCCAAACTCCAGGTAAGCGAAATAATAATCGCCGGTTCCGGGTATATTAAATACCGAACCATGTCCCGGCCCGTATATATGGCGCTTATAATCGGTGGTTGAAATAATATTGCTGCCATTGGGCGCGGTAAAGGGACCGAGTGGTGACTGGCGGCCCATCACATAAGCATACTGGTATTTTTCAGCGCCGCCCACCGTATATAAATAATAATAAATACCCTTTCGCTTAAAAAAAATGGGACCTTCAGAATACACCGTATGCGGCGTTTTAATAATTGTGATAGCGGTATCGACGGTAACCATATCTGCATGCAGCTTAGTCGCCTTGCGAAGCTGCCAATACACATAAGCCTGCTTATCATCATCTACAAAAATTTCAGCATCGATGCCATGGGGTGGCTTACCGTCTCCCGGCTTTAATAATGTAGCCGGTGTGTAGGGCAGATAGAATGTATCTTTTCCGGTAGCCAGTTTAAAGGGTCCTTCCGGCTTATCAGCAACAGCAGCATACATAAACCCGTTGATAGTCGGATACAGGAAATATTTGCCGTGCGCTGCAATAGCTGCACTGGGAGCCCAATACTTATGACCAAAAGCTGAAGGAAATAAGCAACCAGAAAAGCTCCAATTCACAAAATCTTCAGATTTCCACACCACCGGCGGGCCGGAGGTCTTCAATCCGTTATCATATCCATCAGTAGTGGCATAGCAGTAAAAACTGCCATTAATTACCTGGATGCTGGCATCGGCAATCATATCGGGTACCAATGCATGGCCAAAAGGGTTGGGCGGCGGTGTCTGCCGGAAACGAGTAATCTGCCGGCTTATAACAGCTGCCCGGGCATTTGCTTCTCCTACAGAACCTCCTTTATTCCTGCCTGATTTGTTCCCTCCTATATGGTTCAGCCACGCATTTTTAAGAATCTCCTGGCGTTGATTGACCAGCTTCATGATGGTATCGCGCTCCGGTACAAAATACAGCGCATCCCGCATACCGGAGGCCTGTGCCAGCTCTTGCTGACCTAATGATAACAGTATTTCTCTGGAAATGATAAAATCGCTCTCTTCTCCGGCGTGCATAGCATCTTTGGTTGATAACAACACCGGTTCTTTTTTACGTTTGTTCTCCCAATGCCTTTTCATCGGCCCATGAATATCGATCACTTTCCAATCGGCACTGTGCCGCTGGCTAACCAGCCAGTCGGCGTATATGTCCGGCACATTACCATAGACATCACCATCGTAAACCGGGGGTGTTATATGAATAATGGAGGCGCCTGATCTTTGCACGGCATCATGTAACCCTACAATCCCCTCTTTAAACTTTTGAAATCGTTCTTCACTAAAAGCCTTATAAAGACCATAGTCCATGTCATAACAGGCGAATACCAGATCGGGCTTTAACACGGTTAATATTTTTTGTAACCTGGTGTGTAAACCGGGTCGCGAAAAACTGTCATCCTTATGTCCCGGCCCTGAAAGCGCTGATACCGTTTCTCCCGGCACTCCCAGGTTAATGAGCTCGTATTGTTTGTAAGGATATTTCATGCTAAGGAATGCATCGATATCGGAAACATACCGTCCCCGGGAAGTAATACTGTCACCGATAAAAACAACGCGCTTCACTTGTTTGGGTATGGGGTAAGGTTGACCACAGCAACCCAGGTGGATACCTATTCCAACGATAAGCAATAACAACACTTTGCCGACTCCTTCAAGGCGATATAACCAGTTTATATTCTTTTTATTTTTTACCAGCATTTTTTGTTTCTTTTACTTTTCAAAACACAATCCTTCTGTATACTGGCCTACCTTCATATTGGCCTGTCCGGGGTTCAGCGCTACTGTTCCATTTATATTAAAGTTTTTTAGAAGTATATTACTGATCTTTCGTTGCGCATCGTACCCCATAACCACAGAAGGGTTAGGCAACGCGCCTTTATAAGAAATATCTTTAAAGGTGATATGCTCAATAGAGCGGCCAGCACCGTTTCCATACTTGGGGTCCAGCACTACTTTCAAGCTAAACAGTTGCCCTTCTTCAATTTCATCTATCCTCACCTTTTCAAAAAGTATATTACTGATATAATTTTTATCACCGGAGGTTATCGCCATTGTCCCCTGGGCGCTTCTATCGTCTTCGTCCTGCTCCAGTATATCAATATTTTTAAAACTAAGGTTGCGAATGGTGTCGCCGTCCGCAGCCACATTTCCATGCACGCCTATATTAATGGGATGCGCAATATCGGCCCATAGAATGGCGTTGCTCACGCGTACATTCGTTGTATTTCCGAAAAAGTTCCAGCGATGCGCATAAACAGCAATACAGTCATCTGAAGTACGCAGGAAAACGTCATCAATGGTAACGTCAGAACAACTCATCATATCAATTCCGTCTGTCCAGGATCCCAAACTAAAAGCGGTAACATCTTTAATGGTAACATTTTGAGAACCGCCCAGGTAAATGGAATAATGCCTGGGGTTGATAATTTTGATCCCCTCTACCGTAATATTCCTGGAGTGGGTAATTTCCACACCTCTTACTCCCTGGTCGATGATCCCCCTGCCAATAATTTTAACGTTCTCTACTTTATTGCAAAGCAGCTTGCCCAGTATCAATGCGCCCCCGTCAATATACACCGTTGTATTGGATGGGATCACGAAAACATCACCGGGAATATCTCCGGGCTTATGAACGCCGGGCCCGAAATACATTACATTTTTATCGTTGGGCGATGGCGGATCTTTTAATATTGCATTAGCAATAACGTGCAGGTTGTTCAGCTTATTACCATTTACTTCTACCGAAAGCTTCTGAGGTTTATCAAGCCTGAATATAAACTGGTTACCTTGAATGACAGGGGTAATGCCTGCTTTATCAGGCCTTATTTTAACTTTTTGTAAAAGACCGTTATTTAATCTTACTTTCAGCTCTACCTCTTTATCGAAATCAAAGCTGACCATCGAAACTTTGGATCGTGTATCATTATCTACATTCACGTCAAATTCATACAGGTCCTGCCATTCTCCACCAGGTATACGCACCTGTACGGTGAAATCATCGTTATGTCGTCCATACACTATCGAAGCCGGCACCGGGTATACCTTAAGTTGCTGTGCAGATAGCATCCCCGCTGCCACTGTCAATAAAAAACCTAATATTATTTTCCTTTTCATACGCTTTAAATAATGAAGTGGTATATGCTACCCTTAAATGCGAATTCCTGTTCCTGCAGTAGCCGCCAGACTTCGTGCTGGTTATAAACAGTACCGTTTGATACCAAAGCAATGGGCAATCCTGATTGTTTTCTCAGATGGCATGAACGGTTGTTCACCAAGCTATCGTTTCTGCATTTTATACAAAGATTATCGATGTAATTTAGAGTGATATTCAAGCGTATGAGAGGGGGTAAATATCAAAAAAAGGGGGGTAGAATGTCATTTTTGCTTTTTCCCATCTCAGCAGGCTCATTATATTCATGATCTCGCAAGATGTAAGAGAACCAATCCTCCTGAAGGTTTTACCCAACTCATTCATAACATTCCGTAATCCAGCTAGTTGTATTATTGATACCACCCGCATAGATCAACCGGGAATGATTTTCTGCCATCATCCGGATCCTCAATGCCTGGCAGGAAGACCTATTAAAGACTACTTACCTATAAGGGCGCATAACATTATTGCAGGAGAAAAAGCGGTATCCCCCTGCATGAAGGTTCCCTTTCAGATTAAAAGATATATACCACCGGGCTTTGTCTTAAATTTCAACACATACCATGCTCCCTCTTTTTGAGCTGCCGCACCCGTTGCAGCTATTTTCAGTGGTTTTGCCGACCTGACAACACATTCGTTGCCATTCAGGGATTTGATACGGGCCTGCTGAATTTTACCATTTTGCCATTTCATATCTACTTCAAAACCACCCCTGGCTTTTAACCCCCTCACACTACCCTTTGCCCAGGCCTGCGGTAATGCGGGTAATAAATGCAAAGCTCCTGAATGACTTTGCAACAGCATTTCAGCCATCCCCGCAGTACCCGCGAAATTTCCATCTATCTGAAAAGGCGGGTGCGCATCAAAAAAATTGGGGTAAGTTCCGCCTCCTTTGTGCATATCCAATTTGCCGTTATCCGTATATTTCAGCAGCTGCCTCACCAGGTAATAAGCATGATCCCCGTCCTGCAACCGGGCCCACCAGTTGATCTTCCACCCGCGGCTCCATCCCGTACCTTCATCCCCGCGTATCTGCAGTGTTTTCTTTGAAGCCTCAAAAAATCCGGGTGTTCCATCGGCCGTTATCTGGTACCCGGGATAAAGTCCAAACAAATGTGAAACATGCCGGTGCTGCGGGTCTGTTTCTTCAAACTCTTTATACCATTCCAATAGCTGTCCTTTTTTTCCCACCTGCATAGGAAACAATTTTGAACGTTTTTCCAAAATAGAGTCGCTGAAGGCTTTATCAGTGTCCAGTATTTTAGAGGCTTCCGCCATATTGGTAAAAAGATCCCAAATAATCGCCATGTCCATTGTTGAGGCAACAGACACGCTTTGAGATTTACCTTTTGCATCTTTGAAACTGTTTTCAGGCGATACCGAAGGGGCGGTAACCCAATACCCGTTTCCATCTGGTATGAGCCAATCGAACATAAATTCTGCTGCACCCTTCATTAAAGGATAGGCCGTTTTCTTTAAGAACATTTTATCGCCGGTATAATTGTAATGCTCCCATAAATGCCGGGCCAGCCAGGCGCCGCCCAATGGCCAATTGGCCCAAACAGGATCGCCCGTTCCGAAATCCCCTACCGGATTGGAAAGCGCCCAGATATCTGAATTGTGATTGGCGGTCCATCCCCGTGCATCATAAAACTCCCGCGCTGTACGGGTTCCGGTTACAGACAGGTCTTTTAAGAAATCGAGCAGGGGCTGATGCATTTCAGAAAGATTGGTGAGCTCTGCCGGCCAATAATTCATCTGCGTATTAATATTGATAGTGTAGTTAGAGCTCCAGGGAGCCCTTAGTTCCTTGTTCCAGATGCCCTGTAAGTTGGCTGGCGGAGATCCGGGGCGGCTGCTGGAAATCAGCAGGTACCTTCCATACTGAAAATACAAGGTTTCTATAAAAGGATCGGCGGCTCCCTTCGAGTAGCTGAGTAACCTTTTATCCGATGGCAGTTTTGCCTGGGGATTGCGGCTTCCTAGGCTGTCATGAATTTCCAGCGACACCCTGTTAAAATACTTTTTATAATCAGCCAGATGTTGTTGTAACAGCTGCTTATAACCTGCTTTCAAGGCACCCGCCAGGTAAGATTGAGACAGGGCTTTCTCATCTTTACCCTCGCTATCAGGGCATTTATCAAATCCATTAAAACTGGTAGCTGCCGTAAAATATAGCATTACTTCCGTGGCGTTTTTAATGGCCAGGCCCTCAGCCTCCTGCTTTACGGTACCGGTGTTAGTCACTACCTTCAACCTGGCCTGGAAGCGCATCCCATTGCAACCCGATGTATCAGCCTGAATAACATGCTCCCGGCCTTTAGGGTTATAATAGCTGGGATCTACATGTGCAGGGGCCTTACCGGTCAGTACCAGTTCACCATTTTTAAATGTAGCCAGGGAAGACTGCAGCGGGCTGGCTGCACTAACATTAAATGTAAGCGCACCGGGTTTACTGGCTGTAATTTTAACGACCATTACATTGGCCGGCGCTGAAATAAATACTTCGCGGGTGTATACAACATTGTCCACTTTAAACCTGGTGGTTGCAACGGCTCTTTCTATATCCAAATCGCGGTAATAGGCCGTAACGCTTGCACCTCCAAAGTTTTGGGTTATTCTCAAGTCACCCAGGGGCATATAAGACTGGGTAAAGGGCCCCTGCATTTTTCTTGTCAACCGGTCAGCTGTTCCATAATCTTCATTTTCCAATAGTGCTTTTCTTATTTCAGGTAAGTATTTAGAAGCGCCGGGGGCAATTTGCTTCGGTAAGGGTCCCCCACTATATAACGTACTTTCATTGAGCTGCAATAGCTCATCCTCCACCCCGCCAAAAATCATAGCCCCAATTCTCCCATTACCTACGGGCAAAGCTTCAACCCATTGCGTTGCTGGTTGATCATACCATAGCCTGAGTGGTTGCGCATTTCCCTGTTTAGCTGTCCACATGGCGAACATCACAAGTAAAGCAGCTATCTTCTTCTTTTTCATTTCAACAATTTTTAAATGCGTTTCTTTTGTAAACAATCAACATTGTATCTCTTCTACGAAAGTAATGGACTGTATATACTTTTGGTAACTTACAGAAAATGTTCCGCAAATGCCTCAGTCCATCTTATTGCCGGTTCTTATTATCACGCAGTATCGAACCTCCTTCATTCCCTGATCCTGTTGCGATATTAAATTAAAAACAAGGGTGATCAAAGGGCGTAAATAACAAAAAATAGTGGGTAAATGATCATTTTCCTGTTGGCTATCTTTACTGTAACCTTCCTGCCTGCCGCACTATCCCAATACATGTCCGCTACCGGCTATTTTAAAGGCCGCCAAGCGCTCCTGTATTAAAAACGTAAACAGGATACAGGGAGCGTGCAATAAAGTAACCCGGAAAAGTTCCAGGAAATTTTACAACCCTGATTCCCGGCAACTTCAATAAACCCGCCATTGTATGAACCACTATAACAAGAAAAAAAGCAAGTCATCGCTAAACGTATACTTAGTACCTTTATAAGAACGTAAATTTACAGGGTGCTTTTTTTTAAGGGGTATATTAAAACGACTTTCCAATATACAAATCCGACTATCATTTAACTTACAACAGTGGCCAGAAGAGTTTTAACCCATAATTACTCACTTTTACATGTAGACCATGTAATACTCAATAAAAAATGGAATTACCAGAATGTGATCAGCCCCTATATCAGGATTTATTTTATTGACGAAGGCGAAGGCTATATCTCCGGCAACTTCAGGAAAGTAAAACTGGAAAGCGGCTACCTGTATATTATCCCCAGCTTTACGCTTTGTAACCTGGAGTGCGCCGAAAAGCTAAGCCAGTACTTTATACATCTTTTTGAAGACTCCGCTTCGGGCATTTCCCTGTTCCAGCATCGCCGCAGCCCTGTTAAAATCAAAGCCAGCGACCTGACCGCCGCATGTTTTAAGCAGCTGTTAAAAATCAATCCTCACAGAAAGATATATCGGTCCGACAACCCGAAAGTATATGAGCAAAATGTTTTTTACAGGGAGTATCAAAAACTAAACAACGAACAACCGCTGGATGTTTTTATGGAGACACAGGGCATACTGCTGCAGCTGCTTTCAAAATTTTTATCGCCGGCCGACCGGCAGCAGGATCATCCGTCAGCCATACCTTCAGTTATACTGGATGCGATGCAGTACATTCAGATCAACCTGGCCTCTCCTATTACTGTCCAACAATTATCAAAAAGAGCGAACCTGCAAACTGATTATTTTTCCCGGATATTCCTGAAGCATGCTGGAGAAAGACCCCTGGACTATCTGCACAGCAAAAGAATTGAAAGGGCACAATACCTGATGATGACAAAGAATCTCACTTTTGCTCAAATAGCAGAGGAAACCGGCTTTCAAAACCTTCCTTATTTTTTCCGGATTTTTAAAAAAATCACCAATCAAACACCTACTGAATATTGCCATAACAATCATTTCATTTAAGATCGTATCAGCAATCTGTAGTTTTTGAACAAAACTATAACTGAAATATTTTCTCCATCTTCACCCACTTTTCATCTGCCGCCGCCCAGGGCAGGGGTTGCTGAAACCGGCTCATCAAACCCTCCCACCGTTGTACAAACGGATTGGAGGCGTCCTGCTCCGCTTTCTTTCCTGGATCGAACTTATCGGAAGTTTCCATGATCATAAACAGGCGGTTACCCGTTCTGTAAATTTCCATCGAATGAATACCGGATCCCCTGATGCTATCGCCTATTTCAGGCCAGCTATTTTCGGGCAGATGCCATTGTTCATACTCCGCAATAAGCGCGGGATCGTCCTTAAGATCAAGGGCCAGGCAATATCTTTTCATTTTATATACGTCAAGTTTCTGACTACAGATTTTACGCACAAGTTTGCAGTTTATACGGATGCAGGCAAAACCGGCTATCCGGATTATCAGACAATTTTTAAAACGTTAGCGTAAGAAAATTGAGGAGATCTTTCAGGAAACTTAACTACTAAAGCATCCTGCTGTCTTTCAAATTCCAAAGCAACTCCTGAATCAAGCCAGGTAACCTGGTTGATTTTCTGCGGGTATAATGATGACATTGACCCGAGGCTTTGGATCAGCACTTTTCTATCTTCAGGCCATTTCATGACGGTAGCGTATAAGGTTTGCCCTTTTTGTGTAAAACGGATATCTGCTGCTGAAAATTTTGTTCTTCCTTCATTAAAACCCTGCCCGTTTAGCCTGGCCTGATTTTGTGTGGAGGGGCCTTCGCCATATATTTTCCACGGACGCGTGTCGTAAATACTCTCGCTATTCAGTTTCATCCATCCCGTAATTTCGCCAACGATCTTACGTTCCAGCTCATCTATGCTTCCATCTCCGCGAACAGGCACGTTTAATAAGTAGTTGCCGTTTTTGCTAACAACATCCACCATCGTTTGCACCACCATCTCCGGGGTTTTGTAAGCTTTTCTATCAAACACCGACCGGTCATAATGCCAGTTTCCCAGGCAGGTATCTGTTTGCCATACATGTGGCATGATGTCGTTTGCCTGTCCCCGTTCGATATCCCAAACCAATGCCTTACGCTGGTCTTCATCAAGGATCTTACCGTTTACTACCGCACGAAGCTGGCCATGTTTTTTTAAGCTTTTGTTATAATGATGAGCAGCAATGCGCAGTCCTGCGTCACTAATGGGCCAAAAGGGCAACTGCGAATCGTCGAAGTACAGTAAATCGGGCTCGTATGTATTGATCAGCTGAATAGTTCTGTTGACAAATTTTTCTATGTACTCTTTTGATGGCGGGTACACTCCTTCCCCCCAATGCCATTGCCTGTGTATAGAACCATTGTTCCAGCTATCCTTGCTGAGCGGATGATTTTGAGCATACAACTCCTGTGGGTCCAGCCCTTCCCACCATTTTCCTTTTCCATCCTTCCGGGTAAGGTTGCCATCGTAAGGCACCCCGGCAAGGTCCCCGTTTTTATCATGCCGCTGCGCTGTTTCAAACCAGCGCCAGGCGTGCGCCGCGTGTATGCTGCATCCGAAAGGCAGGCCGTTATTTTTAGCTGCCTTAGCCCAGCCTCCTATAATATCTTTCTTCGGACCTACTTTCAAAGAGTTCCAGTGCCGTTGATATTTTGAATCGTACAGGTCAAGATTATCGTGGTGGTTGGCCATTGCAAAAAAGTACTTCGCGCCTGCATTCTTATAGAGTGCCACCAGCTCCTCCGGATTCCATTGATCGGCCTTCCACTCATTGATCACATCTTTAAAACCAAACTTCGATGGATGCCCGTATTTCTGCAGATGATATTTATATTGGTGACTTCCCTCTTCATACATTCCCCTGGCATACCAGTCTCCTGCTTCAGGCTGACACTGCGGTCCCCAATGCGCCCAGATACCAAACTTGGCATTGCGGTACCAATCGGGCACTTTATACCCCTGTAATGATTCCCAGGTGGGTTTAAACGGACCATTCATTATTTTTTCATTCCCGGAAAGGTCATTTAAAAAATTGCCTGCTTTACTTAAATCTGAAACAGCCAGGGCAGAGAATGCTATTCCCATCTGTTTAATAATCGTACGTCTTTTCATAATTAACTATCGTTATTTTAATACAATTGCAGTAAGGAGCCGTGAATAACCCTACTGCGATCTTTATTTTTTATAGCACCAAGTGCCACTGTGAAAAAAACCTGGCAAGCGGCCGCATTCTATCCCCAACAGGATATCGGGTATCAAAGTTAGAAATGTGCCGCAGATAGATCTTATATAGAAACGACTATGTACTATACAAAAACGACTTACCAGTCGAAAGGTCTGCGTAATACAAAAGCAGAGGAGCAAATTGTTTACCAGGCAACCTATTGATAAAGATGGCTTGTTGCCAAAGGTCCAGATTTCCGGCTGATTTTGTAGTAACATTTCCTTTAACACGCTAAATGCCAGATGCAGTACAACATCTGGCATTTTAATGGATCAAAGGCTTATATGGAAGTACTGTTGATTCAAACTACCCATCCTTTATTACCCAAAGGCCTTAATCACTCAATCAAAACAAAGACATAGCAACTTCAGGCTTTGGGTATGCACCAACCTAACGCTCTCTATACGAACTGGCAAAAGTATCTATGGCTGTGGCGTCTGGCCTGAATATGGTCCTGTATTTAAGCGTCGCGCCCGCTGTTAATCCCGGCAGCTGGGTAGTAGTTTCGGTAACAGGTGCCACCACTTTTACCGCAGTTCCCGCGGTATTGGTATACAACAGTTCTGTGAATTGGGGACCTGTGGACATATCCATCTGGTCCCAGCTCACCCGGCCTCCGGCATCATTAAAGTCTAATGACACCATATTCCTGTTGCTTAACCGCTTTCTGAATGTTTCTCCATAGGAGGTGCCTATGGCAAAAACATTAACAGATTTGTGCCCTTCACTGTCAAAGGTCTGAACTTTAAAACTCTTCACCCCTTCGGATACCGGGAAAGTCCTGGAAAATGTGTCTATACCCGGATACTGCTTGGTATAGTCAAACGAAACGGAGTTGACATCATTGTCCCATAAGATCACTATTTTTTGAAGCTTGGGATCAGACTTCAATAAACCATAAAGCATCACCCTTTCCTTTCCCGAATACACTTTAACCGAATCCATTTTACCGGTATATGTTATTTCGCCATTGCTGATATATTTTTTAAAGTCGTCCCATTTACGACATGAAAACAAGAGCGCCATTAAAACGACAAGCGGTAAAATATTATATCTTTTCATGTGTATGTTTTAGTTTGATTTAATCATGTATTTTATGTTACCGGTTAGTCGCTGTACTTTGCAAAAGAGACCGGTTTCTCTTTTACGACCCTTTGGTTAGTTCCTGTTATCGCCAAAAACACTTAATTCAGCAATGCTTTGCGCTGTTCCGCCTGCAAAATTCTCCAGGCACCTGATGCGCAGATACCTTACTTTAGGCGCATTGATGTCGATATTCCAGTTAAAGCCTGCGGCTGCTGTTGCCTGGTCTACCGAGTTGTCAGTGCCATAAGGCAGGCCTGAGGGTTTCACCACTTCGTAGGAACCCAGCAGGCTCCAGGTATCATCAAAAGCGCCTGTGAGACTGGGGTTAGCTGATCCCCAGATTTCGAAACGTTTCATAGTGGTAAGAAAATAGTACCTGGATCCTTCGGGATACGGTCGTATCCAAACCCTGCTGAGCTTACCCAGCACACCAATATCGAAGCTGATCGTATGAGGGCCGGGGCCTCCTGCTGTTTGTAGGGTAAAGCTGGTATTGGGCCATGTCAGCTTACCGTCCCAGGCATACTCAAGACGTGCGCCATTTGTAACCTGTGGCGCATCGCCCGGCAACACAAAGGTTCTAAACAAACTTTTTTTGAACTCTGTTTCGAACATCGGTTTTACTTTTTTAAAAACAGTATCCGTTGTATTACCCCAGCGGTCTCTTACCAGCATCGGAAATGTATAATCTACCGTGTCCAGCGCTCTTATTTTGGAAGTAATGGAATCCACATTGGTGTAAATACTTTTGTTGTTATCGATAGCCCATTCATTGAACTCGTTTTTCCTTAGCACCAGGATGGCAATATTGGACTTGGAGGGATTTTTTGCTACCAGGTCATATCCACCAAATGCATCCTGAACCGCGATACTCTTCCATACCTGCCAGATAGGAGCTTCCAGCGGCTTTACAGTGACCACCACGGGATCTGAGTTTATTCCTGCCCTGCTTACCGCATATAACTTCACTTCATATTCTCTGGTATCTGAAAAACCATCAATGGTCACCATATTGGCGTAATAGGCTGATTTCACTTCGGCCTGAACCCCGTTACTCATGGTATACACAGCTTTTATATACAATATCTGCGGATCTTTGGGTATAGTATAGGATATTTCAGCTTTGCCGTTAAGATTGGTTACTACAGGGTTGGTAATAGCAGAAGGCCTGGTTTGATTTTCGCCGAGCGGCTCGCGCCAACCGAGGTCCTGCTTGCAGGAACTGTATGCCAGCACTACCGATACAATTATTAAACATAACCTGATTTTCGATTTCATGTGTATTGTTGTTGAGGTTATTGAATTTTAATTACCATCCGGGGTTTTCAACCAGGTAAGGGTTTCTCCTGGTATCGTAATCGCCGACCGGCCAGAAATAATCCCGGGGTGTAATGAAGGATTGCTTGAAGACAAAACGCTGCTGGTAAAACGATGATGCCGCTTTACCAAAAACATTCCAGCCTGTTATGTCTTTATTCAGCTCTTCGGCGGCCAGTTTCCAACGCTTTAAATCCCATAGCCGCTCGCCTTCAAACATCATTTCAATAGACCGCTCTCTCTGGATGATCTGTCTCAAACCGTCTTTCGTGGAAAATTTGGCCGGATTATTAGAATAATTGCTCCATGACTCTACTACCCCCTTCAGGCCTGCCCTCGCCCTCACTTTATCCACGTAACTTATAGCATTGGAAGATCCGCCCTCTACTTCATTGATGGCTTCAGCATATAACAGGTACAGATCTGCCAGGCGTATCATAGGCCAGGGATAACCTTTCCAGGTGGGATTCGTAACACCTCTTGTTGAGCTTTCCCAGTTTACCAGCTTCTTTACAAAATAACCGGTTTCACTATAGTTCTGGAAGTGGCCGTAACCCGCATTTTCTGCATTCTTTGCTTTAATATAGTAGGTATCTTCATCGCTTCCGCTGGGACTGTCTTTCATGTAAAAAATACTTCCATCGAAGCCAATAGCAGCATAAAAACGCGGCTCCCGGTCAAAATGTAACCTGGCGGTAAGGAAATTAGGCTCTATATAATATTTATCAGCTGCTTTAGCCGTTCTCAATTCTTCAAGGTTCGAAAAATTAAGCACTTTATCCTCATCGATAGGTACACCATTGGCACTGTAATAAAGCTTTACAATTTTTAATGGTGGCGCCCATAAACCTCTTAAACCACCACCGCGATCAAAGTTGGTTCCCCTTTCTACCGGAGGCATACACAAAGACTCATTATTGAAATAGCTATTGGAATGCGACCAGATAATTTCGGGATTCCACCATGTAGTAAGGGCATTGCGTATATTGAGCTGCGTCTTTATTGTGTCACTCAGCTTGTAGATATCGTTTTTATAAGTATACAGAACGGCGCCGTTTTCTTCGGCAACACGAATAGCTTCACCACAGGCATCTCTTGCCTTCTCCCATTTTAACGGATCATACACGGTACTGAACAGCTGCACACCCTCTTTATCAGAAAAAGAAGAAAAGTCGGGATTCCCGTTGAACAGCGGGCTCGCGGCCATTATCAATAATTTTGCCTTTACCGCTAAAGCTATAGGTTGTGTAATCCGGCCCAGCTCGGTATTCTCGTCGGCAACTTTAAGAGGAAGTTTGGATGCGGCTTTATCCAGCAGGCCGGCAATCCAGTTTACACAGCTATCTACCGGCTGACGTCTTACAAAAATATCACTCGCATCTATATTGATACTCTTTTCCATTAATGGTATCGGGCCATACATGCGTAACATATAGTAGTGATAATAGGCCTTCAGGAATTCAGCTTCGGCAATCCATTTCTCCCTTTCAAACTGGGTGATATCTCTCACTTTGGTAAGATCTTTCATATTTTCCAGGAAGATGTTGCACTGGTTAATGCCCCTCCATATTTTTTGCCCCGTTTCTGCCCCCTGGCCCCGGCTTCGGCCAGACCATTCATCGAAGTAGGGATTACTTTTATTTTGTTGTCCCTGCGCGATACGAAAAGCAGCCTGCCAGGTGGATTGGTCGTTTTGCGGGTACCAGATTTCGTCTGCTGCGGTCAGGGAGGGATTGTACCATCCATCGCCATACTTGGGAAGATACGAGTAGCAGGCAAATAAATACTTCTCGGCTTCCTTCCTTAGTTTAAAGGCGCTTTCGATAGTGGCTATATTGTCGGGAACAATATCGAGGAATTTTTTGCAGGAGCTGATCATACCCATGCAAAAAAGTATGGGTATCATTAACCCGGTTCTTATTGTAATATTATTAGGTCTCATAATCATTGAATGTTATTACTGAAAATTGTTTGAGGTGAAGGCATTAAAAATTAACCTGTAACCCAAGGCTATAAACAGACTGAATGGGGTATCCTAACCCGTTCCCTCCCATTTCTACGTCCCACATTTTAAAATTGCTCCAGAGTAAAAGATTGGTGGCAGAGAAGTAGAGCCTTGCCGAATTGATCTTAAGCTTATTGAGTTTATCAAAGCTATAGCCGGCATCCACGCTTTTCAGCCTTACAAAATCTCCCTTGCGCATCCACCAGGTTGAGGTTTGATTATTAGGTCCCACATTCCAGGTGCTTAATCTTGGCCAAAACGCATACAGGTTGGGATTATCCTCCGACCAATGATCTTCAGCAATCACCCGCATCAAGCCGTTTTCATTTCCTCCGTTTCGATAAAATGGCT